>Ga0182738_1000220_pt1 | contig 87397 bp, 56 predicted proteins | sample eDN5th30CBELigMG_FD_128876 | JGI IMG/M metagenome (GOLD analysis project Ga0182738, IMG submission 128876) | Enriched Miracle-Growth compost microbial communities from Emeryville, California, USA - eDNA 5th pass 30_C BE-Lig MG (version 2)... ... | reverse complement strand
GACGGGCACTCGGAAGACGGCGGAGCTGAACTCCGCCGCTCGAGTGGTCGCAATGTGCAATGGATCGCAACATCCAGGCCATGCCGACAAAACGGCGGGAGATCGAGACTGGAAATGGGAGCGCGATTCGCGCCGGTCGATTTTCAGCGGCGCCCCATGCAGGGCCGGCGAAAGTGTCGTTTGCGCTCAAGATCCCGAGGAAAACGATTGCTGCCAAGGGGAGCGGTGTGATGACACCCAAACGGATGAGTCACTGTAATATATGTTGTAAAAACGGGTTGCGTCTTATTCTGGAGTGCGGGATCTGTCTGCAAAATCTGTTCGGAATTTTTCGAACCTGTCAGGATTGGTCTTGTCTGTGAAGTGGCATTTGCAAGAATGATTTTGGTGCTGAGCCATACGCAGCTCAGCTGGACTAAAGCCTGCGAGGCAGCCGGACAGGCGAAGCCGGCAGAAGCGGGAAGTTCAACATGAAGGGAGGTGGTCCTGTGGAATACGAGAGTAGTAGCCAACATCGAGGTGGTTCTGTCTGACGACAGCCGGCGGGCTGTTTCATGCAGCCACCGGGAGAACGGACCCTGGCTTGAGGGCAAGTTTCTCGTTCTCCGGCCGTGATCTCTATTACGGCACCTCGGGATCACTGATCCTCGAGAATATGAGGGCCTGACTTTCCTTCAGGAGAGTCAGGCCTTTTCTCTTTTTCAGGCTTCCCGTGACCTTCTGCGGCCTGAGCTGTGCCCTCATTGTGTCGCGACGAATTGTTACCCGGTCAAGAACAGAAAGCTCCGGCCGGAGTTCTGGGCCGCAGGCATTTCGGCGGAGGAAACGCCGCTTCCCGGAAAGCAGAACGCGCCCCGGCCACCAACACGGTGCCCACATTCCTGCCCGGCAAGGCTTCCGATGCTGTCAGGGAGCGCCGGCAGAGCGGCCGCGCACCGATCCGGAAGTGATCAGGCCTGGCCATGTCTCGATTTCGGGCACGACAGGGAAAGAGTTGTTTCTCTTTTCGGAGATTGCCCGGCCGAGAAATTCTCGACGCATGAGCCGTGCGCCGACCCCACTTGACGCACAATTTCGCATGCTCTAGTCTCGCCCCCGCCGGTTTCTCCGGTCCAGGCTCGTGATCCCGGCAGTGTTGCCGGCCGAATCATGGCGGCCGCTCGTTTCGGTTCCGGCGCATGCCATTGGTGAAGCGGGCTTCGTATTCATTTTTGAAGAGTAAAAGGCGTTGCAGATGGCGGACTTGATAGCACCTCATGGCGGACTGAGTGAACCAGTCTGCTGCACCGTACCAGAACAGGAAATTGCGGCCTTCAAGGCCGAAGCGCAAGGTCTCAAGCAAGTCCCGGTGTCATCAGCCGACCTGTCCAGTGTTTATCGTTTTGCCGACGGCACGCTCAGTCCGCTGACCGGCCCGATGGACGGCAAAACATACGATCGCGTGCTCGAAGAAGCAGTCATTGAGCACAATGGCAAGAAGTATGCCTGGACCATTCCCATCGCATTCCCGGTCACTGCCGCCCTGGCCAAGACTCTGACCGTCGGCGAAAAGGTGGCCCTGACGAATCCAGAAGGTGAAATCATCGCCACTCTGGAACTCAGCGATGTGTTCCCCTGGAACAAATGCAAATACATCTCGTCGGTCTATGGCACAGGCCGTCTGGATCATGCCGGTGCCGACATCGTGCTGCGGGAAGCCGACAAGACCCACCTGGTGGGGGGCACCATTCGTGCCTTGCCCCAGCCGAAGAATCCCAAGTTTGGCCAGTATGTGCTCTCGCCCCGGCAGGTGCGCAAACTGCTCGCCGAAACCGGCTGGGATGCCGTGGTCGCCTTTCAGACCCGTAATCCGTTGCACCGCGCCCACGAATATGCACTGGTCTATGCTCTGGAAAAACTGCTGAAAGACGGCAAGAACGCCGGCGCTGTGCTGAACCCGCTGATCGGGGAGACCAAAGGGGACGACGTCAATGCCGTGGTCCGCATGGAAACCTATGAAAAGCTGATCACTGAGCGCCAGATGGGCGACGGGGACAGCGACACGGCCCTGTGGAGCAAGCGGGGAGAATCCGTTCCGGATCGCGTCAAACTGCTCGGACTGGACATCAAAATGTTCTACGGCGGTCCGAAAGAAGCCGTGATGCACTCCATTTACCGGCAGAACATGGGCTATACCCATATTGTGATCGGCCGGAAGCATGCCGATGTGCCGTTTTCCGACGGGACCAACATCTGGGGCGATTTCGACGCCCAGGAAATCTTCGGCAAGCTCAATGGCGATCTGAAAATCCAGCCGGTGAAAGTCGGTTTTGCCGCCTACTATGAGTCGATGGGGCGCGTGGACCTGATGGAAAACCACAAGGACGAAAAGCCGCTGTTTATCTCGGGCAAGGATGTTCGCAGCACGCTGCAGCGTGGAGAAATGGTCGACCCGCGCGTCATGCGGGAATCCACTTCGCGCATTCTGGCGGCTGCGATGAAGCAGTAATTCCGCATCGAGCGGTTCCGTAAAATGAAACAGGCGGTGACTGTCTGATGACGGTCACCGCCTGTTCGCATTCACAGTGGTTGCAGGGGTGCGGTGCGATGCGGTGTCAGCACCTGGGCCAGAGTTTGTCACTGTGGCCAGAAGTTTGTCACTGTGGCCAGCGGCAGAGCCCCGACAGGCAGCAGACACGTTACTGGGACGCCGATTCATCATGCTTGATCTGGGCCTGCTGCATCGGGACATAATTCCCGGTGCCGGCATAGACGCTGGGATCATCGATAATCCACGGGGTTGACCAGGACTTTCCGTTATCTGCCGAGCAGACATTGAAGAAGATGGTGTTGAACGTCGTGCCGCGAATTCCATAAGGAATCGAAGTCCGAATGTGATCGGCAGCGGTCAGGTCATGCACGCCGGCATGGCCATAATAATGCACGCGGGCATCCGGCGTGACTGACATTCCCAGGGTCCACCATCCCGGTTCGGTAATGGTCGGGCCCGGCATTTCGTGTCCCAGTTCATCGGCACGCAACAGGATTTTGGCAAAGGGCTTGCCGGACTGGTTCATCGGGTCGTTGCCCGGCACAAACTGGATGAAGAAGCCGGGATAATACGGTTCCATCTCGGTGACCCGTTCACGGCGGGAGCCGCGGAACAGGCGACGAACCGTGCCGACTTCCTTTTCTTTCTCCATCGGTCCCTGCATGCCGGCCCGCAGACCGAACGACACGCCGTTCCGCTGTTCCCAGTGTTCCCAGGCCGGCAGATAGACCCGGACCACACAGCTGGGCGATGAGGACACAGACAGGGGACGGGCCTTCATGATGAAGTCGTCCTGTGCCTGATGCACCCCGCTTTTACGGAAGTTATAGCCAGGGTAGCCGGGAATTCCGGAATCGCGCGTCCGCATATACATGCAGCCGGTGCTGCCCGGCAGGGCTCCGGCCGGGGCTTCCACCCATTTGATCGAATCCGGAGAGCCCCGTTTCGGGCTTTCGAACCACATGCCGTTGTTCGAGGCCCCCAGCGGGTAGCGAATCTGTTCGTCTTCTTCCTTGCTGCTTTTGGGCAGGTTCGGAATGTAGACAAACTTGGGATCTTCGAACTGGTCCTGATTCACCAGGGTTCCGGTGCCGGGGACCAGTTGCGCGAACGAGACCGCCGGCAGCAGCAGCACCGGCGTGGCGAGAAGCAGAATCCGAAAGCATTCAAAGCAACGGAGCATCGTATGGTTTCCATCCTGGAGACATGCGAGCCGATCAGACGCGAACACTGCACGCCTTTTCCGTTGTGGTATCGGATTTCCTGTTTAAGCCGGTGATCGCTTCTGTACGAAGTCCGGTTATAGAGGTTGCGTAATCCTTCCATTCGGCAGAACCGGCGAATTATCCCGGTCGACGCTTCGGCTGCGGTGAATTCTGCCGTTGTTCGCCCGCTTTTTTCGGGGCAGGAGTGGCCGGCGCGCGATGAGCCCGCTGCTGCTTCTGAAGCTGTGGCAGCCGCGAAGCAGGGCGTCGCGGTGCGCCGGAACCGGATCGGGACATGACGGAACTCCTTCAGAATGGCGCGACTCTGGTCGGAGAGGCACTGACCAATGCTTCGAGTCCTGATGAAAACGTAGCGAGCCGCGCGGGGAAATGCAGCCTGCACAGCATGGAGACGATTATCGAACAGCCATGCCTTCTCACACAGACTGCCGGCGAAACAGGGGGATCACCTCCGATTGAATCAGTCCACCGGTAACTTCGATGGTCCGCTCTTCCGTTACGAACACATCGACTTCAAGGCGAATGCCAAACTCATTCAGATAGATCCCCGGCTCGACTGAAAAGCAGGTTCCCGGCAGAATCAGTCGGTCTTCGCGCGTTTCGAAGTTGTCCAGATGTGCCCCGTTGCCATGCAGAGTGGTGCCAATGCTGTGGCCGGTGCGATGGGTGAAGGCCGCTCCGTATCCGGCGGCCTCGATGACGCCGCGCACGGCATCGTCGACCTCGGCCCCGGTGATCGGGCGATTCTCCCGGAAGGCGGTGCGCAATGTTTCCAGTCCCTGATCACGGGCCGCCGCAACGATTTGAAAAACGTCGGCATAACGCTGGGGAACCTGCTCGCTGACGCAGGCCACCCTGGTGAGATCACTGAAGACGGCCTCGGGCTGATCGAGTTTCGCCCAGAGATCGATCAGCACAAAATCACCGGCGCGAATGAGCGTGTCGGCTCCGGTGCCTGTTTCATAATGCGGGCGGCCACTGTGCTCGTTACGGGCGACAATGGGAGGATGATCGGTCACGGCTCCGTGCTGCTGAAAATGCTGCACAATCGCCTGGGCCACCTCCTGCTCGGAAATGCCCGGCCCTGGCTGGCCATTGCATGGGCGACAGCGCTGGGCAATCAGGTTCCAGGCCAGTTCATAAGCGGCATGAGTGATTTCGGACACCTGCAGATGCTGCTGCCATTGCTGCGGACTCCAGCGGGCTTCAAACAGCTGAATCAGATTGCCGGACGAAACGACCGTCCCTCCCAGGGAACGAATCAGTTCCACGGTCCCGGCATCCACGCGAGAGATGTAGGGATTCCCTCCCTGGGGGGAATACTCCATCGCCACGCGACGTTCGGCACAGCAGGTGCGCAGGGCTGCTTCGAGTTCCTGCCAGCGGGAGTAGACCTGGCGACTTCCCGGCAGATGACTCAGAAGCTGATCTTCGATGCGATGCACAATCTGCACCGGTTCACCGGAGACAGGGATCCAGTAGGCCCAGCGCCGCGTGGCATGGGCATCCGCAGGCAGATGCACCAGTTGTCGAGCCAGACTGTTGATACCACGAAAGTCATACAGCAGCCAGCCATCCAGCTCGAACTGATGCAGCGCCGCCTGAATCTGCTGGAGGGGAAACGCATTCATTGTTCAGGACTTCCTGTCTTGCTGGCAGATCTCGGTCCGGCCGCCGGCTGTTCCCGGCCGGTGACATGGACGTCCGGCATCCGCCATTCGGTAAAACAGATCTGACCTCGAAAAGAAAGAGACCCCCGCACAATGTCGACCGAAATGAGAACGTCTCAATCTCGCTGGGGGCGCATCCCGTCACGCAGGGAGTTGCGTTTCAGCAGGACACAACGTGTCAGCACGAAACAAAATGCACTTGCTGACGCGGCGTGCTCTGATCATCCACAGGCTCGCAGCCTCTTTCAGAGCAGGAAACATCAGTGAGTGCCCCCGGTCCTCTGCCGAAAGAGACGATGTTTTCCGATCCGAAATGCCGGCACTGAATCCCGCCGCTCGGGAAAGAACGAATCATCCATCCTGCCCCCATTCGACGCGGGCACCGGAATGAGCCACCGGCTCTAACCGACATCGATCGAAATCGGACTTTTGTCGCCGAACTTCAGCATATCACGCAGCCACACCAGTTCGACGGTTCCAATCGGCCCATGGCGGTTTTTGGCCACAATCAGGTCGGCTTCTCCCGGGCGGTCTTCCGGATTATAGGCCTCTGGCCGGTGCAGGAACATCACGATATCCGCGTCCTGCTCGATGGCACCGCTTTCCCGCAGGTCCGACAGCCGGGGACGTTTGTCTTCCCGCTGCTCCACTCCCCGGTTCAGCTGAGCCAGGGCGATCACCGGGATGTTGAGATCCTTCGCCAGAAACTTCAGGCGGCGCGTGGTGGAGGCAATGTGCTGTTCGCGCGGCATCTTGGGGTCTTCCGCCTCGATCAGCTGCAGATAGTCGATGATCACAATGTCCAGCTTGTCGCGGCGTTTCAGGCGCCGGGCAATGGCGGCCACCTGCGACATGGTTCGGCCGGCTGTGTCGTCGATATAGATGGAATACTGTCGCATTTCATTGGCGGCTTCCATCAGGGTGTTCTGCTCGTATTCGTCGAGTTCCCCTTTCCGGAGCTTGTGACCGCCGATCTTGGCATGAATGCACAACAGACGCTCGGCCAGTTCCAGCTTCGACTGTTCCAGACTGAAGAGCAGCACTCCCCGATTGGCTTTTGCAACCGCCATGGCCACGTTACAGACCAGTGCCGTTTTGCCCATACTCGGGCGGGCGGCCAGCACAATCAATTCTGTCGGCTGAAATCCGGACGTGTACTCGTCCAGCCCGATGAATCCGGTGTGCAGCCCGCTCAGGGTGTCTTCCTGATCCATCCGCTCGAAGATGCGCTGGAATGTTGCATTGAGAATGTCATCGATCGCAATGGAATCGATGTTTTCCAGCTGTTCCAGAATGCCGAACACCCGTTTTTCGGTCTTGCTCAGCAGATCTTCGACATCTTCATCCTGATGATAGGCCTCGCGCAGACTCTGCTCGCAGGATTCGATCAGGCAGCGCAGCAGATATTTTTCCCGAACGATCTTCGCATAGTATTCGGCGTGAGCGGCATGGGGCACCGCCCCCATCACCTCGTTCAGGTAAGCCGGCCCGCCGATCTCTTCCAGGTCTCCCCGTTTCTTCAGCTCATGGGCCAGGGTGACCACATCGATGGCGCGGGCTCCCCGCTCGTACATGTCATGCACGCACTGAAAAATGCGGCGGTTCGGGTCGCTGTAAAAACAGACCGACTGCACATGCTGAATCGCTTCGTCATAGGCTTCACTCGACAGCAGAATCGCCCCGAGCACGCTCTGCTCGGCCACCAGATCCTGAGGAGGAACTTTTCCCTGTCGGTCCATGTCAGTACGGGGAGCCATGACGCGATTCTGCCTTCCTGATTGCGAAAAACGCTGCCGGGCGGCAGTGCTCTGATCTGGCAAATGTCCAGCGACTGCAGAATTCCTGGCTGTCGGCAGACCTGAGAGTTCTGTGTGAGCCAGGCCGGAGGAGTTATTTTCGGCAGAGACGCTGATGAACGCAACCGGCCTGAGCAAGATCTCCGGCACAGAGAGTTCTGCAGCCACGAGCCGGGTCTAAGGCCTGCGACTGCCTGAGTTTTCCGGCGCTGGACATCCCAGCAGCTCCTGCATGACGCGCAGCAGGCCGTGTTGGAGAGACTTGAGCGTGATTGTGTTTGCCTGCTTCCGTTCGTGTGAGGCTGTGTGTCGGGAATCGCACGAAGACTTCGACGGAGAGCAGAAGACAGGACAAAAAAACGATTCACGCCAGGAAGACGTGAATCGTTCGAGTGGTTCTGCATTCAGCCAGAATAGCAATGCCCGGCCGGCATGGGCAAAGTCCCTGTCAGACGTCAGCAGGACGCCTTCAGGGAATCGGCCGGTCCCCGGGCAATTTCATGGCAACTATTTAATGGCGGCTGTTGGAACAACCCAGACCTTGATATCGGTCGAAACGTCGGTGACCAGTTCCACAGTGATGGTATACATCCCCAGGCTCTTGATCAGACCTTCCGTCTTCACCTGTTCGGCTTCGATCGGATAACCGGCCTTCTTCAGGGCCTTGCTGATGTCGGCCGGACCCACCGAGCCGTAAAGGTGGCCGTCGTCGGTGGCATTGGCTTCCAGCGTCACGCTGTAGCTGCGGAGCTTGTCAGCCAACTGCTGCAGTTCCTTGCGACGGGCAACTGCCGCTTCTTCCTGCCGCTTCCGGTGACGTTCCACCATGACCTTGTTGGCTTCCGTGGCCACGGTGGCCAAGCCCATCGGCACCAGATAGTTGCGGGCATAACCGGGCTTCACGCGGATGATCTCACCCTGCTGTCCCAGATTGGGAACATGCTCGGCCAACAGCAGCTCGATGCCACCTTTGCGATCCTTGGAGCGAATCCGCTGTCCATGCTTCCGATTTACGACCATTTCAATCTCAATTCAATGTTCAGAATGCCGCGCACAACACTGTTGAATGAAGATTTCTTCTTCATTGCAGACGGACGCGAATCGTTTATCAGTACCTGCTGAACCACTCAAATTCTGCCTGTGACTGAAGTGCAGGGACTTCACCGGAAACCATCCGGCTGTTCTGCACTGCCAATCAGGCGGCGTCTTCAAACTGTGTCGATGTCTTAAAACGGGACGTCTTCGTCGCCCCCGCCTCGCGACGGGGAATCATAAAAGGAATCAGTCGGGTCTTGCGAGCCTGAGAAACCTCCGCCGCCTCCCCCGCGCGACTGCTGCTGGCCGCGAGAAAATCCTTCGCTTCGGCCTCCTCCACCTCCGCCGCCTCCGCTTTCTCCGCGTCCACCCAGCATCTGCATGGACTCACCGACGACGCGAAGTTTCGAACGCTTCTTGCCGGTCTCCCGGTCATCCCAGGTATCCAGCTGGAGCCGGCCCTCGATCAGCACCGAACGCCCCTTGGCCAGGTATTCTCCGGCCACTTCTGCCTGGCGTCCCCACAGGGTGACATCAACGAAAGTCGTTTCTTCTTTCCGTTCGTTCGCCTTCTGGTCGAACCAGGTGCGATTCACGGCCAGACCGATTTCGGCCACAGCCGTTCCGCCTGTCGTATATTTCACTTCAGGATCCCGGGTGAGATTCCCCACCAGAATCACTTTGTTGTAACTCGCCATGGCATTCACCGCCGTGTTGCAGGAGATCGAATTCCAATTCCATCGAACGGGACGACCGGCCTGGTGACGCCTGTCCGCCTCTGCGAAGCAGCTTCTGCAGCCGCTTCCCCGGATTCAGTCACCGGCCTGCCTGTCACAATGAACCTGCCGTACGTTTTTGACCGGAGAAAGTCTTCGGGTCAAACGTGTCGATGCAGGCAGCTGTGATTCAGCCCCCGGTCACTATTCCGCCGCAGCGGCAGGTTCCTCTTCACGATGCGCGCCGCCGTCGGCCAGCTGGCGTGTCATCAGTTCGAACAGGGCCGGTTCGTGTTCAATCACCAGATGGCGGATCACCAGATCACTGAGCTTGCAGATCCGGGCCAGGTTTTCCACCTGGGATCCGTCCATCTTGAAATACGTCAAATAGTGCAGTCCCTTGCGGTGACCGTCGATATCATAGGCGAGCTTGCCTTCCTGCCAGGGGGCGTTGGCCACCAGCTCGGCATTGCATCGTCCCAGATAATCCTTGATGGTGTCTTCGGTGCCCTGCGGATCCTGAGCGTATCGACCGCTGTCAATCAGGAACATGCACTCATACAACCGCTCTGCCAATGTCATCCCCTTACCAAAAGTGACGGCCTGTTTACCGGGCCGACGTTTTCCGGACAATGCCGGGAATCGTTTGCGATCTGACTTGACTCTCAACTGAACCGGCCAGAGCCCATCAAGGCGTCCGATTCCACCACAACAGGCCGTTCATCTGCCGGCCATCCCGTGACTGTTTAATCAGATTCCGCAGCCCGATTGAACGTATTCATCGCTGCTGCCAGTCCCTGAGTTGCCCACGATTCCACCGCCCGTGCCGCCCGATAGACGGCCTCCTGCATGATGGGTCGTTCCGATCTGGCAAATGCCTGCAGCACATGCTGCACTGCATCCATGCCCTCGGGAGGACGTCCGATTCCGACACGCAGGCGGGCAAATTCGGTCGTCCCCAGTTGTGCGATGATATTCTTCAGTCCGTTCTGGCCACCGGCGGTGCCTGAGCCTTTCAGCCGCAGCCGCCCTGTCTCCAGATTCAGATCATCGCAGACCACAAGCACATCGGGAAGCGCGACTTTATAAAAATCAACAGCGCTGCGAATGCTGCGGCCACTCAAATTCATGTACGTCTGAGGCAACAGGAGCAACAGGCGCTGCCCTTGAAACTGTGCCTCCGCGACCTCGGCCTCAAACCGCGACCGCCATCCTGAAACATTCCAGTGACGTCCCAGTTCTTCCAGGACTTCAAATCCAACGTTGTGACGGGTTCCCAGGTATTTCTTCCCCGGATTTCCCAATCCGGCAATGATCTTCAAGGGACGCCCCCGCCGCAATCACCTGCCTGATCCTGTTTATCAGCCTACCAGGGCCGTGAACAGACCACGCAGGCCAGACCAGCGCTTTGCCAATTCTAAAAATCCGGGTCAGCCAAACCGTAAAGTCCAACAACGGAGGACATTTCGCCATGACTTACTTCGAAACAAAGCCCTGACAGGGCACTATTTCTTCTCGGCGTCTTTCCCCGGCGGGGTGGCTGCTGCCGATTCGGAACCGGCGGCATCTGCAGTCTCTGCCCCGGAAGCCTTCGCTTCAACCACATGCACTAGCACTGTTTCCGGAGCACTCAGCACCGTCACTCCCGGAGGCACATCCTGCAGATCCGAAACGTGCAGAGCGTCGCCGATGTTTAGGTGAGCAATCCGGGCTTGAATGAAGTCCGGCACTTCCACGGCCAGGCATTCGATCGATACCGTATGGTGCGGAATTTCCAGAACGCCGCCAGCCACAACCCCCGGGGAGGTCCCCTTCAGCTGCAGCGGAACCTCCAGCCGCACGCGTTCATCGACATCGACCCGCAGAAAGTCGACATGCAGGACGTTCACGCTGAAGGTGTCCCACTGGACTTCCTTCACCAGAGCCTTCTGCTCGGCCCCATCCACGGTCAGGTCGACGACACGGGCACCACTTTTCACCAGACCGGACACGGCATCGGCTTCGAGCACGATAGACGCGGGGTCTTGTTTGTGGCCATAAACGTTGCCCGGCACGAGACCCTGGTTGCGAATACGACGCGCCGTCGAGGTTCCCAGCTTGTCTCGCAATTTGCCGGCGATTTTGACAATGTGCGACATGAATCCGTACTTCTTCAGACTTGATTCGGTTGTTCCATCCGCCCTGTTTGCAGGCCATGCCCGTCAGGTCAGATCGCGGAAAGTCCGGAACGATAGCTCCTTGTTTCTTTGATTTCAAGACACCGCCGGTTGTACTTTTCTGCAGAAAGTGCCGCATCCTATGGAGATCGCAAGCATTTACATGACCGCGCCGGACCATCAGACCGCGCTGGACCTTTCCCGGACACTGGTCATGGAGCGGCTTGTCGCCTGCGCAAATGTCATCCCTGAAATAACTTCCGTATACACATGGGAAGGGGAACTGCGGCAGGATGCCGAAGTGGCGGTGCTGCTGAAGACCCAGGTTGCGCAGGCGACCCCGGCCGTGGAACGCATCCGGCAGCTTCATCCTTACGAGTGCCCTTGCGTGCTGGTTTTTGTGTCACAGGCGGGAAACCCGGAATTCTTTCAATGGGTGGCAGATTCCACCAGGCCGCTTCCCAGGCCGGAATGAGCAGGCTCCCAGGGAATCTTTCCGATCAGGCAGTTCTGAACAAAAATATCGTACAGCAGGCCTGCTGTCCCTGAGCCCGGTTTTTCCGGACAATACGGCTGAAATGGAACAGACAGGCTGATTGCCAAACATTTCACACCGAATATTTCACACCGAACATTTCATACTGTGCAGGCGTCCGGGAGAGGGGGGCCACTGTGCAGATGTCAGGACACAGGTATCAGGCAGGGCCCGCCGAATCAAAATGCACAGACATACTGTTGCATGGCAGCAATGGCCTCGTTACCGTGCGTGCTCAGCGAGAGCAATGTCCCTGACAGGGAAGATGATTCCCTTCGGAGACGTCGCATCAGCCCCTATAGCTCAGTTGGTAGAGCAACTGACTCTTAATCAGTAGGTCCAAGGTTCGAGTCCTTGTGGGGGCACTCTCAAAACACTGAGACTTCAAGGGTTTCCGGCGATTCGGTCAACTTTACCGTTGATCTGAATTGGTGTCAATTTCGCTCTTTTGCGATTGTTTTGGTGCAAGCTGGTGCATGGTAGTGCAAGCCGGTTGTGACGAAAAAAGCCCCATGATGCCGTCTGGCAACATGGGGCTTTTCGCTTTTTTGAATGTCAATTCCTCAAGTGCTTACTGAACAGATCGACAGGTTCCCGCTGCGCGTCCTCCCTGAACGTGTCCAGGTCGGCCCGGTCGAACCTGATCGTTCCCCGACCTTTCCCGATGCGGTGATGTCGGATCTGCCCGGCCCGGCAAAGCTCATACACCGATTGCTCCGAGACATGCAGGTACTCTGCTGCCTCACCGACGGTCAGGGATTGCCCGGCCGGCTTGGAGAGTACCTGCGCCAGAACCAGGATGGCGGCTGACACAGGGTCGCCGGTGCGGGCTCGGAATTCGTCAAACTGGCTGAGCATGGGCCTCCTCCGGCATCACCAGAATGGTGTCCGTGTTGCGCAAGTGGACATGCCGCCCGGTGTCAATCCGCTTGACGACGATGGCCTGATGCTGGGTGCTGACGACGATTCCTTCGTTCATCCACATCTTCGAGCCCCTCCGGGTAGGCCAGAATAGATGAGCCCCTTTCGCGATCGGCAAGTTGTTGAATGATCTCTTCATTGTTGTCCCCTCAAATAGATTGAAGCCGGATGCCCTTGCGGCCCCGGTCTGTTTTCGTTCTGGCTGACGCGATGCCACGATTGGTGAACCATTCTCCCAGCCCCTTAACCAGGGCTTGCGCATCGTCACAAGTCTGGGGTCGCCCCCGACGCTGACACCATTCCCGATACGCTGTGTACAGCGCGGCATTGCTCACATAATCGGCAGGCTCCCCCATCTCGATGACCTCGCCCGCGAACCGCTCCACAACGCTCTGGTTGGATTCTGCCAGGTCCGCCTTGGCATCCGTGTGAATGGCGGGCAGGGCCAGCCGGTCATATGCGGGGGGAAGTTGTGTATTCAGCGCCCAGTGCAGGAATGCTGGGGCTTCCGCCTGCAGCCGGGAACTGAATGACGAATCACGATCAGCCGGGGATAGAGTCCCCACTTCTACAACAACGAAGCGGCAGTCATCATCATACACGGGCACGTAGGCCGGACTGTTGCAGGTCATCATTAAGTGGAGTTGATTGTCAACGGAGTAGGGCGTCTGCCCCTTGAACTCGCACAAGAGTTTGGGCGCGGTAACCCAGGGTGTCAGCCGGTCCCTCTTGTCGCGACCAGAGATATCCTGATCTTCGATTCGACCCAACACGGACAGAGCCACTGGCCCGGTGAACTGGCTCCCCTTGCGCAATAACTCGCCCGCATCGGATGCCCCACTCTTGTCCATCAACATGGTCAGGGCGTCGCCCAATGTTGATTTTCCGGTGTTTTTCGGCCCCACGAATGCGAGAGCGGGAACACGTTGTGTCGGCTGCTGGAGCATCCAGGCACACCACAACAACAGATATCGCCCCCCACTGGTGACTCGATGCTGCCGGACCCAGTCGGCCCATGGTCCGGCAGTCAATGCGGGCGTCAATGAGTCTCCCAGCCGCAGCAGCATCTGCATCCAGGCATCGCACGGGCCGGGGGCGGGTGTGACTGCCAGTTGCGGACCGATGTTGAGCTTGTCCGGCTGGAGGATGGGGCGGAATGCCTCTGACACCAACTCAATGGGGGAGGCGGTGACCTGATCGATGAGCGCGGTGGCGTCCGCCCCGACCAGATCCCGGGCGACAGAGTATGCCTGCTCCCGGGTGTGCAAGGTCGGGCGTCCCGTGCCGTTAAATCGATACAGGCCAGTCAGTTTGGTATCTTGTCTTGTCTGATAGAACTGCCGCTTGACCCTGGCACCAATGGCCGGGGAGCTTTCCGGCTTAATGCCCGTCCAAACATACTTGGTCGCATCACACCATCCGGACGGGCAGGGTTCGCCAGTCCGGAGCTTGTGAGCCCGCAACTGCAGAACAGGCCCCTTGCGGACGACATCCCATTGGCGTCCCGGCGTCTGCAGGGCATCAGGTAGGGGGAGTGTCTCGCCCGTTAGTTTCCGGATGGCGTCCACGGCCTGCTGGGGGTCAGAGTACCGATAAGAGTTGGCTGAATCGGGTGTGCCGGCTGCATTGGCAGCTTCCCAGGTCGGGGGCCTGCCGAAGGTGGTATGCATCCAACCGCCCGGGGACTCATCCCACACGGGATGCTCAGTGTCGCCCCAGGCATAGACGTCCCAGTAGTCATCCGTGCGGCGAATCCAGGCATTGGCCGTGGCAGGGTCTCTGCCGGGGCAATCGGTCTGATAGTTGCCGGGGTAATGCTGTTGGAGCGCAGACAAGAGACCCTTGTGCAGGCGGATGGCACCGATATCCGGCACCCAGTGACAGGCGTAGGGGGTGCCCTTGGCACGGTCCATCAGCAGGCGGCTGGCGTCATCCAGATCCGGGGGAGGATCATTCTCCCGGCCTGACGGGGGCGGGATCTGGGGGAGCGTGGCGGGGTTCAGGCGGCTGCCTGTGGCAAGCTGCTGGAATGCTCCCTCGCCCTTGTCCCGGGCGACAGTCCATAGGATGTTGGTTGAGACGTCAATCCACGGGTAGGCGAGCCCGACATCAGCCTGCAGCTTGAGGGCAGTCCGCTTGCCCAGCAGGCGGTGTTCGTCCGGGGTGGCCCGGACGGGGGCAGTCCACAACACATACAGATGCAGTCCGGTCCCCGATGTGGACGTGACCGCGAGGGTCACGTAGTCGGGCAGGCGGGCGCGGATCTCATCGAGTTGTGCGGCTGTGAGCTTGTTATGACTGGCCCCATCGACATCAATGGGGGCTCCCCAGGACTCGCCTGTGGCGTGATTGTACAGATTAGTCCCGATCCGGTCCCATTGCAGGGCGGGACAGGGGGCGCTGGCATCTGCTGCCGTGCGGGACCAGCGGTAGGCCTTATTGTTGCGGATTGCAAATACGAAATCGGCAGCGCTGCCAATCAGGGAGTCACTCGGGTGAGGATGCGTGACGCGGATGTGGTCGACGGCGTGTGCGAGTGTGGGCAATTGGACTTCCAAGGTTATACAGTGGTGAAGCGGTGATCAGGCCGCCCCAATAGGTGACGGGGTGACGGGCAGGTGACGGTGAGGAGATGAGCACCGTCACCCGCGCGGACCCAGTGTTTTAACAGTCGAAACACTCTTTTTATATCTTATATGACACTAATGACAGTAAATAAGAATATAAAGAGAAAGAGAAAGTAGAGTCACAAAATGAAAAGAGATATAGGGCAGAGTTGCCAACAGCCCGTCACCCGTCACCGGCGTCACCGCCTTGCATTTCGCCGCATGATTCATGCGGCGGGGCGTGGTGACGGGGCTGCCGTGAGCAAACTGCCCTTCCGGGTGACGTCGCGTCTCTCTACTTCTTATTTAGAGCAAAACTTCGCGTTTGTTCGCGAAATTGGTAGAAAATGAAAATGCCCTCGCCGGACACTTGCAATAGCGGGACAGTCAATCCTGTTGCCGCATCCATTCTCTCATTTTGGTCAGCCGACGGCTGACGGTTGCATGATCCGCCCCAACTCGAAACGCTATCTCCCGGGAAGACAGTCCCCGGCCTGTCTTATCCACCGATTTACATATTGTGTTGATAATCTCCCGATCTAAGCCGTCGCCGTTGGCAGCGAGCGCGACCGCAAAGTTAAGCCACACCGTCTGCAGCCCGGCCCGGTACTGCTCTGCCAGTCCCTCATCCCGCCAACGGCGGATTGAGGCACGGCAATCGTCCCAACTCTCAAGCCCCCTTGCCGGGCCGGCCCGCTTAACCGCGTCCCGCATGGCGGACCTGACAACCGCCCGACGGTAGGCGTTGAAGTCCACCCGCCCGTCATCGCCCTTCCCCGCGATGCGGAAGATGCCCCGATGGATATCTACTAATTTCGCGAGAAACTTATCAAAGCCTGCCCAACCGGCTGTCTCGATATCTCGCCCCGCCCGTGAATGCTGGCGAACATAATCAGCAATCTCTTGCCGGGTGTACCGGACCCACAGGTAGTATTCCTGCTGCTCATCGCCGTCGTCCACAGGCTCATCCAACTTGCGTAATAACGCCGCATCCATAGCCCGCCAGCGGTCTTCGGATTGCTTAATCAACACTGCTATTTCCGGGGTTATTGTAATCATGCGTTGTCCTTCAACTGAAACAACGCATTGAGCCCCCAACTGTCGCGAATCTTTCGATAAATTGCCACCAGAACCACACAACCCATTACCACAGTGCAACTTACAACACCACAGAAATTGCACGCGGTTGACCTGCGCGCATTATCCCCCGCTCAACCGCAAATCCACCCTAACCCCGACAACCCGCAAAAACGGAAAAATCGTTAAAACCCCTACAACCGGCATAACCCCTACAACCTATATTGCAATCGCTCACCTAGCAGTAGGTCGCAACAAACGTAAAGCACAGCCCCACAGGACATTACGTCAATCGACGCCACCAGAAATGCACCAAAATTGCACCACGGCCTTATCCAGGCCCCTGATTGCACCACCCGCCCCGGCCTGATACATCACCAGAAGCCACAGGATGCCACCAGAACGCATCCAGCACAAAGTGCGACCACAATCATTACCGAACACAGCAACGCATCCTGAGCGATCCTGCGGCCTCACAGCCAACCATTCCGATTGTGCAGGTGGGGAGGGTGGGGTCAATTTTGGTGGTTGTAGGGATTGTGTCGATTCTGCCTTCAGCCAAGCTCCTTCCACGCGGCGGGCAATCTTGGAAATAGGTCTGCCGCGTCAGATAATAAATAAAAATTAGCAAATTGTGTGCAACATTTGACAACTTGTCCCCTCACTATAAGTGAGGGGACAAAAACAATAAAACGCGAACATACGCGGCTCTTTGCTCTAAATACTATATATACAGAGCATCACATTATCTCTCTGCCAGTTTGCCTCTGAAGGTGACATAACATGCCCACTGACATCGTCCAAAAGCTCGGATTCGACACATCGGACGCGATTGCGAACCTGGATCGGCTGGGGGCCGCAATCTCCAAGGTTTCGGGTCGGATCACCCGCTTCGGCAAAAATCTCGAACGATTCAATTCGCAGGCCAACGGCAGCTTTGACAGCTTTGCCAGGGGCGGTGATGCCGCCGCACGGCTCGGCCAGGAGTTCGATCGGGTCAACACCACAGCCAGCCGGCTGACCACGTCTGTCGAGCTACTCTCCCGCATCGTCTACACGCAGCTTGTCATCAAGGGCCTGCGAGTCGCCGAAACAGCCCTCTTTGACGCCACCAAAAGGGCATCAGAACTCCAGTTGAAACTGGCGGAAATCAGCACCGTCGCCGAAAAGGGCACATTCTCCGGCATCGCTGACATCAGCGATTCTGTCAAAACCGTCGCGAAAGATCTGGGTATTCCCCAGTTGCAGGTCGCGGAAAACCTGTACACCACAATTCAGAACCAGATCGGCGGGACCAAGCAGGAACTCATCGATTTCAATCGTGTGGCCGGCCAATTCGCGATCTCCACGCTGACGGATCAGGCCAGTTCGCTGGAACTGCTGTCCGGCACGCTCAACGCCTACCAGCTTGATGTCACCCGCACCGAGGAAATCGCTTCAAAATTCAACAAGACCATTGAATTGGGCAACATTGAGGGTTCGGAACTGGCCCACACGTTCGGCCGGGTCGCCTCTCGTGCATCGTCACTGGGTCTGTCGCTGGAAGAAACTCTCGGCTTAATCCAGACCCTCACCGTCCGGGGCGTCAACCCGAACGAAGCGGCCACCCAGATTGGGGCACTGATCACCGCATTCACCAAGCCCAGCGATGCCATGAAGGCAGCACTGCAGGGCCTGAATGCCCCCTCTGGTGAATTTCTGGTCCGGATGAACGGGATCACGCAGGCCCTCAAACTGGTGATCGGCCAGACCGATGGCAGCAGTGCCGCCATTGCCCGCCTGTTCCCCAACGTCCGGGCCGTGAACGGTGTGGCGATTACAGCTTCTGACAACTTCGAGCGGCTGGCGGAAAACATCCAGAAGACCCGTGAGACAGCGATTTCGCTAAATAAAGAGCGATTCGACGTTATTGACGCCACGGACGCCCGCAAGGTCACGCGCGAACTCGAAAACGTCCGCACGGCCATGGACGAAATGGGCGAAGCCCTGCTGAAGACAACCGCCAAAGGACTGGATTTCGTCGATGGGGCAGAGGGCATCATCCAAGTGCTGAAGACCGCCTTCCCCGTCATTGTCGGCTATACCACGCAGTTCGCGGCCCTCAACCTGCAGGCCGGTCTGGCCGCAGGTGCATATGGAGCAGCGGGGGCGAGCATCGCCGGATTCGTCGGCAAGCTCGGATCACTTGCGTTGATCGGTGGTATTGCCACATCGGCGGTCAATCTGGGGATCGACAAACTTGTCGATGACAGCCTGTCGGGCGTCCAGCGCATTGAAGCTGCGAGGGAACAGGCCCTGAGCCAGTTCAAGGCCGATGAAGCCGAACGCCTGAAAGCCGCCCGCGAAGTCAATGAAGACATCATCAAGTCCATGCTCGCCAGCAGCCAAGGAGCCCTGGACGCATTCAACGCCACGCGGAATTCACTGGTCCTGCAGGAAAACACGCTTGTCACAGCCACCAAGCAGTCGCTGAACCGGGTCGTCAAATTCCGGACAGATCTGTTACGGCAAGTTGAGCAGGCAGTCTCTGATTCAGCCAAGCACATTGAGCAGAGTCAACGGCGGGTCGTCGATCTGCGATTCGAGCAGGGACAGAACCGCTTCGATCGGCAGACCAACGGCCTCTCTGACCCTGACAAATTCAACCGCCTGCTGAACCGCAGCCGGCAGCTTGCACAGCAGGCTTCATCGAGCCTGTCCAATGCCGTCAGTGACAATCAGATTTCACAGGCTCTGAAGCTGTTCGATGTTTCGCAGAAATCGGCTGAACAAGCCAAGTCCATCGCCGATCGAATCGGCAAGCGCGATCTGGAAAATCGGGCGATGGCGACTCTCAATCGCCTGACTGAGCAGCAGATTTCTGCCGAAAAGCGATTGCAGCAGACACAGGTATCTCAATCCGAGATTCACCAGCAGGATCTGGATGAACAGCGACGGATCACGGATGAGGTCAAGGCTCAGGCCAAGATCATCACCGACAACCTGACCACGGTGCAGAAGACCCCACAAGAGGCTGCCAAGAGTCAGGGTATCGTTCGAGATGCCTTGTCCAAACTGACCAAGGCCGGCCTGAGCGGGAAGGATGTCTCACTGGCTCAATCGCTGGGATTGACGCAGCTTGCGTCGGACATCCAGCGAAACATGGGCGGTGAAGTCAAGCTCCAGTTCAACACCACGCAATCGATTCAGGATCTGCAAGACAAGCTGACAACCAGCTTCAACAAGTTCAAGATTGGACTCAACTTTGATGTTGGCAATCTGGAAAAGACACTGGGGGTCGAAGTCAGGTCAGTGGACGATCTGAATAAGGCACTGTCTGACGCAATGACAAAATCGGACAAGTTGCGGACGGAAATCAGCCAAGTCCGACAGACCCAGAAAGCTGCGACACTCGGTGTCCGGGCCGAAATCCGCGAACTGCTCAGTGCGTCAGACAGCTTCATCAACGCAACTCAGCGGACAACCACGCTGTCCCCCAGTTTCACGGGCGAACCGTCGTTGAACAGCAAGGAGCTAACACAGTCGATTGCGATCATGGAGCAATTCCGGTCGCAGGCCCAGAAGCTATCAACGCAGGATCAGATCACCCGCAAGGATGTGCAGGATCTGTTCAACGTCTTGTCAAATTTGAACGACGTTTCGAAAGGCCAGTTCAAACTCGACATCGGCAACTTCTCGAAGGTTATTGAACTGTTCAACGGAATTGAGCAATCAGGCAAGGCCAGCACCGAAGCTCAAGAGCGACGGCTGCAGGAGTTGCAACAACTCATCAACGGTGTTGATTCGGCTGGTGTAAGGATCGAGAACGGATTCCAATCCGCCGCCGCAACGCTCAAGGAAGCTGCTGACTATGTCGCCGAACGGTTCTCGCAGCTAGGGTCGCTAGTGACACCGCAGTATTCAGCGACAGGTGGACTGGCCCGGGGCACTGACACCGTACCGGCAATGCTTTCGCCAGGCGAGGTGGTGATGAATCGGGATGCCAGTCAGCGATTCTACAGTGATCTCCAGCGGATGAATGCAGGGATGACACCGCAATATCGCTCCAGTGGTGGGAGCGTGACTAATGTGGGTGATGTGAGCATCACCGTCAATGAGTCTGCCACACCACGGCAGACCGCCGCAGAAATCGAATCCATGCTGCTCCGGCGTCAACGTCGGGGCATTTCACGACTCAATAAGTGACAGATTTCCTGTCACTCTAACCGTTACCACGGGCCACTCGCCCGGCAATCAAGAGGTACAATGAGTTTTCCAACGATTACAGATCAAACTGGCAAGATTAGCATCGTCTTATGGGGTCGCATCTTGGAGGCCGACAGCCTCCCCGACCTGGCCGCGCAACGTGCTGCCCTGATCAATAAGGCGCAGACTTATCTGGGGCGCCCCCTAACCGCCCGGGAGATCGAGCAAGGCTACGCCAAGCCCGACCCCCGGCCCCAATCCCAGATTGTCGCAGATCGTGCCGCGAAGGATGCGGAACTCAATCCGGTTGAGTCCAAGACTCCGGAGCAACTGATTGAGGACCGCGCGCTGGCCGCACTGGCAGCCGACCGGCTTAATAAGATGTCCGCGCTTGAGCGCGCGGCAGAAGAGGCCGTGCATAACAACAATGCGGCCAAGGCCCGCGCCGCGAAAGAGGCCGAACAGGCCGCATTCCGGGCCACTGCCGCCTACAACAACATCCGACAACGGCTGGATGAGTTGATCTTCCAAGCCGAATTTGATCCCGCGCTGACTGCCGCCATGCGGGATGACCTGCAACACCAGTCAGCGATGCTGGAGCGCTACCTGGATGTGGCAGCAGTGACAGCCAATGTCTCCCAGTTGCAGCGTGCGGCCACCAGCGCAATCGATGCAGAACGCGATAAGCTCAAGGCCCAGACCGATGCTGTTGAGTATCGCCGCCTGGCAATGGGCAACGGGCTGGTGTTCGACAACGTGCAGCTTGAGACCGTCGGCGAGCAGACATACGTTGTCCTGCAGTCGGGTGACAAGACAGCCAAGGTCACACGGGAACGATATGACTCCCGCGCATCTGATGAGGCCCTGCGGGCCGAACTGTGGGGTGCAGCATGAGTGAGACGCTGTTCACCCAGGCCGATATCGATAAGCTGATGGCTGGCCACCGGAAGAATCTCCAGACTGATCTGCGAGACGCCCGGGAGCGCATCGCCGAACTTGAGTCTGCCCACGCCCAGGCGATGGCCGACCGCGAGGCAGAGCTACAGGCAGCACATACCCAGGCAATCGCTGCCCGCGAAACAGAGCTTGAGGCAGCACATACCCAGGCCCTCGCAACCCGCGAGGCAGAGCTTGAGACAGCCACAGCCGAGATTGCCACACTACGCAAGCAACTCGCCTCCCTGCAAGACAAATTAACAACAGACAACATCCGCCGCGCGTTGCATGATGCCGCGCAGGAGGCTGACGCCTTCCAGCCCGGGCAACTGGTGCAGATGTTAGCCAGCCAGACCGCCATGAGGGACGGGCAAGTTATTGTGCAAGTGGAGGACTATCATCTGTCGCCTGCTGAGGCCATGCAATGGATGCGGAATCAGCCCGACAAGTTCGGCAACTTGTTCAGGTCCAAGGTCATTGGCGGCATCGGTGGTAACACCACACCCGGCCCCCGGCGCAGCATCGCCGACCTTGACCCAGAGCAATACCAGCAACTCCGCACCAACAACCCCTCAGCATTGGGATTTCATTGATGAGTCTCGCAGACACCTTGATTGATATTGTCAGCATCGTGCCGGAAGCCGGCCCGGCTGCTGCCGGCCTGCTCCGGGAGCAGCAGGCAATTGACGGGCTGATGGTAGAGTATCGTCATGCCTGCCAAGCCGAAATCGATGCTGCTGAGCAGCACTGTGCAGAGCTTGAGGCCCGCCTGAATGTGTACCGCATCGGGGCTGCCATTGAGCAACACTGTCAGCCGCTCAACCTAAGCCCCGACTCAGTCTACAGTCGATTGGAGCCGTATTGCTCGATGGAGGATGGCACATTGTGCATCACCGTCAATGGCGAGCGCATCGATTTCGACGATGCAATCGATCTTCTCAGGGAGGGGTCAATCTGATGGGCAACTGGCTCAACACCAATTGCATCAACGTGGGCGATTATGCCTTGGGTGATCCGGCCACGGTGATTGCCCGGGTCTATCAATGGGCAACCGGCAACCCCGATGGTATCAACCATCTGCAGGCAACGGGCAGGGCCATTGGCAATGCGACCTGCCTGCGTCTGTCCCGCCGTCTGGCTTATCGCCACCGGCATCAGGGGGCAGCGTGATCGATATCATCCACAATCGTCAGACTGGCCGGTGGCTGGCAATCGTCCAGACACCTGCCGGGCGAGTCAGCCGGTGGTATGACTCCCAGCCCACCCGGGAACGGGTCAGGGAAGACTATCACCTCATGCCCTCCCAATTCATCGTTTGCAATTTTTAATGGTTAATGATATGAAATGCATCCTGCAGGCCCGCTATATCACATCCAACACCGAAATCGAAAACCTGATCCGCCAGACATGGGGGCATGACTACTCTGTCACCTTGGCCACGGCTCACAAGGGGACACTGGAATATCACGTCACCGGGGAGTTTGCCACGGAAGCGCTGCGCCAACGGGCAGCCGCCATTCAGGCCGGCAAGCGGGATCGGCACGTGGGCCTGATCCTCAACGTATTGTGCCACATGGGCCTGATCCCAGCCGGAACATATGTGATCCGTGAGGATCTTCCGCAGTCAACAAGTAAGAAATGGGATGCAGGCCAGATGCGGATTGCTGGTATCGCTTGCTAAGCAAAAAGCCCGGCCAGAAATGGCCGGGCTTTTTTATTTGTCACCATCTATACTGCAATACAGCGGCTGCCACTTTGCAGTGGTGCCGCAGGTAGTTAATAAGGCATTCCGAATCCTTCGTCATCGGCGAGACATGATCCCGCCAATCCCCCACGGCCAGAGTATCCCAGGTCAGCATCAGGATTCGCTTGTTCACGTTTTGAATGATCCAGTCCCGCCGTCGCAACTCTGATTTCTTCAGCTTTTTCCACTCTTTTTTAGCCTGGGCGTAAAAAGCATGGACATTGTCCACAGCCAGGCCCCGGATATTCTCCCACAGCCCATAATACTCGCGGATCTGTCCCAGCAGCTTGGCTGCGCTCACCTTGTCGCCTGCATTCCAGGCTTGAGTCAGGCTGTCGATCATTTCAACTGGCAACTCTGCAATCATTATCACCCCCTTAGCTTGCGTGTCGTGCTTGTTTCAATGCTTTTTTCAGTCGAAAGTATGCGGCATCCTTGCCAATCCCCAGCTTCCGGGCCGCGCCCCTGAGTGACTCCCCTTCCCAGTACAATGCATGCAGCAATGGGTGATGCTCAGGGTCAATCAATGTTAGCGGGTCCGGCTTTTCCACTGCTTCAACATGTTCATCCACCAATTCCGGCACTGGTATATCAACACCTGAGTGCCGATGATATGCTTGACACCGACTCACCATTTCATTTCGCGCAACCACGTAGAGCCACGGCAGGAATCGCCTCTCAGGGCCGTATTTCTTGCGCTTTGTATAGACCCGCACGAAGATAATCTGACAGATGTCATCAACCAGGTGGGCCGATCTCCCCCACAGTCTCTTTTCCAGGTAGCGGGTGATGCGCCCATGGTGCCGGCTGTAGATTTCCCCCCAGATGTCGGGGTCGCCGGTGGCGGCAAGCTGCAGCATCAGATCATGGTCATTCATGGGTCGCCTCCCCTGTGGCCTCTTTCACCATTTTCTGCAGATGGGGACTGTTAGCCTCCAAGTGGGAATAGACTTTTTTGAGCATCGTCAGATCGGCATGTCCGACGATGTTCGCGAGCGAAACCAGATCGACCTTGCCGGTTTCAATGGCCGCCGACACGAACTCATGCCGGATAGCATAGGCAGTGATCTTCACGCCGGTTTTTTCGGCCAAGCGCCGGAGACGGCAATTGATGCTATAAGCTGTCCAGGGTTTCCCCTTTTTATTGCGGAACAGCGGGCCTTTGGGGTGCTTTTCAGCAAGGGCTTGTGTAATCGCGTATGCTGCATCATTGAGGGGGACAGCCCGCCGTCGCCGCTTCCCCTTACTCTCTTTGACTTCAAATGTCCATGTTCTCCCGGCAACATGCCGGGCCTCAACGGTTCGCACTTCGAAAGGGCGGGCGCCTGTCGCTCTCAGCGCGAGCAGAAAAACCTTGAACGGGTCGTCGTCCGTCATCCCGGCAAGCAATGTCGCCCAGTCTTCCGGCGGGATGCGCACATCACGGGGGGTGTACCGGGGAGCTTTCATGCGGCGGGCGGGGTTGCGATCAATCAGTTCTTGAGCTTCCCCCCAGTTGAACATTCGTCGGACGGCCCGAATAGCTCCGTTCAGGCTGTTGTCCGACCAGCCAGCGGCAACCAGATGGTGGGTCCAACGGGTGATGTGGATCGGCTTGAGCTTAGCCACTCGCGCCTTTCCCACTTTTTGGATGAACGATTTCAGACAGAAGCGATACCATTTATATGTCTTTTCGCTTGTCTCAATTTTGGCCGCTTCCAGGAACTCCCCCGCAAGCTGACGGACGGTCAATTTCTGGCCCGGTTCTGCTCTCTTACTCTCGCCCGCAAGCTGATGCCATTTCCTGATGGCAGCTTCCCGGGTTGCCTCTTTCGGACCTTTAATCAGCCGGGCTTGCTTCTCATTGATCCAGGCGTACCAGCTTGCGTTAAATTTTCTGTAAAATGGTTTTCTCATTCGTCTGATTCCTCCTAATAACAGGGAGGGACCGACTGCCTGACTGTCGCAGCCAATCCTAAGAATCACCGGAATTTTAGTGCAATTTACAGTGCATCAACTGCCGCGTCTTCATACACTAAAATTACACAAGTCCCGAAACCTCAATAAATTACGAAATGCACCACTAATATTTAACGACCTGCTCTTAATCAGTAGGTCCAAGGTTCGAGTCCTTGTGGGGGCACTCTCAAAACCCTGAGATTCAACGGGTTTCCGGCGATCCGGTCAACTGGCCATCTGGTCAGCATGGCCACCGGCATGAACGATCGCCCGTTTCGCTCCCGGAAATCGCTTTGCCGCCAAGGCGGCAGCTCTGCTGTTTCCCGGTACGCCGCATCAGAACAGTGACAGCCCATCTGGCCGAACATACCTGATCTCCCCGGGCCAGAAGCCGGGATGATCCTCTCAACCAGTCAGTGTTCCAGCTTTCCGGCTCACGAAACCGGAGCCCCCCCGGCGCGCGCGATTGCTTATTCCACCCCAGGCACCTGGCCCATTTGGGTTTCCTTCGAATGCTCGATCTCCTTTCGAAGTCGTCGCATTTTAGAGAGGAAAAACGCGTCGATTCTCACTGAGTCCGTCACAGTGCCGAAGCTGTCTTTGAGTATGGCCAGATCTTCGGGGGACAATGTCCCTGCCTGCAGAGCGGAAAGATTCAAGACGCCGGCCAGATCCGTCAGATTGACACGGAGCTTCTTGTAGACGACAGGATCATTCCCGCAGATCCTCAAGACGTTCAGCAAGCCGATGACTTCTCCGTCTGGCTGGACTTCTACACCATCTTTCAATGCTTTGCGAAAGACAGTGCTGCCAGCTGGAACTGTCTTGATGTCTGGAAGTGCAATCCGCCGGCCATCGTGAAGCACAAGACCATCGGCTGTGACAGTCTCGACGTCAACAGGATGGTCTAAACGCTCGATGTACCACAACGGAATGGGTGATCCCGTCATCAACAGATGACACCCTCCGATGAGCAGCACTGACCAGATCGACCACGTCAAGAAGTACTTCATCCCAACTCGGGAAAGGAGATGACACGGGGAGAACATAATGTCTGGCTCACAATCATTTTAATTTTACCAGGACACCTCGTTCGGAAAAGATGATTGCCTGCCGGATGTCCCTGATCTCCCCGTGCCAGAAGCCGGGATGATCCTCTCAAGCAGTCCGTGTTCTATCTTTCCGGCTCACGAAACCGGAGCCCCTGTGTCGGGCAGGCCTGGGGCTCGAATCTGTTTTTGCCCCCCATCAACAGCCTCTCAATAAAAGACCACCGGCGCGGCAATCAGCACGCTTCCCTGCCGGGCCTGTTTCGACACATTGTCGAGCAGAAACACCTGTCCCCATTTGAGGGGATAGTGAATCACATGATCCTGGGGGCCTCCCCAGCCGGCTGTTTCCGGAGTGAGGGGCATCTGCACAAATTGCCATCCTGCTCCGGTCAGTGAGGGCCCACTCGGCTGCCAGGTCTGGCCGGCACTGTCAATGAGCCGCATCCGTGCCGCCAGCGATTCGTTGAATTCGCCAGAGATCCAGAGGCCAAACCCCTGGGGCTGATCCGGTATCGCACGAAACCTGGCATCCCCCGTCTGGACATTCAGGTACTTCCATCCCTCCTGGAATGTGTAATCGAGCCGATAAACCGGTCCGGAGGAAGCCGGCCAGCCTGCCGGCTGGTCCGCGCGTTTCAGTTCCTGCTGCGAAGCCACGGCCGGATCGCCTTCGGCAGTCACGGTGGCGGTTTTCCAGAATCCGGCCGGCACCATGCGATAGCGGCGCTGCGGCAACGACAGCAGCGTCTGGTGCTGCCGGTTTTCGATCGTCAGCCCCAGTTCCCCGGCCTCCGGGAGTTTCGCATTCAGCGGGAACTCGACCTGCAGCGAGGTCTCCCCTTTCGCAAACGAAACCGGCAGGCTCTTTGTCGACGCTTTGATATTGGACGACGTCTGCAGAATGACCTGTCCTTCAAAGGCCTCCTGTGTCGGATTCGAAATTAGCACCGGCACACTCAGGCCGGGACGGGGAGCGAGAACGGGGACAAGGGGATGAGCCGTCGGAATCGCAGCCAGCCCGGCATTGGGCGCAGCAGGAATGAGATACTGCACCGAATCATCGAGGGAAACCTGCAGTCCGTCGGCCCCGGCTGTCAGGCGTGAACGCTGCCCGGATGCCGAGACCAGTTCGAAATCTCCGGCGCTGGCGGGAAGCACGAGCTGCTGAGGACCGGGACGGGTCGACCACACCGCCAGTCGCTGAGCCTGATTGTGCTGAAACAGTAGCACATAATGATCAGAGGACTCGGTCGCCAGACGGCGCGAGAACTGAAACTGCCTGAGAGTCGATGTCAGCGTCTGCATCGCCACATAAGCGGGCTTCGGGTTGTAAACCGGCTGGCGGCCTTTGAAGTAAGGGAACTCCACAATGCCGAAATTGTGCTCGGCCTCTTTCGGATCTTCGCCATCGTTGTGCCAGTCATACCAGATCGACAGCGGAATTCCGTTCGACAGATTGGTCAGCAGCTCGCGCGGCAGCATTTTTCCCTGACGTTCGGCATCGAACTTGTGCCAGGCCGCGGAGTATCCCCATTCGGCGGAAAGAATGGGAATGTTCCGGTTGGCCGGAGCATATTTCGCAATCAGCTGGCGGAGCTGGGCATATTCTCCGGCGGCAGATTCCGGGCCGGACTGGCGATAAGGGTGAACCGACACCGCGTCCCAGTATTCCAGCAGTCCGGTGCGAAAACAGTCTTCGAGAAACTGCAGATCCACACGCGATGTCGCCGGCCCGATCAGGCATTCCCGGGGATGTGCGGCGCGCACGGCCTTGCAGGCGGCCAATGCCATGGCGGTGTATTCCTGCGAATTCGGTTGCGGCTTCCAGAAGCCGGAGATATTCGGCTCATTCCAGATTTCCCAGAGGATTCCACGGCCTTGGAAGTGGGCGACAGCGGCGGTGGCCCATTTCGCATAGGCCTGTCGCGCTTCTTCGGTGCGCACAGCCCGTTCCGATGAGTAATGCCGGTTCTGATAACACAGAATGAACACCGGCCGCAGCTTGTGGGCATCCAGCGCTTTGATCAGGCGGTCATATGCCGAGAAGTCATATTTCCCTGGTTGCGGTTCTGTCGCCGACCAGTGCAGGTCCATGCGAATCCAGTGGAAGCCGCCGGCCGCGAGCATTTCCAGTTCGCCTGGCCGAGGATCGGTAAAGTGAATATTGACACCCAGCGATTCCAGCGAGCCGGCCGCAGGCAGACTGGAATGCGGTTCTCCGGCAAGATTCACCCCGGGATGAAAAACCAGCGTCAACAGCAACAGGGCAGCAGCAAGAAAGGTGCGAAGCATGGTGCAGGTGTGAGTCCTTCTCTTCAGGAATTTGCTCATCTGTCGCCGGTTTGTCTGTGAGTCGATTGCCGGTCAGATGGGATTCAGGCATCATCAGCAGCATCTCAGTTGTCGCAGGATCGACCCGGCAGGGCAAGTCGCCGTCCATCGGCCGGCCGCCTGTGTCGATGTCAATGGATTCTGCCATGCCTGTCCATCTTTTCGGGATAAGGATCTGCGTATGTCTCGCTCGCGTCTGTTTCAGGCGGTGATTCTGGGAGGCCTGTCTCTTTTCCCTGTGAGCAGCTTTTCTGCCGAGCCGCAGGCCTCTTCGCTTCCGCCAGCGGAACGACTGAAATATCAGAATCCAGACCTGGCAGTCGACCTGGGAGTCGGCCTGTGGGCCTGGCCGCTTCCCATGGACTGGGACGGTGACGGCGACATGGACATGGTGGTTTCCTGTCCTGACTACCCGTATTCCGGCACCTATTTTTTCGAAAACCCGGGCACCGGAGGCGCAATGCCGATTTTTCGCCCGGGAAAACGGGTCGGCCCCGCACTTTCCAGCGGCACACCGTCTTATGTGGATGGCCAGGTTCGGGTGCTCTCCCCTGGCAAAGAATATGTGGACTTTCGAAACGAGCACTTCAGCAAGTCTGAAACGATCTTTCCCAAGACCAATATCCATCCCAATAAAGTCCGGGCCAACCAGTGGCGCTATGTCGACTTCGATGGCGACGGCGCGCTGGATCTGGTCGTGGGAGTCGGCGACTGGACGGACTATGGCTGGGACGATGCGTTTGATGCCCAGGGCCACTGGACCCGGGGCCCGCTGCACGGCTATGTCTATCTGCTGCGGAATTCAGGCAGCTCCAAACAACCAAAATATGCGGAGCCGGTCAAAGTGCAGGCCGGCGGACAGCCTGTCGACACCTTCGGGGCTCCCAGTCCCAACTTTGCAGACTTCGATGGAGATGGCGATCTCGACCTGCTGTGCGGTGAATTTCTCGACAAGTTCACTTACTTCGAGAATACAGGCACGCGAACCAGACCGGAATATGCCGCAGGCCGCCGACTGACTCACAACGGACAGCCCATTGCCATGGATCTGGAGATGATCGTTCCGGTGGCAGTCGACTGGGATGGTGACCAGGACATCGACCTGATTGTCGGCGATGAAGACGGACGGGTTGCCTTTGTGGAACACACAGGCCGGATCGAACAGGGCCTGCCGGTGTTCGCTCCTCCGCGCTATTTTCAGCAGCAGGCTGATGACCTGAAATTTGGCGCGCTGGTTTCGCCGGTCAGCTTCGACTGGGATGGAGACGGCGATGAAGACCTGATCTGCGGCAACTCGGCCGGATACGTCGGGCTGATCGAGAATCTGGACGGCGGAAACCCTCCGTGCTGGGCCGCTCCCCGCATGCTGCAGGCACATGGCCGGACAATTCGCATTCAGGCCGGCCCGAACGGGTCGATTCAAGGTCCGTGTGAGGCAAAATGGGGATACACCACGTTGAGCGTGGCCGACTGGAATGCCGACGGCCTGCCAGATCTGGTGGTCAATTCCATCTGGGGCAAAGTGGTCTGGTATCAGAATGTCGGCACCCGGACCCGGCCGATGCTGTCGGAAGCCAAGCCGGTCCGTATTGACTGGCCGGAAGGGACGACACCTGCGAAGCCGGCCTGGTTCTGGTGGACTCCGCAGCCGCATGAGTTTGTCACGCAGTGGCGGACCGAACCCATCGTGCGCGACTGGAATGGTGACGGTCTGCCCGACCTGATTATGCTCGATCCTGAAGGCTATCTGACCCTGTTCGAGCGCCAGTCCACAGCGGAAGGCCTGACGCTGAAACCGGGGCGGCGCTGTTTTGTCGACCAGAAAGGCCAGCCGATCCGGCTGAATGCCAAAAATGCGGGCGGAAGCGGCCGCCGAAAGCTGTGCATGACAGACTGGGATGGCGATGGTCGGGTCGACCTGTTTGTCGACAGCCAGAATGCCGACTTCTGGAAGAATGTCTCCGATCAGAATGGATCATGGACCTTCGTGAATCAGGGGCGCGTTTCGGCACGCCGGCTGACAGGTCATGACACCAGCCCGACGCCGGTGCACTGGAGCCAGTCCCGACTGCCGGACCTGCTCATCGGGGCCGAAGATGGCCGCTTCTATCTGGTGCGCAATCCGCATGCCGGGGAATCTCCCTCCTCTCCATGAGCCTTGCGATCTGAAACCGTTCGGCAGGCTTCGGCAGGCTTCGGCAGGCTTTCCTCTTGCCGAGAGCAGGGTGCTCTCGCCTGGGCCCGCGGGTTTCCCGCTTTTTCATGCGAGTTTCACTGGATGAAACGCAACTCGCCGCGTGGCGGAACGCGGCCCATGCGGGATGATGGCGCTCTCATCGGCAGAAAATGCGGGTTCAGGCAGGCTTTGGGACTCAGGCTTTCCGACACATTCTGCCGGTCTTCAGTCTGATTGTTATGAATGAGTCCAATACTTCTTCGTGATCGTCCAGGCCGGGAGGCATCATCTTGTTCTGACGTGCGCATGGCAGGTACTAGGGCTCTGTTCGGTCGATCCGGCCGCGCGGAACTTGTTCGCCCTTGGACCCAGTCAAAGAGCCATGCAGCGTCCCCTTCAATTTGCTCGCCCCGGATTCCACAGCGGTCTGGTGTTTTTCTTGTGCGCCCTGTCTTGCGTCTGTGGACTCTCGTTCCTGCAGGGAAGGGTTGCGCAGGCCGAAGATGAATCCGGCCAGCTTGCGTTCCCGGACCCGGAACCTGACCCGGAAATCGATTACACGGCAGGCATGGCGACTCGCCCGCGACCGCAGCAGCCGTCTCAGATGTCGGGTGTGGATGGGCGGATTGGCTTTATTGGCCTGCCGACCTTCGGGCGCGATGCCAGCATTCTGCCGCTCGAACTGTTCCCGTATGTGCAGTCGGACAACCGGATTCTGTTCGGCGATCTGCGTGGATTCCTCACCACTGATGGCCGCGTGGGAGCGAATGTCGGCGTGGGCTTTCGTTTCATCGAGCCGAACGATGTGGCGCTGTTTGGAGTGAACGGCTTTTACGATGCTGACGGCACAACTGGAAGGATGTTCCAGCAGCTGTCTGTCGGCTGGGAAGCCCGGACTAAAATGTTCGGGCACTTCGGCAACGTCTATATTCCGGTCGGTTCCACAAGTCGTGTGCTGGCGCAGAGCGTCTTCAATCCCCGGTTCGACGATCATTCGATTCTGCTCGATGTGCGCAGCCGCACCGGGCAGGCCATGTCCGGCATGGATCTGAATCTGCAGGCGTTTCTGCCGGGCGACTTCGCCCAGGAACATCAGGTTCAGGTCACCGCAGGCTGGTACTCGTTTCAGGCATCGGGAACCCATTCCATCAATGGAGCCCAGGTTCAGATGCAGGGAAACATTGTGCCGGCCGTGACGCTGGCCACCTCGCTGACGCACGACCGCACCTTCGGGACAAATTTCTCCATCGGCGGGTTCTTCCGCTTCGGCACCCGGGAGCTTCCGGAAATCGATCTGAATGGCCAGCTGCGGCGATTTGTGAACCGCAATTACAACGTCATTGTGTCCGAAAAGACCACGCTGCAGACCGGAGTGGACATGATCAATCCACTCACCGGCAGTGCCTATGTCGTGCAGCACGTCGGAACGAATACCGGCACCGGCGATGGTTCGGTGAGCAATCCGTTCACCAATATCACCGACGCGCAGAATGTCGGGGCCGACCTGATCTTTGTCCAGGGAGGCACGACCATTACCGATACGGTCACCCTGGCCGACGGACAGTCGCTGTTTGGGGAAGGGACCAGCGCCACCCTGAACGACGCCCGTTATGGAGCCATCGGCGTTCCGCTGGCCACAACCAGCGCTCTGCCGGCGGTGATTCAGTCGTCCGGCACCGGCGTCATTATGGGGAACAATACCCAGCTGGCCGGAATCGTTATCGAGAATACCGGCGGCCGGGGAATTGAAGCCAACGGCATCGACAACTTCCGGATTGAAGACGTCGTGATCGACACACCGGGCGGCGACGGAATCTGGGTCTCCAATTCGTCCGACGGGGTCATTTCCGACATCACTATGGGAGGCGTGACCGGCAACGGCATCACCCTGGTCGATATCGATGATGTCATGACACTCAATAACATTTATATCGACGGCACGACCGGGGCCGGGATCAGCATTGCCGGCGGCAGCGGAGAGATCTACTTCCATGATCAGCTCGTCGTCCGCGATGCCGGAACCACGGCTTTTGAAGTCATGAACCTTGAAACGGTCACCACCGTGGATGATCGAGGAACGCCTTCCGTGCTGGACGACATCACCACGACCACTCCCGGCCTCGTGTCGGTCGATCAGCTGGTCGTCCGCAACACGACCGGCGGCTCCGGCATCGGCCTGACGAACAACGCCGGCGTGATTGGCTTTGGCGCAGTCGATATTGAAACCGCGAATGCCTCGGCCCTGCTGGTCCGGAACACGGAAAACCTGCAGGTGGTCAACGGCTATCTCACCTCGACCGGCGCTCCCACCGCCGATGTCGAAGGGTCCGGAATCAATGTGGCTCTGACCACGCTCAATGCCACTGGCGGCACCTACGGGATGCGGTTTGTGGATACCGAAGGGCAGTTCACCGTCTATGGAACCGGCTCACTGGGCACCGGCGGCCTGATTTCGCAGACCACCACCGGGCTGTATATGGAAGATGGCCCCGGCGTGGCCCTGCAGACTCTGAACTTCGCCAACAACGGCAGCGTCGCATTGATCAATGGAGGCGACAGCCTGATTCTGACCGGGTCGAATATCACGCAGACATCCAACTATCTGATCGATGCCACCAACCTGACCATGCTGCAGATCTATGATTCGCAGTTTGCAAACAACAGCCTGTCCAGTGGCAACGGCATTCTGTACCGGGTGAACACCTCAGGCAGTTACACCGCATCGGTCACTTACAACACTGCCAGCAACATTCCGGTGACGTTCTTCCGCACCGAAACCCAGTCCGGAGGCGAAGGGGCCTCTCTGGCTTACAACTTCCAGGGAAACACTGTGACCCTGTCGAACGCCAACACGCAGGCGGCCGCGCTGAACTGGACCGGACCAGTCACAGCCTATGCCCTGAACAACACCATTGTCGGCAATGCGGCCGGGCAGACTGCCTTCCAGATGTACACGGGTGATTCCAGTGACCAGGCCGGCATCATGGTCTCGCAGAATACAATCACCATGAACGGAGCCAACAGCATTGGCGTGGATATCGATACCCAGTCGGGCAGCACCACCTATGTGACGTCCAATGCCATCAAATTCAATGGACTGAATGGAATCGGTGTCCAGGCCGACCTGTGGGCTGCCGGGGGAATCAATGTGAGCGGGAATCAGATTGTCGACAGTGTCGGCGGGGCCACCGGAATTCTGTTCGGCTCTGTCGAGCATCTGTCCACGATCGTCGTCAATTCCAATTCCATCGACCTGTCCTATGCCAGCACTTTTGTGGATCGCGGGATCGTGCTCAGTTCGGTCATGAATGATGCCGGAGTGGATGACCCGTTCGTGACCTTTGTGTCGACATCGAGCAACACCGTGAGCGGAGCCACCACTCCCTACTCCCTGCCGGCCACCGGAGCGAAGGGAACCCTGCTGATCAACGACACCTCGGTGCAGTAAGCCGACACGGTCAGCCGACACGGTCAGCCGGCACAGTCAGCAGACACAGCAGGCAGACACAGCAGGCAGCCGGCACAGTCAGCCGGCACAGTCAGCCGGCACAGTCAGCCGGCACAGTCAGCAGGCACAGTCAGCAGGCACAGTCAGCAGGCACAGTCAGCAGGCACAGTCAGCAGACACAGTCAGCAGACACAGTCAGCAGACACAGTCAGCCGGCACAGTCAGCAGACACAGTCAGCAGACACAGTCAGCAGACACAGTCAGCAGACACAGTCAGCAGACACAGCAGGCAGACACAGCAGGCAGACACAGCAGGCAGACACAGCAGGCAGCCGGTGCCCAGTCCGGAAGTTGACCACCACCGGCCTGCCCTGTGGTCCATTTCATCCTGTGGTCCAGCTGGCACCCTGTGATCCTCTCACCGTGTGTGAACTTCTCATCCAGCCTGAGCGGCGGAGTTTTGCTTCGCCGTTTCTTCATTGGGGAGACAGGCAGCCTGGCATGCCGGGGCCAGTACAGGCCCTGAAAGGAGCCCCTGCACTGAAAAGCGCAACCGGCTCTATGGTGCGAACTTTTCCTTCGGTCTACACTTCCGGTTTCCCGGTGACCGGGAATTTTCGTCTCCTTCTGAACTGCCTGCGAACTCGACATGCCTCGCTACGACGCCAAGCGGATTGAACACAAGTGGCAAACCTTCTGGGACGAGCATCAGACGTTTGTGACGTCGAATGCGCCGCAGCCAGGCTCGACCGGCAAGCTCTACGCGCTGGATATGTTCCCCTATCCGTCCGGCGCTGGTCTGCATGTCGGCCACCCGGAAGGGTATACCGCGACCGATATTGTCTGCCGCGCCGCCCGCATGCAGGGCAAACATGTTCTGCATCCCATGGGCTGGGACGCCTTCGGGCTTCCGGCCGAGCAGCATGCCATTAACACCGGCACCCATCCCCGGGTGACGACCTGTCAGAATATCGACAACTTCCGCAGACAGTTGAAAATGCTCGGGTTCAGCTATGACTGGACCCGGGAACTTTCCACGACCGACGAAGACTATTACCGCTGGACGCAGTGGATCTTTCTGCAGCTGTTCGACACCTGGTTCGATCCGGAAATGTCCTGGACCGGACCGGACGGCGTCACCCGCACCGGCCGGGGACGTCCGATTGCTGAACTTCCCATTCCGCACGCCATCCAGGCCCAGGGAGCCGATGCCGTTCGTGATTATCAGGACCAGCACCGGCTGGCCTATCAGTCGGATGCCCCGGTGAACTGGTGTCCGGCTCTGGGAACCGTTCTGGCCAATGAGGAAATCACTGCTGATGGCAAAAGTGAACGGGGAAATCATCCCGTGGAACGCCGCAACCTGCGGCAATGGATGCTGCGCATCACCGCTTATGCCGAGCGGCTGATCGCCGAACTGGAAGATCTGGACTGGCCGGAATCGGTCAAGCTGCTGCAGCGCAACTGGATTGGCCGGAGCGTGGGGGCTGAAGTCGATTTTCGTCTGGCCAATGCCGGCACGCAATCGGCGAGCGACTTCAAAACCTGGCAGCTTTCCCGGCAGACCGCAGGGTTTCCCGGCACGCCTGAGCCTGATGTGATTCGGGTATATACCACGCGGCCGGATACGCTGTTCGGTGTGACCTACATGGTGCTGGCCCCGGAGCATCCGCTGGTCGACACGATCACCACTCCGGAGCAGCGCCCGGCGGTTGAAGACTATCGCCGCAAGGCTGCGTTGAAGAGTGATCTGGACCGGACCGATCTGGCCAAAGAAAAGACCGGCGTGTTCACCGGGGCGTCTGCCGTCAACCCGGTGAATGGACAGTCGGTGCCCATCTGGATTGCCGATTATGTTCTCAGCAGTTATGGAACCGGCGCCATCATGGCCGTTCCGGCTCATGACCAGCGTGACTGGGAATTCGCCCGGCAGTTTGGCATTCCCATTGTGCAGGTGGTCTCCCGGGAAGCGGACGCAGGGACCGTCAGTGCCTCACTGGAGACTGCGTTCACCGATCTGGGATTTGCCGTGAACTCCGGAGAGTACAACGGCCTGTCCACAGCCGAGTTCAAGGCCCGGATCACGGCGGATCTGCAGACAAAAGGACTCGGCCGGCAGGCCGTGAATTATCGCCTGCGAGACTGGCTGTTTTCCCGGCAGCGCTACTGGGGCGAGCCATTCCCCATCTGGCATGAACTCGATGCCGCCGGCAATCCGACCGGTCGCATCCGCCCGGTGGCCGTGGAAGATCTGCCGGTGACCCTGCCGGAAATGGAAGATTTCAAACCGAAAGGGACGCCAGACCCGCCATTGTCCTGGGCACCGGACAGCTGGCTGTATTCCACTGCAGCCGATGGAACCCGCCTGAAACGGGAAACCAACAGCATGCCGCAATGGGCCGGCAGCTGCTGGTACTACATCCGGTTCTGCGACAACAAAAACTCCACAGGTTTCATCGATCCCGAACTCGAGCAATACTGGCTGCCAGTCGACCTGTATATCGGCGGGGCGGAACACGCGGTGCTGCACCTGCTGTATTCCCGCTTCTGGCACAAGGTGCTGTTCGATCGCGGTCATGTTTCCCATGCGGAACCGTTCCGCAAACTGGTGAATCAGGGAATGATTCTTGGGGAAGCAGAATTGACCGGCTATGTGACGGTCGACAGCGCCGCATCGCCGACTCCCAGCTTCGTTTCCTGCCGATTTGTGAAAGAGGAAGTCGACACCCGGACCGGCCAGGCGGTGCAGCCGGTGAAGCTGACGCAGGAACAGGTGATCAAGCAGAGCAACGAACTGGTGCTGAAAGCTCAGCCTGAGATCGCTGTCGAAAGCCGGGCCACGAAGATGTCGAAGTCTTATGGCAATGTCATCAATCCGGATGACGTCGTGCGTCAGTACGGAGCCGATTCCCTGCGGCTATATGAAATGTTCATGGGGCCGCTGGAGCAGGTCAAACCCTGGAGCATGAGTGGCGTCGACGGCGTTTATCGCTTCCTGGCCCGGGTGTGGCGCATGTACGTCGACGATCAGGCCGACGACGTGCGACTCTCACCGGCTGTACAGGCGACGCCCCCCACGCCGGAACAGGAGCGGATGCTGCATCGCACCATCAAGGCCGTGACAGAGGACATCGACAAGCTGTCTTTCAATACAGCCATCAGCCGGATGATGGAGTTCACCAACACGTTTACCGGGGCCGATATTCGGCCGCGGGCGTGTCTGGAACCGTTTGTGCAGTTGCTGGCCCCCTTCGCGCCGCATCTGGGCGAAGAACTCTGGCAGATCCTGGGGCATGACGAATCCCTGACTGATGCCCCCTGGCCGAAGCATGACCCGGCCAGACTGGTGGAATCGGTCATTGAGATTCCAGTGCAGGTGAATGGCAAGCTGCGGGCGAAAGTGAGCGTGCCAGCCCAGGCCGATGCGGCACAATTGCAGGCTCTCACGCAGACCGATGCGTCCGTGCAAAGCCATCTGGAAGGCAAGACCATTGTGAAAGTGGTCTGCGTTCCGGGCAAGATGGTGAACTTCGTGGTGAAGTAAATCACCAGACACGGTGAACCAGACACGGGCCGGTCTGCGAGTTGGAAGTTCTGTGAGAGTCAGCGCCCTGAAAATCGCCCGGCTGGCGGAGATTTCTGCGCCAGTCGAGCCATTTGGAGCAGGTGGCCTTGCGCCCCAGCCTGCGCTCAGCGTATTCCCTGAACGGGAAGGCAGCTCACCGCGCGATCAAAGACGGCCAGTGCAGGGCACAATGTGCCCTTTTGTTCAGAGCGTTCACTTCTGCCCAGGGCATTAAAAGGCATAGGCCTTGTTGCGGGTGCTGAAGTCCTGATCGGTCAGGCCCAGATTCACCTTCAGATTGGAATAGGTGTAATCTTCCACCAGCGTTCCCCCGGGATTCCGGGAATCGCGATGGTTCGGAAAATCATAGGCCTGCACCCGCACCGGCCAGCCGGAAGCCTGATCGACATAGAGTCGGGTGAGATGGAACTTGGCTTTGACATGTGGACGGGGATGAATGACATCCACCGTGTGGCACTTCTGTGTCCCGACAAACACATCGGTCCGTTCAATGACCTGTGAGTCCGGCACTTCGGCTCCGTTCAGCCAGGTCTCCATCAGCTTGGTCAGCATGTGCCGCAGCCCCATGCTGGTCACAGGATACCGATTTTCGTCCATTGCATAGCTCCCCTTCGGGTCGAGTGAGAGCGTTCCGACCAGGGAAGCAAAGCCGGTGTCATGGGCCAGCAGCTGATCGTTGTTCTGACCACTGACAAACAGCGCTTCCCGGCCTGTATGCGGGGAAATGAATTTCAGGTAGACCGAAAACGGGTCTTCCCGCAGTTTGACCTGCAGTTTGCTTTCGATCAGCCGGCGTCCGATCATCTCACGTTTGTGGAAATCGGCCGAATAATCGTGCACATCTTCCAGCGACTTCAGCGCGGCCGAGGCCAGATTCATCGCCGGCATCAGCACATGCGAATCCCGAATCTCATCTCCCCGGGCGGCGACCATCGTCGGATCGGCAAAGACAGACCGGGACGACAGCCATGCCGTTCCCAGAACGCCGCAGCCTGTCAGAGACTGCCAAAGAAAGCGGCGGCGATTGTTGGGAGAAGACTGGAAATTCATGGTTCACTCCAGACAGCCAAGTGTGGCCAGACTGTCCTGCGCGAAGGACTTACCACCGATGCCGTTTTCAAAACGATTGCCCCTGTTCCCCCACGCGATGCCTGACGCTCTGTGACTCAAGTATCCCCCCTGAGCAGACAGAACGGCAAACAGGCATCGAAAAAGAGCAATCTGCACGAGTGCTCTGTCACAGCCCCCCGTTTCCGCTGAAACGATCCCGATGGAAGCGACCAGCCGGTCGCCGGTCCTTCGGGGCAATCAGCCTTCCAGGTTGTGACATGGCATTAGAATTGATCGGACCGAACCTCCGCTGAACTTGTGATGATCGATACTTTTCATCGACAATTGTGGATAATGCCGCGCATCTCCAACGAAATCAAGATGTTATGCTGAAACGGGCCAAGCCTGACAGGATGATTCACCAAACCTCCGGGCCTTCCTCTTTTCACAAGCCATTTCCTGAAACATGGCCTCCGAGGTGGTTCTGTCGCTGGCTGCGGGCCCTGCATTCACATTCCCGGGGGATGCCACCGATCTCGATTCCGTATGAAAATCGAGCATTCTCAGGCCGGTCGTGTACTTTTGGCTTTCGGCCTTCCTATAATTCTCTGTTGATGCGCGCTGTTTTCCTCTTGCAGAGAGAGAACTGCCACAATCACTGTGAGTATCGTGTGTTATGTAGAATCGAGAGTTTCAGGGCCAGTGGGGCCGGCATCGAGAATGTCTGCCTGTTTGAAAGGGAAAATGGCCCGCGCCATTCGCCTCGATCTTCCCTGCCCTATTTTTCCTGCCTTGCCTGAATTGACTTTCGGGATTTGGCTTTCCCGGTGGCCCCGGGAGACGCGGCCCTGCCGAGTCAAAAGTTTCTCTGCTGAAGTGTGCGATTTCTGTTCCTGAAATGATCTGTCTGCCGGATTTGGAATGAGTATCAGGTTTCCTCTCGTGAAGATGCTGGGACTGCTGCTGGGGTTCGGTCTCATTTGCGGCTGCAGTCGCTCCGACGACATTCGGCAGTACGTGGTTCCCAAAGCGACCGCCAGTGCGAAAACGATCGGCACCCCCGCTGTGCCGACGGGTGAAGAGACAAAACCGACGAACGAATCGAGCGCCTGGTTTTTCAAGGTTCAGGGACAGCCGGATGCCGTCCTCAAACAGGCTTTGCCCTTCACGAAGCTGGTCGAGTCGGTGCATTTTTCCGAAACAGGTGCTCCGGAATACGACGTGCCTCCGGCCTGGTCGATCGCCCAGGGACCACCTCCGCGTCATCAGACGATTACGATTCCGGAATCTGACCCGCCTTTGCAGCTCACTGTATCGGCCCTGCCACTGCGCAGCCCGGATGTGGCGAGCTATTTTCTGGCCAATATCAATCGTTGGCGCGGGCAGCTGGGACTGGAGGAATACTCCGACGACAACTGGATTGAAACCGCCCGAACCAATGGGGAACTGAAGCTGTTGCCTTCGGACGCCAGTCTGGCGGCGATTGTCAATCTGACCGGAGCCGGAGAAGACAAACAGCCGGCGCGCATGATGGCCGCCATTGTGGTGCCGCGCCAGTCGGTTGCCGAATCGGCTGTGCCGGTTGCCCAGTCACCGCTGACATTTGAGACCCCCTCCAGCTGGAAGGCAGACGCCGGGAATGCCATGCGCATTCTGTCGTTCAAAGCCACCGAGGCCGGGAAACCGGAGTCCGGCGCCGTCGACATCAGCGTCAGCCGTTTCCCGGGCGGGGGGGATATTCCGATGAACGTCAATCGCTGGCGGCAGCAGATTGGCCTGGACGAGCTTCCGGCTCCGGAACTGGAAGAGTCGCTACAGACCATCGAAGTCGACGGGCGGACCGCCACCTTGACCGAACTGCTCGGAAAAGATCAGGGAATCGTCGCGGCGATTCTGCCGGATGGCGAAGCGAAATGGTTCTTCAAAATGCAGGGACCACGGACAAAGATCGAACAGGAACGGGATCATTTCCGGGAGTTTCTGAAATCGATCCACTTCCAGCCCCCTCAGAACTGATGTGTTGCTGCCGGTCAGGCTCTGTCCCGGCCGGTCTGAAAATTTCCCACCTGAGCCCCGGCGATCTCCGGATCGCTCATTGCAGATGGCCTTGAACCGGCGCTGCAATGCCCGCCTTGAATGACATGTGAGAGCAGTTTGCTCGACAAAGGGACGCCAATGCACCAAAGCTCACCTGACCTGGTCGTCTCTGCAGCAGAGCCTGCCCCGCTGCAGTCTTCCCACCGTCCTGCTTCAGGAGCCGGAAAACGCCCTGTTCCCGCCTGGAAGGGCTCGCTGCGATTGATGTCGTCGTTGCGGCTGACAGTGGTGCTGTTTCTGGCCGCCATTTTTATTGTGCTGGTCGGCACTCTGGCCCAAACCCGGGATGACATCTGGAAAGTCATGCATGACTACTTCCGGGTCGATTTTCGCGAACTGCTGACATCGACATCCCCCTGGTTTCACCTGGGGCAGCTGTTTGTCTGGGTCGATCTCGACCTGTTCTTTCCGCCTGCCTTTTTCCCGGGCCGTGCATGGACGTTTCCGGCCTATCTGGGATTCTGGTTTCCCAAAGGCTGGCTGATCGGCGGTCTGATGCTGGTGAATCTGCTGGCCGCGCATCTGGTGCGGTTTCAGATCGTGGCTCGCGGACGGCGGCTGGTGATCGGCAGCGTTGTCGTGCTGCTGGGAATTCTGGTGACTGCCACTGTGATTCTGAGTGGCTCCAGCATGAACGGCCTGCAGGCGGATCCCTGGATCAGTTACCACACCTTCTGGTGGCTGTCGCAGACCGCTCTGTTCGGGCTGTGTGCGGTCTCCCTGTATGCCGCGATCACGACGGATGCCCGGCATCCGGAACAGCGGATTCTGTTTTCGCTACTGGCGGTCGGCCTGGCGGCCCTGTCGTTCTTCGCCTTCCGCAGTGACGGATCGAACGAAGCGACCATGCGCATTCTTTATCAGGTTCTGAAGGCGACCTTCGCCGGACTGGTTCTGCTGGCCGGCTGTATCGCCCTGTTCAAAAAGCGGGCCGGCATTGTGCTGCTGCATGCCGGAATCGGTCTGATGATGGCCTATGACGTGCTGGTCGGCGTGGAGCATGTCGAAAGCCAGATGCACATTGTGGAAGGGGAAACAACCAACTTCAGCCGGGACATGCGCGAGCTGGAACTGGCAGTCATCGATCACAGTCCGGCCGACAATGATCAGGTGACCGTGGTGGATGCCCGCCTGTTCGACAAGACGGGAGACCGGATTCGCGATCCCCGCCTGCCGTTCGACATTCAGGTGCTGGATTACTATGCGAATTCCACCATCCTGGGCCCGCGCCAGCCGGTTCCCGAAGGTCTGCCACAGGAAAATCCGGCCACGGCCGGAACAGGCCTGCAGATTCGTGCCGTGCCGGTCGCCAAAACCACCGGCACCGATTCAGACAGCCGGATCGATGTGCCCAGTGCCTATCTGAAGCTGACGGCACACGACGGAAAAGAGCTGGGAACCTATCTGGTCTCGGCGCTGTTCGATCTCAACCTGAATGACAGCAATCAGCCGGTCGAAGTCGACGGCAAGTCATACGATCTGGCGCTCCGGTTCCGGCGTCTGTACAACAAGTACTCGGTGACCCTGAAAGACGTGCAGAAAAACGATTATGTGGGAACCGACAAGCCGCGTGACTATTCGTCTTACATCGTCCTGAACGATCCGGCCCGGGGGGGGAGTTTCGAGCATCGCATCTGGATGAACAATCCGATGCGTTATGACGGGAAAACCTATTACCAGTCCAACTTCGCCAAGCTCTCCGACGGGGGAGAAATGACCACGCTGCAGGTGGTCGACAATGCCGGCTGGATGACTCCCTATCTCGCCTGCATGATGGTGGTCGTCGGCATGATCTACCACTTTGGACAGACGCTGCTGCGCTATCTGCATCGACGTTTCCGCACGCCGCAGCCCCTGGTTCCGGATTCCACTTCCGATTCCGAAGTCGAACCGAATGCGACCTCTTCCCGATTGACCCGTCGCCGTCCGGCTTCACGCGCCGACCGGTTCGGCTGGATTTCTGCCTGTGTATTGGTGCTGCTGGTGGCCGGTGTTCTGGGATCCATCATGCTGCCCCGCAAGGAGAAGGCCAATGTCTTTCACCTGAAGGAATTCGCCGCCCTGCCGATGTGGTACAAGGGCCGTGCCATGCCGCTCGATTCGTTTGCCCGCAACACGCTGATGCAGCTGTCAGATTATCAGAGCTATGTCGATGCCGACGGAAAGAAGCAACCGGCCATCCGCTGGCTGCTGAACCTGATGGCAGATGAAAATGTTGCCCGCAAGGAGCGTGTGATCCGCATCGAAAATGAAGAAGTGACCAATGCCATCGGGCTGGAACCTCGCCCGGGATTTGCCTATTCGATCAATGAACTGAAAGACTCGCTGGACAAAATCATTCAGCAGGCCCAGGCAGCCGGAAAGGTGCCTGCCGATCAGCGCAATCTGTTTCAGCGGCGCATGATTGAACTGGCCAACCGCCTGGTGTTCTACAGCTTTCTCGAGCAGACCCTGGCGCATGCCCCGGCCCTGCCTGCGGACAATGCCCCGGCCGAGACGCCGGCCATGACGCGCATGGCTTCCCGCGCGCAGGAATACTTTGGCTACCTGCGTTCCGCCCGCAATTCCATCAAGAATTTCAGTGAGGAATACCGTCTCGGGCCGACGCCGCTGGTCGTGCCGACTCATCTGGGAACGCAGGACATCAAAAAGCCGGCCATCGATGAGCTGAATTCGAAATGGGAACCGGCCACGATCGCTCACATTTACAACCAGTTCTATCGTGAGTTTCCGGCTCCCACTCCTCCGGCCATCGAACTGTTCACAGCCATTCTGAATGACTATCGCGATGGCGATGTGAGCGCCTTCAATGCGGACCTTGATAAATATCAGATCCTGCTCGCCCGGAACGCATCTGCTGATGACCTGCCGGTGGCCCGGACAGACTTTGAAGCCTGGTACAATCGCACCCGGCTGTTCGATGTCTGTTCCTGGCTGTATATCGCGGCGGGAGTGTTTGCCCTGCTGGGCTGGCTGTTCTGGCCCCGGGTGTTCGAACGCTGGGCATTTGCACTGCTCGTGTTCATTTTTATTCTGCACACCGGTGCCCTGCTGGGACGCATCTACATTTCTGGTCGGCCTCCTGTGACGAACCTGTATTCCTCGGCCGTCTTTTTAGGCTGGGCGATTGTTCTGGGCGGGCTGATTGCCGAACTGCTGACACGACTGGGAATCGGCAACGTCGTTGCGGCCGTTGCCGGATTTCTGACCCTGCGTATCGCCGCAGGACTGGCAGCCGATGGCGATACGTTTGTCGTGCTCGAAGCCGTTCTCGACACCCAGTTCTGGCTGGCGACGCATGTCGTCTGCATCACTCTGGGGTATGCCACCACCTATCTGGCCGGCCTGTTCGGGCTGCTGTATGTCATTCTGGGAGTCTGCACTCCGCGACTGACTCCGACCATGCAGAAAGAATTGACTCGCATGATGTACGGCGTGCTGTGCTTCGCCACATTCTTCAGTTTCTGGGGAACCGTGCTGGGCGGGCTCTGGGCCGATGATTCCTGGGGACGTTTCTGGGGCTGGGATCCCAAAGAGAACGGGGCTTTGATCATTGTGCTCTGGAACGCACTGGTCCTGCATGCCCGCTGGGGAAAAATCGTGCAGGATCGAGGACTGGCTATTCTGGCTGTCCTGGGCAACGTGGTGGTCAGCTGGTCCTGGTTTGGAGTGAACGAACTGGGAGTCGGCCTGCACAGCTATGGCTTCACCGAAGGCCGGCTGAACATGCTGCTGCTGTTTGCCGTGTCGCAGGTTGTGATTGCCTGCATCGCCCTGCTTCCCTTGAACAGATGGCGCAGCCACCCGAAATCCGTGGAGCTTTCGGCCTGAGCGACGGCATTTGTTCGAGACCGGGTTTGTACGACGCTGTGTTTGCATGACACGACGCTCGTATGACACAGGGTTTGTACGGCGCGCCGCACGGCATGCGCCGATCTGAAGCTGCGTGCGGCAGTCGTCCTGCTGCCTGAGTAGAGCAAGATTGCCTGCGCAGAGCGAGATTGATCGCTTCACCCGCGCGGGCTGATCCCCGTAAGGGTCTGGGCTGATTTCTGCGCAGGGCCGGGGTGATTGATCCCACAGACCGAGTCTGATGGCTTTGTGAGGCCGGGCCGCAGGGGGCCTGAAAATCTTCGGCCGATCTTCATTCTGGCCAGTGCGGTCCCTTGCCTTGCTGAAGGCTCGACGTGCATCATATCGGTTCCAGTCGATGGATGATTCCTTTTCCACTTCCCCCAGAGACACCGCCATGAACAGTCCGGTCTTCAATCGACGTGCCTTCCTGAAGTCGGCCACCGCCGCGTCCCTTACGTCCAGCCTGCTGGCAAAGTCGACCCTGGCCCAGGTCGCCGCCAGCGACAAGGTGACGCTCGGGTTCATCGGTGCCGGAAAGCAGGCTTCGGTACTGCTGCCGGAATTCGTCAAGCTTCCGGGCTTTCAGGTGGTGGCGGTCTGCGATGTCGATCAGACGCGCCGGGATGCAACCCAGAAGCGTGTGAACGCGCTCTACAGCCAGATGAAATCCGCCCCGGCCCAGGGCTGCGTTTCTTATCGGGATTTTCGCGAGCTGCTCGCTCATCCCGATCTGGACGCGGTCGTGGTCGCCACGCCGGATCACTGGCATGCTCCCGCCGTCATTGCAGCTGCCCAGGCCGACAAAGATATTTATTGCGAAAAGCCGCTGTGTGAAACAGTGCTGGAAGGTCAGGCCATGACCCGGGCGATTCGTGATCACAAGCGAATTTTTCAGACCGGTTCCATGCAGCGTTCAGCCCCTGCTTTTCGCTGGGCCGCCGAACTGGTGCGCGGGGGCGTGCTGGGAAAAATCGACCGGGTGCATGCGGGCTTTGGTGGTCCCGCCAGACCCTGCAATCTTCCGGCGGAAGATCTGGAACCCGGACTGGACTGGAAAATGTGGCTCGGGCCGGCTCCGGAGCGTCCCTATAACTCGGTGCTGAGCCCGCGCGGCATGCATACCCATTACCCGATGTGGCGGCGCTATTGGGAATATGGCGGCGGTGGCGTGACCGACTGGGGTGCCCATCATGTCGATATCACCCAATGGGCTCTGGGAATGGATCAATCCGGGCCGGTGAAAGTGATTCCTGCCGACAACCCGCTGCAGGCCCAGTCCGGCGGCAAGCTGATTTATGGAAACGGAATCGAAGTCACCCATGTTCCGGACAACGGCATTACATTCTTCGGCAACCAGGGAGAACTCTTCACCAAACGAGGCGAGTTCAAGCTGACGCTGAACGGAAAAGTGGTTGCGGACTACAAGTTCCCGGTTTCCGGTGCGACCGATGAATCGGCCGAACTCAACCAGAAAGTCACCGCGCTGGCCAGGGAACTGCTCGGCTCAAAGCAGCCGCAGCTGCAGGAAAGCACTAACCACTATGCGAATTTCCTCAGCTCGATTCATTCCCGCCAGGATCCGATCTGCCCTGTGGAAGTCGGCGCGCATACCGTTAACGCCTGTCATCTGCTGAATTTCTCTTATCGCTATGGCGAAAAAGTGGAATGGGATCCGGTCCGGCAGAACTTCATCAACGGGACCGGCAAGCCGGAATGGCTGACTCGGGAATACAGCGCCGACTGGAAAGTGGTGTAAGCCCGACTTTTCTGATCGCCCGGAGAGCGCCGGTCGGAATCTTCCGGCGGCGCGTCCCTGCTGATCTTCGGCCAACCGGCCTGATGTCCTGTCAGATGTCCCTGTCCCGGCCGCTCTGCCTGCAGAGCGGCTTTTTTTATGCCTGTGTCCCTGTCCGCCTGCACACTTTTCCGGCAGGCTGTCTCCTCACTCCTGCTGGAGACCGGATGTCCCCCTCCCCCGGCATTGGTACCTCTGCATTGGCCTGACCCCCCGGGACAGGAATTCGAGGCAGGTCCACCTCACTGCGCCGCATGCCGGCACGCGGCGCAGTGAGGAAGTGAGACACGCCGGTTCGCTGCTCGAGAGCCATTTCAGAATGGGTCTTCAGTGTTTCGCAGGCGAATGAGCAGTCATGCGGTGAATCGCGCCCATTCGCCTGCACCAGAACCATGAGCATGGTGTCGAGCGTTTCACTTCCGCATGGGCCGCGTTCCGCCACGCGGCGAGTTGCGTTTCATCCCGTGAAACGCGTGCAAAAAAGCAGGCAGCCGGCGGGCCCAGGCCTGCGCAACCTGCTCTAAACTTTTGTCAGTTCCCACCCCGGGCGATAAGGCTTCGTCAGCCATTGATTGGCAGCGCTGGAATTGGTGAATTTCAGGCCGGCGGCATCCCATTCCAATTTTTCGCCCGGGAAACGATTGGCAATTGTTCCCAGCAGGACCGTTTCTGTCAGAGGGCCGGAATAGCTGAACAGCGAGGTGGTGCTCCCTTCGCCCCGGCAGGCATCGGCCCAGGACGTGTAATGGTTCCTTTCCGCCACGGTGGGGACCTCGATTTCGGCGAATTTCTCCTGGGGATAAAGCTGCGGAGCCGCCACGTGCGGAATGACCAGCACTCCTTTTTCCCCGATCAGGGCGGACCCGGCACGCGGAAGCTGGGTTCCTTTCGGAAGAGACAGAGTTTCGACTGACGGCGTGACGCCCGGCTTGTCCAGCCATGTCACCTGAATGGTCTTGTCGGCGGTATATTCCGTGCCCGGGAACAGGTACTGCACAGAAGAGTGATCCGGCCAGACTTCATGGTTGAGTTGCGGAGCATGTCCCACGATGGAAAGCGGAGCGGTGAGTTTCAGGCTGGTGAAGACCGGATCCAGAATATGGCATCCGAAATCTCCCAGCTGGCCGGTTCCGAAATCCTGCCAGTTCCGCCAGTTAAAGGGGGCATAGCACTTGTCGAGATAAGGCCGTTCCGCGGCCACGCCGAGCCATTCCTCCCAGTGCAGGGTCGCAGGGATCGGATCACTGCCGGCTGGCCGGTCTTTCCAGGCCCGCCAGCTGGGGGTGCCGCTTTGCCAGGAATAGACTTCTTTCACCTTGCCGATCAGGCCGTCATGCACTATCTTCGTCGCGGTGCGATAAAACGTATGGGACTGGATCTGATTCCCCATCTGCGTGACGACTTTCGCCTTGGCAGCGGCATTTGTCACGGTGCGGGCTTCAAACACCGTATGCGTCAGGGGCTTCTGGCAATAAATGTGCTTGCCCAGAGCCATGGCCGCCAGGGCAATGGGAGCGTGCATGTGATCCGGCGTGGAGACCTGCACCGCATCAATATCTTTCTGCTCAAGCATCTTTCTCCAGTCGGAATAACGCCGGGCCTGGGGATATTTCTCCGCGGCTCGTCCGAGATGCTCTTTCGATTCATCCACGTCGCACAAGGCGACGACATTCACATGCGGGCTGGCGGCGATCGACACCAGGTCTGACCAGCCTTTTCCTCCCACACCGACGGAAGCCAGATTCAGCTTGCTGCCGGGAGCTGCCAGGACAGTCCGGAACGATCCCAGGGAAAGAGCCGTTCCCGCGATTGCGGACGATTTCAGAAAACCACGTCGATTCAGCGGTTGCATGAAAACTTCTTTCTTGAAAAAGGGCCAGTTCCGGCATCGCCGGTGAGAGTGCTTCACTTCCGCATGGGCCGCATTCCGCCATGTGATGAGTTGCGTTTCCTCAAGTGAAACGCAACTCGTAAAAGCAGAAAGCCGGCGGGCCCAGGCCAGAACACCCTGCTCTCAACAGACGAAAATTCGCAGACTTCCTGCTTGGCCCCCTGCGGCCAGTCGGCACGCCGGAGTGTTGACTCCCTGCCGGCTGACAGGCAGTCGCCAGACACTCCGGTGCAGGCAGTCGCTTCGGTATGCCAGTGGCCGCGTGGGACCGCTTCCAGAATCGGGAGATCATGCTGAACAATCAAGTCTTCTGCTCTCCCTGCCGGGTGCCTGGCGCGCACAGACGGTCATGACCTGCAACAGACAACTATCGCAGCGGGACGCGCGATGAAATGAGAAACGCCAGTGCCCTGTCAGACCGGCTGTTTCATGGAATCTGCCTGAAGGCCATCGCCGTGATGTGGTCGTGTCGTCGCACTGCCTGCGACTGTCGATGTCGAGGAGCTGGCGGGAGACTGGAACAATGACGCCGCATGTGAATCGGAAGTCTCTGAGGCACCCCGGCCAGCGGCTCGCCTCCAAGCGATGCGTCACTCCGTGACGAGAGGTGCATCCTGAATCGACTTGATCGCCTTTTGCGCGGCTTCGCGTGTGGGAGCCCACTCATCTTCATTCCCGGCGACCTGCTTCAGAACAGGAATTGCTTCCTCGGCCCGTTTTCCACTCTTTGCCAGCAGCTCAAAGATCTTCTGCTCATCCCAGTACATCAGAAGCAAATCCCCCTCTGGTCGAAGCCGTTCCATTAGACCATGGATGGAAGCAGTGCTGAGGTGCGGAACCAGTGCAAGCGCTTCGAGGCCCTCGCTCACGCTCTCCTCATCTTCCAATAAAGACAGAAGATCGGGTTCCGCCCGTGACGGATCAATTCTCGCTGCGGCGAGGCCTGCCGGCCCCCGGAACGCCCGGCCCGAATGTTTGATCATGTCAATAAGTTTCGGAAAGGCCTTTTTCGCGGCAGGACCAAGTTCTCCCAGCGACTCAAGTGCCGCCAGTCTCCCCTCACTGAATTCCCCTTCCCCGGTATCGAGAAGCTGTATCAGATGATCAATCGCGTCGTCGTGAACCGGATCGAGCCTGACGACCGCCTCGGCTGCGAATGCCTGCACCCGAAGACGCGGGTCATTTTTCATCATGTCACGCAATACCGGCAAACACTCATCACCAGGTTCTGCAATCGCAGCAAGAGCCTGGATGGCATCGCCGCGTAAAGGGCACGATCCAATGAAATCCGGCGCAAGTGCTTCTGCCCGTTCACTGGGATCATGCAGCAGTTTCCTGATGTCCTCCAGCGCCTGCCGGGGAGGAGGCTGCCAGGTCCGGAGTTCCAGCAGGGCCACACTGCGAACTTCCGGAGAGGAGTCCTTTAATGCGGCAATGAAATGAGGCAAAGCCGTTTCATTTTTCGAGGTAATCTCTCCCAGTGTCACCAGCGCGGTCTGGCGCACCCATTCGGAGTCATCCGAGGTCGCGTCGATCACAAGAGGAACTGCAGATTGGGCATCACGACCGATCCGGGCGAAGAGAGTCAGGAAAGAAGAACGGTGAGTTTCCGGCTGACTGGCATATCGCTTGATCAGAAGCGGGACAGCAGGTTTTCCAATTTTTTGCAGCGAGGACAGGGCCTCACTGGCAACGGTTCTCAGAGGCCCTGGATAGAACAGCCGATTGGGATCGGCAATTTCGTCATCATGGAGCGAGTCGATCAATGCAATGATTGTCTCTTCGGATGCATTTTCCGAAAGGCTCAGGTGGGCCGCCGCATCCGCACGGTGGAAGGGATCGGCATCATTCTTCAAGCGGCGAATCCATTCAGCCGTCGTTTGGGGATCTTCCGCCAGAGCATGGCCGAAATGCAGCAGGACCAGCAGGAAAGGAAGAAGAAATCTTCGATATCCCGGCCCGGAAGAAATGGCCATATCCTCACCTGAAATCTTCTGAGAGCCGCGAACAAAAACACTCAAACAATGAGAATTTCCTTTCCGCGAGCGGATCGCGGAAGATTTTGTGAGTGGTTCTTGGAAGTTTCTCCAGGAAAGCCGCCGGAACATCTGGGCATCATCCTGCCTGATCACTGCGAATGAGGCCTGATCGCCATGATTGCAGACAACACTGCAATCGGGGATCTCACAGCAGAATTGCCGGGAACCTGTGCCTGGCCTTCTGAGGAACCGGAGAGGCGTTTCGAACAATCAGGCGTGCAACTTTTTCCGGCTTACAGAACTGGAACACACAGCGGCACTTGATGTGCCAGGCCGGGTTCATGCCGAAGCGAGACGTTCCATTCAGGAACGATTGCCCGGCTGACGTCGCGCGCGAATCAGACCGTGAACAGTAAGTGCCATCCAGCAAGTGAGGGCTGTCAACACAATCCGACTCCCCTGATCTTGTGGTCTGAATGCAGGTTGACCGGCAGGCATGCGGCAGAATGCAGAGATGCCTGAGAATGCCAGATGAAATCTACCCGCCATAGACGTGGGGCGAGGCGACGGACTGATCTGCAGCGTTGTTTTCAGTCAGATTTTCCCCAGGGAGACGCTGCGAACCGTACAGCCGGAATAAGCTCCCAGCCGAATTACGCTGAAAACCAGAGCCGGCGATCTGCTCCCCCTGCCGAGATATCATGACTGCACACCCGGGCGATGGGGGATGTTCAGGCAAGGTTCCACTGGAAAGTTTCTGTGCGTGTCGTGTCCGTCACCTGAGCAGATGGAATGCGGCCAGTGCATTCTCAAGCGGTCCCCCGGTCGCGGCCTTTTGTCTGGCTCATAGAGCCAGGGGACCCGGTCTGGCTCGTGACAGTTCAATCAAATCCACCGGGCCAGAGCACCCTGGTTCCGGCCAAGGCCGCGTGATGCAGCGCCCTCCCTACAGAAGGAATGCACTCAGAGCAGGTTGCTCTCGCCTGGGCCCGCGCAGCAGGCGTTTAAACGCAACTCGCCGCGTGGCGGAACGCGGCCCATACGGGATGATGGCGCTCTAGCTGAACAGCTCGCGAATCGGCTCTCCCCGATCGGTGATCGGGACCGGGCGATCTCCGGCGGCATACAGTTCTTCCGCCGGATTGATCCCCAGGGCACAGCAGATTGTGGCGTGCATATCAGGCACCGAGACCGGGCGATCGACAATCTTCATTCCCAGTTCGTCGGTTGTGCCGATCATGGTGCCGTTCTTCAGACCGCCGCCTGCCATGGCCACGGTGAAGCTGTCTCCGTGATGGCCGCGTCCACCGCCATTGTCGAACTGGGCCGGCCGGCCGAATTCTGAAGCCACAACAATCAGGGTCTTGTCGAGCATGTTGTGCTTTTCAAGATCGAGCACGAGCGTGGCCAGTCCACGATCCAGATCCTGAATCAGCAGGTGTTGCTTGAGCTGCCCGGCATTGTGGGTATCCCAGCCGGACCCGTTGACGAAGTTCATGTTGTGCGAGACTTCGATGAAGCGCACCCCTGACTGCAGCAACCGGCGGGCGAGCAGGCAGCGCTGCCCGAATTCGCTGCCATAGGCATTGCGCAAATCGTCGGATTCTTCTTTCAGATTGAAGACGCTCATGAATTCCGGGCCGGAAAGCCGAAGTGCCGCGCTGACGGTGGCATCGTATTCCCGAATTGTCTGGCCGCCTGTCGTGCGATGCAGATATTCCGAACGCACCTGTGAAAGCAGGTCTTCCCGCCGCTGCTGGCGTTTTGAATTCACACTGGGCGAACGGGTAAAGCTGCTGGGACCGGCCTCGGTGCTGGTGAGATACACATAGCCGGCGCGTGAGCCCAGAAACCCGGGACCACGGGTGACGTTGGGATATCCAATCAGAATGTAAGCCGGGGCATTTTCTGAAACGGCTCCCCGCTTGTGGGCGACAATCGAACCGATAGACGGATAGACCACGGTGCCGGCCGTGGGGCGGCCAGTGTGCATGCGGTTGGTGGCCGCTGCATGTTCATCGATCACTTCGTGATGGACTGTGCGGAGCAGGTTGAAACGATCGAGAATCGGGGCGCACATCTTCAGATGTTCGCAAACCTGCACGCCGGGAACTGCGGTATCAATGGCGGGATAGTAGGACCCGGCCACTTTGTTTTTGGCATCCCCCATTTTTTTGGGATCCCAGGTATCGATCTGTGATGAGCCCCCGCCCAGCCAGATCATGATGCAGTGCTCGGCCTTGCCGACCGGAAATTCTTTCTTCGTTTCGGCACGGGCCACCAGCGAGTGCCAGTTCAGTCCACCGGCAGCCAATGAGCCGGCGGCTGTCGTCTTGAGAAAATCACGTCGGGAAGAAGAATGTTCTAACATGATTCCATCTCCAGCAAAGAAACAAGCGGCGGGACTGGAACAGTGTCCAGCGTCAGCGGGGAATTTGAAATTCGATCAGCTTTCAAATGTGCCTGGTTCACTTGGACCATGATACACAAGATCAGGGGAGGAAAATGAATTCCGGGGAATTCATCAGTGCCCAGATCATGTCTTCAGCCCGTTCACGCCAGTCGGCCGTCAGCATGGTCGTGGGAGGGTCCCCTGCCCGGACTTCGTCTTCCAGGTTCAGTTTGATGGTGCTGGCTTCCGGATTGAGGTGGTTGGTCCAGCCCACCAGAGTCCGGGGGGAATGTTTGCGCGGCTGAGGTTTCGCGCCAGGAACAATGCGTTGTTCATAGCCGTCTTTCAGCAGCTGGGCGAACAGATCCCGTTCGCTGTCGGTGGGCTTGCGGGTCAGAATCCGTTCATAAACGGCGTCGATATAAGCGGGTAATGGCTGATCCTGCAAAGCCAGGGCCGTCAGGGCGCTGTCATCGGACAGGCTGCAGATTCGCCGGGCGAGCAGGCCATTGGACAGTTCCGCCGACTGCAGCGGGGAAGGGTCTGTTTCGCGGATTGTCAGCGGATCCTGCCGGGAGCTGCGCCAGCCGAATGTTTCCAGCGTGGTCAGGAAGGGCTGAGCGAATGGCAGCGACAGACTGGGCCGGTCCCGCTCGTTGGACATGGAGGCGAACTGCCAGGCTCGACGGGGAGCTCCCAGGTTCAATGACAGCGAATAGGCCCGGCTGGTGTCGATATCGATGCACATCACATCAGCATCGAAGGGCTTCCCGCAGACCGTGAACAGCGAGTCCACAACCTGTTCGGCCGACATGCGGCGCTGCAGCGGCGCAGCGAACAGATAGGGAGTTCCTGATTGCGCGGCACTGCGTTCCACGGCCTGGCGCTGATAGACCTCGGACTGGAAGATCAATCGGGCCAGATGCTTCAGATCGTAATCATGCGTCACCAGTTCCCGGCACAAAGCCTGCAACAGTTTCGGATGCGACGGTTCAGCATGTTCCCAGTCATCGACCGATTCGACCAGGCCATATCCCAGGTAACGCTGCCAGAGCCGATTCACAATCACGCTGGTGAAGCGTTCGTTGTATGGGGAGGTCAGCAGCAGGGCGAGTTTTTCGCGCGTGTCATTCGGATCACGCAGCATGGAAGCAACAGGTTCTTCCGGGCTGAGTTCTTCGAATGGCCAGACCGGTTCAATGACATCACCGGGGAACAGCGTGATGGCGATCAGCACGGAGTTCGATCCGCCTGGAACGGTACTGGTGGCAGGGAGCTTGAGAGACTTGCGATTGAGCATGGCTCCCAGGCTGAACAGGTCACGCTGCAGAAAATCATGAAACGGAGCATCATGGCAGCGGGCACATTTCATTTCGCTGGCAAGGAAGGCTTCTCCCAGGACATGGGCTTTTGCGGCCATGGGGGCATCGTTCTGACTCGACATGGCAAAGCCACCGGGACCACCGTAATAGGTGCTCCCTTCCATCATGGTCAGTTCGGTGACAAACCGGTCAAACGGCTTGTTGTCGCGGAAGGATTCTTCGATCCAGAACCGGAACGGGCCGGTGTTGTTCAATGTCGGATTGATGATGTTCGGATTTTCGGCGAGGACATCCTGCCAGTATCCCACCCAGTTGTCGGCCCATTCCCGGCTGGCCAGTAACCGGTCGATCACCAGTTGCCGGCGTTCCGGTGCGGGATCCTGCTCAAAGCGGCGAATTTCTTCAGCAGTGGGAGTTCGCCCGGTGATGTCGAGCGTCACCCGGCGGAGAAATTCGGCGTCATTGGTCAACGAAGCCGGCTTGAGTTTGGCCGCTTCGAGCCGGGCACCGATGAACCGGTCGATCCAGTTCTTCCCTTGATATGCGGCACCGACATCCGGTACGGCCGGAGCCGGTTCGGCACCCACGACTTCGCGTGCCCAGTCATGGCGGCGCTGCCAATATTCCCGTTCTTTTTTGCCGGCTTCATGGCGACGCTGGAAATTCATTTCATCCAGCACCTCTTCCTGCTGTGAAATGAAATTGTCCCAGCCTTCCGTGGTCAACAGAACTTCCTCCTGCGAACCGAGCAGGCGGAAATCTCCGGCAGGCGTGGCAAGAAATGCCCCGGTTTCCCCCAGTTCAGGGCGGCGTTTCTGCCCACCGATCAGGGTTTCAAAAACGACCACATGGGAACGTCCGTCCCCCTGGATGGAAACGACTTTTTCCTGATCTCCACGGTGCAGAGGACGAATATGCGGGGCCAGGCTGAGATCGATGGGAATGATCGGGCCGCTGTCGCCCCCCAGATTGTGAAACGGAGTCTCGACCAGGAGCTCATCATCGAGATACAGCCGGGCAGAATTGCGGGAGCGAACCAGCAGGCGGTGTTCCCCAGCCGGAAGGGTGACTCGCCCCACGGCACGAAGCAGGCAGGGATTGCTGCGATCGATCTGAATGGCCTTGTCGGAATACTTGATCGGCAAGGCGACAAAGCCGAACGAGTCGGTCATGTAGCTATCGGTGTGCTGCGGCGGACGAAACGACCAGGACTTGCGGTCCGGAAGATTTTCGTAGAGATCGACCAGCACCCCGGACTCGGGAATGCGGTTCGGGTCAATGGTGAACTTGGGCGGCACATATTTGTAGTGTGTTTCAATCTGTTCGGCCGAAAGCGGCGTGCGATACACGGCGACTTCGTCGATGCCTCCGCGATAGGAATTGCTGGTCGAGCCTCCCAGCGATGTTCCAATCCAGAGATCATCGTTATCGATAACGGGAGGATTGTTGGAAGCTCCGCCCATATCCCATTTTCCGGCTGTCGAGTTGCCGTCGATATAGCCTTTGATGCTTTTGGACTGTCCGAACGTGTAAGAGATGACGACATGATGCCAGCCGTCCCCGACAGGAAAGCTGTCATTAGAAGTCCAGCGGTGCCAGTTGCCGGATTTTCCCCGACTGCGAAACAGAAAGCTGATTTTCACCCCATTGTCCGCGCCGGTCAGCCGCAGGGCGTAATTCTGGTTGCTGGAGCCTGCCTGCGTCCGGCCTTTTCCCAGAACATAGGTATAGGCCCCATTGGGAATTGCATCCGGCTTCACCCAGGCTTCCAGGGTCAGGCTCTGTCCCTGATCAAAATCCAGCGGGCTTTCGGTGCCGGGATCGGCGACGCGGAAGTACTGGCCGGGAGAGCGCAGATCCAGAGCGCTGTTGTGCTGTTCAAACAGGGGGAATTCGGAGGGAACCGGGCCGTCGATACTTTGCGCAGAGTGTGCATGCGAGGTGGCCGTCAGATCGATTCCTGGAACAGGGGCCTCATTGATCACCTGTTCCAGTGTCGGGCCTGAGAATCTCCAGTAGGCCGAAGCGCCGTCCTGAATGACCAGTGCGCCATAACTGCTGGCAGGGTTTCCTGCTGTTTCCGCTGAAGTGCCCGGAACTGCGGCAGGCAGGGGAGTGCTCATTCCCCAGGCAGTGAACACCAGACAAAGATGAGTCAATATCTTCGACCGAGTCATTTTCATGAATGTCGAATCCTGAAGGCGAGAGGACGGCCCGAAATATCCAATTCAGAGTCGCCCCGAAATCTGGAGGAGGTTGCTTTGCATCAGGCCTCGGCATCCTGGCGTCATGGGTCTGCAAAGAACATATCGGCAGTATTCGATGATGATAAGCCATCAAAGAGTTGAAGTCCACAAGTTCAGCTGGAGAATTGAAATCTGTCTCGAGGGTGACAATCGCTGCCGTCCCGAAACAGAAAATCTGCCGCGGGGGGATGCGCAGTCCCCGCTGACACGTTTTGCTGGATCCTCACAAGCGGAAAAATGCCACTGGGGCGGCGATGAAAATTAAGAATTCCGGGCCTGAAAAGAGCTTCAGGAGTCGCATCAGCACGACGGAATGCGTAAGCTGGTTGATGGTGCAGTGTTGTTGCTTGCGGCCCCAGGCTGCGGAAGTTCAGATTTTCGGCCAGACCGGGAAGGAGAACGGATCAGGCAATCCTCACTGGACAATTCCATTGTCGATCCTCACGAAATCGTGCTCACTCCGGGAAATGTTCGACCCTCTGCGGGCGCGGCGTGGTTTGAAGTCAGGGCCAATGGCAAAGCTGTGCCGCAATCCCGTTGCGGCATGCAGAAATGTTCCCCCCTTGAATCATTGATTTTTGAAGACCGCTTCGAGTGTTTGCCAGCCATCTGCCCGGCAACGCAGGAGACCGTTTTCAGAACATCACTCCCCCCACTGTTGAACACGGCGGCGAGTCTGGTGACAGCTGACATGATGGATCAGGCGGCGTAATGGATCAGATCTGGGAAAAGAGTTCGGCCTTCCCGGCTGAGCCGACTTCCCGGAACGCCTGAGCCTGCCGACACCAGACAGCACAGCAGAGTAGATGCATGCCATGACCGAACCCGTGGTCGAAACAAAAAATGTTGCCGCAGACAGGCAGGTCGCGCCAGCCAAGTCACATCCGCTGGCGGCAGAGCCAGCCAAGTCACACCCACTGGCGGCAGAGCCAGTCAGGTCGCGGGTTCCGGCCCTTCTCGGGTGGCTGGTCCTGGGAGCGGCATTGGGAGCGGCATGGTGGTATTCGCCGTTGTGGTATCCCCATGTCGAGCCGTATCTGCGTCCGCCGGCCGCCAGCGGCGGCAAAAAAGGTCCCCGGGCCATCCCCGTTTCCACAGCCGTGGTGCAGCAGCGCGATCTGGAGCTGTATCTCAACGGGCTGGGAACCGTGACCGCCTTCAACACGGTGACCATTCGCAGTCGTGTGGGGGGAGAAGTGACCAATGTGGCTTTCACAGAAGGGCAGTTTGTCAAACAGGGAGACCTGCTGGCCGAGATTGATCCCCGACCTTATCAGATGCTGCGTGATCAGGCGCAGGCCCAGGTGGCGCGCGATGCCGCGACATTGAAACTCGCGGAAACGACCCTGACCCGCCAGCTGGATCTGATGAAATCCCAGGCGACGACGCCTCAGCTGGTCGATCAGCAGGTGGCGCTTGTCGATCAGGCCCGGGCTGCCCTGCAGATGGATCAGGCCAATCTGGAAAATGCCAATCTGCAGTTGAGCTATTGCCGGATCACCGCGCCCATCAGCGGACGCATCGGGTTGCGGCTGGTCGATCAGGGCAACATCCTCGAAGCCAATTCGCTGCAGGGAATTGCCGTCATCACTCAACTCGAACCGATCTCGCTGACTTTCACCATTCCCCAGAATGACATCCCCCGGGTTCTGAAACGGATGCAGGACGAGGAACTGCCCCTGGCGGTCGAAGCCTTCGACCGTGATTTTTCCAACCGTCTGGCCGTGGGACAACTGACGGCCACCGACAATCAGGTTGATGCCGCCACAGGCACTCTGCGGCTGAAAGCCACCTTTGAAAATAAAGACCATGTGCTATTTCCCAATCAGTTCGTCAACGCCCGGCTGGGAGTGGAACTGATCCGGGATGCGGTACTGATTCCCAATGCGGCGATTCAGCGTGGGCCGGATGAAGATTATGTCTATGTGGTGCGGCCTGATGAAACGGTCGAGCTGCGGCCTGTAGTGATCGGCCCGGGAGAAGGTGCCGAATCTTCGGTGAAATCCGGACTGCGTCCGGGAGAAACCATTGTGATTACCGGACTGGACAAACTGCAGCCGGACGCCCGGATTACGCTTCCCAAAGCCGGGCAGGGCAAGGGCAGGCAGGGCAAAGCCGGACAGAAGCTGAATCAAACCGACGGGGCTCCCCAGTCCAAACCGGATCACGAACAGGGATCCCAGGCAACTCCGTCTGCCAGCAGAAACGAGACGGCATGAATCCGTCGCGTTATTTCATTCTTCGCCCGGTCGCAACCGTGCTGTTTATGGTTGCCATCCTGCTGACCGGCATGGTGGCCTATCGCCTGTTGCCGGTTTCGGCTTTGCCGCAGGTCGACTATCCGACCATTCAGGTGCTGACGTTCTATCCCGGGGCCGGGGCGGACGTCATGACCTCGTCTGTCACGGCACCGCTGGAACGGCAGTTCGGTCAGATCCCCGGCATGGCCCAGATGACCTCGAGCAGCACCGCCGGCTGCTCGGTGATCACCATGCGGTTCGCGCTGGAACTGGATATTGATATTGCCGCCCAACAGGTGCAGGCTGCGATCAATGTGGCCGGCAGCTTTCTGCCGTCGGACCTGCCGAATCCTCCGATCTATACAAAAACCAATCCGGCCGACGCCCCGATTCTCACCCTGGCGCTCAGCTCACAGACATTGCCGCTGCCGCATGTTCAGGAACTGGCCGACACCCGACTGGTGCAGCGCATTTCGCAGCTGAGCGGAGTGGGCATGGTGACGATCAGCGGCGGGCAGAAACGGGCCATGCGCGTGCAGGTGAATCCCACGGCCCTTTCCGGGTTAGGACTGACGCTGGAAGATGTGCGGGCAGCACTGGCCCGCGCGAATGTGAATCAGGCCAAAGGCAGCTTCGACGGACTTCGCCAGGCGTTTACCATCGGAGCCAACGATCAGCTGCTGACGCCGGAACAGTATCGCGAACTGATCATCTCCTATCGCAACGGTGCCCCGGTGCGGCTGGAGGAAGTCGCCGAAGTTTCGGACGATGTCGAAGACATCCGGCAGGCTGCCTGGATGAATCTGACTCCGGCCGTCATCGTGAATATTCAGCGCCAGCCGGGCGCGAACATTATCGAAGTGGTGGATCGGGTCAGGGAACTGCTCCCCAAGCTCAGTGATTCGCTGCCTTCCGCAGTCAAGGTCGAAGTGCTGACCGACCGGACGTCCACCATTCGGGCCTCGGTCGAAGATGTGCAGTTCGAACTGATGCTGACCGTCGCCCTGGTGGTGATGGTCATCTTCGTCTTCCTCCGGAATGTCCGGGCCACGGTGATTCCCAGCGTCGCGGTGCCGCTCTCCCTGGTGGGAACCTTTGGAGTGATGTATCTGCTGGGGTACAGCCTGAATAACCTGACACTGATGGCACTCACCATTTCGACCGGGTTTGTGGTCGACGATGCCATTGTGATGATCGAAAATGTCATGCGATATATCGAAGAAGGGGAACACCCGTTCGAGGCCGCACTCAAAGGGGCCGAGGAGATCGGATTCACGATCGTCTCTCTCAGTGTTTCCCTGATTGCCGTGCTCATTCCCCTGCTGTTCATGGGAGACATTGTCGGCCGGCTGTTTCGCGAATTCGCGGTCACGCTGAGCGTGACGATCATCGTTTCCGCGATTGTCTCGCTGTCGCTGACTCCCATGATGTGTGCCCGACTGCTGCGTTCCCATCATCCCAGTCAGCAGGGCCGGCTGTATCACCTGTCGGAAAATGCATTCGAAACGGTCATCGCCTGGTATGGAACCACGCTGCGCTGGGTTCTGCGGCATCAGACACTCACCCTGATGACCGCGGTGCTGACCGTCGCCGCCACGATCTGGCTGTATCTGGAAATTCCCAAGGGATTCTTCCCTGTGCAGGATACCGGGCTGATTCTGGGAATCACCGAAGGCCCGCAGGATGTCTCCTTCCAGGCGATGAGTGACCGCCAGCTGGCATTGAACAAGGCGATTCTGAGTGACCCGGCGGTCGAAAGCCTGTCGAGCTTCATCGGCATCGACGGCACCAACGTCACGCTCAATACCGGACGCGTGCAGATCAATCTGAAACCGATGGAAGAACGGCACGCCAGTGCCGACGAGGTGATTCGCCGTCTGCAGCCGGTCGTTAATCAGGTGGCCGGCATTCAGCTGTTCATGCAGCCGGTGCAGGATCTGACGGTGGAAACCCGGGTGAGCCGGACCCAGTATCAGTTCAGTCTGGAAGATCCCGATGCCGAAGAACTGGCCGAATGGGCTCCCCGGCTGGTGGCCGAACTGCGAAAGCTGCCGCAGCTGCGCGACGTGGCCAGCGATCAGATGCTGGGAGGCCTGCAGGCGCATGTGGTGATCGACCGGGACACCGCTTCACGTCTGGGCATCACCCCGCAGATGATCGACGATGCGCTTTACAACGCCTTCGGTCAGCGACAGGTTTCGATGATCTTCACGCAGTCCAACCAGATTCGCGTTGTACTGGAAGTGAAACCGGAATTTCGCCGCGATCCCGGCGATCTTTCTTCGGTCTATGTCCGTTCCGAATTGCAGGGCATGACTCCGCTGAGCGCCATTGCCACCGTGCAGGAACGTTCCACGCCGCTGGCGATCAACCATCAGGGACAATTCCCGGTCGTCACGGTCTCGTTCAATCTGGCGGAAGATTCCTCGCTGGGAGATGCCGTGACGGCGATTCATCAGACCCAGCAGACACTGCAGATGCCGGCCAGCATTATTACGTCCTTCCAGGGAACCGCCGCGGCATTTGAAGCTTCGCTGTCGAATACCCCCCTTTTGATTCTCGCGGCACTCGTGACGGTCTATATCGTGCTGGGAGTGCTGTATGAAAGTTACATCCACCCGATCACCATTCTGTCGACGCTTCCTTCGGCCGGGGTCGGGGCCCTGCTGGCCCTGCTGATCTCCCGGATGGACCTGAACATCATCGGATTGATCGGCATCATTCTGCTGATCGGCATCGTGAAGAAAAATGCCATCATGATGATCGACTTCGCACTCGATGCGCAGCGCAATTCCGGCATGTTGCCCCGGGATGCGATTTATCAGGCCTGCCTGTTGCGATTCCGGCCGATCATGATGACAACCATGGCCGCCCTGCTGGGGGGCGTGCCGCTGGCCTTTGGCGGCGGGGTCGGGTCAGAGATGCGCCAGCCGCTGGGCATTACCATTATCGGCGGGCTGATCTTCAGCCAGCTGCTGACACTGTATACCACTCCGGTCATTTATCTGTGGTTCGACCGTCTGTCGGGCTCCTCTTCTGCGTCCAGCGAATCCACTGAGTCTGATACGTCAGACACCATGGAACTGGCCATGGCCCGGGGGGCGACATGAATCTGTCGGAGCCGTTCATCCGTCGGCCTGTCGCCACAACGCTGCTGACGATCGCCATCACTCTGGCTGGAGCGATCAGCTACCAGCTGCTTCCGGTCTCGCCACTGCCACAGGTGGATTTTCCGACAATTCATGTCAGTGCCGCTCTGCCGGGTGCAGACCCGGAAACAATGGCATCGGCCGTGGCCACTCCGCTCGAACGGCAGTTCTCCCGCATTGCCGGCGTCTCGGAAATGTCGTCCAGCAGCACCCTGGGGGCTTCGTCGATCACCTTGCAGTTCGATCTGGACCGCGATGTGAATGCTGCCGCCCGTGACGTGCAGGCCGCCATCAATGCGGCCCGCAGCCAGCTGCCTGCCAACCTGCCGAACAATCCGTCGTATCGCAAGGTCAATCCGGCCGATGCTCCGATCATGATGCTGACGCTCACTTCGGAGATTCACCCTAAGCCAAAACTCTACGACCTGGCATCGACACTGCTCGAGCAGAAGCTGGCACAGGTGCCGGGCGTCGGTCAGGTCTTCACCAGCGGCGGTTCGCTTCCGGCAGTCCGGGTGGAACTCAATCCCACGGTTCTCAACCAGATGGGCATCAGTCTGGAAGACATTCGCACCACGCTGGGGGCCGCCAATGCCAACCGCCCGAAGGGCTCACTCGACGATGGCACCCGGCACTGGAGTCTGAGCACCACCGATCAGCTTTCCGAAGCGAAAGATTACTGGCCCCTGCTGGTGACCTATCGCAATGGGGCGGCCGTGCGTCTGGGAGACGTGGCCAATGTTTATGATTCGGTCGAAGATGTTCGGAATTTCGGCAGTTATGATGGTCGGCCCTCAGTGAATCTGCTGATCTACCGTCAGCCGGGAGCCAATATCATCGAGACAGTCGACCGCATTTATGCCCTGATGCCGCAGCTGCATGCGCAAATTCCGGCCGCTGTGGAAATTCATGTTCCCTTTGATCGTTCCGTCACCATCCGTGCTTCTCTGCATGACGTGCAGTTCACTCTGGTCCTGTCCGTCTTTCTGGTGGTGCTGGTGGTGTTTGTCTTTCTGCGTGATCTGCGGACCACATTCATTCCCAGCATTGCGGTGCCGGTATCACTGATTTCGACATTTGGAATCATGTATCTGGCAGGCTACAGCATCGACAATCTATCGCTAATGGCTCTGACGATTGCGACCGGATTTGTTGTGGATGATGCCATTGTCGTCGTCGAAAATATCCGCCGGCATCTGGAAGCAGGCATGAAGCCGTTGCCGGCGGCTCTGCTGGGCGCGCGTGAGATCGGGTTCACGGTTTTGTCCATGAGCGTGTCCCTGGTCGCGGTCTTCATTCCGATTCTGTTCATGGGGGGCGTGGTCGGCCGGCTGTTTCGGGAATTTGCCATTACGCTGTCTGTGGCCATCGGCATTTCGCTGATCATCTCGCTGACCACAACTCCCATGCTGTGTGCCCTGCTGCTGAAATCGGAAGAGGACACAAAACGGGGCCGGCTGTATCACGCTAGCGAATGGTTTTTCACCGGAATGGTCGGCTTTTACGAATGGACGCTGGTGCGTGTGCTGCGGCATCCGCGCATCACGCTGGCCGTCACCCTGTCGACTATCGCTCTGACCGGGTATCTGTATGTGATCATTCCCAAGGGCTTCTTTCCCCAGCAGGATACCGGCCGGCTGATGGGCAATCTGATCGCCGATCAGGATACGTCATTTCAGGCCATGACTTCCCTGCTTCTGCAGTATCTGCAGCGGGTCAGCGAAGATCCCGCCGTCGACAGCATCACGGCCTATACCGGTGGCTCCCGGGGAGGCGGAACGAATACCGCCCGGATGTTTATCGGTTTGAAACCAATGGATGTGCGCAAGGAACCCGCCGATGTGATTGTCGGCCGACTGCGAAAATCAGTCGGCTCGATTCCCGGGGCCAACATGTTTCTGCAGGCCATTCAGGATCTGCGCATCGGCGGCCGGGCATCCAGCTCGCAATATCAATACACGCTGCAGGGCAGCAATCTGCACGATCTGAATCTCTGGGCACCGCGCCTGGCTGACGAAATGCGAAAGATTCCCGGGCTGGTGGATGTCAATTCGGATCAACAGAACAAAGGGCTGCAGACCCGGCTGGAAGTGAACCGGGCCAATGTCGCCCGGCTGGGCATCTCGTTTCAGGAAATCGATAACACGCTTTATGATGCCTTCGGGCAGCGCCAGGTTTCGACAATTTATCGGCCCGAAAATCAGTATCACGTCATCATGGGATTGGAACCCAAATTCTGGCAGGACCCGGAAAGTCTGAAGCACATCTATGTCCGCGGCAGCGGCAACCAGCAGATTCCGCTCAGTGACCTGTATCAGCCGCGGCTGAAGAGCACTGCCCTGTCCGTTCCCCATTCCGGGCAGTTTCCGTCGGTGACCATATCATTCAACCTGCAGCCGGGAACATCGCTGAGCGAAATCGTTCCGCAGGTCGAGCAGATCGCCACCCGGATTGGCATGCCGCAGGCGCTTCAGGGCAAATTCCAGGGAACCGCGCAGGCGTTTCAGGATGCCCTGGCCAGCCAGCCCCAGCTGATTCTGGCGGCAATCATCGCTGTCTACATTGTGCTGGGCATGCTGTACGAAAGCTATCTGCACCCCATCACCATTCTGTCCACCATCCCCTCTGCCGGGGTCGGCGCATTGCTGGCCCTGATGTGGTCCCGGACCGACCTGAGCATGATGGCCCTGATCGGAATTCTTCTGTTGATCGGTATTGTGAAGAAAAATGCCATCATGATGATCGACTTCGCCATCGAGGCAGAGCGCGTGCATCATCTCAATCCCCGCACGGCCATTTTCGATGCCTGCCTGCTGCGGTTTCGTCCCATCATGATGACCACCCTGGCGGCCCTGCTGGGCAGCCTGCCGCTGGCCCTGGGAACCGGAGTCGGCTCAGAACTGCGCCGTCCCATGGGAATCGCCATTGTCGGGGGTCTGATCTTCAGCCAGATCCTGACGCTCTACACCACGCCGGTGGTCTATCTGTATGTCGACTGGATCCGGTTGAAATGGGCTCAATACCGCGGCCGACCAGTGATCATGGAACATCCTGAGCATGAATCCCGCCCGGCTCTGGTCTGAGTGAACTGGTTTGCGTCAGGCAGGCTGAGCTTCAGCAAGTCTGGGATGCTGCAGTCTGAAAGACTGTGAGCCCCAGGAGACGATCTTGCCTGCCGTGAGCTGTTTTCGCACACAGGCAGACCGTGTGCGTATCCGAGAAGCGTGGGAAACTCATCTCCAGGCGGTCGCATTCGGCTCAGAAGTCACGTCGGTCGGGAACTCAATGCTTGTCGCATCCGCAGGAGAGGCGCGCTGACCAGAATGCCTCATTTCCGCCTTGGCCATGTTCCGCCATGCAGCGGGTGGCGTTTCATCAGAACACGAAGTGTCAGCGAGGCAGAAAATGCACTTGCTGACGCGGCGTGCTCTGCCATGCGTTTTCAGTTCCACGCAAACTCTTCAATGCCTCTTTCGATTGTCAGTGCAGCGGGCGCGCTCTGCTTGGTGTCTTCAGTTCCACGCGCACTGCGCGAGCACCAGTCAGAACCACTCGCTCCGGCCGAACGCCTGGACTCCATCTGTTACCGCTGACGTTCGATCACTTCATCCGCCTGCCGGCTGAGCCCTTGAATGCCCCCATTGCTGAAGAACCGGTTCAGTTCGATCAATGCCGGCCCCATCAGCAGTAGAAACACTGCCGGCATCAGACACAGCACCGTCGGAAACAGCAGTTTGAACGTCGCGGCATTGGCTTTTTCGTCGGCGCGCTGCCGCTGGCTTTCCCGCATGGAATCGCTGTATTCCACCAGGGCTTCCGACACGCTCGTTCCCATCTGTTCCGTCTGAATCAAGAGAGAGGTGAACGAATGAACTTCCGGCACGTCAACCCGATCGCTGAAGTTATTCAGAGCCTGCACCAGATTGCCGACCCGGGCCTGTTCGGCCACGATCTGCAGTTCTTTGGACAATGCCGGATAGACAGGGGCGAATTCCCGGCTGATCCGGGCCAGCGACTGGGGAACCGTCATTCCCTGGGAAACGCACATGTTGAGCAGGTCGAGCATGTCCGGCAGGGCACTTTCGACCTGCCGCAGGCGTTCCCCTGCGCGGCTGCGCACCAGCAGCGCAGGCAGAGCCCAGCCCAGGGCCGGCGCGATGATCAGACTTGCAATCAGATACGGCTCAAATCGCTCCGGAGCCACCACCAGCAGAATCCCCACCAGGATCAGCGGCAGCATGATGCCCAGATAACGGGTGGCAGCAAAATTCTGCCAGGCATGCGGCTCAAAATATCCGGCATTCCGCAGTGTCCGGGTTTCTTTGCGACGGCCGTCTTCCGATGCCGGCAGAAGCTCTGCCATCACCGGCGTGAGCATTCCGTAGCGATAGTCGGAGTGCGTCGCATAGGGATATTCCACTCCCACATCTTCAAACAGATTCTTCTTTTCAACGGACTTCGGCTCGACCGGCCAGAAGGTGCTGGCCTGCCGGGGCGGTGCGGCTGGGGCAGCGGGTTTTCCCTGTGCCGCCCCATTTGTTCCGTTTGTTTCGGCAGTCCCGGTCGATTCTGAAGCGACCTGCTGCACGGTCTGCCCGCGATCGATTTCGGATGAGGTTTTCAGCAGGCTCGAGGCCGTCTGCGCAGCCCGGGGACGGCGCCGGGGAGCGGTGCGCGCCTGCCGACGGCTCCGCAGGATCAGCTGCACGACCTTGATCAGCAGATACAGCCCTACGGCCGCGGCGATTCCAATCATCGCCAGCGTGAGCCGGGACGAACTCAGGTCAGGCAGTTGTGGCAGCTGGGAAAAATCCATGAGATCAACCGGTCCTCAAGGTCGAAACCTTGTCTGGTTGGAAATGGGAATGGCTATCGGGTGTCATCCGCCGGTCTGTCGGCAGGCCGGCACTCTCTGTTCGAAGTCATCATGTCCCGGCGATCTGCCGGGGGCTGTTCCGTCAGGCCCGCTGGCTGTTCTGCAGAATCCGGATGACCCAGAACACGCCGATCACTTCCAGGACAAACGCAACGACGGTACATCGCATTCCCCAGGACGAAGCAAACAGCGTGTTCAGGTAATTCGGATCCCGGAAAATAAAGAAGGCCAGAATCGCCGGAGGCAACGCGACCATCAAAATGGCGGTTGCGCGGCTGGCGGCGGTGGCTGCTTTCAATCGTCCCTGAAACTGAATGCGGTCGCGCAGTGTGGTCGACAGACGCGCAAGCACCGTCACCAGGTCTCCCCCGGTCTGCCGGTGAACCGACAAGGCCGTGGCCAGCACGCTGGTGGCGACCAGACCAGTCCGGGCGGGTAGCTCACGCAGAGCTTCATCCACATTCAGTCCCAGTGACAGTTTGCGGGTGCAGTGCCGCAGTTCGGCTCCCAGAGGATTGGGAGTATCATTGGCCACGACTACCATACAGTTTTCCAGACTGCGTCCGGTGCGTGCCGCCCGGGCGAGTTCATCGATCATCGGGGGCATCTGGCGCAGCATCTGGCTTTGCCGGCGGGAACGCACAACGATCATTGCCACAATCGGCAGCAGAAAGCCGATAAAAGCGGCCATGCCGGTGGTCAGCGGATTTTCCTGCCAGACGAATGCCAGTCCTCCCAGCGTCAGCCCGCTGCACAGGCTCAGACCCAGCACGGCACCCGGGGCAAAATAAGACCCCGACTGCAGCATCAGCTGATCGAACCAGCCGTTCAGCTGATTCCCCAGTGACGTGTCATTTTCGACGGCAAAGGTTTCATCTTCGCGCAGAATTCCGGCGAATTCACTGTTCGGTTTGATGATGGAAGTGGCCATAACAGTCTGGTCTGAATGAGGCAGGGCAGGTCAGCAAAGTTGCAGGCTCGGTCTGCCGGGGCGTGTCATCTTCTGCCGGGCAAATCAGGCATTTGCCGGTTCATAGGCCATGCCAGTCTGCAGTTCGCGCGGCGTAAACAGGCGGTGATCGATCTGGAACCCGCGCGAGGCCATGCGCCGCAGGCAGAGTGGTTCATAGCCGGTGGCATAAAACGAACCGACTACCTGTCCCGATTTTTCGACTCCAGCCATACGGAAGACAAACACGTCTTCCAGCACGAACTCCCCGTCTTTGACGCCGGTGAGTTCCGAGATCCGCATGACCTTTCGTTCCCCGTTGCTCAGACGGGCGATGTGCACAAAGATCTGAATGGCCGAGGCGATGTATTGCCGTGCAATCGAGGTCGGCAGTTCGGCCCCGGACAGGGCGATCATCAGTTCCAGGCGGTGCAGGGCGTCGTGGGTGTCGTTGGCATGCACGGTGCTCATCGATCCGTCATGGCCGGTATTCATGGCCTGCAGCATGTCCAGCACTTCACCGCCGCGCGCTTCACCGACGATGATGCGGTCCGGTCGCATTCGCAGGGTGTTTCTCAGCAGGTCGCGCGGGGTGACGAGCCCTTTGCCTTCGACGTTGGGCAACCGGGTTTCCAGCCCGACCACGTCGGCTTGCTGCAGTTGCAGTTCGGCCGTTTCCTCGATCGTCACGATCCGCTCGGAAGCCGGAATGAACCGGCTCAGGTTGTTGAGCATCGTGGTTTTTCCGGCGCCGGTTCCGCCGGAAAGCAGCATATTGAGTCGGGAACGGACGCACTGCACCAGAAAATCGGCCATTTCCGGAGCCAGGGTGCCCATGCCGACCATGTTTTCGATGCGCACGATATCGGTTTTGAATCGCCGAATCGACAGGGTCGGCCCGCGCAATGCCAATGGAGGAATGACCGCATGCAGACGGGACCCATCGGCCAGCTTGGCATCCACCATCGGGGAGACTTCGTCAATTCGCCGGCCTGCCTGCCCGACCAGACGCTGAATGAAGTGCAGCAGATGGGCATCATCAGCGAAGCGAACGTCGGTCCGCTCGAGCTTGCCGTGACGTTCCACAAACACCGACTGACAGCCGTTGACCAGCACGTCGCTCACGCTGGGGTCATCCATCAGCGACTGCAGCGGTCCGAAGCCATAGATTTCGTCCATCAGCTCGCGAATCATGCGCGGGCGGTCAGGCTCCGGCAGTTTCGTTTCCGGACGATGGCACAGGTGACTGGCCAGGGCTTCCAGCTGGCGGCGGAATTCCGACTCACCCAGTTCGCCGGCCCGGGACATGTCAATAGCATCAACGATCTGGCGGTGCAGCTGGGTTTTGAGCTGCTGAAAGTGTGTGGAATTCTCGGTCGAAACGTCCGCAATGGCGACCATGTTTCAGGCTTTCTTCAACAACTGTCACGCCACATGCGGCGCTCATTGAGTCAAGGAAATGCGATAGATATACGGATTGCCCTGCGCCTGCGGCTGATACAGGGCGTCTTCATCCAGCAAGGCACAGCGCGTGGCCACGACCGACGGCTGAATGATGTATTGCGTTGCGGTGCCGGTTCCCTGTACGGCCATCAATCGTGCGGCCACCAGACGGACAATCTGCACCTGCGAGGATTTGGTCTGCTGTGAACCGGCCGACTTTTCTGATACCGGAAGCGGGGAATACAGTGCCAGAATGCGGGCCCGGCCAATCTGTCGGGCAAAACTCTCGCCAATCTCCGAATCCATCTGTGACTGGGCCTCCAGCGGAAAAGGCCCCTCCTGCAGGCTGAACATCCCTCCCAGCGGGGCAAGATTTTCCGCCGACCATCCGTCGCGGAACTGTTCGAGCAGACCGTCTGGTTCCAGGCCGGTGCCAACGTCGATCAGCACCATGTTGCCAGTGGACCCGATTGCCAGCTTCATTTCGGGCAGACCATCCGCTTCCGGAACAACCTGTCGGGTCTGTTCGTCCCAGCGGTACTGATCCGATCCCTGATGCTGTTCGATATCGATCCCCCAGCTCGGAATGCGGGGATCGGCACTCAATTCCAGAACTGCGACTGGCCAGGCCGGAACGTCGGCCGGTCCGACCGGGCGGACCCCACGAATGAGGTTTGTCACGCTGGCTTCGACATTCACCGTCACATCGGCAACGGCACGTCCGGCCAGCGCCGGGGCCAGCATCGACACCGGGTTGCCGCCGGTGCGATCGCGATGCGCGACGACCAGCATCGAAGTCGGATCTTCCGGGTTTTCCTCGCGAATTTTACGGCCGGTTTCCGGGTCGTATTCCACCCGGGCCAGATGCACATCGAGTTGCGCCCGATGCGGTCCAAGCACCTGATTGGCATTCGCCTGATTTTCGGCCACGGTCCGCGCGTAGTCGGCATTTTGACGGGAATCGAAAGCGGGCTTCAGCCGCTCGTCACTGGCCAGTTCCCGGGCACCGGCCAGCGCTGCAGACTGGGCGGCCGTGCGAAGTTCTTCCTGGGCGGCAGAAAGCCAGTATTCATTCAGCACCAGCGCCAGACATCCTCCGCAGACCACCAGCGCAATCGCGATCCCCGGCAGCAGACTGCCGGAGCGGCGCGACATTCGCGTTGTGCTGAAAGGACGCTTGTTCACGAAGAAGACTCTGGTCAGAGGCCGTCATTGCGGCAATTCACAGTTGCAGTCTGAAACACATTCGGGTGAACCCGGCACGTGGCACCGGCCTTCCGGATTCACAGCACGGGCGGTTGCGGCAATCGGGCCGAAGGCGGGCCGGACGGACCGGCCCCGGATTCCTGCTGATTTCCGCCTCTGTTTCCATTCCCGCTGCCAGCACCATTCCCGCGGTTGTAGCGCGGATCGGTGTTATTGTCGTTCGATTGGAAATTCGGATTGACGTACAGGTCGTCGATCAGAAGTCCGCCACGGAAGGAATTCAGCCCGTGACGGCTCCCTTTGAAGGTATCAGTACGAAACGGTGGCTCAGGTTTCTGTTCCGGAGTCGGGGTGTAGTGAAGGATTTCATACAGCGTGGCGCGATCTTCGTCAGACAGGGCCACGCCTCCGTCCCCTTTGCCTTCGGGAGCATAGGTAAAACTGAGAGTCCCTTTGTCTTTGGCCAGCAGCATGATGCTGGACTGCTCGTGAGTCAGTTCAAAGGCGACGTTCAGGTTCGATCGCATCCCGCTGTTCGAACTGATGTCCAGCACCTTCACGCCTCGGAACAGGGTGATGATCTGTCCCCCGGTCTTTTCCGCATCCGGATCGGCTGTCGGCACAAAATGGACATTGACGTACTGGCCTTTTTCCGCAGCGAAAGGCGGCTGGACCTGCATCGTCACGGCGACCATGCCCGGTTCCAGCTTCCAGGGAGCCCGCTCGCCGGGCGGATAGAGATCCTGCGTGCTGATGGGCTGCGCGCCTGTGATTTTGTTTTTCACCACCCGTCCAATCAGCACCCGATTGGTCAACACCGTATCACGGGTGATCTTGGTGCGGTCGGCCGGTCCCATCGCCAGATGGGCTTCTGTCAGGCGAACGCCAGGTTCCAGGTCGGTCAGAGCCATGGGAACGCTGATGCGGTTATCGACGACCGGAGCGGCCTCGCGGGCCAGCAGCTTTTTGCCGATGTAGGCCACAACAAGCAATCCCACAATGCCGAGCATGGCCATTGTCAGAAAGGCAGGAGACAAACGTCGCACAGTGGAACTCCTCAGTTCTTTCAGGCGTCCGAAACGCCCAACATGTCCGTCGATTTATTCTTTCAGCATGCGTGTCTGCGCGACAAACTGCTGTTTTTGAATGTCATATCCCAATGGCCAGAGCAGATTCGGAGCAACGGCCGTCATGGGAACCTTGACCGTGACAATGACTTCGTCCCCGGGAAATTCGCCCAGCTGGGTTTCGACCTGGAAGGAATTCCGGAACCGGCCCCCCAGACTGCGCCCGACTTCTTCCTGCACGTCTTCCGGCCAGACTCCGTTCAGCGTGGCCAGACGTGCCCCGGCCCGCGATGCCTGCACGACATCGCCCCGGGCATACATCAGGAAGGAAAATTCAAAAATTCCCATCAGCAGCAACATCAGCAACGGCAGCGTGAGCAGTAATTCCATGCTCATCATGCCGCGCCGGTGGCGCTGGATTGTCTGACGGAAAGGAAGAGTCCGCTGCATTATCTTGTCTCGTGCGTCGGCACTGTCGGAGCGGCGGCCGGACGGGCCTGCTGTTCCAGGTGCGGGATGTTCCAGATCAGCACCAGCCAGGTGGCCACGGCAACCGGGCCGGCATAGGCCATCACCCGGCGTCCCAGCTTCTGTTCCTGGGTTTCTGCCTGCACCGGCTGGCCTGCTTTTGTTTTTCCGGTCGCCAGATAGCGGTCACGAGTCCGCTTCGCGCCGTATTGGGAAATGTTCCACAGAATGACTCCCACGGTGGCGAACAGCACCAGCAGAGTGCTGACAAACAGCACCGACAGCGTCATCTGCAGTCCCAGCCAGACGCTCAACGCCCCCATCAGTTTCACGTCGCCGCCCCCGCCGCCGCCGATAAACCACAGCACAAACAGCAGGCCGAACCCGACCAGAAAGCCCAGCGCCGCCGAGCCCAGATGCTGCCATCCATACAGCAGCGACATCACCAGCTGATAGACCCAGCCGGCAAAGAACATGGGCAATGTCAGCCGGTTGGGAATGCGCTTTGTGCGAAAATCGAGAAACGCCGCCGCGGCTGTGAATACAGATACGGCCACGATCATGATCAGGGAACCAACGCTCAACTCAAACATGTCGTCACTACTCTCCGGGTGGCGAATGGGCGCAGTCAGTCACATACTGCGTCAACGCTACGCCATGTTTCGCTTCGGCAGCATCTCGCTGTCGCCGAATTCCCACATTTCCCAGCTGGAACTTTTCAACCAACCTGCGCAACAGGAACCAGCGGCGCACGGCTGCCTGAAAATTGTTCGGCAGAATTTACCGGTGCCGGTCAGCTGGCTCTTCCGGAATGGAACTTTTTGCCCGGCCTGGTGTCTGACATGGCGAACTCCGTCATCACAGCGATTGCACCGATTGTACGGATTATGACGGTTGCGGGATCCAGGCTGGCCACACAGCAGAAGGCGCTGCAGCAGACAAAAACAGAGGGCTTTCCCCAGGGAACTTGTGAGGGACAGCTAAGGCAGTCGGGGCACCCGTGATTCACTCCGGAAGAATTTCTGAATCCTCCGGCCCCGATTGCCGACGTGAATGATGTCGAGTCCCGGTCAGTGCAGGGCATGCCCTGGAATAGGAAGCGCTGGACAGCTTCAGCGGCCTTGCCGGTTTGGGGACTGGGGGCTGCCAGTCAGCGAGGAATTGCCGCATGATGAAGGAGCGTGAAGTCACTGTCGCCAGTTTTGCGGAACTGCAGCAGTTTGTGCATCGCACGTTCTGCGAGTTCGAGAATCTGCTGGAAGATCAGTTTGAGACCCATTCTCGGCCGCTGCTGTCCAAAGGGGGGGTGTGCGGTGTGGAGTTTTCGCTGCAGGGCCTGAGAAGCGTGCGTCTGGCGGCGATCTGGGCGGCTGACCTGAACGTGCTCTATTTTTACAATGCGCGGGGCGAGCGCTGCCTGGTCGTGCGTCTGAATGGACGAATCGCATTGCCTGAGGCCGCGGCGGCATAAAGCCCGCGACTCGTTCCGGTGCCTCGCGTCGAGCGGCCGGATTCAGTCCCGCCGGCGTTGTTGTCCGAGAAACGTGGTTCACAATCGGCGCGTGTTCAATTGTGGTGCGTGGTGAATTGCAGTACGTGACCGACGGACGTGCATCACTGAATTGAACATGTGACCAACAGGAACGCCTCATCGTCACTTGGAAGACGGCGGAGATCAACTCCGCCGCTCGTCGGGGCGCTGAGCGTGATGGGACGTCGCGTGTGAGAGATCGCCGGGCGTGATGAATCGCGACATGTTGAATGGTCGCGCATCCCAAATTCTGAGCGGTCCCATGTGCTCGGCGATGCAAGCCACGCGTCTCTGAGCGGCGGGATTTGGTCCCGCCGGCATTGCCACTCAGAAAGTCGCCGACCGAATCAGGGCCCAGGCCACTCCGCGACGACGGACGCAAGGCAATCTGCACTATTCTACGTCGCGCTGGGCGTGTGGGTGAGCCGACGCATAGGTTTCCTGCATGCGGCGCGTGCTGACATGCGTGTAGATCTGCGTTGTGGTCAGGCTCTTGTGCCCCAACAGTTCCTGCACGCTGCGCAGATCGGCTCCCCCATCCAGCAGATGCGTGGCAAAACTGTGTCGCAGCGTATGTGGAGACGTCAGCGTCGACAGCCCGGTGTCGGCAATGTGCTTTTCCAGCATCCGGCCAATACTGCGAGTGGTCAGCCTGCGGCCGAACCGGTTCAGAAACAGGGCGTCGTGTTCAGCAGCCGGGGCCTGCAGATCGACTGACCGGACGCTCAGCCAGTGGTCCAGAGCCCGGGCGGCATAACTGCCGATCGGGGCAATCCGTTCGCGGGCTCCTTTTCCAAACACCCGCAGAATGTTGGCCCCGCGATCCCAGTCCTGCACGTTCAGACCGACCAGTTCGGCAACGCGCAGCCCGGCCGAATACATTGTTTCCAGAATTGCCCGGTCCCGCATCCCCATCGGTTCGTTGGCCGGAGGAGCTTCCAGCAGCATGGCCACCTGTTCGGTCGACAGAAAATGCGGCAGCTTTCGGCCGGCTCGCGGAGTCCGCAGCGCCTGTGCCGGGTTGGACGAAGTCAGGCCTTCCCGGGTGGTATAGCGAAACAGGCTGCGCAGCGCGGCCAGACGGCGGGCAATCGTTGTTCGGGCGTACTGGCATTCGTGCAGGTACGAAATGTATCCCCGCAGAATCGGAATGGTGATCTGATCCGGGGCAGGTACGCTGCCGACACGGTCTTCGAGATAATCAAAAAAGCTGGCGTAATCGTCGCCGTAGGACTTGATGGTCAGTTCAGAAGCATTGCGTTCCAGCTTCAGGTGTCGCAAAAACTGCTGAACGGCTTGATGCATGGGGAAACCTGCCCAGAGGAATAGCGGTTGTTACGGCAGACTTCGCCGACAGGCAGCCAGACAGTGTTTGCCGGAGCCGGAGGAAAGGTTTCCGCCTCTGTCTGGCTTCGAATCTGTCTGGCTTCGAATCTGTGCCTCTGACGCGAATCACGGTGCGCCAGCGTGAGGTCTGAGCGACAGCGAGTTGAGGTGTGCCGCTGAACTTCAGGCGGAGCGGCGAAGCGATTTGATCGTGTCAGACTGATTGTCCGACTCCAGCCGCCGCACTTTCTGGCTCAGAACGGCCGCGTCGTACCAGGTGAAATTCAGTTCCGGATCGGCGGCATAACGGCCCAGGGTCTGCAAAAGTTGCGCAACACTGCGATCGTCATACAGGAAAACGTAGCGTTCTCCGTCTTTGACCAGCGCGATGACATTCACATTTCGTTCCATGCCGATTTCCTCACGCGCTCGCTGCCGGGGTCGTTCAGAAATTCTTATCGTCGGCGCACTGATCGAATTGCGGTCGAAATGAGGCTTTCCGGCGGGGATTTGATAAAAATCCCGAAGCATGTGTCTGAACTGATACTTCCCGACTTCCCGCGGTCTCAAAACCCGGTCAGACTGGAGCGCCTCACTCCTGTGGAGGCTGCGTTCCGCCGCGCGGCGAGTGACGTTTCCTCAGAAAACTCGCGTGCTGCGCGGGCCCAGGCCACCTGCTTCGGGCGAATTTCCGCGTGAGTCTGAAGAAGAAATCAGATCTGATGAAAATACGCAGGCGAATGATCCGTCCATTCAGGAAATTGACTTTGCTCCCGTGACGACTGACGATGCATTGATCAGAATGCCGGAGCAATGCCGGGCAGAAAACGGTTTTGTCCGCTTGGAAATGCTGTGAGATGACGAAAACAGGAAGCTGACAGAACGCCAGTCCTGCGTGGAAAGGCGATCTGTCAGAAAGTCGATTCCGGAACCGGTCGAGAGCCGGACAAGAGAATGAGCGATTCAGGAGAAACCATGCCGGCCGAAGAAAAACTCCCCCTGGGATTTCGCAGCGCAGGCATCCAGTGCGGAATCAAAGTCTCCGGGAAAGAAGATCTGGCATTGTTTGTCAGTGATGTTCCGGCAGGAGTCAGCGGCGTCTTTACGCAGAATCGCGTGGTCGGTGCCCCGGTCATTGTGTCACGCCAGCGCATTGGACGGGAAACCGCGCGCGCCGTGGTCATCAATTCCGGAAATTCCAATGCCTGTACCGGCGAGCGCGGTATTGCGGATGCCCGGCTCATGACGTCTCTGGTTGCCGAACGCCTTGGCACGGCCGAAGAAGATGTGCTGGTCTGCTCGACCGGCGTGATCGGCAAGTTTCTGCCGATGGAAAAAATTGCCGCAGGCATCCGGGAGTCGTTCAGTGCCCTGGGAGCCACGCCGGACCATTTGAAACAGGCGGCGATTTCGATGATGACGACCGATACGGTCGAAAAGATCGTTACCCGGCAGATCGAATTTGGTGATCAGACCGTCACGGTGACCGGCGTGTGCAAGGGAGCCGCCATGATCGCCCCGAACATGGCGACCATGCTGGCGGTCGTCATGACCGATGCCGGACTGCCGGTCGGCAATCTGCAGGAACTGCTGCGGAATTCGGTCAACCGGAGCTTCAACTGCATTTCTGTGGAAGGACATACCAGCACCAGCGATACCGTGCTGCTGTTGGCAAATGGTGCCTCCGGAGTGTCACTTTCCGCTGCCGGAGATCTGGAGCGTTTTCAGACGGTGCTGGCTGATGTCTGCACCGAACTGGCCAAGAAGATCATTCGGGATGCCGAAGGGGCGAAGCACTTTGTGGCCGTCACGGTGCAGGGGCTCCCTTCGGAAGCAGATGCCCGTCGCATCGCCAAGGCGGTGTGCGACAGCCCGCTGGTGAAAACGGCCGTCACCGGAAATGACCCGAACTGGGGCCGCATCGTCTCGGCGGCAGGCTATGCCGGCGTTCCGTTTCAGGAAGCCGACCTGTCTTTGCTGCTGAACGGCGTGATCATTTATGAGGCCGGGCGGCCGCTGGATTATGACGAAGCCGTGCTGTCGCAGTCCATGAAATCCGGCACCGTGCAGATTGACCTGCAATTCCGGCTGGGACGGGCACAGGTGACCTACTGGACCTGCGACCTGACCGCTGAATATGTACATCTGAACGCCGACTATACGACGTAGCCGGCGGGCTGCCCGACCAGAGCCGTACAGCCCGGATCTTTGTTTTGAGACTTCGCTCTGCACTTCATCTGAATCCTGGCCTCTGAATCCTGCGGTCTGGTTCTCAGGGGCGCGATTCATTTGTGGTGAGAAGTGGAATCAGCGCCGCATTGGCTTCAGGGAACACCAGTCCCGGCAAATCAGATACCGGCACCCAGCGAAATGTTCCGAGCAGCGGCCCGGTTTCGGGACGGCAGGGATGGCACAGGTGGAAGAATAGATCGACCGTGCCATGGGCATAGCAATGGCGTGTCTGCAGCAGCAGTTCGCCTGCGATCACCGGCAGGCCGGTTTCTTCCAGGCATTCCCGCACGGCACAATCGGCCGGAGACTCGCCCGGGTCGCATTTCCCGCCAGGAAACTCTGCCATGCCGGCCAGCACCTGGCCGGGCAGTCGTGTTCCGACCAGATAGGTATTCTCCTGTCGGACAATGGCAATGCCGACCGGAATGGCCTGAGGGGAAGCCTGCCGGGCGCTCGCTGGCGACTGGCCGCCGGAAGACGTGTCAGCGGACGACGTATCAGACGGTGAAGTTTCAACGGGGGAAAGATCTGGCATGGGCAATGAAACGGTCTGGGCTGCAGCGGAGATGTCTGAAAAGATGCGGGAATATCAACGGTCAGTTCCTTCTGCAGACCTGGGAATGTTCCCGCGACTTTGCAGCGTAAAAGCAGGGCCGGGATTTTGCAATTCGAGTCTTCTGTTGCGTGTATTGTGATTTGTACATCACAATCGAAATTCTGTTGAGGCTCCGTCAAAACCGTTTAAGGATGGCAAACAGGCAAGCGAGTTGAACCCAGCCGAGGAACATGGAACCGAGACGGTCTTTGCGGATTGCAATGCGTCCGTAGCATTGCAGCCAGGGGTTGATTCGTTCGATCTTCCCCTCAGGGCAATCGCATGTCGAGTTGAGTTTTTTGGTGTGAGCTTTGCGTGAGCGTCGTTCCGGTCAAGGGGGAAATTTTTCTTCCCTCTGTTTGCCAGCCTGGAACGGAGTGCTTTGCCAATGAAGAACGGATATTTTGAATTTCTTGCACACTTTGTGGACCTCACCGACCCCAGAGCGGAACGGGGACGCAATCACAATCTCCTCGACATGGTCGCTTTGGCACTCTGCGGCACCATCGCCGGTGCCAATTCCTGGGCCGATATCGAACGCTTTTGTCGGGGGCATCAGGACTGGTTTGAAGAGTTCCTCGAACTCCTCTGCGGCATTCCTTCGCCCGACACATTTGGCCAGGTCTTTGCCCGACTGGAAACAGAAGAGTTTCAGCAGTGCCTGAGCCACTGGGTTGAGCAACTCCAATTTCAACTGGCAGGAGAAACCGTGGCCATCGACGGCAAGACCCTGCGTGGTTCGCAGGATCGCTCGGCTGGCCAGGAGGCGTTGCATGTGGTGAATGCCTGGGCCAAACAGGTGAACTTCTGCCTGGGTCAGATCAGCGTGGACAGCAGGGCCAATGAGATCTCTGCTGTCCGTGAACTCCTGGACATCCTGGATCTGAAAGGGGCCGTCGTGACAGCCGATGCCATGCACTGCCAGAAAGCGACGGCGAAAAAGATCGTCGAGAAACAATCCGACTACGTTCTGCAGGTGAAAGACAACCAGCCGAAACTGCATGCCGTACTGGTAGAGGAATTCGAACGCGACGCCGCGAATGATTATCAAGACAAGCAGGTTCGTCGCAGCACGAAGACAGAACGGAATCGAACACGCCAGGAGACTCGCACCTGCATCGTCGCTCCCGCACCGGCAGAGTTACGCCATCAGTGGTCCGGTCTCAAGACGATCGGCTTGATTCATCGTCTGCGGGAACATTCCGACGGCACGGAGAGTGCGGAACTCTCGTACTTCATCAGTTCTCTGCCACTGAAAGTCCGAGATCACGAGCGTCACCTGCGAAATCACTGGAGCGTGGAGAACAGCCTGCACCACACGCTGGATGTCACATTGACAGAGGATGCGAGTCGAATTCGCAAAGGCAACGGCCTGGAGATCAGTTCTGTTTTACGCCGTCTGGCCCTGTCAATTTTGAAGTCGGACACGACCATCAAAGATAACGTCCAGGGCAAACGCCTGATCGCCGGCTGGAATCTGGAAAAGATGAAAGCCCTTTTATTAGCGTTCCAAGCCGTTTGAACATGCAATTGCCCTGCAGCATCCGGGGCGAGATCAGAGTGAGGACGGCAGGGGCCCGAACTGCCAGATCAGGCCAATATGGACTCGCTGCAGCGTATCATATGTGGGGACGCGATTAAAGTTGTGAGCATAATCGAACCGGAAGGCGAGATTTTGTCCCAGAGAGAGCCGCGCTCCGAAGCCGGCGCTGGACATGAACTGGTCGCTGATTTCACCCGGCTGCGGATTCATCGTGAACGCTTCTCCCAGATCAGTAAAGCCGTAGAGACGCAGTCGTCCTTCCTGTCCTTTGATACACAGAGGGATCGGACGTGGCCCCAGTTCGAAGCTCGTCTGCCAGCCATGATCTCCGTTCGCAGTCCGTTGATCATATCCCCGGATGCTGTCGAATCCGCCGAATCCCAGCATTTCGCTATAGAGCAACCGGTCAGAGGAGACCTGGCCGGTTCCGCGAAAAGTGAGCTGCCACTGATCATTGAGGTTATGAGCCTGCTCATAGTGCAGGCGGGCATAGATAAATTGTGGAGTCGTATCCGGCCGAATCGAATTAAATGCAGATGCATTATTATATGGGGTCAACCCTGCGCCGGGGCCAATCCAGGTGCCGGCATTCAAAATCTGGTATTGGTCGAAATCGTCCCGTTCCAGATAATTGTAGCCGAGATGAATGGTGTCCAACTGGGCGGTGGAGGCGTAAACGTTATCGCCCCCGAATTCGAGGTTGTTGTTCGTGGACTTGAAGTCAAAACCTGCGCGAAGATTCTCATCGACATACCGATCCTTGCGCAAGGTCCTGATCAAGGTGAATCCCGTGATCCAGCTTTCCCCATTCTGGTTGAATCCGGTAGGAACCGATGGATCGACACCGGCCCAACTGCCGTACGTCATGAACGAATAATCCCGGTTGATGGGCAGAGTATAAGTGGCTGCGTGAGCATGCAACCGGCTGAAATCTGAGTCCGTTGTATATTGATAGCTGGCGATGTCGCCCCGCCCAAACACGTTTCCGACTGTGAATCCCGTGGAGAGACGCTCCAACCCCAGAGCCCGGACGCCGGTATCATCGTAACCGACATAACCGCGCACGGGAAAAACGTCGTCGACGGTGAAAAGTACATCCGTCAGACCTTCTACAGATCCCGGCTTCAGGTCAACGCCGACCCGGCGAAAGGGATTTTGATTGAGCCAGAACAGGTCATCTTCCAGCCAGGGTTCATAGATGACATCGCCAGCCTGCGTGCTTTCGATCCAACGGGCGGTATCATCCCAGGCAAAAAAACGGCCTTCCTGTACAAAAACCTCGCCGATCTTCCCTTCGATCACGACAATTTGTACCGCGCCGCCGGTGATTTTCTGTTCCGGAATGAGCACGTCAATCACCGGCCGCTGATTGGTGCGATACAGCAAAATAATGTCGCGGGAAAGCTGGTTGAGACTGTGCAGAGAGACCGGTTGATTCAAATAGCGTTCGGCAATCTGCTGAAAAGGGGCGGAGTACACCAGTGAATTTGAGTTCGCAACGTCGATTCGCAATCCCGGGTCATTGGAGGAGGCTCCCTCGGCAATCACCTTATTTGGACTGTCGACAATCACCAGCGCTTTCAGATTCTCAAGCAGGATCTTGTCACTTCCGGTCACGGGGGGAAGCGGTTTGTCCAGTTGCGGAGTGGACGGGGGCGCGATGGGCAATGGTTGCGGCCGGTAACGTTCGAAGTTCTGGGCTTCGGCAATCGTTCCTGCACAAAGTCCGAGGAACAACAGCAGGAGAAAAGCCCCCAAAGGTGACCCAATTCGCATTACACTGGCCCATTGACGAGGTCGAGGAATCAGCCCGATTTGCGATGAGCCAGTTTCACAACCTGTTTTTACAATGGGAAAGCTGCGCGGATCTCAAGGAATATGGCCCTCGGCAGCTTTTTCCGGACGGTTGTGAAACGACTTCATGGATGATCATCCATCGCAAATCTCATCCGACCATCGCTCTATCGGCCGATGTTCTCGACTCCAGCCACGTCAAAGTTCCCAGTGCAACGGGATCAGATAATTTGAGTTCGAGTCAAATCATAATCGATTCAGTTTCACTCGTTTAACAAAACAGGTTTCTCCGCTCTCTCGGCAGATTGTGGCTGTCGTTCTTCCGTTATCAGCGAAGGCTACTTCTCTGCAGCAGGAGTTTTGAGGGATTTCTGCAGTTGTTCCGCAGCCGCGGAGTAAGCAAAGGGTGTTGCTTGAGAGAGTGCCTTGGCCAGTGCTTCCTGGGCCAGGGCCTCTTTTCCCTGATGATGATAGATGGCAGCGGCAAAATATGCCGTTTCTGAATTGACGGGACCGCTGGCCAGCAAACTGGTCATGAGGCGCTCGGCATCATCAAAGCGTTCATTACGATACAGCCCCCAGGCCAGCAGGCTGGCGGCCTGGCGTCCCTGGAGGGTTCGGAGGTCATTATTTCCCTTGGCGATCAGCTCTGCATATTCCAGAGCCAGCTTGTATTTTGAAGCCTCACCCTGAGCCAGCAGGGTAGAAGCCAGCCCGTTCATGGCGTCGAAGTTTCCCGGCTTAGATTGGTAGACAAATTGAAACCTCTCTTCCGCTTTGGCGAAATCGCCGCGAAGATATTCTACCTGCCCCATGATTAATTGGGGAGTATACGAATCTTTGTCGAGTTCGCTGGCGGCAATGGCACAACGGAGAGCCTGATCAAAATCGCCTGTATGAAGTGCCAGTCGGGCTGCGCTGACCTGGGCAGTGAAGTCCTTCGGGTGTTTCTCCAGCGCTGATTTCATGAAATCCGTGGCCTGATCCAGTTTCCCCGATTGTTCCAGAGCGATTGCCAGAACGACTTCGGCAGGAGGCAGCATGGGATTCCGTTCGCGAAGCTGTTCCAGCAGGGCGAGGGATTCTGAAAACCGCTCCGTATTCATCAGAACGACGGCCAGTCGGGAATAAATCTCTTGATTCTCGGGCATCAGTTGCAGCCAGGCCCGCAGGAAAGGTTCGGCTTCTTTCCAGAGGCCCCGACGTTCATTCGCGAGCGAAGCACCCGCGTAAGCGCTGGACAGCAGCTGGTTTTTCCGCTTGGCATTTCCCTGGTACGCTTCAGCGACGTCAATTGCTTTTCTGAACAGGACTTCCGCTTCGGCCAGGTGATCTTCTCGAAGCTGCAGATCAGCCAGCATGTTCCAGGCTTCGGGATCATCCGGCATGTTCACCACGACAGCCTGAAGGATTTCACGGCCCGGTTTTGGATTGCCGCTGGCGAAGCACAGATGGGCGAACATCACTTCGCCGGGAGGAAGTTCCGGATGCTTCTTCCGAGATTCTCGCAACAGGGACAAGGCCGCCTGTCCGTTTCCCCGCTGAAACAGGACCAGGGCATCATCGACTTCACGATAACGGGCATCAACAGTCTCAACGGCGCTTCCAATCAGGTCGGTAGTCGTGATTTGTGCCTCGACGGGTGAACCGGAGCAAAGCAGAAGCATCAGAGGCAAAAATGCCGCACAGCCCAAAATCTTCATCGTGCATTTCATAAAGTGATCGCCCGTCAGGTAAACCGTAAGAAAACTGTAACTCTTCGGCCGGGTTGTTCCGCCCCGGCGGCAGCGGTTCTCATTGAGGCCATTGAAGCAGTCGCCACATGCAGGTGCCACATGATTTTCACCGCAAGCCGCTGTGGGAACTCATTGCTTGAGCAGCATTTGGATTATGTCAGTTGATCGCATTGGGTGAAATTCGGAATCTGCGAATCTGGAGAAACTCGAGAAAGGTTACGGTTGATAACGGTTCCGCGGCAGTTCTAGAATCGGCTTCCCTCTTCATTCCTGACAATTTTGTCACGGAACGGGAGATGAGGAGGGAGCATGATTTCACGGGCCAGAATGCAGTTTTTCCAGTTCTCAAACTCATTTTCTGGGCCGGGCCAATTGATTGACCAGAAAGCTGGAACATGTCTGCAGGATCGTCTCGAAATCGATCGGGCCGTCGAATTCATGGCCTGATGGCCGGATTGCTGACATTGCAGCAACTGGTCTGGACCCCATTGGCGATGGCTGATCAGGGGGTCGTTGTCGGTGGAGCGGCCACCATTACCCATCACGGGACGACGCTGGACGTCACCACCCAGACCGACCGCACGATCATCAACTGGGACCAGTTCAACATTCCCCAGGGGCATGCGGCGAATTTCTACCAGCCTGGGGCCAATTCCGCCGTCCTCAACCGGGTGATCACGACCAATAATCCGTCGGGAATCTACGGCAGCCTGTTCTCCAATGGCAACGTCTATCTGGTCAATCCCGCCGGCATCGTCGTCGGCCCCAGCGGCGTCATCAACACCAACGGCTTTACCGCCTCCGTTCTGGATATTTCCAACAAGGAATTCATGAAGGGGGGAACGCTCAACTTCAGCGGCAACAGCACTGCCGGAATTCTCAATCAGGGACAGATTCATACCGGGAGCGGCGGTGCCACATTGATCGGTGCGCAGGTCATCAATGAAGGGTTGATCGTGTCCCAGGGTGGAAATGTCAATCTGCTCACGGGGGGAAGCGTTCAGGTGCAGGGAGGAGGCATCTACCATCAGGCGGACCAGGCGACCATCGCCACCGGCATCAGCGAAACTGCCGGACTCATTCGCAACAGCGGTACCCTTCGTGCCACGGGGGCCCTGGAGATTGGTGGAGAAGTGTATCTGGTCAGCCCGGGCGGCACCGTCATTCAGGAAGCCATTGTCCAGGCCACCAAAGACAATGCTGGCGGCAACGTGGTGATGGATGCCGGCACGGGAACCGCCACGGTGACCGGAAAAATCGATGTCAACGGCACCACCGGCGGACAGGTCGCCGTCACCGGACAGCATGTCGAGGTGCACGGGGCCGACATTCAGGCGTCCGGCACCACCGGCAGCGGCGGGCAGGTCCATCTCGGCGGCGGATTTCAGGGGAAAGATGCCAGTCTGGCCAATTCCCAGTCCACCACGGTGGATGCCGCGTCCACCATCACCGCGAATGCCGGCACCAGCGGGAACGGCGGCCAGGTCGTGTTATGGTCCGACGGCAGCACGCTGTTCCAGGGGAACATCTCCGCCCAGGGGAGCAAGCTGGGCGAGGGGGGATTTGTGGAAATCTCCGGGAAGCAGGACCTGCGGTTTGAAGGAGACGTGAACACCGGCGGCGGCAACTTGCTGCTCGACCCGTATAACTACACGATCGGAAGCACACAGGCGAGCAGTATCACCGGTGCCCTCGCGAACAATAACGTCACGATTCAGACCACCAGTAACAACAGTAGTTACGGGTCCTCTGGAAACAGCGCTCAGAATGGCGATATCACTGTCAACAGTGCCATCTTCTGGGGATCGCAGAACTCACTCACCCTGCTGGCGCAGGGGGATATTGTTTTTAACGCCACCGTGCAGAACTGGAACGCAACCCCCCATGCCGGTGGGAACTTGAATCTCGTCGCCGGATGGGATGGAACGACCAGTTTATTGAATTCCGGGACCTTTGACCCGTTTGCTGCCACGGGATCGCCCGTTCCGGCAACTCCGGAAGCGTACCAGACCTGGCTCACCGCGCAGGTCAATTCGGCGAATCCATTCTTCGGAAACAACACCGGCGATGTGATAATCAACGCCCAATCCGCCTTTTCGGGGGTTGCAGTTGGCAGCGCGAATGGGGAAACGAATGTGTTTGCCAACAATCTGACACTCACTGGAGGAAACAATCAGGCTGCGTATGCCCAGCTTGGCTACCATCATGTCCTCGGCGGAGCGGCCGGTTCGACGATCACCACCGGCAACATCAATGTCGGCCTGACTCGTGGAGTGGACGCTTTCGGAGGACAGGCGAATGGGGCTTCGAATACGACCTCCTCCTATGTGCAGATCGGACATGGCGGAAACCGAAATGAATCGGGTGCGACGACAGCCTGGAATTATACGGGAGACATCACGCTGGCGACGCGCGGGTACATCGCCTTCACTGCCAGCAGCAGTGGCGGCAACTATGCCTATGCCCAACTCGGCAATGGCGGATTTCAGGCCGATGGCAACCACAGCGGCAACCTGACGATCACCACCGCACAGAACGTCGCCTTCACGGGCGGTGCGGTTGGTTATTATGCCTACGCCCAGCTCGGCAACGGCGGTGTAGCGGCTGACGGCAATCATACCGGCGATCAGACGATCACCGCTGCCCAGGACATCATCTTTACCGGGGGCAGTGGCCATGCTGCCTACGCCCAGTTCGGCAACGGTGGAGAGGGTGCCCATGGCAATCATCAGGGAGACCAAACCATCACTGCCGCCCAGGATATCACGTTCACCGGCGGCAATGGCTATGCTGCCTACGCCCAATTCGGCAACGGTGGAGCCCTTGCCTATGGCAGTCACAGCGGCGACCAGACGATGACGGTCACCGGGGACATCACTTTCTCCGGCGGCAGCGGCAATTTCACTTACGCCCAGCTCGGCAACGGCGGATACAATGCCAATGGCAACCACATCGGCGACCAGACCATCACTGCCGCCCGGGACATCACATTCACCGGTGGCAACTCTTACGCCTACGCCCAGCTCGGCAACGGCGGGTACTACGACGTTGGCAATCACGCCGGAAACATCCGTGTGGCAGCGGAGAATTTGACGTTGCAAGGGGGGGCGAATACGGGTTCCTACGCCCAAATTGGGCTTGGGGACGCTGCCAACATGTCAACGGGGACACGACAGGGGGACATTTCCATCGTCGTCTCCGGGGAAACGTCGCTGTTAAATGGCACATCAGGTAAATGGATGATCGGGCATCGTTCCCAAGATCTGAATGTGATCAGCAATGCGGACATCGTCTTTCTCACCGGGACGCTCGACTACGATGCCAGCGCAACCAGCACGCAGACCCTGCTGAATGCCGACTTCCTGAACAAGATGACGCCCAACCTGGCAGGGGGGAACGTCACGATCGGCTCGACGAATCTCCTGTCCGGGGCCACCGGCGGCATGCTGGTCCAGGGAGGAAACAGCTTCAACTTTTCCAATACGCTTTCTCTCCTCTCGACAGCCGACATCCAGTTCACCGGGAACGTCCAGAACTCGGGAACCGGCGCGCTCAACCTGGTGGCCGGCTGGAATGGCCAGTCCGGGCTGGATCTGGTGAATGCTCCGTTTCAGACATTCAACCTGTTCAGTATCAATCCAGATGACATGGGTGACACAGCGTTCTCGATCAATCCGAGTGACCCGGACCAGCTTCAGCCCTGGCTCACCGCCCTGGCCACCGGCACCGGTCCGACGTTCTTCGGTAACAACAACGGCAGCATCTTCATCGGCGGGGCCAGCCAGTCGGCCGGAGTGGCGGTCGGCAGCGCCAACGGCCGGACAAACGTCTTCGCTCAGAACCTGACCTTGCGAGGGAGCGATTCAGCGGCAGCATTTGCCCAGCTGGGCTTCTACCATGTCAGTACCAGTGATGGTCCTGATCGTGAGGCCCCTGGAACAACGGTCACCACCGGCGACATCAACATCGGCTTGACCGGAAAGCTCACCGCCACCGGTGGCAGCTACAGTTCAGGCGCCGGATCATCCTCCTTTGTGCAGATCGGCCATGGGGGAGACCGAGGTGAATCAGGTAACCATACCGCCTGGAACTATACTGGAAATATGACGCTGGCCACGGGCGGAGATATCACTTTCACTGGAGGGGGCGGATATCACACCTATGCACAGCTTGGTAATGGCGGGATGGGGGCATCAGGGGATCATGGCGGTACTCAGACGATCACCGCAGGTGGAAATATCACCTTTCAGGGGGGAGATGGTTTCGTAGCCTATGCCCAGCTTGGCAACGGCGGGGTTGAGGCCGATGGCAGCCACAGCGGCAACCTGACGATGACAACGGCCCAGAATGTCGCCTTCACCGGTGGCAGTGGCTATGCTGCCTACGTCCAGCTCGGCAACGGCGGGGCATTTGCCGGTGGCAACCATAGCGGCAATCAGACCATCACGACCGCCCGGGACATCACGTTCACCGGTGGCGGCGATTCTGCCTACGCCCAGATCGGCAACGGCGGATTTCAGGCCTACGGGAACCACGCCGGCGACCAGACCATCACCGCCACCGGAGACATCAGCTTTACCGGTAATGGCTATTTCGCCTACGCCCAGCTCGGCAATGGGGGGTATAACGCCGATGCGGCTAATAATGCCGGGCATATCGGCAATCAGACCATCACTGCGGCCGGGGACATCAAGTTTCAGGGCGGCAGCGACTATTATGCCTACGCCCAACTCGGCAACGGAGGAGCATATGCCGATGGGGACCACATCGGCGACCAGACCATCACCGCTGCCCGGGACATCACCTTCACCGGTGGCAGTTACGATTTTGCCTACGCCCAGCTCGGCAACGGCGGATATCAGGCCACTGGCGACCACACCGGCGCTCAGACCATCACCGCTACTGGAGACATCACCTTCACCGGTGGCAACTCTTACGCCTACGCCCAGAT
>Ga0182738_1000219_pt1 | contig 87596 bp, 71 predicted proteins | sample eDN5th30CBELigMG_FD_128876 | JGI IMG/M metagenome (GOLD analysis project Ga0182738, IMG submission 128876) | Enriched Miracle-Growth compost microbial communities from Emeryville, California, USA - eDNA 5th pass 30_C BE-Lig MG (version 2)... ... | reverse complement strand
CGGGGGTGTCTCGTTTCGGGACCGCCGTGAACCCCTCCCTGGGGGCTGCCACAAAAACATCCTGTTTTTGAGGCTCCCGAAACGAGACACCCCCTCCGGAAACGCAGAGGTTTCTGATGAGGTGGCGCTCGGCGAGCGGCGCTTCCGGAAGCAGAAGTTGGCATTCCCTTTCTGGCGTCGTTCTGGGCGGGGCCACTCATTTTCAGGATGAGAGGAGGAACAGGATGTTCCGAGTGAGCAAGCCTACAGGCACGTATTTACGTGCGGTCCTGAAAATGAGTGGCCCCGCCCAGAACGACGCCTGGCACGATGCTCCCATGGCCGCAATCCATCCGCTGACCTCTGAAATGCGCAGCCAGAACGACGCCTGACACACCGTCAGTTCTGCGGGGAATCCGCTGTCTCGCCTGGAGCGCCATCCGGCACGACGGCGATTCCGAGTCTCTTGAGGATAGCCAGCCACACAACCGATACCCCTGCAGTGGGGTGCGAATCCCCGGCACCGGCAGTAAGCTGCGGTCATGAAGGCCGCCATCTCTTCCTCCGCTCCCCAGACGCTGAGCCGGGCCGACCGTGAGCAGGTCGATCTGGCGCTGGCTCAGTACCGTGATCAACCCGGACCGTTGCTGCAGGTGCTGCATGCCGTGCAGGAGCGGCTTGGGCATATCCCCGATGCGTCGATTCCGGTTGTTGCTGAATTCCTGAATCTGTCGCGTGCGGAAGTGCATGGCGTCGTCACCTTCTATCATCACTTTCGCCGCAGGCCGCCGGGGCGGCATGTGGTGCAGCTGTGCCAGGCCGAAGCCTGCCGCGCCATGCATTGCGAGTCGCTCACGGCGCATGTGAAGCGGCGGCTCGGTATCGATTTCCATGAGACCACGGCGGATGGCCGTTTCACGCTCGAGCCTGTTTATTGCCTCGGCAACTGCGCCTGCTCGCCGGCGGTGATGATCGATGGCGAGCTGCATGGCAGGGTGACGCCCGAGGGTTTCGATGACCTGCTGGCGCAGCAGGAGGCCGGGAAATGAGTGTTACGGTTTACGTTCCGGCGGATGCGACGGCGCTGTCTCTGGGCGCACAGCCCGTTGCCGACGCTATTGCGGCCGAGGCTGGCAAGCGTGGGCTGCAGATCAGGTTGGTTCGCAACGGTTCGCGTGGTCTGTTCTGGCTGGAGCCGCTGGTGGAAGTGGCGACGGCGGCGGGTCGTCATGCCTATGGGCCGGTAGCGGCGGCCGATGTGCCGGGCTTGTTCGAGGCGGGATTCCTCGAAGGGCGCGCGCATCCGCTGCATCTTGGATTGACTGAGGAGATTCCGGCCCTCAAGAGCCAGCAGCGGTTGACGTTTGCGCGCGTCGGCGTTGTCAATCCGGGCAGTGTCGAGGACTACGTAGCGCACCAAGGATATGTCGGTCTGCGGCGCGCGCTGGCGATGGCGCCGGCGGAGATCGTGGCCGCTGTAACGCAGTCCGGACTGAGAGGACGCGGCGGGGCGGCGTTTCCTACCGGCATCAAGTGGCAGACGGTGTTGGACCAGCCACCACAGCAGAAGTACGTAGCCTGCAATGCGGACGAGGGCGATTCGGGCACCTTCGCCGATCGGCTGCTGATGGAGGGCGACCCGCTGGCCCTGATCGAGGGAATGACGATTGCCGGGTTGGCGGTGGGAGCGACCCAGGGCTTTATCTATCTGCGCGTGGAGTATCCGCACGCACATCGTGCATTGAATCGCGCCATCCAGGCTGCTCGTGAGGCTGGCTATCTCGGATCGAATGTTCTGGGTAGCGGACGCAGCTTCGATCTGGAAGTCCGGCTGGGGGCCGGCGCCTATATCTGCGGTGAAGAGACTTCGATGCTGGAAAGCCTCGAAGGACGGCGCGGCGAAGTGCGGGTGCGTCCGCCGCTGCCGGCCGTGAAAGGGCTGTTCGGGCGGCCGACCATCGTCAACAACGTGATTTCGCTGGCGTCCGTGCCGACGATCCTGCAGCACGGCGCGGCATTCTATCGCGACTTCGGTTCGGGCAAGTCGCGCGGCACGATACCGCTGCAACTGGCTGGCAACGTCAAGCGGGGTGGACTCTTTGAGCGCGCTTTCGGCCTGACGCTGCGCGAACTCCTATACGACTACGGCGGTGGCACGGCTTCGGGCCGTCCGATTCGTGCCGTCCAGGTGGGCGGCCCGTTGGGTGCGTACATGCCTGAGTCGCAATTCGACACGGCCATCGATTACGAGGCGTTGTCGGATATCGGCGCGCTGCTGGGGCACGGCGGTGTCGTGGTGTTCGATGACACGGTCGATATGGCCGGCATGGCGCGCTATGCAATGGAGTTCTGTGCCAAGGAGTCCTGCGGCAAGTGCACGCCGTGCCGGATTGGTTCAACGCGTGGGGTCGAACTGCTCGACCGCGTCATGGCCAACGTAGAGCGCGAGCGGAACCTGCAGCTGGTGGAAGAGCTGTGCGAGACGATGCTGCACGGTTCGCTGTGCGGTCTGGGCGGCATGACGCCATATCCGGTGCAAAGCGCCCTGAAGCATTTCAAGGAAGACTTCCTGGCCGGTCCACGGCCCTCGAGCGCCGTGGCGCAGTAACGGGAGCATCATGTTCGCCATCGACTACACCGATCCAGGCACCCCCGCCAGCAAGCAGACGAAGCAAGTGACCGTCGAGATCGATGGTCGAGCGGTCACTGTGCTGGAAGGCACTTCCATCATGCGCGCGGCTTCCGCGCTCGAAAACCAGATCCCGAAGCTGTGTGCCACCGGCTCGCTCAAGGCGTTCGGTTCCTGCCGGCTGTGCCTGGTGGAGATCGACGGCCGCAAAGGTTATCCGGCCTCGTGCACCACCGAGGTGGCCGAGGGCATGAAGATCCGCACGCGCAGCGCGAAGCTGGATCAGCTGCGTCGCGGCGTGATGGAGTTGTACGTCTCGGATCATCCGCTGGACTGCGACACCTGTCCCGGCAACGGCCACTGCGAGTTGCAGGACATGGCGGAAGTCGTGGGAATCAAGGAGTCGCGCTACGCCATCGGTGGTGAAACTCATGCGAACGCAGCCAAGGACGTCAGCAATCCGTACTTCGCTTTCGATCCGGAGCTGTGCATCGTCTGTTCGCGTTGCGTGCGTGCCTGCGACGAGATTCAGAGCACGCTGGCGCTCACCATCGAAGGCCGCGGTTTCGATTCGAAAGTAGCGGCCAGCCAGTCCGAGTCCTTCGTCGATTCGGAATGCGTGTCCTGCGGCGCCTGTGTCGAGGCGTGCCCGACGGCGGCGTTGTCGGAGAAATCGCTGATTGCGCTGGGACAGCCGACTCGCACCGTCACGACCACCTGCGCGTACTGCGGCGTCGGCTGCTCATTCAAGGCAGAAGTGCAGAACGAGCAGGTCGTGCGCATGGCGCCGAATCGCGATGGCCATGCCAATCAGGGGCACGCCTGTGTCAAAGGCCGTTTCGCTTACGGTTATGCGACGCACCCGGACCGCATCGTCAAGCCGATGATCCGCGAGAAAATCACCGATCCGTGGCGGGAGGTCAGCTGGGAGGAGGCGCTCGGCTACGCCGCGGCGCAGTTCAAGCGGATCCAGGCGAAATACGGCCGCGACTCGATCGGCGGCATCACTTCTTCACGTTGCACCAACGAGGAAACCTTCCTGGTGCAGAAGCTGGTGCGCGCGGCATTCGGCAACAACAACGTCGATACCTGCGCCCGTGTCTGTCATTCGCCGACCGGCTACGGACTCAAGAACACGCTGGGCGAGTCGGCGGGGACCCAGGAATTCGAATCGGTGATGCACGCCGATGTCATCATGCTGATCGGCGCCAATCCCACCGATGCGCATCCGGTGTTCGCCTCGCAGATGAAGCGTCGGCTGCGGCAGGGCGCGAAGCTGATCGTGCTCGATCCGCGTGAGATCGCGTTGGTGCGCACCGCTCACGTCGCAGCGGACTATCACCTGCAGCTGCGTCCCGGTACCAACGTTGCGCTCCTCAACTCGATTGCGCACGTGGTCGTGACCGAAGGTCTCGCCAGGACCGATTACATCACGGAGCGCTGCGAGGACGATTCCTGGCGCAAGTGGCAGGCCTTCGTCAGCGAGCCGAAGAACTCGCCAGAAGCGATGCAGGAAGTCACCGGTGTGCCTGCCGAACTGGTGCGCGGTGCGGCGCGACTTTATGCGACTGTGCCCAATGCTGCGATCTACTACGGCCTCGGCGTCACCGAGCACAGCCAGGGCACGACGGCGGTGATGGGCATCGCCAATCTCGCCATGGCGACTGGCAATCTCGGTCGCGAAGGCGTCGGCGTGAATCCGCTGCGCGGCCAGAACAACGTGCAGGGCTCCTGCGACATGGGCTCGTTCCCGCACGAGTTCAGCGGCTACCGACACGTTTCAGACGATGCGGTGCGGGCGACGTTCGAGGAGGCATGGGGTGTGACGCTGCAGTCCGAGCCTGGATTGCGCATTCCGAACATGTTCGAAGCAGCGCTCGATGGCACCTTCCGCGCGCTCTACATCCAGGGCGAGGACATGGCGCAGTCCGACCCGAACACGCAGCACGTGCAGGCGGCGTTCTCGGCCATGGAATGCATCGTGATCCAGGATCTGTTCCTGAACGAGACGGCCAAGTACGCCCATGTATTCCTGCCGGGTTCGTCGTTCCTGGAGAAAGACGGCACGTTTACCAACGCGGAGCGTCGCGTTTCACGCGTGCGCAAGGTGATGGAGCCGCTCGGCGGGCTCGCCGATTGGGAAGTCACGCAGCGCCTCGCCAACGAGCTCGGCTATCCCATGAATTATCGCCACCCGTCCGAAATCATGGACGAGATTGCGGCGCTCACGCCGACCTTCGCCGGTGTGACCTACGAGAAGATCGACCGGCTGGGCAGCATTCAGTGGCCCTGCAACGCCGAGGCACCCGATGGCACGCCGACGATGCACGTCGGGCAGTTCGTTCGCGGCAAGGGCAAATTCTTCCGTACGGAGTACGTGCCGACCCAGGAGCGTGTGACCAGCCGCTTCCCGCTGCTGCTGACGACCGGGCGGATTCTTACTCAGTACAACGTAGGCGCGCAGACGCGTCGTACGCACAACGTCGTCTGGCACCACGAGGACCGGCTCGAAATTCATCCGCACGATGCCGAGGCGCGCGGTATCGCCCACGACGATTGGGTTGGTATCGCGAGTCGTGCCGGCGAAACCGTCATGCGCGCAGAAGTCACCGAGCGCGTGCAGCCAGGCGTGGTCTACACTACGTTCCATTTCCCCGAGTCCGGCGCGAACGTGGTCACCACCGACAATTCGGACTGGGCCACGAACTGCCCCGAGTACAAGGTGACGGCGGTGCAGGTGGTCAAAGTGAATCAGCCTTCGCAATGGCAGCAGCGGCATCGCGAGCTCACTGAACGGCAGCGCGTTCAGGGGCGATCCCGAGCAGGTCATGTCTGACGATCCGCTGACCCTCACCCGCGCTGTCGCGCGGCCTCTCCCTGGAGGGAGAGGCGAAGAACCGTCTTCCTCTCGTCCTGGAGGGAGAGGTGAAGAAGCGTCTTTCTCTCGTCCCGGAGAGAGGGGTGAAGAAGCGTCTTCCCCTCATCCCGGAGGAAGAGGCGAGGAAGCGTCTTCCCCTCGTCCCGGAGGGAGAGGCGAAGAAGCCTCTTTCCCCTCTCCCGGAGGGAGAGGGCAGGGTGAGGGCTCCGCTACGACTCGCGAGGTGGTCGTTGACCGCTGGCGGGCAGGTGCTTCAGAGCGGGTCGTCGATCATGTCGCTGAGGAGGCGCCGATCGCGCTCACCTTCCACGGCGTTCCACATGTCGTCATGCTGGCGACGCCGGCTGATCTGGAAGATCTTGCTGTCGGCTTCACGCTGAGCGAACAGGTGGTGATGCGGCCGGCGGAAATTCGCTCGGTCGAAGCCGCACGGCGCGAAGACGGTGAGCTCGAGGTGCGAATCGGCATCGACGCGGCGCGTTTCTCCGAGCTGCTGCGCCGCCAACGCAATCTGACAGGACGCACCGGGTGCGGCTTGTGCGGCGTGCAGACCATCGAAGAAGCCATCCGCACCCCAGGCGCGGTCGCGAGCGATATCCGCGTCGGTGTAGATGAATTGCATTCGGCACTCGAAGAGCTGCGAGGCCTGCAGCAGATCAATGCACGAACCGGCAGCGTGCATGCTGCGGCGTGGGTGATCCCCGGCAAGGGAATCGTGTGTGTCCGGGAGGACGTCGGCCGTCACAACGCGCTCGACAAAGTCATCGGCGCCATTGCGCGGGCCGGCGGAGACTTCAGTGCGGGCTATTTCCTGGTCACCAGTCGCGCCAGCTACGAGATGGTGCAGAAGGCAGCCACGGTGGGTGCAGCGTTCCTCGCGGCGGTTTCAGCGCCGACCGGGCTTGCGATCCGGCTGGCCGAGTCGGCCGGGCTCACGCTCGTCGGGTTCGCGCGGCAGGATCAGCATGTGATCTACGCTCATCCGCAAAGATTGATAGCTGGCGGCCGCTGATACGGTCGGGTCGTCCTCGGAGCAACATCGATACACTCTTTCGTGATCATGAAGCCGAATCCTGACATCCTCATCCGCATGGCCAATGACATTGGTGCGTTCTTCATTGGCGAGACGAGTCCTGAAGAAGCCACCAAAAGTGTGCTGAATCACATCCGGCGCTATTGGGATCCGCGCATGCGCGCGCAGATCGTCAAGCAGTATCAGGCAGGCGCGACTGGATTTGACGATCATGTGCGCGCGGCGATCGAGCTGCTGGCGCGGAGCAAGCCCTGAGAAACGCTTGTTCTTGGTCATTCCCGCGCAAGCGGGAATCCATCCGATCAGTCGAGATGGGCTCCCGCCTGCGCGGGAGTGACGAGTAGAGCGGCCTAGATCCGCAGAGTTTCGGCGTTAGTCCCGAGTCGCTGCCGGATCGCTGCATTAACCGTATTCAACAACAGGCACGCGATCGTCATCGGGCCAACACCGCCAGGGACGGGTGTGATTGCGCCAGCGCGCGTCACGGCAGTCGCGTAATCCACGTCGCCGACCACCTTGGATTTGCCGCTGCCGTCGTCGATACGGTTGATGCCCACATCGATGACCACTGCGCCGGGACGGATCCAGCCACCCTCGATCGACCTCGGTCGGCCGACAGCAGCCACGAGAATTTCTGCTTCCGCGCACAGCGCTGGCAGGTCGCGGGTTTTCGAATGCGCGATGGTTACGGTGCAATCGTTCTGCAGCAGCAGCTGTGCCATCGGCTTGCCGACGATGTTCGATCGGCCGATCACCAGTGCGCGCTTGCCGGCCATGTCCGACATCACTTCGCGGATGAGGATCAAGCAGCCCAGTGGTGTACACGGCACGGTCGCGGGTTCGCCGAGCGCCAGTCGACCGGCATTCATGGCGTGAAAGCCGTCGACGTCCTTCTCCGGGTCGATGGTGGCGAGCACGGCCGCGCTGTCGACGCCTGCCGGCAGAGGCAACTGCACCAGGATGCCATGCACCTCCGGGTTCGCATTCAGGTTGCGCACCAGCGCGATCAGTTCGGCGGTGCTGGTAGTAGCCGGCAGCCGGTGATCGAAATGACGGATGCCGGCTTCGGTCGCCTGCCGGGTCTTGCTGCCCACGTAGATCTGGCTGGCCGGGTCCTCGCCGACCAGCACCACGGCGAGTCCGGGAATCAGTCCCTGGGGCTTCAGCCCGGCAGTGTGCTCGGCGACGCGTCGACGCAGGCGTTCGGCAGCGGCGCGGCCGTCGATGATGTGGGCGCTCAAATGGATGTCCTTGCAAAAAACGATCGGTTGCGAGGTCGCTATTGTGATGCGGCCGCGAAGATTTTGCGACGCGCTCTCGACCATGATCCGGCGCTGCTATGATCCCTCACATGTCTGCTCAGTGGCGGGATGCTCTGGATCGCTGGCTGGCCGCGGGATTGCTCGATGAAGCAGCCGCGGCGCGTATCCGTGCCTGGGAGGCAGGTCATGCAACGCACGCCGGGCGCAGTCGTCTGTCTGCCATCATTTTCGGATTGGGCGGGCTGTTGCTTGCGGCGGGCGTGCTGTTGTTCGTCGCGGCGCACTGGGGTGACATATCGCCAGGATCGCGTTTCGCTCTCGTCATGGCGATGGTGGCCGTGCTGCATCTCGGTGGTGCGCTGACCAATGGCAGCAATCCAGCTCTGTCGACTACCCTGAGTGCGGTAGGGACCGCTGCGTTCGGCGCGGGAATTTTTCTTGCCGGCCAGATCTTCAACCTGGCGGAACATTGGCCCGGTGCATTGCTGCTATGGGCTCTCGGCGCAGCGGTGGGTCTTTACCTGCTGCGCGACTGGCCGCACGTTCTATGGGTGGCCGTGCTGGCGCCGGCCTGGCTCTGCAGCGAATGGATCGTTGCGAACGAAGGGCCGCGTTTTTTCCTGGAGTACACGGTCATCGCCAGCGGCGTAACGCTACTCGCCGTGGCGTATCTCGCCGCTGCCTGCGACGGGCGGGCTACCGTGTGGCGAAAGGCGCTATCGAGGTTGGGTGCGATCGCGTTGATTCCAGCGGTCATCCTGCTCGGGGCTTCGCATGAGCGGGGCTTCCTGTCCGAGTTGCAGCCGAACGCAACCGCTTCGACCGGGTGGCTGGTCATGGCGTGGATGGCCGCCATCGCGCTGCCGTCGATTCTGATTTTTCTGCTGCGTGGCCGGCAGGCCGTCTGGTTCGCAGCCGCAGTGGCGTGGGTGCTCATCGTAGGCCGATTCGACTGGAGCTTCGACGGCGGCGAATTGGCGTTCTATGCGTTGTGCGCGCTGGGTGCCGCGGGCGTGGTCTATTGGGGCCTGAAGGATCAGCAGCGTCTGCACGTCAACGTCGGCATCCTGGGATTCGCGCTGGCCATCGCCGCGTTCTATTTCTCCAGCCTGTTCGACAAGCTTGGCCGCTCGCTGGGCCTGATCGGCATGGGCGTGCTGTTCATCGGCGGTGGCTGGCTGTTGGAGCGCACGCGTCGCACCCTGGTCGAGCGCATCGATGGCGGCAAAGCATGAGCGCCTTCACCAAGGGCCTGATTGTCGGTGCGGTGCAGTTGCTGCTCATCGTCGGCATCGGCGCGAAGTTCCTGGTCGATCGCGCCAACTATCCGCGTGTCTGGGTGCTGACTGCGCCGTTCGATCCCGATCTGCCGATCCGGGGCCGCTATGTGCGACTTGCGGCCGTGGTCGAGCATGGAGAACCGGGCCACAAGGAGCCGGTGGAAGTGTTGCGCGTGAGGCTGGCAGTGGAAGACGGCAAGCTCACTGCAATCGCCGACGAGAATGGCCGGCACTGGCTCAACGAGCGCACTTGCAATGGCCAGCCCTGCTGGGTGCTGACGCAGCCGCTGGCCTATTTCATTCCCGAGCACGTTGTCGATCCGTCGCGGCGCCAGCCCGGCGAGGAACTCTGGGTCGAGGTCACCGTGCCGCCGCAGGGACCGCCGCGCCCGATCCGGCTGGGCGTGAAGACCGGTGGCAAGATCGAACCGCTGATCCTGCAGTAGTCTGCAAGCGCAGCGCTCACGGCGCCTACTCGTCACTCCCGCGCAGGCGGGAGCCCATCTGGCTGATCCGGATGGATTTCCGCGTGCGCGGGAATGACGAAGGCGAGTATCAAGCCTTCCTCAAGGCCAGGCTCATATGCGTCTCGCTGGTCGAGCGCCCGTTGAATCGCAGGGCATCTGGTTCAACGCCCCAGGCCTGGAAGCCGACGCCCTCATAGGCCCGCCTGGCGCCCGGCGTCGTTTCGTTGACCGATAGCTGCAGACTGGTGACGTCGGGCAGCGTTCGAGCATGGGCGATGGCTGCTTCGAGAAGCCCCTTGGCGAGACCGTGACCACGCCACTGCGGCGCCACGAACACTCCCCAGATGTAAGCGATGTGTGCGGTCTTGAGTTGCGGCAGCCGATACATGCCAAGCATGCCCACCAAGCCTTCTGTGAATGCGCCGATCACCGCGGAGTCCGGGCCGCGGCTGAGTTGCTCATGGGCAGCTGCGATGGACGAGATGCGGTCATCCTCCGGACTGGCACTGAAGGCGTAGGGCGAGTCGAGCAGCGCCTGATGGCGCAAGGTATAGAGCTGCTGCGCATCGGCGGGTGACAGCAGGCGGATCTGGGTGTTCATGCGGTGGAGTCTACCGAACGTCGGCGGCGATTCAGAAGGCCGTTCGTCGCGGTCATGGTGATGATGCTAGCGTCCCGATCAGGGCTTGCATGATCTACGACACTTGTCATAGGCTAAACCACATTGTTAGTCATCAAGGGAGGCCCCATGGCCTCGCCCAGGCTCAGCAAGCTGGAATGGCAGATCATGGAGGCGCTGTGGAACGCAGGCGCCTGCTCCATCCGTGAGATTCACGAGGCCTTCCCCAAGCGCGGCCGACCGGCCTATACCACGGTGCAGACCATGGTGTACCGGCTCGAAGCCAAGCAGGCAGTGCGCCGTACCAAGAAGATCAGCAACGCTCATATCTTCGAAGCCGCAATCACGCGCGACGCGGCGCAGCGCCGGCTGATCAATGAGTTGCTGGGGCTGTTCGGCGGGCGCACCCAGCCGGTAATGGCGCACCTGATCGAGTCCGGCAAGCTCACGCTGGACGATATCAAGGCGGCTGAGAAGGCGCTGCGGCAGCTTTCCGACAAGGACCGGCCGCAGTGATGTCGGCGCTGGTGAATCATCTGTGGCAGTCGACGCTGTTCGCGTTCGCGGCCTGGATGCTGACACTGGCATTGCGGAACAACGGCGCGCGCGTCCGGTACTGGATCTGGTTCGCCGCCTCGATGAAATTTCTGTTGCCGTTTTCGCTGCTGGTCGCACTGGGTCAGCAGCTCGGCCGGATAGCGCAGCCGTCTTCGGTCGCTGCACCTGAATTCTTCGTCGACGTGGTGCAGCAGTTCACTCAGCCCATGACTTCGGCTCCCGACCTGCCGACGTACTCGTCGGGCGGTATCGCGCTGGCGGTATCGGTTCTATGGGCGCTCGGCTGCGCCACCCTACTGCTGCGTTGGCTCATTCTCTGGCTGCGCGTCAGAACCGAAGTGAATGCTGCGGATATGGCAGAAGTCGATCTTGTCGACTTCGACATGCCGCTCGCCGTGAGGACGTCGCATGTTCACAGCGATCCCGGCGTCGCCGGCATATTCGAGCCGGTGCTGTTGCTGCCCGCGGGTATCGAAAAGCGGTTGACCGCATCGCAGCTGCGAGCGGTGCTGGCGCACGAACTGTGTCATGTGCGTTGCTGCGACAATCTGACGGCCGCGATCCACATGCTGGTGCAGGCCGTGTTCTGGTTTCATCCCGCGGTATGGTGGATCGGCGCACGCATGCTGGAGGAGCGCGAGCACGCGTGCGACGAAGACGCTCTCGAATCGGGCAGTGATCGCGAGGATTACGCTGCTGGCATTCTTGCCGTTTGCCGGCATGGTGTGGAATCGCGTCTCGCATGCGCGGCGGGTGCGACAGGCGCCAATCTGCAATCACGCATCAGAAAGATCATGAGCAACGGCGTTGCGCGGCGGTTGAGCCTCGCCAGGAAATTTCTGCTGACGTGCGCGTCGGCGCTGGCGATAGCGACGCCGATCGTTGCTGGCGCCGCCATGGCGCGTGAGCCTGTCGTCGGCCCGCTGCATCTGACCTTCGATACGCTGTCGATTCATCTCAGACAATCGGCGCAGCCCGGCCCTGCGTGGCTGATCGCCAATGACGGCACGCTGTCCATGCGCAACATGTCGCTGCGCGAGCTCATCGCGTTCGCTTATGGGGTCAATGCTTCGCGCGTCAACGGCGGACCTGCGTGGCTCGATTCGGTGCAGTACGACTTCGACGCCGCTGCGCTCGAGCGTGAGCGCGCTGCGGGTAGCAACGATCCGGCGGCCTATCGCCCCATGGTCCGCGAGCTGCTCGCCGAACGATTCAACATCGGCATCATCGTCAACAGCCGTTGCGAAGAGCCGTGCGGACGTGCCCACATGGATTTGCTGCGCTGAGCACTGTCTGAAAAAGAACTCGTCGATCCGCACTCGAGGGGGAGCCCATGATCGCCATGCATGGAGTCAGCAAGGTCTTTCGCACCGATCTGGTCGAGACCCACGCGCTGCGCGATTTCGATCTCGAGGTCGCGCCGGGCGAATTCGTCGCGGTGACTGGCCCGTCGGGTTCGGGCAAGACCACCTTTCTGAACGTGGCAGGGTTGCTGGAGGAGTTCAGCGGCAGCTACCGGCTGGACGGTCGCGATGTCGGCCATCTGAGCGATGACGAGCGCTCGCGCATCCGCAACGAGAAGATCGGCTTCGTCTTCCAGAGCTTCAACCTGATTCCGGACCTGAGCGTCTATGACAACCTGGACGTGCCGCTGTGGTATCGCCGGATTCCGGCCGCCGAGAGACGCCGGCGCATCATGACAACGCTCGAGCGCGTCGGCTTGGCGGCCCGCTCGAAGCACATTCCGGCGCAGCTCTCCGGTGGGCAGCAGCAGCGTGCCGCCATTGCTCGGGCGCTGGCAGGCGATCCGTGCGTGATCCTGGCGGATGAGCCCACGGGCAATCTCGACTCCGTCATGTCGGGTCAGGTCATGGACCTGTTCGAGGAGATTCATCGGGCCGGCGCCACCATCGTCATGGTGACTCACAATCTGGAGCTGGTGCGGCGCGCGCAGCGGCATGTGCAGATCGCCGATGGCCAGCTGATCGATGTAGGCCTGCAGCAGGCGGTGACGTTTGACGGCGCCGCGGTGCAAGCCTGAAGGAGCATCCATGCTGTGGCATGACGTGCGGCAGGCCTGGTGGAGCTTTCGCCGAAGTCCCTGGCTCACTGTCCTCATCATAGGCGCAATGGCTGCTGGCATCGGCGCGTCGCTGATTACCTTGACGCTGTATCACGCGCGCGCCGGCAACCCGATCTGGTGGAAGAACGATCGGTTGTTCGCGGTCACGCTGGACAACCGGCTGGCGGATCCGAAGTCCGATGGCAACTCGCGGCACCCCGAGTATCCGCCGTTCATGCTGACCTGGCGCGACGCCCAGGCGATCTATCGGTCGGATATTCCGGTGCGTAGCGCGAAGATGTTTGCCAGCGGGCGTGTCATCGATCCGCAGCGGCCAGGTGTCCCGATGTTTCGGGCCGCCACGCGCGTCACCAGTGCCGATTTTTTTGCCATGTTCGACGTGCCCTTTCTCTATGGAACCGGCTGGCCGCGCACGGCGGATGAAACGCCGGAGCCGGTGGTCGTCATCAGCAGGGCGATCAATGATCGGGTGTTCGGCGGTGCCGACAGTGTCGGCCGCAGCATCAACGTCAGCGGCCGGCAGTTCCGCGTGGTCGGCGTGATCGATCGCTGGATGCCGCAGCCCAGGTTCTACGATCTCAGCCGCGCCTTCGATCCTTCCGAAGGCCTCTTCCTGCCGTTTGGCTGGACCACGGCCTGGGAGCTGCCGGCGGCGGGTCCCATCCGGTGTCTGTCGAACGACCAGGTCGGCTCGTTCAAGGAGATGCTGGCGGCGGAGTGCGTCTGGCTGCAGGTCTGGGTGGAGCTTGCCTCCGACGAGCAACGTGCGCGGTACCAGCAGTTCCTCGACAACTATGTGCGCGAGCAGAAGGAAGCGGGACGGTTTCCGCGGCCGCTGAACAATCGTCTTGCCGATGTTGCCACCTGGCTCGACATGAACGACGTCGTTGGCGACAAGAGCCGGATTCTGGTGGCGGTGGCGCTGTTGTTTCTGGTGGTGTGCGTGCTCAACACGCTGGGGCTGATGCTGGCCCGGTTTCTCGGGGCGGCGCCGATCAGCGGTTTGCGCCGTGCGCTAGGCGCGACGCGTCGCGACATCGTGCGCCAGCACCTGACCGAAGTGATGTTGATGGGATTGATCGGCGGTATCGCCGGACTGGGACTGGCCAAGGCGGGGCTGTGGCTGCTGCATGTCCTGCTGTTCCTGCCGATGGCGCGGCAGTCGATCAATCCGCAAGCGCAGACGCTCGCGCATTCGATGACGCATCTCGATGGGTTGATGGTGCTGGCTGCGCTCGCGATATCGCTGATCGCGGGTCTGCTGGCCGGCTGGTACCCGGCGTGGCGCATCGGGCGCCTGCAGCCGGCTTCGTTCCTGAAGAGTCAGTAGGGGCAACTCATGAACCTCAGGCACATCGTCCACGCCATGGCGCGCAGCAAGACCGGGCCGTTGCTGATCGCGGCACAGATCGCCATCACGCTCGCCATCCTGGCGAACGTCGTTTACGTGATCGCGATTCATGTCGGCCTGGATCGCCGCCCCAGCGGTCTGGATCTGGACAATATCTTCTGGGTCGTCAGCCAAGGCCATGCGCCGGACTACGATCACGCACGGGTGACGCAGGCGGATCTGATCTATCTGAACTCGATGCCGGGCGTGGTTGCGGCCGCCATGAGCAGTGCGTTGCCGCAGACCGGCATGGGCTGGATGCTGGGGCTTTCGCCGGAACCGGAAGGCGAGGGCCAGATCACGCCAGCCTTCGTCTACGCAATGACCGAGCGAGCCGTCGACACGCTGGGCTTGCGGCTGATCGCCGGCAGGACTCTTCGAGCCGAGGCCGTGGTGCCGCCGGGTCAGCATCAGGAGTCGCAGTTCGCCCATCTCGCACCCGAGGTCGTCATCACGCAGAGGCTCGCCGAGCAACTGTTCGGCGGCGAAAGTGCGCTCGGCAAGACGATCCACTTCAGTCCCGTCAACCGCGCCTCCACCGTCGTGGGGATCGTCGAACGCCTGCAGGCTGCGCCACCGCTGTTCGGCAGCGCATCGGACATGGAGGAACGTGTCGTCATCGCTCCCGAAGTTCCATCGGGTCCGGCAGCGTTGTATCTGGTGAGGACCGAGCCGGGCCGGCGCGATGAGGTCATGGCCCACGTGGAGAAGGATTTCGGGCCGACCCAGCCCGGACGTTACATCGAGCGGATCGAAACGCTTGCGAACACGGCTGCATCCATGCGCGCTGCGGACCGGACCGGCGCCATCGCTTTGGGGACCGTTGCTACGCTGGTGCTGGCGGTAACGGCGTTGGGAATCTTCGGGCTGGCCGCGTTCACGGTGACCAGTCGCACCCGGCAGATCGGTATCCAGCGCGCCGTCGGCGCACGCCGCGGCGACATCCTGCGTTACTTCCTGCTCGAAAACTGGCTCATCAACACCGTCGGCATCGCGGCGGGCAGTGCACTGGCCCTGGCCGTCGGAGTGCAGTTGGCCACAATGCTGAGCGTCCCGCGCTTGCCGCTGATCTATGTCGTCAGCGGTGTTCTGTGTCTTTGGATGGTAGGGCTCGCCGCTGTGGTAGCGCCGGCGAAACTGGCTGCCGCGGTCCCGCCGGCGGTCGCAACGCGAGGTGTCGTATGAAATATCGAATCGGCTCAGGGCTGCCGACATGAGCGGCCGGCGAATCGCCGCGCAGAAGGGCTGAACGCATGCTGGCACCTGACGGCACACCGCAATGGGCGGAGCAGCTTCACGTCGCGTTCGAGAGCGGCGCTTCCGGTCAGTTCGTGCTCTACGGCAACGTGCACGATCGCCGGCCGGTGGGCGGGCAGCTGGTCAATATCGAAGACTACGTGCGCGACGATCTGCTCGGCGATTTCGACGTGGTGTTCGTCTATGACCTCGGCAACGGACTGACGGTAGCGCGTGGCGGAGAGCAGCTGGCTGATTGGGTGCCTTCGGCGATGCGTAGCCTGCCGCAGCGTCCGTTGGAGGCGATTCGCTTCGTCAGCCGCTATCTGCGGTATCTCGCGAATGTCATTGCCCTGGATCCGGGTGAGTCGCGCCGCGTCGCAGTCGTCATTCGCGGCTCGGGACAGTTCCTGCCAGCAAACGGCGAAGGTTTCGAACATGGTGCGGTCACCGCCATCGTGCGGGAGTGGGGTTCGAGCGATCCGTTCGCGCAATTGCCGTTCGCCAGCATTCTCATGACCGACGAGCTGACCGATCTGGAGCCGCTCATCGCGTTTGCGCCGCACGCCACGCCGGTACGGATTCCGTTGCCTTCTGCAGCGGAGCTGGAGTCTGCTCTGGGCATCTTGCAGAAAAAATTTCCGCAGACGCTCCCGGCCGAGACGGATCTGAGCGCGCTGGCTGCCGCCATGGTTGGCGTATCGCTGCGCACGCTCGAACAGCTCGCCAAGGTTCGCGCATACAACGGACAGGTGCTGCAATTTGCCGAGCTTGCTGCGGTGAAGAAACAGCTGGTCGAGCACGATGCGTCCGGCCTGGTCGAGTTCATGCAGTCCACGCGCACGCTCGACGACTACCACGGCCAGGAGGCGCTCAAGCACTGGCTGCGACAGGACGTGATGCTGTGGCGGAGCAACGATCTGCGGGCGTTGCCGATGGGCTACCTGCTGTGCGGCCCCGTGGGTACCGGCAAGACCTTCCTGGTCGACTGTCTGGCGGGCGAGGTCGGCGTGCCGGTGGTGAAGCTCAAGAATTTTCGCGAGAAATGGATTGGCTCGAGCGAAGGCAATCTGGAGAAGGTGTTCCGGCTGGCGCGCGCGCTGGGCCGCTGCATCGTGTTCATCGACGAGGCGGATCAGACGCTCGGCCGTCGCGACTCGGGCACGTCGGACAGCGGCCTGTCGGGCCGCCTGTACTCGATGATCGCCCAGGAAATGTCCGATACCGGCAACCGCGGCAAGGTGATGTGGGTGCTGGCTTCGTCGCGTCCCGATCTGATCGAAGTCGATCTGAAGCGGCCGGGACGGATCGATTTCAAGATTCCGTTGCTGCCGACCAGCACGCCGGCGGAGAGTGCCGCGCTGCTGACCGCCCTGTTACGACGCAACGGCCTGGAGATGTCGCTCGAAGAGATGCTGCAGGTCGACGCGCTGCTGCCGCAGCTGCTGACGCCCGGTGCGGCAGAGGCACTGGTGGTCAAAGCCTATCGCATGGTTCGCACCGAAGGCGTTGCGGCCGGCGAAGCGGTACGGCGCTGCCTGGTCAGCTATCAAAGTCCGGTCGCTCCCGATGTGCTCGAAATGCAGATGCGGCTCGCGATCCGCGAGGCAACCGACCTGTCGTTCGTTCCGGAGACGCTGCGCTGCCTGGCGCAGGAGGAGGAAGAACTGGAAGCGTGAATCGGCGAACCGCGCGGACTGCTCAAGGTTTCGCCAGTCGTGTCAGGACGATCCGGTTGTCCGGGTCCGAATGCGAACCGATGGCATAGCGATTGCGCAGGGTGCGCAGGACGCCATCGATGTCGCCGACGTGGAATTCTGCGCTTACGCGAACATTGCGCAGGGCTTGGTCAGCGAACACGAATTTGCGGGCGGTATAGCGCTCGATTTCGGTCAGCGCATCTTCCAGCGGCTGCTGCGCGACGATGATCAGACCCTGTTGCCACGCGAGCTGTCGTTGTAGCTCGGTGGTTTCCAGCTGCCAGACCGACTGCCAGTCGGGGCCGATGGTCGCACCTTGCAGGGCGCGCACGGTGACTTCTCCGTAGGTATAGCTGAGCGCGTTGCGAAGCTGTGCAGGCGTCTTGACGGTGCTACGCCAAGGGCGCATTGCGGTGACTTCACCCGCGGCGACGATGAGTTCGGTGTTCTCGGCGGTCAGGCGGTGCAGGTTGAAGCGGCCGCCGTCGGTCTCGAAGCGTCGCTGGCCGGCATCCAGGCGGAATGGCCGGTCCGGATCGGGCGTCACTTCGAAGCTGGCTTCGCCTTCGAGCAGCGTCACGTCGCGGGAGTGCAGTCCGTAGTTCACGACCACTCGCGTGGCCGTATTCAAGGTGATCCTGCTGCCGTCCGGGAGATCGATCTGCCGCAGCGCGCCGACCGGGTTGCGATAGACCTCGTCGACGAGCACGGCGGCGCGGCCGGTTTCGGAATCGAGCCAGCGGGTGCTGCTGGCGATCGTGACGATGGCGATGGTGACGAAGCCGACCGCAATTGCGGCAGACAGCAAGGAGTTGAACCAGGTCGAGAATGGCTGTGCCCGCGGCCGCGTGGTGTCGATGGGAACGAGCTTGCCCAGGACGGCGAGCACCTCCGGACCATGCCAGAGCATGCAGCGCTGTACGATGGCCTCACGGTGCAGCGGTACCTCGAGCCACTTGCGCAGCGGGGTGATTTCGCCCTGCCGCAGCGTGCGCTCCAGCCGTTCGAGCCACATCGAGGCTTCCTCGGTCGCTTGCTGCTGGCGCGCCTGGCGCGATCGATCGGCCACAGTTTCTCCGCTTCCGCGACGCCTGGGATCGAGGCTGATGCCATGATGATCGATCGGGAATCGACACGCCAGCCGGTCGATGGATTTGAAAGCAAGAACCGGAGTGCGCTATTCGCACGCTCGCGCCTAAACTTCGTCCGCATGAGTTTCGTCAACAGATCCCAGTCGTCGCGCACGGCTTCAGCCCCGGCCATCGCCGGCACCGAAGCCATCGCCGAGCGCGTCGCTTCCCTGGATTGGGAGCGACTATTCAACGACCTCGATGCCCAGGGGTGTGCAGTGCTAGCACGGTTGCTCGCGCCGAACGAATGCGAAGCGCTGGCTGCACTTTATTCGCAAGAGGATCGTTTCCGCAGCCGGGTGGTGATGTCCCGTCACGGGTTCGGGCGCGGCGAGTACAAGTATTTCAGCTATCCGCTGCCGGACCTGATCGCCGGACTACGGACTGCGTTCTATCCGCAACTCGTGCCGCTGGCGAATCGCTGGAATTCGGCCATGGGCCTCGACGTGCGTTATCCGTCGGCGCACGCGGATTTCATCTCGCGCTGTCACCGAGCAGGGCAATTGCGTCCGACACCGCTCCTGTTGCAGTACGAAGCGGGGGATTACAACTGCCTGCACCAGGATCTGTACGGCGAGCACGTGTTCCCGTTACAGGTCGCAGTTCTGTTGTCGCAGCCAGCACGCGATTTCACGGGCGGTGAGTTCGTGCTGACAGAACAGCGGCCGCGGATGCAGTCACGTGCGGAAGTCGTGCCGCTGGGGCAGGGTGATGCAGTTGTGTTCGCCGTGCATCATCGCCCCGTGCAGGGCACACGAGGCACCTATCGCGTCAACATGCGTCATGGTGTCAGCCGGTTGCGTTCCGGCCGGCGTCATACGCTGGGCATCATCTTCCATGACGCCAGCTGAGGACGCTACTCGTCACACCTGTGGAAGCGAGAGTCCATTGCGGACCCGGATGGATTCCCGCCTGCGCGGGAATGACAGGAACGGGCAGGTCAGGCCTGCCCTAGGCCTGCTCGATCGGCAGGCTGAAATAGAACGTGGCGCCCTTGTCGATCTCCGCCTCGGCCCAGATGCGTCCGCCGTGACGCTGCACGATGCGCTGGACCAGCGACAGGCCGATGCCGGTGCCTTCGAATTCCGAGTGGCTGTGCAGGCGCTGGAATACGCCGAACAGCTGCCCCGCGTATTGCATGTCGAAGCCGGCGCCGTTGTCGCGGATGAAATAGACGTTCTCGCCGTTCTCGTGCTGGCTGCCCACTTCGATCACGGCCGGCGCGCGCTGGCGCGTGAACTTGAAGGCGTTCGAGAGCAGGTTGATGAACACCTGACGCAATAGAATCGGATCGCCGATCGCCTTGGGCAGCGGGCCGACGCGCACGTCGATCTGGCGATTGCCGTTCTCCTTGCGCAGTTCGTCCAGTGTCTGCGTCACCAGCAGGCCGACATCGACGGGCTGTCGCGTCAGCGCCTGTCGGCTCAGGTGCGAGAAGTGCAACAGGTGCTCGATCAGTTCGCCCATGCGGTGCGCGTTATCGGTCACCTTGGTCAGCAGATGCCGCGCTTCCGGCGGGATCTGCGCTGCATAATCTTCCATCAAGATGGACGAGTAACTGTTGATCGCGCGCAGCGGCGCACGCAGATCATGTGAGACGGAGTAGGAGAAGCTTTCCAGCTCTTTGTTCGCCGCTTCCAGCTCAGCTACGTGCTCGCGTAGACGCTGTTGCAGCTGGGCGATCTCGATGCGTAGCCGGCGCACGTTGAGCGCCCGCGCCAGCACCGGCAGGATCACGCTCAGCTTGAAAGGCTTGAGCACGTAATCGAGCGCGCCGGCCTGCATCGCTTCGATCGCGGTATCGATGGCCGCGTTACCGGTCATCACGATGCCGAGCAGGTCGCGGTCGATGTCCTGTGCTTTCCGCAGCAGCGCGATGCCGCTCATCTCCGGCATCACCAGATCGGTCAGCAGCAGGTCGAAACTGCGTTCGCGCAGCAGCTGCAAGGCATCGTTCGCTGAAGTCAGGCCGGTGGTCTGGTAGCCGGAATCCTCCAGCGTGTCGCACAGCGCGGTCATCTGCGCCGCTTCGTCGTCGACGATGAGCAGGCGGGCCTTGGGAGTTGCGGTGGGGGCGTGGGTCATGTCGATCACTCGGAGGTGGCAGGCACCAGCTCGGCCAGAGCTTGGCGCAGTTCGCGAAGTTTCGGCGGCTTGTTCAGCACGCGGTCCACATGCGGCGGAGTATCGTTCTCCGCCAGCAGACGCTGGCCCCAGCCGGTCAGCAGCAGCACCGGCGTGGCCGGCGACAGCGCCTTGATCTCTGCCGCCACCTGGCGGCCATCCACATAGGGCATTCCCAGATCGGTGATGACCACGGCAAACGGCTCGCGCGTGGCATAGCTGGCGGTGAACAGTTCGATGCCGCGCCGGCCGCCGTCGGCCGCCGCCACCAGGTGACCGTCGTTCTCCAGAATCTCGCGCAGCGATTCGACGATGATGGGATCGTCGTCGACGATGAGAATGCGCAGCCGCCGCATGCCGCCCGGTTGGGTGGGCAAGCGCACTGCCGGCGCGCCTGGAGCGGCAGCTGCGCTGAACTCGATGCGCACCGTGGTACCGACGCCAACCTCGCTTTCGATCTCGAGCTCGGCGCCGTGGCGCTGGATCATGCCGTACACCATCGCCAGCCCGAGTCCGGTGCCGCGTTCGCCCTTGGTGGTGTAGAACGGTTCGAGGCAATGCCGTCGCGTCTCCTCGTCCATGCCGACACCGGTGTCGATCACCTCCAGCTGCGCCAGTCGCTGCGGTTCGCTGCCGGGGGCGGGCTCGCTGTCGGCGGCCCGGGTGCGGATCGTGAGCGTGCCGCCCTCGGGCATGGCATCGACGGCGTTGAAGATGAGATTGGTGAGCGCGTCGCGGATCTCGCTCTCGGCACCCATGATTTCCGGCAGGTCGGCGGCCAGCTCGGTCTTGAGCGAGATGACGAAACCGCGTTCCTGCGGCAGATTGCTCCAGCGGGCGCGGGTGAGATCGATCACCTGCATCGTCAGGCGGTTCAGCGCCACGCGGGTCAATATGAGCTGCGGCTCGCGCGGCCGATAGAACTCTCGCATACGAGCGACTGTTTCAGCGACGTCTTCGATCGAGCGTTGAATGGTGGTCAGGTAGTGGCGCGCCCGCTCGCTGAGATTGGGCTCGCGCTCCAGCAGCGACTCGGTATATAGCGCGACCGGCGAGATGGCATTGTTGATGTCGTGTGCCACACCGCTGGCCATCTGTCCCAGGGCGCGCAGCCGCTCCTGCTGCATGACGGTCTTCTGTGTCTGCCGCAGATCGTCGTAAGCCTCCTGCAAGGCCGCATGCAGCTGCGCCTGGTGCGAGGCCAGCGCCACGTGCTCGCTCAGCTGCCGCAGGAACTCGCAGTCGCCGCTGCTGAAGGAATTGGGTTTGCGGCGTGCGGCCACGAGTACGCCGAACACCTGGCTTTCGGCCAGCAGCGGCGAGATCACCAGCGACAGCAGTCCGCCGGCTGCGAGCCGCTGCGGAAAGGCGAATGGCAGCGGTCGTACATCCGGCTCGTATACGAGCTCACCGCGTACACAGCGCGACAGTCCATTGGCATCGATCGGAACCTGCGTCTGCTCGCGCATGTCGAGCTGTTCGGCCAGCGCGGCGCTGGCGGTTCCGGTGCTGGCCACCGTCAGCATTTCGGCAACCGGGTCGTACAGGAATACACAGGCGAAATCGACGGGCAGGTTGTCTTCGAGGTTCTGCAGCACCACGCGGAAGATGCTGCCCAGGTCCTGCCGGTCGCCGATGGCGCGCGTGATCCGATGCAGCAGATCGAGCCGGCCCAGATGGCCCTTGACGCGGCGCTCGGTCAGCTTGCGCTCGGTGATGTCGGTGACGAAACCGCAGAAACTCACCGTGTCGCCACTCTTCATGGGGCTGATGGAGATTTCCGCCGGAAACTCGCTGCCGTCCGGGCGCAGCGCGCTCATCTCGAGCAGCTGGTTCAGGATCGGCCCCTCGCCGGTCGACCGGTAGTGGGCGAGGCCGCGACGATGCGCCTCGCGCAGTGCCGGTGGGATGATGACCTCGGCCAGCTCCTGCCCGAGCGCCTGCTCACGCGTGCGCTCGAACATGGCCTCTGCGCGCGCGTTCCAGTCGACGATCAGTCCTTTCGCGTCCATCACGATAACGGCGCTCAAGGCCGAATTCAGCACTGCACGTACGCGCGCTTCGCTTTCCTGCAAGGCTTCGTGCTGCGTCTGGATCTGCGCCAGCATCTGGTTGAAAGCGTCGGTGAGCAGGCCGACCTCGTCTCGCCCTTGCGAGACCGCGCGTACCGAGAAATCGCGGCGCTCCGACACCGCGCGAGCGGTCCGGGCGAGCTGCAGGATGGGTTGCGAAACCTGCTGTTGCAGGATGCGCGACAGCAGGTATGCCGCCAGCATCGCCACGCACATCACCGCCGCCGCGATCAGGCCGTACACCTTCAGCTGGTCGTACACCACCGACATGTCGAACTTCAGCAGCAGCGTGCCAAGACGGTTGTCGCCTTGAATGACCGCCCGCGCGCCGACCAGGTAAGTGCCCTCGTAGTGCCAGTTGTCTTCGCCCGGTGCGCTGGGCAGGGCGCCGGGATCGGGCGGCAACGGATAGGACGCGAACAGTTCGCCATCGCCGTCGTACAGCCCGGCGGCAACCACGTTCGGCACGGCCCGGAAAGCCGCGAGAATCTCGTTGCCGGCGTTCTGGTCGTTGAAGGCCAGGGCCGCGGTGCTGTTGGTCGCGATCACCGCGCTCAGCGTGTTGAGCTGGCGCACGATGGTTTGGCGCGAGGTGATCAGCTGGGTGGTGAAGAAGCCGATGCCGGTGAGCAGCAGCGCCAGGCCGCTGGTCATCAGGACCATCAGCGTCAGCTTGCGACGAATGGGTGCGTCCCGCAGCATGGCTTCAGTTGCGTTGCGCCGGCGGCGGCTGCGTCGTCACGATGTCGGCGAGCTGCAGCAGCTTGGAGCTGATGGTGAGCCGGGCGAGCGCCGCCGACTGTGCGTTGATGCGCAGTCGCAGCCGGTTGTTCACGGTGACGAACTCGATCGTGCCGCCGTGGCCGGCGAAATCGCCCAGATCGCTCACCGTGAGGATGGGCCGGTCGCGCAGCTGCGACAACACGGTATCGAGCTGGCCCGCCTGCGATTTCGACACGAACAGGATCTGGCAGTCGCCCACGTCTTCCAGACGGGCGTAGCGCTGCAGCACCAGCGGCCGGCCGTTCACGGTCTCGCCGCTCAGCGTCTGATCGAGCGCCTCGTGGAACGGATCTTCACCCAGCACGCCGACCACGAAGGGCGTATTAGGAGCGCCCGGTGCCGCTGGCCATTCGACGAACTGGGTGAAATTGAACAGGAACACTGCCTTGAGCTGATATTCCGGCGCCGCCGTCGCGGCGGCCGTCACTGGCCAGGCGCAAGCCGCCATGAGTGCCACTGCGGTGCAGGCGGCCACCCGGGCGCGAGAAGCGAGGATCTTCCACATGCTTTCAATGACGCCAGGCGATTTGTCCGTACACGCTGCGTTCGATCGCACGTGGTGTGGGTGAGGCTGGAACGAACTCCGCGTGCCGCTCGTCCAGAAGGTTCTGGCCGACCAGCGACAGCTCCAGATGCTCGGTCGGATTCCAGGCCAGGCGCAGATCCAGGCTGATGTACGCCGGCACGTGCGGATCGGGCAGTGCATCCACGTAGCGCGCCACGCCGTCCAGCTGCAGATCGCCGGGCAGATCCAGCATCGATTGAAGCAGCAGTTGATTGCGCGGATCGTCGCTTTCCACCGAGGCGTTGTTCAGGTCCTGGCTGCCGGGCTTGAGCCGCAGGTCTTTCTTCAGGAAGGTATAGCCGCCGCGCAGCCGCCACCGGTCCGACACCTGATAGACCGCGGCCAGCTCCAGTCCGTAGCTCGAACCTTGCACGCCGTTGCCAAAGGTCAGAGGAATGCCGAACGGCGGCGGGCCGGGCTCGGCGCTGCGCAGTTCGTCGTAGTCGTTGTAGAAGCCGGACAGCGACAGTGATAGATCCTCGTGCGGCTGCATGCGCCAGCCCAGCTCGTATGCCAGCAGCGTTTCGGACTGGAAGTCGCTGCCGGCCACCAGCGGTATCGTCGGCGTCAGGAACAGATAGAAGTCGCGATCGATTCGCGACGGTGTGCGCACGGCGCGCGAGACTGCGGCCCAGAGTGTGTTGCGGTCGTCAGGTGTCCAGGCGAGGCGGGCGCTGGGCTGGTATTCGTAGTCGGTGTAATTGTTGTAGCCGATCTTGGTGCCCAGCGTCAGCTCCAGCCGATCCGGCAGCACCGCGATCTGGTCCTGCACGAACAGACCATAGCGCGTAAGGGTCTTGTGCGCCGGCAGGAATGCGAACAACGGCAGGTTGTCCACATCGTGACTCTGGCGCCGCAGGTGCAGTCCCCAGGTCAGCTTTTGCCGGCCACCGAGGGCGAAGCGGTGTTGCCAGTCGATGTCCCAGGTATCCAGGCTCTCTGCGAGGCCTTGGTCGAAATCGCGCCGCGTGCGGTCGTAGTACATCTGCAGTTGCAGGTCGGCGCTGGATGAGAGCGTGCGCTGCCAGCGGCCGAGCAGGTTGCCGCCGCTGGCGTCGACCGCGGTGGTGCCGTCGGGATTGGGCCGGCCCTGATAGAGATCGGCCTGCAGCGTCAGCAGGTCCTCGCCGGGCTGCCAGTCGAGCCGGAATCCGCCTTGGCCCATGTGCCAGTCATCGTTGGCACCGCCGCCGTCGACATTGACGGTGGCGTCGCGCTCGAAGCCCTTGGCGTAGACGCGATAGTGCAGGTCCTCGTTCAGCTCGCCGCCGTAGCGAAGGGTGCCGAGCGAGCGCAGCTCGCTGCCCGCCGCTGCCTGAGCCAGCAGGCCCTGCGTTTGCGCGGAATTGCGGGTCACGACGTTGATGACACCGTTGACGGCATTGGCGCCCCACTGCGTCGCGCCGGGGCCGCTGACGACTTCGATGCGGTCGACGTCGTCCAGTACCACGTCCTGCGCGTCCCAGAACACGCCGCCATAGAGCGGGGTGTAGACGCTGCGGCCATCGATCATGACCAGCAGCTTGTTGGCGAGGATGTTGTTGAAGCCGCGCGCGCTGATGGCCCACTGGCTGGAGTTGGCCTGCGCCACCTGCAGGTTGGGCGCCAGACGCAGCGCTTCGGGAAGACTGGTCGCGCCGGCGCGATGGATTTCCTCGGCGGAGATCACCTGGATGGCAGAAGGAGCCTGCGACAGCCTCTGCGGCGTCCTGGCGATCGAGGTCACCTCGATGTTCATCAGCTCTTCGACGCTCAGCTTTTTAAGCGCGTCGGCGGCCGGCTGCGATGCCTGGGCCGCGCTGGTCGCGAACAGCGCGCTCAGTGCCGCAACGATGCCGACATGAGAATGCGTACGAGAGCCAGCCGATCGCATTCGTTCCTCCCCTGAACGCATCTTCTAGTCGTTGGTTGTCGATTCCATGCGGCAGGTCTCGCCGGCGAGTGGCCGAAGTGTCGTATCCAAACCCATGTGACTACGGCTCACAGTAGTGGAATACCACGAGTGAGAATTACCTAGACCGGCGCGGGGGATATCCCCCATCTTGCCGGTCAGCTGTCGCGGACACGGTGCTTGCACCGCATGGCCCATTGATGGCGGGCGTGCAGGCGCTCGGCCTCGTTGGCCGATTCGCTGGGCGCGCTCCGCAACAGGGTCCGCAATTCGCCATGCGCGCTGGCGAGTTCCGGGCTCATCTGCAGCAGCGGACGATAGCGATTCAGGAAGGATTCGTTGACCAGGTCGCCTTCGCCGGCGAGCAGGCCGCGCAGATGAGTGGCCACCACCGCATGATCGTACTCGGTGGGCGGCTGCGGCTGCGCCAGCACGTGGTCGATCTCCGCGTTGATGGTCGAGAGCGGACGCAGCCAGGCCCACTCGGGATCGTTCACCAGCTTGTCGAGCAGGTCGAGCGCCGCCAGTTGTGGATGAAATTCCCGTTCCGCCGCCAGCACCAGCGAGTACAGGCGCTGGAGCTTGCGGCTGAGCTGTTCGAGCTGTGTCTTGGGCGAAGCCATTGACGCAACTTGCGCGCTCGCGCGTGCGAACGCAACTACTGCAGCAGCTCGTGGCACTTCTCCAGTGCCGGCGGCAGGTTACTGAAATAATTGTCGGCGCCGATCAGTTCCAGCACGCCTGCTTTGCGCAGCTTGGCCTCGACGCGCTCGTTGGCGCCGGTCAGCATGACGCGCACCTTGCGGCGCTGCAGGTCCTTGATGACTTCTTCCAGCGTCTGCAATCCGGTGATGTCCATGAAGGGCACCCATTTCAGACGGATGATGAGCACCTTCGGATCGGTATGGGTGCTGGCCAGTGCGCGCTCGAAGTTCTCGACAGCGCCGAAGAAGAACGGCCCTTCCACCGAATACACCAGCACGCCAGGCGGCAGCGTCAAACCACGGTGCGCCAGTTCCTGGTTGAGCTCCGTCGCCGACTGCTGTTGCACCTGGACGCTGCTGGCCATGCGCCGCAGGAAGTGCAGCGTCGCCAGGATCACGCCGATGTTGACTGCCACCACCAGGTCAACAAACACCGTCAGGCAGAAGGTCACCAGCAGGATGACCACGTCGGCTCGCGGCGCGCGCGCGATCATTTTCATGAAATGCCGCGCCTCGCTCATGTTCCAGGCGACCACGAACAGGATGGCGGCCAGGGCCGCCAGCGGTACGTTCACGGCCAGCGGCGCCAGCACCAGGATGATCAGCACCAGCATCACCGAATGCACGATGCCAGCGAGCGGGCTGGTGCCGCCGTTGCGCACGTTGGTCGCGGTGCGGGCAATGGCGCCAGTGGCGGCGAAGCCGCCGAACAGGGGCGCGGCGATGTTGGCTACGCCCTGACCGATCAGCTCCTGGTTGGAGTCGTGCCGGGTGCCGGCCATGCCGTCGGAGACCACCGCCGACAGCAGCGACTCGATGGCGCCCAGCATGGCGATGGTGAACGCCGGGCCGATCAGCTCGATCAGGCGCGAGGCGGTGATCTCGGGAAACTGCAGCGACGGCAACGATTGCGGAATGCCGCCGAACGCAGCGCCGATCGTCGCCACGCCCTGCGGATGGAAGATGGCCTGGATGACGGTGGCTATCACCAACCCCAGGAGCGGCCCGGGAACACGCTTGAGCGCGGCGACGCGCGGCGTGCCGATCACTATTGCCAGCGTCAGCAGCGCCAGCCCCGTGGTCGCCAGGTGCAGATGCGGCAGCGCCTGCAGCGAGCTCAGCAGCTTTTCGTGGAAGTGCTGGCCGGTGACGCCGCTCAGGCCGAAAAAGTCCTTCCACTGGCCGGTCCAGATGATGACGGCGATGCCGGCGGTGAAGCCGACGATCACCGGGTCCGGGATGAACTTGATGATGGCGCCGAGCCGCGCCACCCCCAGCAGCACCAGCATGATGCCGGCCAGCAGCGTGGCGATCTGCAATCCATCGATGCCGTGCGTGGCGGTGATGCCCGAGAGAATGACGATGAATGCGCCGGTAGGGCCGGCGATCTGCACCCGCGAGCCGCCGAACATGGAGACGGCCAGGCCGGCGACGATGGCGGTGTACAGCCCCTGTTCCGGCTTTGCCCCGGAAGCGATGGCGAAAGCCATCGCCAGCGGCAGCGCCACGACGCCGACGACGGCGCCCGCGACGATGTTACGTGACCAGTGTTCGCGCCGGAGCAGACCGGCACGATGAGCTTCGAGTAAAGCGATCATGCATGTGGCAGCGAGAGGGGAACTGCCACATAGGATACGGGATCAGCGCTCAGGCAGCGGAATGAATTCGGTTTCACCCGGTACGCGCTTGAAGTTGCCTTGTTGCCAGTCGGCCTTGGCCTGCTCGATCCGTTCCTGGCTGGAAGACACGAAATTCCACCAGATGTAACGCGGTCCATCCATGCGAGCGCCGCCCAGGAACATGAGCCGTGCCGCGCGAACGGCAGTTACGGTAATGCGGTCGCCGGGACGGAAGATCAGCAGCTGCGGTGCTTCGAACTGTTGTCCGCCGATCTCGATCGCGCCTTCCACGACATAGATGCCGCGTTCCTCCTGATCGGGATCCAGCGGCGCACGCGCACCAGCGGCGAGGTTCACTTCGACATACAGCCAGTCGGACAGCATGGTGACCGGCGAGCGCTTGCCGAAAGCGGCGCCTGCGATGATCCGCGCCTGCACGCCGGTGTCCTCGATGACAGGCAGCTGCGCGGCGTCGAAGTGCTGGAAGGCCGGAGCGATCTCTTCGTGTGCCCGCGGCAATGCAAGCCAGCTCTGGATTCCGAACAGGGGGCTGGACTGCTGGCGCTGTGCCGCCGGCGTGCGCTCGGAGTGCACGATGCCGCTGCCGGCAGTCATCAGGTTCATGGCGCCGGGCGTGATTTCGAGCGCGTTGCCCTCGCTGTCGCGATGCATGAGGCTGCCGGAGAACAGATAGGTGACGGTCGCCAGGCCGATGTGCGGGTGCGGGCGCACGTCGATGCCCTGGCCGGGGAGGAACTGCGCCGGCCCCATCTGATCCCAGAAAATGAACGGGCCCACCAGGCGCCGCTCGCGATGCGGCAGCGCCCGGCGCACTTCGAAGTCGCCTAGGTCGCGCGTTGGCGGAACGATGACCAGTTCGGGCGCGATGCGGGCCGAGTCGTGTGAAGGCTGAGTCATGATTCGAGGCTCTCTGTCGCGAAATACATTGCTGGTTGAGCGTATGGCTTAGAAGCCTATCACCCGAGCTGCGGTCGCGCCGATCTGCTCGTCACTCCAGAAAATCTACACGCTGGCGGGAGCTTTCGGTTCGTACAGCTGCCGGTAGGTTTCCCGCAATACGCTCTTCTGCACCTTGCCCATGGTATTGCGCGGCAGCTCCTCGACGAACAGCACGCGCTTGGGCAGCTTGAATTTGGCAAGCCGTTGTTCGAGCGCTTGCCGGATCGTGGTCTCGTCGAGATCGACGTTTTTTCGCCTGACCACGACAGCCGTGACGCCTTCGCCAAAATCCGGATGTGCCACGCCGATCACGGCGCTCTCGACCACGCCCGGCAGCGCGTCGATCTCGGCCTCGACCTCGATCGGATAGACGTTGTAGCCGCCGGTGATGACCAGATCCTTGCCGCGACCGACGATATGAACGTAACCGCGCGCATCGATCCGACCCAGGTCGCCGGTGATGAAGAAGCCGTCGGAACGGAATTCGGTCGCGGTTTTCTCGGGCAGGCGCCAGTAGCCGGCGAAGACGTTCGGACCGCGCACCTCGATCATGCCGATCGCATCGGGCTCGGTCAGCGGCTGGCCCGATTCCGGGTCGGTGATCCGTACCTCGATGCCCGGCAGCGGCGGGCCAACGCTGCCCGGAACACGTTCGCCGTCGTAAGGATTCGATGTGTTCATCAGCGTCTCGCTCATGCCATAGCGTTCCAGGATGGCGTGACCGGTGCGTTCGCGGAATTCTCGATGCGTGTCCGGCAGCAGCGGCGCCGAGCCGGAGACGAACAGGCGTACGTTGCGTGTCGCTTCGCGTGTGAGTCCGGGATGCTGCAGAAGCCGGGTATAAAAGGTCGGCACGCCCATCAACACCGTCGCACGCGGCAGTAACCGCAGTACCTCGTCGGCGTCGAATTTCGGCAGGAACAGCATGGCTGCGCCGCTGGCCAGCACCGTGTTGATGGCGACGAACAGGCCATGGACGTGAAAGATCGGCAGCGCGTGCAGCAGCACGTCGGCTTCGCTGAAACGCCAGGCTTGCGCCAGCGTTGCAGCGTTCGATCCGAGATTGCCGCGAGTCAGCATCGCGCCCTTCGAGCGGCCGGTTGTGCCGGACGTATAAAGAAGTGCGGCGAGGGCAGAAGGTTCTGCACTGAAAGAGTCGGGCAGTGCCTGCGTTATCGAGGCCGCGAGCTGTGGCAACGAGCCGTCGTCTCGGGTACCGAGCGTCTGCACATCCGGCACGCCGACGCGGTCGGCGATCATGCGCACATTTGCAAGATCCTGCGGCCGGACGACGGCCATGCGCGGTTGCGCGTCTTGCAGGAAATATTCGAGCTCCGCCAGCGTGTAAGCCGTATTGAGCGGCACGAACACAGCACCGAGCTTGAGGCAGCCCAGATACAGGGCGATGGCCTCGGGCGACTTCTCTACCTGGGCGGCGACGCGATCGGTCGGCACGACGCCACGTTGCGCGAGCGCTGCCGCGTATTCCGAGATGAGTGCGTCGAATTCACGATAGCTGTAGCGCTGGCCCGCGGCAGTTTCCAGGAACAATCGATCCGGATCCTGCGCCAGCACGCGTGCCAGCCATTGGAGAGGTTCGCCAGTGAAAACGGGTTCGGACATCCGCGGTCGCTCCGGGTTGGAGTGCGAATGATAGCCGAGGACGTCCAGTCGTCCGGTTGCAGCCGCGATCAGTTGCCGCTGCGATGATTCGACGCGCGTTTTTCCTGGTACATCGCCGCGTCGGCGCGGGCGATCAGCGCCTCGACGTCGTCGTCGGAGCTGATGTTGAAGATGGCCGTACCGACGCTCATCTCCAGCAAGTAGCGCTGTTGCTTACCTTGGTTCATCAGCTCGACCTGCTCCTGTAATCGCTTGTCGAGCACCGCGGTATCGCGACTGATATGGGCCAGGGCGACGAATTCATCACCGCCCAGCCGCGCCACGATGTCCGATTCGCGAAAGGTCCGGCGCAGCACTTCCGCCATGTCGCGCAACGCCTGGTCGCCTGCCAGATGGCCGAACTCGTCGTTGATCTGCTTCAGCCCGTTCAGGTCGACGAAGAACAGTCCCAGCGTGTGCTCCTCGCGCCGTGCAACTTTCAACGCCTGTTGCGCCAGCTCGAAGAATCCGCGCCGGTTGCGCAGCTGTGTCAGCTCATCCACCAGCGACAGGCTGGCGAGCAGCTCGACGTTGCGTCGCAGGGCCTCTTCGCGCTCGCGGTAGGCAACTTCGGCGCGGTGCTTGTGAATGGCGACTTCCATTGCACAGTGCAGCTCGACTTCCTGGAACGGTTTCACCAGATAGCCCAGCGGGCCGACGCGCACCGCACGACGCAGTGTCTGCACGTCGCGATGGCCAGTGAGAAAGATTACGGGCACATGCGCGCGTTCCTGGATCATTTGTGCCGCCTGGATGCCGTCGATGTCACCCTGCAGGCCGACATCCATCACGATCAGCTGTGGATGCAGCTCCGCGGCCATGCAGACTGCCTGTACGCCTTCGCTGGCAACGCCCAGCACCGTGTAACCCAGTCGTGCAACGGTCTCTTCCAGGTCCTGCGCCACGATGGCTTCATCTTCGACGAGCAGCACGCGGATCGGCTCGTCCGAGGTCTCGGACGAGCTGGGGGCATCGAGGGCGCTGGCTTCGGTCATCACTCACCCGTGAAGCGTGGAGGGCAGGCGTTTGCGGCCCATAACGCATGAACCATTGAACGGGTTCATTGGACAGTGGCCGCCCGGTGCGTCGGCGGGCTATTGGGCGGTCCCCGGCATCAGGCGAAGGATTAAGCGGCGCCAGCTTGGCCGTTCATGACAAGCGCCGGCACCCCTGAATCATCGCTGGCTGCGCGTTATGCGGCGTCCAACGACCGGTTACGCGCCCTTGACGTGTTGCTCGCTACGAACTGAGTCGTTTCCTCCTGCTCAATCGAGTCGCCTGGTCGCTGCCTGCGGCCGCGTCAGGCGGGGCGCTGGGCGCCAGCAAATCACTATGGTTATGGCCTCATATCCGCGTCGTAGCCTGGGCACGGCGCGTCACCGGCACAATTCGCGCAGCTTAGGAGGTTGGGACCGGCGGGGATCTTCACTGCCCGCCCGTGGCACGCTTCACCTACAATCCGCAACTATCCTTATGGGGAGATGTACGAAGTTTCCATGACCAAGCCAGGCAAACGCGCGCTCATCTGCGGCTCCGTCGCTTTCGACACCATCATGGTGTTCCAGGATCGTTTCAAGAATCACATCCTGCCGGACAAGATTCACCTGCTGAACGTGTCCTTCCTGGTGCCGCAGCTGCGGCGCGAGTTCGGCGGCTGCGCCGGCAACATCGCCTACAACCTGTGCCTGCTGGGCGATGAAGGCCTGCCCATGGCCACCGTGGGGCGCGATTTCGCGCAGTACGAGGACTGGATGAAGCAGGCCGGCGTGCCGATGGACCACATCCGCCGGGTCGAGACCGAACACACCGCGCAGGGCTTCGTGACCACCGACCTGGACGACAACCAGATCTGGGCCTTTCATCCCGGCGCAATGCAGCAATCGCACCTGAACAAGGTGAGCGAAGCCCGCGACATCGACATCGGCATCGTCGCGCCGGACGGCCGCGAGGGCATGATCGAGCATGCGGCGCAGTTCGCCGCGGCCGGCATCCCCTTCATTTTCGATCCGGGCCAGGGTCTGCCCATGTTCAGCGGCGACGACCTGCGCGCCTTCATCAAGCAGGCGCGCTGGGTGGCGGTGAACGACTACGAGTGGCAGGTGGTGCAGGAGCGGACCAAGCTGTCGGCTGCCGACATCGCCAGCCAGGTCGAGGCTCTGATCGTGACGCGCGGTGCCGAAGGTTCGGTGATCTACACCCGCGGCCAGGAATACCGGATTCCGACCGCCAAGCCCACGGCCGTGGTCGATCCGACCGGCTGCGGCGACGCCTATCGCGCCGGCCTGATTCATGGTTTGCTGCACGGTCTGGATTGGGAAACCACCGGCCGCATTGCCTCGCTGCTCGGCGCCATCAAGATCGAGTCGCGCGGCACGCAGAATCACCGCTTCACGGCGGCGCAGTTCGAGCAGCGTTATCGCGAGAATTTCGGTCAGCCGTTGCGGCTGGCCACCGGTTGAAGCCCGCGCGAAGGGATCTTTCGCGACGCGCGAGTCATTGACACAGGTTCGTACTCAGGCAGGAAAATTTATGAGCGCAAGCTTTCTGTTCACCTCGGAATCGGTTTCCGAAGGCCATCCGGACAAGGTCGCCGACCAGATCTCCGATGCCATCCTGGATGCCATCCTGGCCCAGGACAAATATTCGCGCGTCGCCGCCGAAACCCTGTGCAACACCGGTTTGGTCGTGCTCGCGGGCGAGATCACCTCGAACGCCACCATCGACTACCAGTCGATTGCGCGCGAGACCATCAAGCGCATCGGTTACGACAACACCGACTACGGCATCGACTACAAGGGCTGCGCCGTGCTGGTCGCCTATGACAAGCAGTCGCCGGACATCGCGCAGGGCGTGGACGAAGGCCGCGGCCTGAACCTGGACCAGGGCGCGGGCGACCAGGGTCTGATGTTCGGCTATGCCTGCGACGAAACCCCGGAACTGATGCCGCTGCCGATCTACCTGTCGCATCGCCTGGTCGAGCGCCAGGCGCAGCTGCGCAAGAGCGGCAAGCTCGCCTGGCTGCGGCCGGACGCGAAGTCGCAGGTGACCGTCAAGTACGTGGACGGCCGGCCCAAGGAGATCGACACGGTGGTGCTCTCCACCCAGCACCATCCGGAGATCGAACATGCGCAGCTGACCGAGGCGGTGATCGAGGAGATCGTCAAGCCGGTGCTGCCGCAGGACATGGTCGGCAAGAAGATCAATTACCTGATCAACCCGACCGGCCGGTTCGTCATCGGCGGTCCGCAGGGCGACTGCGGCCTGACCGGCCGCAAGATCATCGTCGACACCTATGGCGGCGCGGCGCCGCACGGCGGCGGTGCGTTCTCGGGCAAAGACCCGTCCAAGGTGGATCGTTCCGCGGCTTATGCCGCGCGTTACGTGGCCAAGAACATCGTGGCCGCGGGCCTGGCGACCAAAGCCCAGGTGCAGGTGTCCTACGCCATCGGCGTGGCGCGGCCCACCAGCATCATGGTGACCACCTTCGGCACCGGCAAGGTCTCGGACGAGACCCTGGAGCAGCTGGTGGCCAAGCACTTCGACCTGCGGCCCAAGGGCATCATCCAGATGCTCGATCTGCTGCGGCCGATCTACCAGAAGACCGCCGCCTACGGTCATTTCGGCCGTTCGGAGCCGGAGTTCAGCTGGGAAAAGACGGACAAGGCCGAGGCGCTGGCGGCGGATGCCGGCGTCAAGCGCGCCGCCAACGGCTGAACTTCCGGGCAGGACTGCGTTTCGCGGCGAGTCGTTGGGAGTCGCCGCGAAACCGCACCATCGCTGATAAACTACCGACCTCGCGCATCGAGGGGCGCTGCAGCAAACAGGCCGATCCGGCCGTGTCTGCCAGGCTCGATGCGCATGCCTTCAATGGCAACGGCGCCCTTAACGAAATATGGAGATGACTATGAGCGCAGTTGCGAAGCCGGCAACCTCCGGCGATTTTCACGTGGCCGATCTGTCGCTGGCCGATTGGGGCCGCAAGGAAATCCTGATCGCCGAAACCGAAATGCCCGGCCTGATGGCGATTCGCGAGGAATTCGCCAAGTCGCAGCCCCTGAAGGGCGCGCGCATCACCGGTTCCCTGCACATGACGATCCAGACTGCGGTGCTGATCGAGACGCTGCAAGCGCTCGGTGCCGAGGTGCGCTGGGCCTCCTGCAATGTGTTCTCGACCCAGGATCACGCGGCCGCGGCGATCGCGGTGCGCGGCACGGCCGTGTTCGCATTCAAGGGCGAATCGCTGGCCGAGTACTGGGATTTCACCCACCGCATCTTCGATTGGCCGGACGGTGGCTATTCGAACATGATCCTCGATGACGGCGGCGACGCGACGCTGCTGCTGCACCTGGGCACGCGCGCGGAAAGCGATCCGAGCGTGCTGGCCAAGCCCGGCAGCGAAGAGGAAATCGCGCTGTTCAACTCGATCAAGGCGCAGCTCAAGAAGGACCCGAAGTGGTACTCGACCCGCCTGAAGCAGATCAAGGGCGTCTCTGAGGAGACCACCACCGGCGTCAAGCGCCTGTACCAGATGGCGAAGGACGGCAAGCTGGCGTTCCCGGCCATCAACGTCAACGACTCGGTCACCAAGAGCAAGTTCGACAACCTGTACGGCTGCCGCGAATCGCTGCTGGACGGCATCAAGCGCGCCACCGACGTGATGATCGCCGGCAAGGTGGCCGTGGTCTGCGGCTACGGCGACGTGGGCAAGGGTTCGGCGCAGGCGCTGCGTTCGCTGTCGGCGCAGGTGTGGATCACCGAGATCGATCCGATCTGCGCGCTGCAGGCGGCGATGGAAGGCTATCGCGTGGTGACCATGGAAGAGGCGGCCCCGCTGGCCGACATCTTCGTCACCACCACCGGTAACTTCCACGTGATCACGCACGATCACATGCGGGCGATGAAGAACAACGCCATCGTCTGCAACATCGGTCACTTCGACAACGAGATCGACGTGGCGTCCTTGCGCCAGTACACCTGGGAGAACATCAAGCCGCAGGTGGATCACGTGATCTTCCCGGACGGCACGCGCATCATCCTGCTGGCCGAGGGCCGCTTGGTGAACCTGGGATGTGCGACGGGTCATCCGTCCTACGTGATGAGCTCCTCGTTTGCGAACCAGACGCTGGCGCAGATCGAGCTGTACAGCAACACGGCCAAGTACCCGATCGGCGTGTACGTGCTGCCGAAGCAGCTGGACGAGAAAGTGGCGCGTCTGCAGCTGGCCAAGCTGGGTGTGCAGCTGACGCAGCTGACGGACGATCAGGCGAAGTACATCGGCGTGGCGAAGGAAGGTCCGTACAAGCCCGATCACTATCGTTATTGAGCGGTGCGCGGGTGGGGGATTCATTCCCCCACCTGTTCCTCCCGGCGACCGGCGAGGAACCTGGCGGGCACTCACGTTGGCTTTCCGATCCCACGGTCGCCGCGGGAACGTTGGCAGGGGCACGGCCCCGTTACGAGATATGTCCGCCAAGATCATCGACGGCAAAGCCATCGCGCACAAGCTGCGCACCGAATATCACGCGCGCGTCGATGAGCTGAAATCGCGCCACGGCATCATCCCCGGCCTGGCCGTGCTGCTGGTGGGCGATAATCCTGCCTCGCGCGCCTACGTGCGTACCAAGATCAAGGCGTGCCAGGAGGCTGGCATCCGCTCCGAGCTGATCGAGCTGCCGCCACAGGCCACCGAAGCGCAATTGCTCGAGCACATCGAGACGCTCAATCTCGACCCGTCCATCCACGGCATCCTGGTGCAATTGCCGTTGCCGCCGCAGATCCGCGTCGCAAGCGTGCTGGAGCGCATTTCGGTGGAGAAGGATGTCGACGGCTTTCATCTCTACAACATGGGTGGGCTGGTCACCGGCAACACCGTGTTCTCGCCGTGCACGCCCTATGGTGTGCAGAAGATTCTCGAACACGAGCAGATCCCGGTGGAAGGCCGCAACGTGGTGGTGGTCGGCGCCAGCAACATCGTCGGCAAGCCCACTGCGCTCATGCTCATGCAGCAGGACGCGACGGTCTGCATCTGTCACAAGAAGACGCGCGACCTGGGTCAGTTCACGCTGCTGGCGGACATCCTGGTGGTCGCGGCCGGCGTGCCGAACCTGATCGTGCCGCAGATGGTCCGCACCGGCGCAGTGGTCATCGATGTGGGCTTCAACCGGTTGCCGGATGGGCGCATCGTCGGCGACGTGGATTTCGAGGGCGTGAAGCAGAAAGCTTCCTACATTACGCCGGTGCCGGGCGGGGTCGGCCAGATGACGGTGACCATGCTGCTGCACAACACCATTCTGTCGGCCGAGCGCTCGATTGCCGGCACTTCGCGACGCTTCAGCGCGGCGCGCGCCAAGAGCGGCTGAGGGGCAAATCGTCGTGGACGCCACGCTCGAACAGATTCTGAGCGAGTACGAGCAGCGCGCGGCCGAGGAATCCCGAGTGCGCGACACGCTGTCGCCACGCGAATTCTCCGATCGCATCGACGAATTCCTGATCTGCGTCGGGCCCGAGACCGGCAGGATGATGCATCTGCTGGTGTGCGGTCTGAAGGCGCAGACCATCGTCGAGCTCGGTGCGTCCTACGGTTACTCGACCTTGTGGCTGGCGGATGCAGCGCGTAGCACCGGTGGCAAGGTGCATAGCCTGGAGCTATCGCAGCAGAAGGTCGATTACGCGCGCTCGCAACTGCAACGCGCCGGCCTCGATTCGTTCGTCGAATTTCACATCTGTAGTGCGCTCGATACGCTGCCGCAGCTTCCCGGTCCATTCGATTTCGTGCTGGTGGATCTGTGGAAGGATCTGTATTCGCCCTGTTTCGAGCTGTTGCATCCGAAGTTGTCGAAAGGCGCGCTGGTGGCCGCCGACAACATGCTGTCTCCGCCGACAGCGGTGCGGCACGCCCAGGCTTATCAGCGCCGTGTGCGCGCCAAGGGCGACATGGATTCGCTGCTGCTGCCGATCGGTAGCGGCGTCGAGTTGAGCCGCAAGCTATGACGTTGCGGAAACTCATCAGTGTCCGATGGAGTAAGAAGCCCATCGCGATACGAGGCCCTGCGCACCGATGAGCAGGCTGTCGGAGAAGATCCGTGCCGGAAAATTCGTAGTCACCACCGAGCTGACGCCGCCCAAGGGCATCGACCTGGCGGATCTCTATGCGAAGGCCGACGCGCTCAGGGAAGTGGTGGATGGCATCAATCTCACCGAGTCGCCGCGTGCGCGCATGGCGATCGAACCGACAGCGGTCGCCAAGCTGTTGCTCGATCGCGGCCTGGAGCCGATCGTGCAGTTCACCGCGCGCGACCGCAATCGCATCGCCTTGCAGGCGGATCTGCTGGGCGCCGCGGTACTCGGCATCGGCAATGCCGTATTCATGGCTGGCGACGATCCGGCCAATGGCGATCATCCCGATGCCAAGCCAGTCTTCGATCTGACTACTATCGAAATGCTTGGCATGGCGCGCGCGCTGAACGCTGGGCGCGATCTGGCGGGCAACGAGCTGAAAGGCGCGCCTGCGCTGTTCATCGGCGCGACCGCCAATCCGGGTGCCGCCGATCTCCAGAGGGAAATGGAGAACACGCGACGCAAGATCGAGACTGGCGCGCAGTTCCTGCAGACGCAGGCCTTGTACGACGCGCCGGCTCTGGCGAAGTTCGTCGATGCCGTGCGGCCCGACGTCGGCCTGCTGGTCGGGGTCATTCCGCTGAAATCGGCGAAGATGGCCAACTGGCTCAACGCGAACGTTCCAGGCATTCATGTTCCGGATACGTTGATTGCCGAACTCGACGCGGTGGCCGACGATGAAGCGGCGCAGACGCAGGTCGGCATCGATATTGCGGCGCGCATCATCCGTTCAGTGCGGCCGTACTGCGCCGGCGTTCACCTGATGACCCTGGGATGGGAGAAGCACATCCCGGCCATTCTCCGCGCCAGTGCTTGACGCACTGCCCACATGCGCCGTCGTGCAAATCGCCGCGTAGCATGAACATCTGGGCGGCGGTTCAGCGCCGCCGCCAACATTCCTTCGAGGACCTCAACCATGAGCGCTGCTGCGAATTCCATCGCTACCGAGATCCATCATGTGATCGACGGCCAAAGGATTGCCGGCACTTCCGGCCGGGCCAGCGATGTTTTCAATCCGGCCACCGGCGTGATCAGCGCTCGTGTGCCCTTGGCCAGCGTTCGTGAGGTCGACGCCGCCGTTGCCGCAGCAGCGGCTGCGTTTCCTGCGTGGGCGCAGCTGGCGCCATTGAAGCGGGCACGCATTCTGTTCAAGTTCAAGGAGCTGCTGGAGCGCAACCACGATGTGCTGGCAGCGGCGATCACGCGCGAGCATGGCAAGGTCCTGTCGGATGCACGCGGCGAAGTCACGCGCGGCATCGAAGTCGTGGAATTCGCCTGCGGCATCCCACAGCTGTTGACGGGCAGCCACTCCGACAACATCGGCGGCGGCATCGACAACTGGGACCTGCGCCAGCCGCTGGGCGTGGTCGCGGGCGTCACACCTTTCAATTTCCCGGTGATGGTACCGATGTGGATGCTCCCGCTGGCGCTCGCTTGCGGTAATACGTTCGTGCTCAAGCCCTCGGAACGCGATCCGTCACCGAGCCTGATCATCGCCGACCTGCTGCAAGAGGCGGGCTTGCCCGACGGCGTGTTCAATGTCGTGCAGGGCGACAAGGTCGCGGTCGATGCCTTGCTTGCGCATCCGGATGTGCAGGCGCTTTCTTTCGTGGGCTCGACTCCCATCGCGCAATACATCTATGCGGAAGGCGCGAAGTACGGCAAGCGCATTCAGGCGCTCGGTGGCGCGAAGAATCACCTGGTGGTCATGCCGGATGCGGATCTCAATCAGGCGGTCGATGCGCTGGTCGGCGCAGCTTACGGCTCTGCCGGCGAGCGCTGCATGGCGATCTCGGTCGCGGTGGCCGTGGGCGAAGTGGCCGATCGCCTGGTCGAGGCACTGGCGGCACGTGCCCGGTCATTGACGATCGGTGACGGCATGGATCCGGCGAGCGAGATGGGGCCGCTGGTCACCAGCGCGCATCGGCAGAAAGTCGAAGGCTACATTGCACGCGGCGTCGCAGAAGGCGCGCAACTGGTCGTCGACGGCCGCAATCATCGAGTGCCGAATCTCGCCAACGGTTTCTTCACCGGTGGCACGTTGTTCGATCATGTGACGCCGGCAATGACGATCTACAAGGAAGAGATCTTCGGTCCGGTACTGTCGGTGGTGCGTGTGCCCGACCTGGCGGCCGCCGTCGATCTCGTCAACCGGCACGAATTCGGCAATGGCGTCTCGTGCTTCACCTCCGATGGCAATGCGGCCCGCATCTTCACGCGGGCGGTGCAGGTCGGCATGGTTGGCATCAACGTGCCGATTCCAGTGCCCATGGCCTGGCATTCCTTCGGCGGCTGGAAGCGCTCGCTGTTCGGCGATCATCACGCCTACGGCGAGGAGGGCGTGCGCTTCTACACTCGTTACAAGAGCGTGATGCAGCGCTGGCCGGACAGCATCGCCAAGGGTGCGGAGTTCACGATGCCGGTGGCGAAGTAGTCGCTGGCCAAGGAGCGGGTGGCATGATCGATCGACGCAGTCTGATGCAGGGCGCGGCAGGTCTGGTCCTGGCCGGCGTGAGTGGCATGGAAGCTGTTGCCGCCGCTGCCGGCAAGGCGGTCGGCGAGGATGGCAAACTCGCGATGCTGTTGCAGCGGCTGGCCGAGGAATGGCTGCGCCGCAGTCCCGAAGAAGCCACTCGTTATGGATTCGACACCGGAGCCAACGCCGGACTGCGCCGCTTGCTCGACGATCGCTCGCTCGCCTCGATCGAGGGCGACCGCAAGTTGGCGGCGGATGCGCTGGCGCAGCTGGCACGTATCGACCGCCGTGCGCTGGGCGCCGCGGCTGCTCTCGATTTCGATGTCGCGAAATTCGTCTACACCACGCTGCGGCAGCAGCTCGACCGCTACGGCTACATGGACATCAACCTGCGGCCGAGTCCCTATGTGGTGAGCCAGATGAACGGCGCCTATTACTGGCTGCAGGAGTTCCTCGGCTCGAACCATCCCATCGAAGTGAAATCGGACCTCGATGCGTACTTCGCGCGCCTTGACGCATTGGGTACGACGCTCGACCAGGAAACCGAGAGGATCCGGCACGACGCCGGCATGGGCGTGATCCTGCCCGATTTCGTGCTGGCCAAGACCATCGCCCAGCTTCGTGAGCTGCGCGATTCGCAGCCAGGGACCACCGCCATGATCGCTCCAGTGATCGAGCGTGCGAGGGCAAAGGGGCTGGGCGATATCGGGCCGCGAGCCGCAGCGATCTTCCGCAAGTCGGTAGTACCAGCGCTGTCGCGCCAGATCGAGGCGCTACAGGCGTTGACCTCGAAGGCGCAGGACAAGGCGGGTGTCTGGGCTCTGCCGGACGGGGAGGCGTACTACGCCGCTTCGGTGCATTCGAATACCACGGCGAGCGTGGCTGTCGCTGAGCTGCACCAGTTCGGCTTGCAGCAAGTGGCCGAAATCGCGGCGCAGCTCGATACGAGTCTGAAGGCGGAAGGCTATGCGCGTGGTTCGGTGGGTGAGCGCATCAATGCGCTGAACTACGATGCGCGCTTTCTGGTTTCTGAGGACGATGCAGGTCGCGCGCGTCTGTTGTCCGCTGCGCGCGATGCACTCGATGCAATCCGCGTCAAGCTGCCTGCGGGCTTCAAGACCATTCCCGATGCGCCGATCGAAGTGCGGCGCATTCCGGTTGCCATCGAGGATGGTGCGCCGGGCGCGTTCTACAGCGAAGGAGTTGGCGATCAGCCCGGCACGTTCTCGCTCAATCTCAAGACGCCGTCGGATCTGCCGCTGTGGCGGCTGCCGACGCTGGCATACCACGAAGGTATTCCGGGACATCATTTCCAGGCCGCTGTGCTGAAGGCCGCCGGCGAGCTGTCGCTGTTTCGCCGCCTGGTGCGTTTCTCTGCCTATACCGAAGGCTGGGCGCTATATGCCGAACGCGTGGCGGACGAGTTGGGCATCTATCAAGAGAATCCGGTCGGTCGCATTGGCCTGCTGCAGTCCGAACTGTTCCGTGCGGCGCGTATCGTGGTCGATACCGGCATTCACTACAAACGCTGGACTCGCGATCAGGCAACGCAGTGGATGATCGATAACGCGGGCGAGCAGGCCGGCGCAGCGCAACGGGAGATCGATCGCTACTGTGTTTATCCCGGCCAGGCCTGCAGCTTCATGGTGGGTGCCGCCGAGATTCGCGCGGTACGTGAAGCAGCGCGTCGAAAGATGGGCGCGCGCTTCGATGTGCGCGAGTTCCACGATCTGGTACTGCGCTCGGGTCCGGTGCCGATGGATGTTCTGAAGTCGGCCGTCGGTCAATGGAGCGGCGTGGTGTGATCTTCGCCGTCCGTGGCTTTCTCAGGCCGCTTGCGGAGCCGAGCTTCTGAGATAACCCTCGACCTGCTGCAGCAACTGCGACACGCCCATCGGCATCTGCCGCCCGGCACGCGTGATCAGGCTGATCTTGGTCGAATTGAGGACGGCGTTGGTGGTCGCGATCGCCTTGAGCCTGCCCGCAGCCAGGTCGTCCTGGGCCAGGAACTCCGGCATCACCGTGACGCCGCGGCCGCATTTGGCGAAGTCCCTGAGCAGGGTCATCGAATTGGCGATCAGCTCGGACTCCAGGACCACGCCGTCGGCCGCTTCGGCGGCGCGCACCAGCTGACGGATGCGTAGAGAGTCTTCGGGCAAGCCGATGCTGCACTTGGTCAGCTCCGACAGATTCACCGATTCGCGCTGGGCCAGTTCGTGCGAGGGATGCATGACGACCTTGAGCGGCTGGTCGAGCGACAGGCGGGCGCGCACCTTGGGATCGCGCGGCACGTCGAAGATGAGGGCGAAGTGAGCTTCGTCGTCGCGCACCATGGCGACGGCATCGTTGGTGCCGCTCACCTTCACGCGCACCGTCATGCCGGGATAGTTGCGCATGAACTGTTGCAGCGCCTCACTGAAGTGTTCGGTGATGAAGGCTTCGCCGACGGCCAGATCGATCCGGCCGGTGCGTATGCTCTTCAGCTCTTCGAGCCGCGACAGGAACACCTCTTCGTGGGCGCGGCTCTCGCGGTAATAGACGCAGGCGGCTTCGCCGGCTTCGGTGAGCTTGATCCGGCGCCGGCCGCCTTCGATCAGCGGCACGTCGAGCTCCTTCTCCAGTGCCGCGATCTGCCGGCTGACCGAGGAGGTGGCGACGTCGAGCTGTTTGCCGGCTGCACGCATGGTGCCGAGACGCGCCGCTTCGTACAGGTAGCGCAGGCGGATTTCGTGCTGCATGGAAGCTCCGAAGGCTGGTTGCGAGGGACGCAACAGCGGGAAGTCTAGGTTCGTACCGAATCAGGTTTCAATGTTCCCTGACGTGGGGACCCCTCTTTCTCTGCGCCGGGAACGCCTTAAACACGAGCGCGTGCGTTTCGGGCGGTGTTTTCAGGCAGGTTGCGTCACTGCGCGCCGGCCGTCGGCCAGGTCGGTTGCGGGCTGCGCCGGCTGGCCGTCGATCCAGGTTTCGAGCACGTTCATGTCGTCGTCGGCGAGCACCAGACTGGCGCGATAGCCGCGCTCGATGCGGCCGAGCTCGTGTTCCAAGCCGAGGAAAGCTGCCGGATATTCGGTGGCCATGCGGACGGCCTGGGCGAGGTCGATTCCCAGCAGCTGCGCCGCGTTGGCGACCGCTGCGGCCATGTTGAGATTGGAGCCCGCCAGGGTGCCGGCCTCGTCGAGGCATTTACCGTCGCGTACCGTGATGCGCCGGCCCTGCAACATGAACTCGTCGCCGTCGATGCCCACGCTGGGCATGGCGTCGGTGACCAGCATGAAGCGGTCGCGCGGTTTGCTGCGCAGGGCGATCTTCAGCACCACCGGATCCACGTGCAGGCCATCGAGGATGATGCCGCACCAGCTGTCTTGATCGTCGAGCGCCGCGCCGACCACGCCCGGCTCGCGTCCGGTGAGCTGCGACATTGCATTGAACAGGTGCGTGAATCCTCGCAGACCCTGATCGAGCGCCGCCTTGATCTCGGCGTAAGTGGCATTGCTGTGACCGGCGGAGACGATGACACCGGCGTCGGTCAGCTTGCGAATGATCCGCGGCGTGGTCATTTCCGGTGCCAGCGTGATCAGCGTCCTGCCGCCCTGCAGCGAGGTCAGCAGCTTGAGCGCCGTTTCGTCCAGCTCGCGCAGCTTGGTGGCGTCGTGCACACCCTTGCGCTGCACATTGAGGAACGGGCCTTCGATGTGAATTCCCAGCACGCCCGGCATACCCGCACGGATCGCCGCCTGTACGGCGCTCAACGCATTCTCGACGACATGCAGATCGTCGCTGATCAGCGTGGGTAGAAAGCCGGTGGTGCCGAAGCGCCGGTGTGCGCGGCCAATGGCGTGGATCGATTCGGTCGAAGGATCGTCGTTGAACAGGACGCCGCCGCCGCCGTTGACCTGAGTGTCGATGAAGCCCGGCAGCAGCAGCTGTCCCTGCAGATCGTGGTGGGTTGCCGATTTCACGGCAGGATCGTCGGCGGCGACCACGTCGAGGATGCGGCTGCCGTCGATGAGGACGGCGAGGCCTTCGACGAAGCCGGATTCGCGCAGCACGCGGCCATTGACCAGTGCGACAGGCATCAGAGGGTCTCGGTGACTTTTCTCAGATGTGGTGGCACATCCGGGTTGAAGCCGCGCGCAATCGCCAGCGAAGCGGCCATGCGGTAGAAGCTCTGGATCATCAGTATCGGTTCGATGACCGGATGCGTGGCGATGACCGGCAGCGTGATCGCGCCAGCCGTGCGCCCGCCCGCAAGCAGCACGTTCGCGCCGCGGCTGATGAAGTCCTGAGCCAGCGTTTCGATGCCGGCGCGCGTGTCATCGCTTTGCGAGAAGGCGAGCACCGGAAAGCCTCGTCGCACCAGCGCCATCGGGCCATGCTGGACTTCCGCGGCGCTGAAGGCCTCCGCGTGCAGACCGCAGGTTTCCTTGAATTTCAGCGCAGCCTCCTGCGCGATGCCCAAGCCGAAACCACGGCCTACTACGAACAGATTCACTGCCGGCTGCAGCAGGGGGATCGCCAGATTCCAATCCAGCGACCACGACTGATCGAGCAGCGCGGGAGCCTGCCGCAAAGCCGTGAGCAACTCTTCGCTCTCGATCCAGCTGGCCAGCAGGTGAACGATGGCGCTCAGTGAGGCGATGTAGGACTTGGTGGCCGCCACGCTGGTCTCGGGGCCGGCTTGCAGGTCGATTGCGTGATGCGCGGTCTGCGCCAGCGGCGAGCCCGGCGAATTGCACAGCGCCACGATGTAGGCCCCGGAGGCTTTGGCGCTCTCGACCGTGGCCAGCAGGTCCGGGCTCTTGCCCGATTGCGAGATCGCCAGGAACAGCGCGCCACGCAGATCGGTGCGGGTGTCGTAAACCGAGCTCAGCGACGGTGCTGCGGAAGAGGTCAGTGCCTTGGTGTGCGTCTCGATCAGATACTTGGCGTACGTCGCCGCATGATCCGAACTGCCGCGCGCACCTGTGACCACCACGCGTGGCGACAGCTCGCGCAGCACGGCACCCAGCTTGCGCATGTCGTCGGCGTTGGCGTCGATCTGGGTACGGACGACGTCGGCCGCCTGCGCGGCCTCGCGGTACATGCGGGTTTCAATGTTCATGAAGAGGCGTTGAGCTCGGCGACGAAATCGTAGATGTCGCCGCGATAGAACGACTGGGTGAACTCGATGGTGCGCCCGTCCTTGAGCGAGCCCAGGCGTTCGACCAGCAGGCCCGGATCTTTTTCCTGTGCCTTGAGCAGCTGCGCCTGTTCGCCTGTGAGCAGTACCGCCCGCAGACGTTGCAGGGCGTGCGCCGGCCGGTTGCCGGTTTTCTCCAGGGCTTCATATAGCGAGCTTTCGACGGCCTCGACCGATTGCAGGCACGAGGCGAGGACGGTGGCGTATTCCAGTGCCATCGGCGCATCGTCCGCGTAGCGGATACGGTGGAAACGATAAACCGGCGTGCCGGGGCTGGAGCGCAAGGCCAGTGCTTCTTCCGGTGTCACCGAGCCGGCGGCGCGATTCAGCCACACGCTGTGCGGCTTGCGGCCGCGGGCGCGCATGTCTTCGGAGAAGGACGTGAGCTTGGCGAAATTCTTCTCGACGCGATTGCTGACGAAAGTGCCCGATCCCTGGCGGCGGATCAGCAAGCCTTCTTCGACCAGGCCATCGATCGCTTTGCGTACGGTGATACGCGATACGGCGAGCTCTTCAGCGAGATCGCGCTCGGGCGGCAACGCGTCGTCCGGGCCGAGCACGCGGCTCTCGATGATGTTGCGGAGGCTTCGCTGCAATTGCTGATAGAGAGGCAGGGTGCTCGATTCGTCGAGCGGCCGCAGGTGGTGGAACAGCGATGCCAAGATGCCTCTCCTCGAAAGGTGCGTCAGCCAGGTCAGTGCGGCGGGGCGGTTCGTGCGCACACAATGCCATTACGATATAACCAATGCAATACCAATAAAGCATCGCACCGCTGCATCATCTCACATAAGTAGCTGTAATTGTGAAATAAAGTGGCTATCCAATACATTGGTATCCAAGAGGCTTGGCAAGCGCTGCGCACTGGTACTATATTGGAACCAAATTGGTCCGCTCAATAACACACAGGGGTAGGCGCTTTATGAGCAAGAGAACTACGACGCTGGTCGGCGCGGCGGTGGCATTGGCACTACAGCATGGAGCACCCGCGTATTCCCAATCCACGCCCGGTGCAGCTTCGGACCAGATTGAAGAGGTCATCGTCACCGGCATCCGCGGCAGCCTGAAGGCGTCGCTGGAGGTCAAGCGTGATGCCGACTCGGTCGTCGAGGCGTTGAGCGCCGAGGACCTGGGCCAGTTCCCGAACACCAACGTCGCCGAGGCGATGACGCAGGTTCCCGGCGTCGCTATCGACCGCCGCTTCGGCCAGGGCGAGCGCGTCAGCATCGACGGCACCGATCCCAGCCTCAACCTGACCTTCCTCGATGGCCACCCGGTGGCGCAGTCGATCTGGCTGTTCGGCGAACAGCCCAATCGCGGCTTCGACCAGACCCAGATCGCCTCGGAAATCATCGGCCGCATCGAGATTTTCAAATCGCCCGAAGCGCGCCTGCCCGAAGGCAGCCTCGGCGGCACCGTGCTGATGCACACGCGCAAGCCGCTGGAGCTGGAAGCCAATACGCTGACCGGCACCGCCGCCTACAACTACAACGAGCAGGCCGACGAGGGAAAGCCGAGCGTCTCCGGGTTGTACAGCTGGAAGAACTCCGCTGAAACGTTCGGCGTCGCGATCGCCGCGCAGCACTACGAGGAGCAGGTCGATCGCCAGGGCATGGAGATCTTCCGCTATGCGCCCGCATCCACCTTCCCGAATGCGACCGGCGTGGATCCCGACGCGCAGGTGCCCAACAGCATCAACGCTGCCTGGTTCCAGCAGAAGCGTGAGCGCGACAGCGTCACCGTCAACCTGCAGTTCAAACCGGTCGAGGCGCTGGAGCTCAACCTGAGTGGCCTGTACATCAGCGAGGACTTCGCCAACTACAACCAGTCGATGTACACCTTCCTGGACAATCTGCCCGGGCAGGTCGACCAGCTGAATGTCGGCGCCAACGGCATCGCCACCAGCGGGCATTCCGGGCCGACCGGCAGGATTTTCTACGACAACAACGTGCGCGCTTCCGAGCCGACCACCCGAGGCCTGGATCTGCAGGGCGCCTGGCAGGGCGAGGGCTGGTCGCTGTCCGGCCAGGTCGGCACCAGCAAGTCCGACAACGACCTCAAGCAGTGGTTCATCGAGCCGGTCTACACCGGCGGCTTCAGCTGGGACATCAACAACGGCGTCACCTTCGACGATCCGGACGCGGCGCGCGATCCGGCGAACTGGGTGGGGCTGGGATTCTTCGGCAATCACGGCATCTTCAAGACCGAAACCAAAGACACGTACGGACAGGCGGATTTCAGCATCGAGCTGGGCGGCGGCGTGTTCGACCAGCTGCATGTGGGCGTGCGGCGTCACAAGCACGATGAGGATTTTTCGCTCAACGTCTATCCCATTTCTCCGGTCGGCGATCTGGCTCAGGTCGGCACGGTCGGCCTCACCGACATCCAGGGCTTCACTGCGGATCATGGCCGGCATGTGTACACGGGCCGCGGCAACGTGCTCAATTGGGTCAACGGTGCGCCGCCGGACTTCACCAAGCCGGATGCGGCCAGCTTCCTGAACAACACGTTCCAGGTGGAGCAGACCAATACCGCGGGCTATGCGCAGCTCGATTTTGGCAAGGACCGCCGCCTGCACGGCAACGTTGGCGTGCGCTTCGTGAACGCCAAGATCGAAAGCACGGCGTACAACCTGGTCGGCGTGGCGGCGGTGCTGCCGGCGCAACCGCAATGGCTGGTGACGCAGAAGAACGACGAGGACTACGTGCTGCCCTCGCTCAATCTGGCGTTCGACGCCGCCGAGGATGTGGTGCTGCGCTTCGCTGCCGCCAAGGTCGTGGCGTGGGCGCCGTACAACCAGATGGCGCCGAACACGTTCCTCAACGACACCCAGCTCACCGGCGCCGGCGGCAATGCGCATCTGAAGCCGTACGAGTCGATCAACTACAACGCCGCGGTCGAGTGGTACTTCGCGCCCGAGTCGGTGCTGGCGGCCTCGGTGTTCTACAAGGACGTCGACAACTTCATCGAGAACAATCCCGCCATCGAACGGTTGTTCAACGGCATCAGCGACGACCCCGATCCGCAGGCCTTCCTGGATCTGGTCGCCAGAGGCGCCTGCAGCGCCGATGGCTTCTGCGACTACAGCGTGCTGCGCCCGGCCAATGCCGGCAAAGGCAAGATCAAGGGTTTCAACCTGAGCTACCAGCAGCCGTTCGGCGCGACCGGTTTCGGCGTGGTGGCCAACTACACCTTCGCCGACGGCGAGACGGCAGCCGGCAACGATCTGCCGTTCCAGTCGGAGAACCAGTACAACGTGAGCCCGTACTTCGAGAATGACCGGTTCAGCGCGCGCGTGACCTATGGCTGGCGCAGCGAGTATCTGGCGGGCGGCTTCGTTGCCGGTGCGCCGCCGGTAAGCGTGGACGCGTACGCCGACCTGGGCCTGAGCCTGGGCTGGACGCTCAACGAGATGGTGCAGTTCAATTTCGATGCCCAGAACCTGCTCGACGAGGAGTACTTCCAGTACTTCCAGCAGAAGTCCGTGCCGGCCAACAGCTACAAGACCGGGCGCCGTTACCAGGTTTCGGTGCAGTTCAAGTTCTGAGGCAGTCCATCGCGGTCGCCGGCTTCGGCGACCGCGATCCTGCAGGGCTCGAAGGTTGGCAAGTCCGCAGCGCTTCCAGCCAATGATGGGACGAGCGGCGCGCTCGAACGGCGCCGGCTGTTCGGATGCAGTGCGTGCGGCCGGCGGGATGCGACCGCACGCCCAGTAATTGCTGCGGGGGATATCGAGTGCGCACTACAAGAACTGCTGCGGTGCTGGTTGGCACCGGTGCCTTGATCGCTCTCATGTTGGCCGGTTGTGACGCGAGTTCGACACGAACGGCCGCGACCAACGACGGTGCGACGCAGCCGAAGGTTTCGATCATTCCCGCACCGCGCGAAATGAGTCGGGGTGAAGGCGCATTCACGCTCACCAGCAGCACCCCGGTCGTCTTCACTTCCGGATCGGATGCGCAACGTATTGCCGGCTATTTCACCGAGCTGGTGCAACGCACGCAGGGTCTGGTCCTGCACGCTGCGCCAGCGACCGAGGCGGGCGAGAACGTCATCAGTTTCAAGCTCCTGGCCGGCGAGGCTGCCGCGGACGAAGGCTATTCGCTCGACGTATCCCCCCGAGCGATTACCGTCTCCGCTGGCAGTTCTCGCGGCCTTTTCTATGGCGCGGTGACGCTCTGGCAATTGCTTACCGCCGGCGCCCCGCATACGGCGACGGTCGAGATTCCGGCAATGAAAATCGTCGATGCGCCGCGGTTTCGCTGGCGCGGACTGATGCTGGATTCGGCGCGCCACTATCAATCGCCGCAGTTCGTGCGCCAGTTCATCGACTGGATGGCGCTGCACAAGCTCAACGTGCTGCACTGGCATCTGACCGACGATCAGGCCTGGCGGCTGGAGATCAAGAAGTATCCGCGCCTGACCAGTGTCGGCGCCTGGCGCGTACCGGCCGGTCCGGCCGCGGCTGCGGACATCGATCCGTCGACCGGTAAGCCGCGCGTCTACGGCGGCTTCTATACGCAGGATCAGGTGCGCGAACTGGTCGCCTACGCGGCCCAGCGCAATATCACCGTGGTTCCGGAAATCGAAATGCCCGGCCATGCGACTGCGCCGGTGGTTGCGTATCCGCAGCTCGGCGTGACTGATCATCCGCCCACCGCAGTGCCGGCGGATTGGGGCATCTACCCGACGCTGTACAACGTCGACGACAGCACCTTCGCTTTCCTGGAAGATGTGCTGACCGAAGTGATGGCGCTGTTTCCCAGCGACTACATCCACGTCGGCGGTGACGAAGCGGCGAAGGGTCAGTGGAAGGCTTCGAAGTCGGTGCAGGCGAAGATGCGTGCACTCGGTATCAAGGATGAGCATGCGCTGCAGAGCTACTTCATCCAGCGCATCGAGAAATTCCTCAACGCCCACGGCCGCAAGCTGATCGGCTGGGATGAGATCCTCGAAGGCGGGCTCGCGCCGAACGCCGCCGTCATGTCCTGGCGCGGCATCGACGGCGCCATCGCCGCCGCCACGGCCGGGCACGACACGGTGCTATCGCCGCAGCCGGGCCTGTATCTCGACAATCGCCAGAATGGCCCGGCTGATCCCTCGCCCGGCCGCGGCTGGGTCGTCAGTGTCGAGGACATCTACCGCTTCGATCCGGCGCCGGCCTCGCTGCAAGGACAGCAGTTGCAGCATATTCTCGGGGTGCAGGCCAACCTCTTCACCGAGCACATGAGAACCGAACAGCGGGTCGAGTACATGACATTCCCGCGCGCAGCGGCGCTTGCGGAGGTCGCGTGGTCGCCGGCCGGAAAGCTCGACTGGCAGGATTTCCAGGGCCGATTGCCGGCGCAACTGGCGCGTTATGACGCGCTTGGCATCCATTACGCGCCGCTTGCGACTGACCTCAATGCCAGCACCTCCGCTACGCGCCGCAACAGTCACCAGCTGGACATGTGCAGTGACAAACTGGTGCTGTCGCTGACCGACGATGCGCCGCTGACGGCAGAGCGTGCCGTGTTCCTGGTCGACATCATGAATCCGTGCTGGATCTTCAAGGGCGCGGACCTGTCGCAGGCCACGGCGCTGGCCGCCTCGGTCGGCCAGGTCCCGTTCAATTTCCAGATCGGCGACGATGTCAACGCCATCCCGCTGCCAAAGCCGAAGACGCCGCAGGGCGAGCTCGAGGTGCGCATCGATAGCTGCGAGGGCGAGCTGCTCGCGTCGCTGCCGCTGGCGCCGGCCGTGTCGAACCTGACGGTGACGTCGCTGCCGCCCGCCGCCATCGCGGCACGTGAAGGCAAGCACGACCTGTGTTTCACTTTCACGCGTGCCAGTGTCGATCCCATCTGGGTCATCGACACCGTGGAGCTGATCCGGTCCGCCGCGGCGGCAGAGTAAATCGTCAAGGATCCTGCGATGCCGAACACAATCCTGCTGGCCCCGCTGAGCGGCTGGAGTGCCCCGCTGGACGAAGCACCGGACGCCGTATTCGCGCAGCGCATGCTGGGCGATGGTGTCGCCATCGATCCGGTCTCGAACGAGCTGGTGGCGCCTTGCGACGGTGAAGTGATCTCCATCGCGCCGTCGAAGCATGCGATTGCCGTACGTGCCGCCAGCGGCGCGGAAGTGTTGATGCACGTCGGGATCGACACGGTGAATCTCGGCGGCGAAGGTTTCGAGCTGCATGTGCAGCAGGGCGCGAAGGTTCGCGCTGGACAGCGGCTGCTCAGCTTCGATCTCGACCTGCTGGCGCGGCGCGCGAAAAGCCTGATCACGCCGGTGGTCGTGACCAACGGCGACCAGTTCGTCATCGCGACCTCGCAGCGTAATCGGGAGATCCGGGCGGGCGAGACGCTGCTGGAACTGCAGCAGGTTGGCCAGTCCGTTGCCACGACGGCCAGCACTGCCGGCTCGGAAGCGAGCGAACGCGTCGTCGTGGAGCACGAGCATGGCATCCACGCGCGGCCGGCGGCCTTGATCGCCAGCTATGCCAAGACTTCACCGGTGGAACTGAGCGTTCAGGCGCACGGACGCAGCGCCAACCCAAGGAGCGCCGTGGCGCTGATGTCGCTGGGCATTCGTCGTGGAGACGCAGTGACAGTCGTCGGTGCTGGGCCAGACGCGGCAGCGGCCGTCGCAGAGATCAAGCGGCTCATTCTGAGCATTGCCGACGCCGCGCCGCTGGCTGCCTCGACTCGCGAAGCGCCTGGGGCGTCTCAGGATGCTCAGGTTTCTGTAAAGTGTCCATCCAGTGATCAGCAACGCATACGCGCGGTCGTGGCGAGCCGAGGCTTCGCCGTAGGCAAGGCCTTCTACCTGCGGGCGGCGGAAATCGCGGTCAGCGAAGCAGGTCGCGGAGTTGCGCACGAGAGCGCGGAGCTGGAACGAGGCCGCGCGGAAGTTCGCGATCGATTGCAGCAGCTGGCGAAGAATGCCGAACGCACTGCACAGGAAGTCATCGCGGCGCATCTGGAGTTTGTTGACGATTGGGAGCTGGTCGCCGCGGCTCGTCGTTCCATCGCGCGCGGCAAGAGCGCGGCTTATGCGTGGCGTCGTGCGGTGCGCGATAGCGCCGATACGCTGCGTGCGCTGGGTGATCCGCGTATCGCCGAACGCGTGGACGATCTTCTCGATCTGGAGCATCAGGTGCTGGTCGCGCTGCTCGGTCAAACGCCGGCAGCGAAGGTCGACGTGCCGGATCACGCCATCATCCTGGCCGAGGATCTCAAGCCTTCGCAGCTGGTCACGCTGGACGCCGAGAAGATCGCGGGCATCTGCCTGGCAGCCGGCGGGCCGACCTCGCACGTGGCGATTCTGGCCGCGGCCATGGGGGTGCCGGCGCTGGTTGCCGCCGGCCCGGCCGTGCTCGATATCGCCGATGACACCTGCCTGATTCTCGATGCGGAGCAGGGCGTGCTGAAGGTTGCGCCGGAGCAGTCCGAGCTCACGGCCGCCGAGCGCACGCTGGCGGCACGGCGGCAACGCATTGCGGCCGAGCGCTCGGCTGCGCAAAGCGATTGCCACACCGCCGATGGCACCCGTATCGAAGTCTTTGCCAATCTCGGTTCGCTCGCCGATGCCCAGGCTGCGGTCACGCAGGGTGCGGAAGGTTGCGGACTGTTGCGAACGGAGTTCCTGTTCCTGGATCGCGAAGCGGCACCTGACGAGCAGGAGCAGGCTGCGCGTTACCAGGAGATCGCTCATGCGCTGGCGGGGCGACCGCTGGTCATCCGCACGCTGGATATCGGCGGCGACAAGCCGATTCCGTATCTACCGCTGCCGGCGGAACAGAATCCGGCGCTGGGGCTGCGCGGCGTACGTACCAGCCTGTGGCGGCCCGAACTGTTGCGAGTGCAGTTGCGGGCGCTGTTGCAGGTCCGGCCGGCGGGGCAGTGTCGCATCCTGTTGCCCATGATCACCGATCTCGAGGAAGTCCGGACGGTGCGCCGCGTGATCGAGGAAGAACGGCGAGATCTGGGAATCAGTGCGCCGATCCAGGTTGGGGCGATGATCGAGACGCCGGCCTCCGTGGTACTGGCCGATCAGATCGCGCGCGAAGTCGAGTTTCTATCCATCGGCACCAACGATCTCACCCAGTACGCGCTTGCGATGGATCGCGGACATGCGGATCTGGCGGCGCGCATCGACGCTTTGCATCCGGCCGTACTGCGCCTGATCGCCATGACCGCACAGGCGGCGAGCCGACAGCAACGACAGGTCGCTGTCTGCGGCGGTCTGGCTTCCGATCCAGCCGCGGTGGCCATACTGATCGGGCTCGGGGTGAGCGAGCTGTCGGTGGTGCCGACCATGATTCCGCAGCTCAAGCATCTCATCCGCACGCTCACGGTGGAGGACTGCCGAAGGCTCGCCGCACAGGCCCTGGAGCAGCAGTCGGCTGAAGCCGTGCGTGAGCAGGTGCTGCGGTTCAAGCCTCGCGATATCAAGGTGGCGCTATGAAGCAGATCCTTTCCGGCCTGCAGCGCATCGGTCGCGCGCTGATGCTGCCCATCGCCGTGTTGCCGGTCGCCGCCTTGCTGCTGCGGCTCGGCCAGCCAGACCTGCTGGATATTCCTGCAATCGCGGCAGCCGGCAACTCCATCTTCTCCAATCTCGGTCTGCTGTTTGCGATCGGTGTCGCCGTGGGCCTGGCGCGCGAGAACCATGGTGCGGCCGGACTGGCCAGCGTCGTGGGTTACCTGGTTGCGACCAAGGGAGCGGAGGTGCTGATTCCGGTGCCGGCGGACGTGGCGGCGAATCTCACCGGCCAAGCGCGGGATCTGGCGATTGCGGCTTTCAGCGCCAAGGAACTCGCCAAGCTGAGCGTGCCGGTCGGAATCATTTCCGGGCTCATCGCCGGTGCACTCTACAACCGTTACAGCGACATTCGCCTGCCGGCCTATCTCGCTTTCTTCGCTGGTCGCCGCTTCGTGCCGATCGCAAGCGGCTTCGCTGGACTGATCGTCGCGCTGTGCTTCGGCTTCGGCTGGCCGATGCTGGAGCGCGGTATGGATGCGGTCAGCGCGGCCGTGCTCGGCTCGCAATCGATCGGGCTGTTCGCTTATGGCACGTTGAATCGTGCGCTCATCATCACCGGCCTGCACCACATCCTGAACAATCTCGCCTGGTTCCTGCTGGGCGATTACAACGGCGTCACCGGCGACCTGAATCGCTTCTTCGCGGGCGACCCCAGCGCCGGCGCTTTCATGAGCGGCTTCTTCCCGGTGATGATGTTTGGCTTGCCGGCGGCCTGTTTCGCCATGTATCGCACCGCGCGGGTGGAGCGACGCAAAGCAGTGGGCGGCATGCTGCTGTCGATGGCGCTGACCTCGTTCCTCACCGGAGTGACCGAGCCGATCGAGTTCACGTTCATGTTTCTGGCGCCGCTGCTGTATGCCATTCATGCGGTGCTGACAGGTGTGGCAATGGCGGCGATGGACGCGTTCGGCATCCGTCTGGGGTTCGGCTTCTCCGCCGGGCTGTTCGACTACGTGCTCAATTATTCGCGCGCCACGCGGCCGTTGATGCTGGTGCCGATCGGGATTCTTTACTTTGGCCTGTACTACGGGCTGTTCCGCTTCTTCATCCTGCGCTTTGATCTCAAGACACCGGGCCGTGAGACGGAGGAAGCCGCTGCACGGGTCGCGCCTGTGTCAGCGGAGGGAACGCCGGCACAGGCATGGGTGCACGCACTGGGCGGCGCCGGCAATCTCGTTTCGGTGGATGCATGCACGACACGGCTGCGACTGGTGATTGCGGACCAGAAAGCCGTGGATGCGGATGCACTGAAGCAGTTGGGTGCACGTGGCTTGGTCAGACCGTCGCAGGACACGCTGCAAGTGGTGGTCGGTCCCATCGCCGATCAGGTGGCAGGCGAGATCCGCGCTGCGCTGGGCAGCGCCTTGAGCGAGAAGTCGATCCATCGGCCGGCCGCGGCTGAGGGTGAATCTTCCGCCACCGCCGAGGCGGCGCTTCCCAAAGTCGAGCTGGATGCACAGGCGCTGGCGGCGGCGCTGGGAGGCAGGAACAACATCGCGGCCATGGGCGTGAATGCCAGCCGCCTGAGCGTCGATCTGAAGAACTCAACGGTTGTGGATACAAAGGCGATCCGCGCCGCCGGCGCGCGAGCGGTGGTTCACGTGCAGGATTCGACCTGGCATGTAATCATCGGCCCCGGCGCCGCGGCGACCGCGCAAGCCTTGCAGGCTCCTTAGTCTGCGACGGGGCGGGTCCGCGTCAGCGCCGTGACAACGCTGAACGGGATCAGGATGCAAAAAGAAATCGCCACGACCAGCTCCAGGAGGATTGCATCATGCGGCCGTACCGTCCGTCTCTGCCCGCTTTGCTCACCCTGTTGTTCCTCGCCTGTGCCTGCAGTCGTCAAGCCCCGCATGAGGATTCCGATGCCGCCGGCAGCGGCAAGCCCACTGTCGCCAGCCAGCCTTTCGGCGCCTTGCCGGACGGCACCGCGGTCGAGCTGATCACGCTCACCAATGCTTCCGGCATGAGCGTCAGCGTCACCAGCTACGGCGCCATCGTTACCTCGATCAAGGTGCCGGATCGCACCGGCAAATTGGCCGATGTCGCACTCGGCTACGACACGCTCGAGGAGTACGTGAAGGATACTTCACACTTCGGTGCGCTGATCGGCCGCTATGCCAACCGGATCGCCAAGGCGCAGTTCGTGCTGGACGGCAAGACCTACAAGCTCGCCAGGAACGACGGCCCGAACTCGTTGCACGGCGGCGTGAAGGGCTTCGACAAGTTTGTCTGGAAGGCCGAGCCGTTCGAGCGGCCTACCGAAGTCGGCGTCGTGTTCACACGCACCAGTCCGGACGGCGAGGAGGGATTTCCGGGCAACCTGGCGGTCAAGGCGACCTACACGCTGACCAACAGCAATGAGCTGGCGCTGGAGCTGAACGCCACCACCGACAAGCCGACGGTGGTCAACCTGACCCAGCACACTTACTTCAATCTCGCCGGCGAGGGTTCAGGCAACGTGCTCAACCACGAGCTGACCGTCGAGGCCAATCGCTACACGCCGGTGGATGACAAGCTGATCCCGACCGGCGAGCTCGCCAGCGTGGCGGGCACGCCGTTCGATTTCCGTACACGCACCGCCATCGGTGCGCGTATCGGTCTGGACAATGCCCAACTGAAGCTGGGCAAGGGTTACGACCACAATTTCGTCCTGAACCGCGAGGGCAGCGACCTGGTGCTGGCCGCACGCGTCAAGGAAGCGAAGAGCGGCCGCATCCTGGAGGTCCACACCACCGAACCGGGCGTGCAGTTCTATACCGCGAATCATTTCGACGGCACGATCAAGGGCAAGGCCGGCCATGTCTATGCCAAGCACGATGCGTTCTGCCTGGAGACCCAGCACTTCCCCGATTCGCCCAACCAGTCGTCGTTTCCGACGACGCGACTGAATCCCGGACAGACCTATCAGTCGCGCACCGTGTTTGCTTTCAGCGCGCAGTAGCGTGACGCGATTGGCCGTGCGGCCAGTCCACCCCTCGTGAAAGCAAAAGCCCGCGGTCCTGGCGGACCGCGGGCCTGATGCTCCGGACGCAGGCGCTCAGTGATTGAGCGCCTGGTGGATGGTATCGAGCAGTTCCCGTCGCGGATCGCCGCTCAGCTCCCAGAACATGACACCGCCGAGGCCGCGTTCGACCACATAGCGGCTCTTCAAGCCAATCGATTCGGGATCGTCGTAGGTGAGGAACAGCTGCCGGCGCTCGTTGAACAGGTACGGCGCGGCCGAGACCGGATCCCAGTAGCGCACGAAGCCATCGTGGTTCACCAGGGCGCGGCTCATCTCGCCGTACATCGTGTTCGGCAGCACGTTGGTCACCGTGCCGGGTTGGTAGAGACCATGCTCTGCGCTGCCGACGGCGCCCCAGGCCTTGCCGTAGAACGGCACTCCCAGCACGATCTTGCGTGCCGGCACACCCGCGGCCACGTAGAGATCCACCACCTGCGTTGCCGAGAGCTGCTTGGGATTGGCCGGATGCGTGTAGAGCGGCGCATGGTGGCCGGTGATGGCATCGCCTTCGCCGAACTGGTCGTAGGTCATCAGGTTCACGTAGTCGACGTAGGCCTGCACCTTGGCCATTTCGGTGTGCGCCAGCCATTTATCGTCGGCGCCAGTGGCGATGGTCAGCAGGTAGTGCTTGCCTGCGGAGGCGCCCAGGCGGTCGAGCGCAGCCCGCAGTTCCGCCAGCAGCGCCGTGTAGTTCTCGCGGTCCTCGGGGCGATTGATGTTGTCCATGCCCTTCTGGCCCGGATATTCCCAGTCGACATCCAGGCCGTCGAGCTGGTGGCGCTCGACGAACGCCACCGCGCTGTCGGCGAAACGGCGCCGCGATTCGGCGCTGAGCGCGACGTCCGAGAAATTGCCCGACCAGGTCCAGCCGCCGACCGACACCAGCACCTTCAGCGCCGGATTCTTGCGCTTCAGCGAGTTGAGCCGCTCGAAGTTCCTGGCATCGTTGCGGAAGCCTTCCACCATCTTGCCGTCGACGATGTTGGCGAAGGCGTAGTTGATGTGCGTGAGCTTGTCCGCGGGCACCTTGCCGGCATCGATGACCTTGTCTTCGCTGAAGATGTAGCCGATCACTGCCTTGGGTGCTGCCGCAGCCGGTGCGCGCCCTGCCGCTATCGCCAGCAGATACCAGGAGGAGTGCGGTAGCCACTGCTCGCCCCAGCGCCAGTCGATGTCCTGGCCGGACTGCGAATAGGGCACGTTGAAATCGATGCCGCGATCGTCCTTGTAGCCGGAGGTGATGCCGTTGACGATGCCGCCGGGGAAGTTGGTGTACTGCCAGCTGTCGAAGAAGCCGTACTCCGGGTTGTTGCGCCCGGAACCGTGCAGCATCGACGCATCGAAGGGATTCAGGCCGAGAATCCAGTTCAGCTGATCCGCGGCGTACGCCTGCAGGCGCGTCTGGAACGCCGGATCATCAGCGAACAACGCCGTGGCCAGCCGTGCTGCCGTCGACAAAGAGCCGAGGCGTGCATTCTCGCCCTGCCACCACGGCGCCGTCTCGGTGTCGTGCGGGAAGAAGAACTCGCTGCGCCGCCCTTTGCCCTTGCTCTGTACATACTGGCGTGCCAGGCCGAACGGATTGGCCACTTCGTTGGTCACGCTCAGCTCGAACACCAGTGAGCGCCGCACCGCGTTCTTGATCTGGGCTCGCATCGGCTCGTCGGCCAGATCGTAGTAACGCACCAGGCTGACCACGGGCGCGCCGGCGTCGGATGGATGGAAGAACGGCCGGTCCTGGGCATCTGCACGCCAGTAGTCTTTGTAAGCGCCGTCGGTCACGAGCCGGTTGAGCAGACTCGTCGCACGCTGTTTCGCGGCGGTTGCATAAACGGGCTTGCCGGTGGTGCGCAGGAGCTCGGTCGCCGCGGTCAGGGCGCAGTAGTCGTCGACGATGTTCTCGATGCCATCGTTGAGCAGCGTGCGGTTGTTCGCTTCCAGGAATCTGAAAGCGCTTTCCGCGTGTTGCAGGTAGGTCGCGCGATCGTAATCGCCGCCGTGGCCGAGCCTGGCCGCGATGGCGAGTCCGGCGATGGCGAAGCCGCCGCCGCTGCGGTAGCTGACCTCGTACATGCCGTCGCGCTGTGTCGATTGCGTTTCATCGGCGGACTTCTTGATGTCGAAGCCGGTCATGGCCGGGCCGATGCGGCGATCCTCGGCTTTCTTGCCCGGGCCCGGGGCGTTGATGGTTTCGTAGAAGGAGCGGTCGGGGCGATGCATGCGCACCAGGAAATCCGCGCCGTAGCTCATCTCGTCGAGCAGCCGGCGCTCGATCTGGGTGAAATTCTTGTCGGCGCGCGCCTCGAGCAGATCGAACGTCGTCCCCAGGCTGTACACCACCAGCGGCACCTGCTGGTTGTTGAAGTAGCTGGTGAAGTCGAGCTGCGACAGGTGGATGCCGTAGTCGCCGGTGGCGTCGTACCAGCCGCCGTGGGCGTCGATCGGTGGGCGCGAGGAGTCCGCAAAGGCGATATGGCGGTCCGCGGCGTCTAGATCGCCCGAGGTGCGCTGTGCCTTGAAGTACGCCACCACGTCCGAGAGCGTCGCGCGCTCCAGCACGTTCTTCTGGACCTTGAACGGAAACGAGCGCACCAGCCGCCCGTCTTCCCAGCCGTTGTCACGGCACTCGACCACGTAACGGCCTTCCTGCTGCAGACTGCTGAAATCCAGCGTCCAGAAGCGCCAGTCGCGCCAGTCAGTCACCGAGGTTGCCGGTGAAGCGCGGCCCTCGAACACCAGCGTCTGCTCCGGATACGTGCGAATGGCGCATTCGGCGATCCGGTCGCTGCCGCCGCCCTGGATGATGGCGCGCTTGGGGCCGAAAGTTTCGTAGCCGATGTGGTTGGTCAGGATGCGCGCCGGTTCGGCGGCGGGCAGGGATGGGGAATGGAAAGCCAGCAGCGCGATTGCGCCGACAATAGAGTGCCTCACCACGACTTCTCCTTGAGTTTGCGTGTTGTGAAGCCCGAGGTCGTCCGATCCCCCTTCCTCCGGCGCCGGGCCCGTCGAGGATATCATCAACCGCAGAAGCGTTCGGTGGCCCTCAGAACAGATTTCGCAACGCCCGCTCGCCGGCGGGCGAGAAGGTCACGACCCGTGAGCCGCGCGATATTCGTGCCCAGCGCAACGCGACGATACGGTCGAGAAACGCGGCACCGAGCGCGCCGGCCAGGTGATGACGACGCTCGCTCCAGTCCAGGCAGGCTCGGCACAGGACGCGGCGGCGCTGTTGCAGCTCGGTCACATCGATCGCGAGTTGGTCGCGGAAAAATCTGCTGCCGCGCTCGCTCAGCGCCAGCTCGCCCTCGTCGAGGCTCAGTGCCTGTCGTCGCACCAGCTTCTCGTACACGAACACGCCCAGCTCGCCGGCGAGGTGGTCGTAACACAATCGCGCTTTGCGCAGCGCGGGGTCCTTCGGGCCGTAGCGCTGCGCCGAATTCGAGGTGCGAGAGGCGAGGCCCATGAGGTTCTCGAGCAGATGCGCAACTTCGGCATTCGCCAGGCGGAAATAGCGATGGCGGCCTTGGCTTTCGACTTCGATCAGCTTCGCGGCTCGCAGCTTGCTCAGGTGAGTACTGATGGTCTGCTTGGTGACGCCGGCAATGTTGGCGAGCTCGGTCGCAGTCAGCGCACGGCCAGCGAGCAGAGCGATCAACGCCTGCGCTCGCGCGTGCCTGCGGCCGCTGCTCGAGCGTATCGACGGCTTTATCTCGGTGGAGCGCTTCGAGAGTCTTGCGCATCCGGGAAAGATCCTGTCGCTGTCGTATTGGCGCGATGCGCAGGCAGTGCAGGCGTGGCGCAACGTCGAAGCGCACCGCGCTGCGCAACGGGCAGGGCGCGAATCCATATTCGAGGACTACACCCTGCACGTTGCCAAAGTCGTTCGGTCCTATGGAATGGACAATCGCGCGCAGGCGCCGGCGGACTCGCGCGAGCTGCACGATTCCTGAGCAATTGTCTCGCATGAAATGCCGGCGCGTACTCACCGCGATCTGCAGTATGCTCGGCGACATGAGTTCGATCGTCCTGGGACCGGCGAAGATTGGCGATGCGCCGGCCATTGCGAACATGTCGCGCACATTGATCGAGCCGGGTTTGCCCTGGCGCTGGACGCCGCGTCGCGTCGCGGCGCACATGAAGGAACGCGAGAATCTGGTGGTCACGGCAAAGGATGACCGCGAGCTGGCGGGCTTCGCCATGGCGCAGTTCAGCGGCGAGGCGGTTCACCTGACGCTGATCGGTGTGTTGCAGTCGCGCAAGCGCAGCGGCGTCGGCCGTCGTCTGATTGCGTGGGTGGAAGAGAGTGCGATCGTAGCCGGCCTGTTCCGGGTCAATCTCGAAGTGCGCGCCGGCAATCACGAGGGGCGCCGTTTCTACGCCGCGCTCGGATATCGCGAGTCGGGCTCGGTGCCGGGTTATTACAGCGGCATCGAAGATGCCATCCGGTTGACGCGCGATCTGCGCATTACCTCGCGCGCGTAATTTTTCGGCGTTGGCCTCGGTGGCGTCACGCCAGCGCTGAATTCAGCCAGCGCTCCAGCGTGCCCAGGTCCATCGCGCCGGATTGGCGCGCCACTTCCTTGCCGCCACGGAACACGATCAGGGTCGGAATGCCGCGAATGCCGAAGCGCGCCGACAGTGTCGGCTCGTCGTCGGAGTTCACCTTGGCGAATCGCGCCCGAGGCCCGAAGCGGCGCGCAGCTTCTTCGTAATGCGGTGCCATCATGCGGCAAGGCCCGCACCAGGGAGCCCAGAAGTCCACGATCAGGGGCAGGTCGCTGCGGGTGAGATGCTGCTCGAAACTCGCGGTCCGTAGCTCGATGGGATGACCCTCGAACAGCACGGAATGGCATTTGGAGCAGCGGGGCGACTCGCCTAGCCGCTCCTGCGGCACGCGCACCACCGAGTCGCAGTGTCCGCAGACGACGTGAATGGAATCGCTCATCGGGTTCTCGCAGGGATTCGCAGCTAGTCTGGCGCCTTCATAGGACCGATTGCGCACAATACAAGAGCCGCGGCGGTGGCGAGTCGGAAAATTGGAGCAGCAGCTCCTGAGGCTTCAGGGTACGACCGCCCGCACCAGATAGTTCGTGTCCGTGCCAAACCACAGTGCTCGGGTCGGCGCGTGGAACACCATGTGGCGCACGGCGCCGCGCGACTTGTCGAGCTCCACGTCGGCGACGAACGTTTCCTGCTTCGTGTCGAACGCCATGAGTCGATTTGGCTGCACGCCGGTGTCGACGAACCACAGCCTCTGCTTGTCGTCGAGCGCCATGGCGTACGGTCGCGCCTTCTCGCCGGTGGGCGGCAGCCATTCCTTGAACTGGCGCGCCTTCGGGTCGAACCGGCCGATGTAGGCGGCGGCGTAGTCGACGTACCACACGAGCCCGTCGCTCGCGACCTCGATGCGTCGCGTGCGTGCCTGCGGTCGCGGCAGATCGATCAGCTCGAGCTGCATCGTGCTCGGGTCGAGCGTGGCGAGCTTGTTGGTTCCGAGCAGGTTCGCCCACGGGCGGCCCTGCGCATCCAGTGCGATGCCGTACGGCAGCGAGTTCGAGACGGGCATCTGTACGACGTCGACTTTGTTTCCTGCGAGCGTCAGCCGGCCGATGTAGTTGGCGCCCTGTGCGGTGAACCAGATATGGCCTTTGCCGTCGCCGATCAGCGTGTGCGGATCGCGCACGCCGTCCGGCATCGCGACCTTCTCGATGGCGCCGCTCGCGGGCGTGACCCGGCCGATGTGCGCGGCGCGATTGCCGGTATACCAGATGCGCCCGTCTTCGCCGACGATCAGATTGTGCGGCCCCGTCCCCTTGTCGAGATCGATCTTGCGGAAGCTCTCATTCTTCGGATCGAACGAGGCGACGTAGTCGCCCGTCTGCCCGACGAACCACACGAGGCCCCGCTTGTCGACGTCGGGATCGCGCGGGCGGGAACTCTCCCAGGGCGCGGGCCAATAGTCGATTTTCGGCTCGAGCAACGTAGTTGATGACTCCCCGAGCGCTGCGGGCGGCGCGCAGGCGAGCAGGGCGGCGAGAGCGAAAACCGGGCGCATCGAGAGCCTCCATCGGTCAAAGCGTTCACGAAGCGTGAGGCTATCGCCCCCAGACGCGCCCGTCGATGCGGATTCGTGCGTAGCGTGCATCACGCGCGAAGAACTGGCTCCTGTCCCTGCCTCGGGAGCCTGTGAGCTCGCCCGAAGTTCGTCAATGGTGCAGAGCGCGCCTTTCTCGAGCGCCGGATGCACCTACTTTGAGGCCGCTCGGTGTCCTGTCGCGATTGGAGAGTGGTTGCCTCACCTCAGATCCGAGCGACTCGCCAGATTTTCGATCAGTTGCATTGCGGCCGCGGGGGCGCGTTCTTTCGCGCCGTTGATGAAGTAGATGAACACGTCCCGCGGCGTTGTCTTCGCGATGATTTTTTTCTGGACGCGCGGCAGATCCGTGGGTTCATCACCGTGCGCCCAGGTTTTCGCTCTCGCGGTCCAGGTTTGCAACGCCGGCAGCGAGTAGCCGGTCGGCTCCGAGGATTCGCTGCGACGTAACCGCGCGTACACGAAATCGCCAGTCACATCGGCAAAGCCGGGATAGCTCTTGTCGTCCTCGAACACCACTGTGACGTGATGCGCGCGGGCGCTTTCCAGAAAGCGCGGGTCGGCGAAGCTCTGGTGCCGAACTTCCAGTGCGTGACGCAGCTTCAGGCCATCGATCTCACTCGGCAGAAATTCGAGGAAGCGTCGCAGGTCGTCCGGCTCGAACGCCTGTTGCGGCGTCAGCTGCCACAGAATGGGCCCGAGCCGGTCGCGTAACTCGGCGATGCCGCCGCTGATGAAACGATCCACGTACGGCTGTGCATCGGCCAGGGTCTTGCGCTGCGCGATGTAGCGCGGTGCCTTGATCGAGAACACGAAGTCGTCCGGCGTCGACTCCCGCCACTTGGCGAACACCGCAGGTGTCGGCAGCCGGTAGAAAGTGCTGTTGATCTCGATGGCGCTGACTTTGCGGCTCGCGTAGACGAGCTCATCGTTCTTGCTGACGCTTTGCGGATAGAACGTCTCGCGCCAGGGCGGGTAGCTCCAGCCGCCGATGCCGACCCGGATGCGTCCGGCTGCTGTCATGAGATCTCCTTGTGTGCGTTGCGTACCGCTGCCGCGAATTGCGCCTTCTGCATGAGTAGATGCCTCGCTTGCGCGCACCGGTCGATTCAGTGTCTATGACGTTCTCGCGGCCGGGCGACAGTGTCGTGTTCCGGCCACATGTGCAAGAGGCGATGTCGCAGCGCGCAGGGGGCAACACCGGGCGGTCAGCCCCTCTAACTACCTGAATGTTGTTTGCCGGACAAACACACCATCGGGCAATCATCGAAGGGGGAAGTCATGCTGTCACGGAGCACCTGGCTTGCTGTCGCCGTTTCCACCGCGCTCAGCGCCGCGTCCGCCGCCGAAACTGCAACTGCCACCACTCGACAGTTCAGCATTCCGGCGCAGCCGATTGCCGCCGCGCTGCGCCAGTACGCCGAGAAGACCGGAGACCAGATCGTGTTCTTCTCGGAAGTGGGCAGCGGCCGGGAGTCCTCCCGCGTCGAAGGGCAGTACACCAGTGAGGAGGCGCTGCAGCGGCTCCTCGACAATACCGGACTGAAAGCGCGGCGCATCAATTCGCGCACCATCTCGATCGGCCTCAACGAGGACAGCGGCGTGACGCAGCAGGAAACGCTGGAGCTGGCCGCGCTCGAGCCGTTGCGACTCGCGCAAGCAGCGCCAGCTACGCCCCCGTCGCCACCGCCAGGCACACCGTCGTCGCAGGCGGGTCAACAGGCCCAGGGTCAGAGCAGCCTGTTCGGCGTCGAGGAAGTGGTGGTGACCGGCACCGCCGTGAGCGAGCGCACCAAGTTCGATTCCAGCGTCGCGATCTCCACGTTCGATACCGATGCCATTGCACAGCAGGCGCCGGCCAGTTCGGCCGATCTGATCGCGGCGGTGCCCGGTTTCTGGGTCGAGTCCACCTCGGGAACGACGCAGGGGAACGTGTTCGCGCGCGGCATCATCCAGGACGGCGGCTACAAGTACGTGGGGCTGATGGAAGACGGAATTCCCATCTATCCGGTCTCCGAGCTGTCGTTCTACAACCCCGATCAATTCGTGCGTGTCGACGAAACGGTGGAGCGCGTCGAGGCCCTGCGCGGCGGCACTGCACCGATCTTCACGCCCGGCGCCATCGGTGGCGTCATCAACTTCGTCACCCGCTCTCCCGGCAATGAGCCGCAGGGCGTGGTCAAGGTGGGCATCTCCGATTACAGCCTGTACCGCGGCGATTTCGCCTGGAGCGGACCGGTATCGGACAATCTCGGTCTGGCCTTCGGCGGCTACTACCGCCAGTCCGACGGCATCCGCGATCCCGGCTACAGCGCCGACCAGGGCGGCCAGTTCCGCCTCAAGCTGCTGTGGAATTTCGAGGGCGGCGAGCTGGAGTTTTTCGGCAAGTACATCAACGACCGTTCGCTGTTCGCCGTGCCCATCCCATTGCAGGGCAATCCGTCGAATCCGGACGCCATCAACGGCCAGGACGCGGGCACCTATTCGCTGCATAGCGAAGACCTGGTACGCGCGGGCCTGCCAGCTTCGGCGGCACAGCTCGGCTTGCAGGGATCGGATCTCGAGGACGGCATCCACCCCGACCTGACTACGGTCGGTGCGCGCTTGCGCTGGAATATCAATGACACGCTGACGTTGACCAACCTGGCGCGCTACACCGACGGCAGCGTGCGCTTCGACGGCATTTTCAGCGGCGACGCGCCGACCCGGGGCACCGACTTCGCTGCGGCTCATCTGGTAGCGCCGAATTACACGGTGCTGACCACCGGCGAGCCGTATGCCGCCGATCAGTTCGTGCAGAACCAGGGCCACTGGGTGGTGAACAAGGACTACCAGGCGTTCCAGGACGACATCCGTCTCGGCTTCAACCTGGGCGCCAACAATCTCACGCTCGGTGCCTACTTCGCCGACTACTCCATGAAGGATCGCTGGAGCCTGGGCAACCTGATCCTGATGGACGTACACGATCGGCCGCGCCGGCTGTCGCTGGCAGGCGCAACCGACCCCAATGGTTTCACGCAGTATTCCTTCTTCAACCTGCTCGCCGACTACGATGCGACCGCGTTCGCACTGTATGCATCCGACGAATGGCAGGTGAGCGATGCGCTGCGCCTGGATTTCGGCGTGCGTTACGACGATGAGGACATCGACGGTACGCTGCACGAAGGCGCGCCCGTGGATCTGGACGGAAACCCGGCTACGCCCTGGGACAATACGGCCTCGCAGATCAGCGCCGCCAGCCGCCGCATCGACGAGAGCTACGACACCACCGGCTGGTCGGTCGGATTCAATTACGAGCTGACGCCGCAACACGCGTTCTTCGGTCACTACACCGATTCGGAGCGGCTGCCCAACTTCGACGATCTGCGCAATGCGACGCAGGTCAACGGGCGGCCGCAGGTCGAGCCGGACAACGTCACCAACATCGAGCTGGGCTACAAGACCTCGCTCGAGAACTTCGTGCTGTTCGCGACCTTGTTCCAGACCGAGTTCGACAACATCGTGTTCCGCGACATCCTGGCGGACGGATCGGAAGTACGACGAACCGCGGGCACGCGCACGCGTGGCATCGAGCTGGAAGGCGAGTGGCTGCCGATGGAGACCTTCAACATCCGCTTCAACGTGACCTGGCAGGATCCGAAGTACACGGATTTCAATGGCTCCACGGCAGGTCCCGGCGGCGTTCTGGTGCCCTTCAGCTTCACTGACAACACCATCCGCCGCATCCCGGAGGTGATGGGCCGCATCACGCCGACGTACTACTTCATGGAGTCGCGCGGCCGGGTGTATCTGACCTACACCTACGTCGGCAAACGCTTCTCCAACGACGAGAACACGGTGGAGCTGCCGTCGTACAACAAGTTCGACGCCGGCGTCATGTTCGACATCAACGAGGCGCTCAGCGTGCAGGTGAGCGGCGATAATCTCACCGACGAGGTGGGACTGACCGAAGGCAATCCGCGCACCGACATCGGCGCCACCGGCATCGGCGCGATCTACATGGCGCGTCCGCTGTTCGGTCGCTCCTTCATGGCGTCGGCGACGTACAAGTTCTGATACCCTCATCGGCACCCGAGGTGCGGACTCACCGGGGGCAGGGTGAGGGCATGACTGCATGAATGAGAACTTCCGCCGAAGCCACCGCGCCACGACTGTTCGCTGTTTTCAGATCGTCGTCCTGGTCGCGCTCGCCGCAATTGGCGGCTGCGCCACCGCACCGACGCAGAAATTGCCGGCAACACCGGCCGAGCTGTACGGCGATCTGTTCCGCGACGTTCAGATGCAGCGTGTTTTCCCGGACAGCAAGACGTTCGTCGATGCTGTTGCCAAGCGCAATCCGGCGAGCATCGTCGCCAGTTATGCGCACGAGCGGACCGCCGCCTCATTCGATCTCAAAGCTTTCGTCGCGCGTGAATTCACGGTGACTGCGCCTGCGGACTCCGAATATCACACGACGGCGGGGCAGGACGTGCGTCAGCACATCGATCAGCTGTGGCCGGTGCTGACGCGCGCGCCTGTCAGTGAGTCGGCATTCTCGAGCAAGCTGCCACTGCCGCATCGCTACGTGGTGCCGGGCGGGCGCTTCAACGAGATGTACTACTGGGATTCGTACTTCACCATGGTCGGGTTGCAGGCGAGCGGCCAGCACCAGCTGTTGCGCGAGATGTGCGACAACTTCGCGTTCCTGATCGAGCGCTACGGCCACATCCCGAACGGCACGCGTACTTACTATCTCAGCCGTTCCCAGCCGCCGTTCTTCGCGGCCATGATCGAGCTGCTGGCGGCTCACGACGGACCGGATACGTATGCGCGCTACCGCGATGCGTTGCAGAAGGAATATGACTTCTGGATGGAAGGCGCGGAGGGTATCAGCGCCGGCCAGGCGCATCGTCGTGTCGTGCGTCTGCAGGATGGCACTGTGTTGAACCGCTACTGGGACGACAGCGCCACGCCACGAGAAGAGTCGTATCGAGAAGATGTCGAGACAGCAAGCAAGTTGTCGCGGCCCAAGGAAGAGACTTATCGCAACCTGCGCGCTGCAGCGGAGAGCGGCTGGGACTTCAGCTCGCGCTGGTTCGCCGATGGCCGGACGCTCGGAACCATTCGGACCGTGGACCTGATTCCGGTCGACCTGAATAGCTTGCTGTATCAGCTGGAGCTGACGTTATCGCGCGCTTATGAAGACACATCGGCTGAGAAGACGAGTGAGTTTCGCAAGCGTGCGGCGACGCGACGGGCAGCGGTGCATCGCTATCTGTGGAACGGAAAGCTGCAATCGTTCACCGACTATCTCTGGCGGGAAGGGCGCGCCGTCGACGAAGTGACGGCAGCGGCCGCCTCGCCGTTGTTCTTCGGGCTGGCGAACGACGAGCAGGCGGCCGGGGTGGCGAATGCGCTGCGCGCGAATCTGCTCAAGGCGCATGGACTGGTTTCGACGCCCATCGATACGGGCGAACAGTGGGACGCGCCCAACGGTTGGGCGCCGCTGCAATGGATCGCCATCGAAGGTCTGCGACGTTACCGGCAGACCGAACTGGCCGACACCATCGCGCAACGCTGGGTGAAGCAGAACCTCGCCGTGTTTCGTGCTACCGGCAAGCTGGTCGAGAAGTACGACGTTACGGCGGCCGGTACCGGCGCAGCCGGCGGCGGCGAGTATCCGTTGCAGGACGGATTCGGCTGGACCAACGGGGTGCTGCGGGCGTTGCTGTTGCGGTATCCGCAGCTGGCGCAGTGAGTGCGCGGGTGGATGCCGGAGAACCGTAGTTCAGCCTTACTCTGCATCTTCCTCGTCGAGCGCCAGATCGCCGCGTTCGTAGGCAGCGAGGATCTGTTCGGCGGCGACCCGGTCTGCGTTATCGACCATGATGGAGAGATGCCCCATGGCCGGCAGCTCGCCGACCCCGCCTTGCAGCAGGGCGCCTTGCAGGTAGACGTCGATATTGTGCTCTCTGAGCAGTCCAGCCAGCAGTTGAGCCTGGACGTAATCGCTGCAGCGGAAGACTGAGATCACGATGATTCTTGGTGTTGCGACGGCAGGTTCGGTCTCGACTTCGGCTAGTGTGCGACCGGCGGAGCGGAATCGGCAATAGCAGGTGCCGAAACCGGGTCGTCGCGTTCCTGTCAGTGCAGATCGCGACTGGCTGCACGCCCGGCTCCATTTCGGGAGCCACGCTGTTCCAAGCGTCTTGCTGAGAGGCTCTCGCCTCGCGTCCTGCGCGCCAGAATTCGCCAATCGTCGTCTTCGCTTGCGGATTCGGGTGCGCAAGAGCACTGTGCTTCGCGATGTTCCGGGATCGGCATTCCATCGTTCGCGACCAGCTTCCTGCGTCTGCGCTGCTGCGCAGATACGTTTACGCGGGTGCCTATGCAGACTGCTACATGACGCAGCTGCCGACCCTGATCTCACTGCCCGAGTACGTCGAAGCCTTCTACACGACGGCCGTGTTCAAGCTCGAGCGCCTGATCCTGCAATGGCTGGTGGCCAGGCCTTCGAGCGACCCCGAGGCCCGGCGTCTTGCCCACGGGGAAGTCGATTCCTTCGCCGCCTGGAGCGTGGAGGCGCGCGCGCCCGATCAACTGCTCCTGTGCGATTTCCAGCACCGCACCCGGTCCTGGCTCATGGTGGCTCCGGCCGAGAGCGGCACCCGCCTGTACTTCGGCTCCGCCGTCACCCCGGTTCGCGCGCCATCGGGCGAACCGACGCTCGGCTTCACCTTCAACGCTCTGCTCGGCTTTCACAAGCTCTATTCCCGGATCTTGCTCAGAGCGGCCAGCTCGCGGCTGGCCAGCGGCCGGTAACGACTGACCCCGTCCTGCGTCATTCTCGCGAAAGCGGGAATCCAGCCGCATGGATGCCCGCCTGCGCCCCGTCCGCACAGGCGCGCACGGTACGAACATTCACCGGTCGCCTTTACAGTCCTGCTGGGTTGAGCTAGCTTTGCCGCCCATGACGATGTCGACGATCAAGCGCACGAAAAAAACCAGCAAGCCCAACGGTGGGGTGCTCGGGATGCGCGCGCTTTAAGAAGACAGTCGAACGCGAACATCAAGGCCCCGCCGGGAAACCGACGGGGCCTTTGCATTTTCAGGACCCGACGCTCAAGGCAGGCCGATCGTCCGCACGCGATGCGCAAGCCGCGTGTGCGAACGAGCAACGACCTTTTTCATGTTCGGGCGCTGCCCGTGAGGAGTCTTGAGCCATGCAATCCAGTCCCAGTCCGGTCGGGCGTCGCATCCCGGCGCAGCCGGTCATCGCTGTCGTGGGTGCCACCGGTGCCGTCGGTATCGAGATCCTGCAATGCCTGGAGAAACGGCGCTTTCCGCACGCGAAGGTTCGCGGCTTCGCATCGGGACGCTCGGCCGGCAAGCAGCTGCCGTTCGCCGGAGGCTCGCTCACGGTGGAAGAGCTGACCGAGTCATCGTTCGAGGGGGTGGATCTCGCGTTCTTCTCGGCCGGCGGCTCGATATCGCGGCGTTATGCGCCGCTGGCGGCGCGCAACGCCATCGTCGTCGACAACTCATCGGCTTTCCGCATGCAGGCGGACATTCCGCTGGTGGTCCCGGAGATCAACGCGGACCAGCTCGCGAATCATCCCGGCATCATCGCCAATCCCAACTGCGCCGCTGTCATCTCGATGACGCCGCTGTGGCCGATCCACAAGCTCAATCCCATCCGGCGCCTGATCATTTCGACGTACCAGGCGGCTTCCGGCGCGGGCGCCGCGGCGATGGAGGAATTGCGCGAATCCACTCGTGCCGAGCTGGATGGTCGGCCGTATGAGCCCAAGGTGTTGCCGCATCCGTACGCGTTCAATCTCTTCAGTCACAACACCAAGGTCGATCCGGAGACCGGCTACAACGAAGAGGAGGCGAAAGTCATCGCCGAGGCGCGCAAGATTTTCGGTGAGCCCGATCTCAAGCTGTCGGCCACGTGTGTGCGCGTACCGGTGCTGCGGGCCCACTGCGTTTCGTTGACCTTCGAATGCGAACGTCCGATCAGCCCGGACGAGGTGCGCCGGATTCTGGCGACGGCCCCCGGCGTGAAGATCGTGGACGACATCGAGCGCAACTACTTCCCGATGCCGAAGGACGCCAGTGGCGAGGACGACATCCTGGTCGGCCGTATTCGCCGCGACTTGAGCGATGACAGCGGCCGGTCCATCTCGCTGTTCTGCGCCGGCGATCAGCTGCTGAAAGGCGCAGCACTCAACGCGGTGCAGATCGCCGAGCGATTGCTGTAGGCGGTGCACGGAGCATCGGCGATCGTAGGAGTCCGATCACTCCTGCAAATCGATTGAAGTAGTCCAGGCACGGCCTGCCGCAGCGATTCTGGCGCGCGGCAGGCCGTTCGAATTCAATCGGCAATCGCGGCAACCTGTCTGTTGCCGGGCGGCGGACAGATCCCCAACTCGCAATGAGCGGGCTATGATGGCGGCGTCACTGACTTCCTGCTCATCGCAAGGAGAGTTCTCGATGACCACTTCCCGCCGCGATTTCATCGTGGGTGCCGGTTCCGCCCTTGCTGCCGCCAATCTGCCTGCTCGCGCCGACAGCAGTACCGCCGTCACCGGCGATGCGGCGGCCGAAAAGCTGCTGGCCGAATTCGCCGAAGAACTGATGGTCGCCTACCCGGAGAACGCCACTTCGCTGGGCGTCGACAACGGTGCGCGTGCCGCTTTGAAAGCCCGGTTGACCGACCGCTCGGCTGCCGGACAAGCCGCCATCGCACGGCAGGTGAAGCAGCGGATCGAGCGGGTGAAGTCGATCGACACCGCCAGCCTCGGCGATGCCGCGCGGATCGATGTGGACGTCATGCGCACCGCGGATGAGTTTGCGGCCGAAGGTTTTGCCTTCCCTTATGGCGATACGGCGATCCTCAACACGAACTGGTCGTGGCGCAACGCGCCCTATGTGGTTGCACAGAACACCGGCGCGTTTCTCGAAATCCCCAGCCTGCTGGACGAGCAGCACACGGTTGAAACGCGAGAAGACGCGGAAGCCTACCTGTCGCGGCTGGAGGCTTATGCCGGCCAGCTGGACGGCGAGACCGGGCGCCTGAAAAGCGCGGCGGCTCAGGGAGTGATCGCACCAGATTTTCTGCTCGACAAGACACTGAGCCAGATCAAGATCGCGCGGGGCGGCAAGGTCGAGGACTGGTCACTCGTCGCCTCCCTGGCGAAGCGCACGCAGGGCATGCCGGGCAATTTCGGCGCCCAGGCCGCAAAGATCGCCGCAGAAAAAATTGCTCCGGCGCTGGATCGGCAGATTGCCGAGCTGCAGGCGCATCGCAAGCGTGCCACGGCCGATGCGGGTGTCTGGAAGTTGCCGCAAGGTGATGCGTACTACGCCTGGACGCTGCGGGCAGCAACCACCACGCGCATGACGCCGAACGAGATTCACGACCGTGGCCAGGAAGAGCTGCGGGAGCTGCAGGCCGAGATGGATGGCATCCTGAAAGGCCAGGGGCTGACTCAAGGCACCGTCGGCGAGCGCATGACTGCACTCGGCAAGCAGCCGCGCTTCCAGTTCCCTGACAACGACGAAGGCCGTGCACGCATCATGGCTCTGCTCGAGTCGCGGGTGAGCGATATCCGCTCGCGACTGCCGCGTGCGTTCGCAACGCTGGTGCCAGGCAACATGGAGATCAAGCGTCTGCCGCCCGAAGTGGAGCCGGGTGCGCCGGGTGCCTACGGCGGCCCGGGCACCATCGACGGCAAGGTGCCCGGCAAGTTCTGGATCAACCTGCGAACCACCATCATCTGGACCACCTACAACCTGCCGACGCTGACGTATCACGAGTCCATTCCCGGTCACGTCTGGCAGGGCGAGTACACCTTCAAGCTGCCGCTGCTGCGCTCGCTGCTGGCCTTCAATGCCTTCTCGGAAGGCTGGGCGCTGTACGCCGAGCAGCTCGCGGCCGAGCTCGGTGTCTATGACGGCGATCCGGTGGGTCGCCTGGGATATCTGCAATCCATCGCCTTCCGCGCCTGCCGGCTCGTGGTCGATACCGGGCTGCACGCCAAGCGCTGGACGCGCGAGCAGGCGATTCAATGGTTCGCGAGCACCAACGGTTCGAGCGTCGAAGAAGTGAGCGGCGAAGTCGACCGCTACTGCTCATGGCCGGGGCAGGCCTGCGGCTACAAGGTCGGTCATAGCGAGATCAACCGGCAGCGTGCCAAGGCGCAGAAGGCGCTCGGCGCAAAGTTCGATCTGCGCCTGTTCAACGACGCGGTGGTGAAGGGCGGCGGAGTGCCGATGCTGGTGTTGGGGCGCGATATCGACGCATTCATCGCGCAACAACGAAAGGCCTGAGACTCGATCGCTGTCGGCGCGCCGCAGCTCACATGCTGGCTGCGGCGCCCCTGCTATGCGACGAAGCTGGCGCCCGGAGCTATCGGGCGCCAGTGACGCTCTGATTTACTCGTCACTCCCGCGTAAGCGGGAGTCCATTCTGCTGATTCGGATGGATTCCCGCCTACGCGGGAATGACCGAGAACGAGTGAATCAGATCTTCCTCATTGCATCTGGCCGAAGCGGCCGCTGTTGAAGTCGTTGATGGCCTGACGGATCTCGTCTTCCGTGTTCATGACGAACGGGCCATAACCGACGACGGGCTCATCGATGGGCTCGCCGCTCAGCAGCAGCAGCGTTGCATCGGTGCTCGCCTCCAGCGCAATGCTCGTCGCATCGCGATCGAACACGACCAGCTGGCCTTCGTGCGCGGCCTGCGTGCCGTTCACGGTCACGTTGCCGTGCAGGATCACCAGCGCGAGCGTGCGTCCTGCCGCGACCTCGAACTGCTTCGAATGACCCTGGTTCAGGCGCACGTCCCACACGTCCATCGACGTGAAGGTCCGGGCCGGACCCCGGTGCCCCTCGAACTCGCCCGCGATCACTCGCACGCGGCCGGCGCCGTCCGCCAGCTCGACGCTGGGAATGTTCTGGTCCAGCAGCGTCTGATAGCCCGGCGGCGTCATCTTGTCGCTGGCCGGCAGGTTCACCCACAGCTGCACCATCTCCAGCGTGCCGCCCTGGCGCGTGAAGTTCTGTGAATGGAACTCCTCGTGCAGGATGCCCGACGCGGCCGTCATCCACTGCACGTCGCCCGGACCGATGTGGCCGCCGGCGCCAGTCGAGTCGCGATGATCGACTTCGCCCTGGTACACGATGGTCACGGTCTCGAAGCCGCGATGCGGGTGCTGGCCGACGCCGCGCGGCCGAGTGGCCGGCGCGAACTGCGCCGGGCCCGCATGGTCCAGCAGCAGGAACGGGCTCAGGTGCTGGCCCATGTTGTCATAGGAAAACATCGAGCGGACCGGGAAACCGTCGCCCACCCAATGAGGGCGCGGCGCGCTGTAGACACCGAGAATCTTTTTCATGGCTGCCTCCTGTGCACGTCGAGTGCTGCGATGGACGCAGCATAAGGGCGCGACGCTGGCGCCAGTAGGGGCCCGGAACGGGTCTCAGCGTTCTATCCATGGAACGATCCTGGGCCGGGTCGCAGCAGGGCCACCTTGCGGTGCTCGGGTGAGGAATCTCCACGGGGCAAACCGGGCACCGGGGGGAAGGGAGGTGCGCCGTTCCCCGCGGAGATCCTTTTCAGTGCTGCCGCTGTGCCGCCGCGGTGCCGATGCGCAGGTCGGACGAGGACAGTTTCCAGCCCTGCTCGTCGGCTTCGATGGTGATGCCGCGGTCGGTGCGCAGGAACTCGATCAGCGAAGCCGGATCGTGTGCGTCGAAGACGCCGGTGATGCGCCGCTCCCGCAGTGCATCGTTGTTCACGCGGATGATTCGGGTGTGATAGCGCGCGAACTGTTCTGCCACCGCTTCCAGCGGCGTGTTCTCGAAGATCAGGCGGCGCTGCGTCCACGCGATGACCTTGGCCGGATCCACCGGCTCGACCTTGGAGCGCGAGCGATCGCCGCCGATCACTACCTGCTCGCCGCGGTTGAGTTCGACGATGGGGGCGGCGGGCGCTTCGGTGCGCGTTGCATCGGCGGCTTCGGGATGATCGCTGACCCGCACGCGACCTTCGAGCACCGTAACCACCGTCTGCGCGCTGTGCGCATCGACATTGAAAGCCGTGCCGACGGCGACGATGTCGGTGCTGCCGACGCTGACGCGAAACGGCCGCTGCGGATTCTTGGCGACCTTGAAGATGGCTTCGCCGTCGAGCAGCTGCACGCGCCGCTCGCTGTCGGTGAAGCGGATCTGCAGTTTCGAGCGGCTGTTGAGTTCCACCACCGAGCTGTCGGGCAGGGTGACGGAGCGTTGCTCGCCGACGGCGGTGGCGTAAGTGATCGCTTCGGGTTCTGCCGGGCGCCAGCGTTGTGTGATGAAAGCGCCTGCTGCGACAACTGCCAACACGATGCCTGCAGCCAGTGCCTGGATCAGATGTCTTTTGGAATTCGCAGGCGGATTGGTCGCTGCGTGCAGCTGGGCGACTTCGGAATTCGAGGTTGATTCCCGGGCCGCCGCGATCAACTGATCGATCGGATCCGACGGCCACAGTTCAGGCTGGCGCAGCCGCCGCTCCAGCGCGCTCAGACGCAGGAACTCCTCTACGTGCAAGGTGGATGCCCGCAACCAGGCCAGGAAGGCGGCGCGCTGCTCCTCCGAATCGTCATCGGCGAGCACGGCGAGCCATTCGGCAGCGGCCTGCGCCGCGCTGGCGCGTGAGGAATCGTTTGTCGAATGCCGAATGCTCATAGATCGCCTGGTTCGCCCGCGAGGCTCTGGCGCAATTCCATGTAACCCTTGGTCACGCAGCGCCGCACCACGCGCACCGTAATTCCCATCTGCTCGGCGATTTCCTGGTGTGTCAGGCCGTCGCGCAGCTTCAGGAACATCACGCCACGCACCATCGCCGGCATGGGCTTGAGCGCGGCGTCCAGCTGGGCTGCGAACTGCGACTCGTCCAGCCGGCTTTCGGGCGAGGTCTGCTCCAGGAGCGAATCCAGCTCCTCGGCGCTGTGCGGCTTGCGGTAGCAGGCCCGCAGGCGCCACTCCGCCGCGACGTTGCTGGCGACGCGATACAGGTAGGCCTGCGGCTCTGCGATCGAGTCGAACCCTTCGACCCGCAGCAAGCGCAGATACACTTCCTGCGCCAGGTCCTGCGCATCGATGCGCGCGGGCACCCGCCGCTCCAGGAAGCGGGTCAACCCGTGATTCCATTTACGCACCCAGGTGGCCAGGCGCTCGCTGCGGTCCTGCCCGGCCATGGCTCAAGCGGTCCCGGATCCGTGCGGCGGCCGCTTCGATGGCCCTGGTCTTGCGGGCATGGGTGCTCCCTCGGCGTTTCGGTGGACGATCCCGATGTTCGCGGTAAAGCCAGCTGCTCCCGATCATAAGACGGGATGAGCGGCGGAACCTGCCCCTGCATCCCGGCGAGGGCCATGGACACGCTCCCGCGCGCCCGAACCATGGTCGTCAGGCTGTGATGGACGGTCCGTCGCATAGCCGGAGCGCGATACGGATGGGGCTGAAACGTGGCAAGCTGCCGCGCGTCGCGGGGGCCGCCGCCAAAGGGGAACGCGTTGGTAATGTCTGGTCCATCCGACCGGTCTGTTGCAGGGGTGAGCACCGATTCCGGCTCCGGGGAGCGGCAGCGCTTCGAGGCGCTGTGCATTCCTTATCGGCAGGATCTGCTGCGGTTCGTGTTCTGGCTGTGCCGCAACCGTGCACTGGCGGAAGACGTGACCCAGGAAACGCTGCTGCGGGCGTGGCGATCCTTCGACACGCTGGAAGACCGGCAGGCGGTGCGGCCCTGGCTGCTCACGATCGCGCGCCGCGAGCTGGCGCGCACGTTCGAGCGCAAGCGCCTGGAGACCGTGGATATCGACGACGTCGTCGAGTCCATCGATGCGGGGCCGTCCGTGAGCGATACCCATGAAGTCGAGGAGATGCGTGCTGCCATCCTGCAGCTGGAGCCGACCTACCGCGAGCCGCTGGTGCTGCAGGTGCTGTTCGGCTATTCGACCGAGCAGATCGCGCAGCACCTGGCCATCAGCACGCCCGCGGTGCTGACCCGCCTTTACCGGGCTCGTCACCTGTTGCGCAAAAAGCTGCTGGGCGAGGCGAGCGACGAGAGTGTCAGCGAATGAACTGTCTTGAATTTCGCCGCGCGGTCGGCGCGCAACCTGATACCACAGCAGCAGACGTCGTAGCTCACGCGGCGCAATGTCCGGCCTGCGCACGCTATCAGCAGGAATTGCAGCAGATGGATCGGCTGATCCATCGCGCGCTGGAGATCGATGTGGCACCGCGTCGTGCGGTTCGGCGTCGACGGGCGGTGCAGTGGGGCTTGGCGGCAAGCGTGCTGGCGGCCGTGCTCGCTGGATTGGTGCTGTGGGTCGCGAGCCCGCGCGAGACCCTGGCCGAACAGGTCATCGAGCACACGAATGGCGAGGCATTCGCCATGGTGCGCACGTCCGAGAATGTCGATCCAGCACAGGTCGCGCGCGTCCTGTCGCGTTCGGGTGTACACCTGCGCTCGGATGCGATGGCTGTCTCCTATGCATCGACCTGCGAATTCCGTGGCCGCCAGGTGCCGCACCTGGTGGTGCAGACCGAACGCGGGCCGGTGACGGTGATGTTGCTGGCGCATGAGAAAGGCACGGGGCACACCGAGAAATTCAACGAGGGCGGCTATCAGGGAGCGATCGTTCCGGCGCCGCGCGGCGTGCTGGCGGTGCTGGGACGTGACGTGCCGGCCGAAGACATTGCAGCAAAGGTGCTGGCCGCGGTGGATTACAGCGCTGGCGGGTGAGTGTGTCGCGGCTTGGCGTCGCCAGTGGCTGAAAGTAGTCGGCGCTGGCGAGCGATGGCAGACCGGGACGCGCCCGGCCTGCCATCGCGATCGACTCATTCCTGGCCTTTCTCCGTCTCCATCTTCGCCTTGGCCGCATCGCACTCGGCCTGGCTCAGTTTCAGATAGCCATGACCCTTGCAGGCGTTCTGGCCCTTGCAATCGTTCTGCGCCGTCTTGCATGCCGACTGGCCTTTGCAGGCATTGACGCCCTCGCACTTGATCTTGGCGTCTTCCGCCGCGCTGACGGTGGTCGCGGCCAGCGTGCCGAACAGCATTGCCGCCGCCGTGGCGATGGCGGCCTTGGTGGTGTTTCTCATGGCAGGAGTCCTTTGGCTGTAATGTGAAGGATCGATTGCGACACCGCGTGACCGGTGTCATGCCGCATCAGACCGGTGCCGACGCCGATTCATTACGCTCGACAACGGACTGTTGCGATGCATCGGTTGCTCGATCGCAGACCGGACAGGCTCATGTCATCGTTGCAACCTCGCAGCGGGTGTGCGATATCAGCGGCCCACGCGGCTCGAGCCTGGTGCGAAGGAGAGGCAATGCGCAAGCTGAGCGGTTTTCTGGTCCTGGGATTGGCAATCGGCTTCGTCGTATACACGACGGGCGCGCAGCTGCTGTCCGCGGCGCCGGACGTTACAGGCAGCTCTGTTGACTGGACTACGGCACAGGCGCGCAACGAGCCGCTGTGTCCACTGTGTTGATTGCCGCAAATCCTGTCTGAAGCCGAAGAGGGCGCCATGAAACTGTATTTCAATCCGAGAAGCCGTGCCGTCGTCGCCAAGTGGCTGCTGGACGAGTGCGGTGCGCCGTACGAGATCGTGCCGATCGATCTGGAGAAGCGCGAGAACAAGTCGCCGCAGTTCCTGGCGATCAATCCGGCCGGCAAGCTGCCGGCGCTGGTCGATGGCAACACGCGCATCTTCGAGAACACCGCAATCGGCCTGTATCTCGGCGACAAGTATCCCGAAACCGGCCTGGCGCCGCCGGTGGGGCATGCCGATCGCGGGCGCTATCTGTCGCTGATGGTTTATTCGACTGCCCAGCTGGAGCCTGCCATGGGCGATGCGATGCTGAAGCAGCCGCATTTTCCGCCGCGTGGCTGGACCGATTTCGAAGCCGCGAAAGATGTCGTCGAGCGCGAGCTGGGCGACGGGCCCTACCTGTTCGGCGAACGCTTCACGCTGGCCGACGTCATGGTCGGTTCCATGTTCATGTATGCGCGGCTGTGGGGTCATTCCTTGAACCGGCCGAAGATCGAAGCCTATGCCGATCGGCTGGCAGCGCGTCCGAAGTCGATGAAGGTGTGATCCGAAACGGGCGTGTGCGTGCCGGCTGAGTCCGGATACGGCCCACGCCCGCGTTCAATCGCCACGATTTGCTCGTCACTCCCGCGCCGGCGGGAGTTCATCTTTGCTTTCCGATCCGGAGCCCTGTCTTCGCCTGCGCGATGACGAAAGGTGGGTGAGTCCGGGCTCCCCTGAAAAATCGCTGTCCCGATTGTCGGCCCGCCGCCGGGTCATGCGTCCTTGGGACGAATCGTCGTTTCGTGCTTGAACGCGCCCGGGACTGATTGTATTTTACCGATCGGTTAATTAACCTTATGGTTATCCTCATGACGACCGACCGCCTGAGCGCGACTTTTGCTGCGCTGGCCGATCCCACGCGCCGCGCCATCCTGGCCCGCCTTACCGCGGGTGAGATTTCGGTGGGCGAGCTGGCCGAGCCGTTCGAGATGAGCCTGCCGGCCATCTCCAAGCACCTGAAAGTGCTGGAGCGCGCTGGCCTGGTGGCGCGTGGCCGCGATGCGCAATGGCGACCGTGTCGTCTGGATGCGGGGCCGCTGCGCGATGCGAGCGCCTGGCTGGATCACTACCGGCGCTTCTGGGAGCAGAGCCTGGACCGCCTCGATGACTATCTGCGCAAGCTGCAGGCGCAGGAAAAACATGAACGGCCCGAGAAAAAACGGGCCGCAGGACATAGCAAACCCCGGAGATCATCCAGATGAATCTTCCACCTGTCGTTTCCCGTGCTGAATGGCTGAGCGCGCGCCGCGAGCTGCTGGCCAAGGAGAAAGAGCTGACGTTGCAGCGGGACATCCTGAACGCGGATCGCCGCCGCATGCCCATGGTTGCGGTCGACAAGGACTACGCGTTCGAGGGGTCGCAGGGTCCGCTGTCGCTGCTGGATCTGTTCGAAGGCCGGCAGCAGCTGATCGTCTATCACTTCATGTTCGATCCGGACGAGCCGCCTGCCGGACAGGCCGGCGCGCCGTGGGAGGAGGGCTGCCCGGGTTGTTCGCACGTGGCGGACAACATTCCGCATCTTTCGCATCTGCACGCGCGTGAGACCACGCTTGCGCTGGTTTCGCGTGCGCCGCTTGCGAAGATCCGGCCGTTCAAGCAGCGCATGGGATGGACCATGCCGTGGTACTCGTCGTTCGGCAGCGACTTCAACTACGACTTCCACGTCACCATCGACGAGCTGCGCGACAGCGTCGAATGGAACTATCGCACGGCAGTCGAACTGCAGGCTGCCGGCAAGATTCCGTTCACGCGCGGCGAGCTGCCGGGATTGAGTGTGTTCCTGCGCGACGGCACGGCCATCTACCACACGTACTCGACCTACGCCCGCGGGCTCGATCCGTTGCTGGGAACCTACCAGTTCCTCGACCTGACGCCGTTCGGACGCGGCGAAGGCTGGGGCGGCATGCCGGATCTGAAGGGCCTGGGCCAGCAGTGGCTGCGCCATCACGACAAGTACGAATCCGCGCCAGCGGTCGAGTCGTGCTGCACGGCGCAGAAGCGGGCCTGATTCTTTTCATTGCAGACAACCAAGAGAACAGCGGATGAACAGCAAGACCGAGACGACGGCCAGCACGGCCGACCGCGAAATCATCATCACGCGCCTGGTGGACGCGCCGCGCGAGCTGGTATGGAAAGTATGGACGAGCCCCGAGCATGTGACGCAGTGGTGGGGGCCGAACGGCTTCACTACCACCATTCACGAGATGGAGGTGGCGCCCGGTGGTGTCTGGCGTTTCATCATGCACGGCCCGGACGGCGTCGACTATCCGAACCGGATCGACTTCATCGAGGTGACCAGGCCGCAGCGCCTGGTGTACCAGCACGGCGATGACAAGGGCGAGATCGGCTTCCATGTCACCGTCACCTTCACCGAGCAGGCTGGCAAGACCCTGGTCACATTGCGGTCGCTGTTCCCGACAGCGGCCGCACGGGACTTCGTCGTCAGCAAGCACAATGCGATCGAGGGTGGCCGCCAGACCCTGGGCCGCCTCGATGCTTACCTGGCGAACCTGCAGTAACCATCCGATAAGCGGAGCGTGCGTCTGCATCATTTTCCGATTCATCATCGAAACGAATTCAGCGGCCCGGCCTGCGCCGCGGCCGGCAAGGAGAGTTGATCATGTCTCTGACGCTGTACCTGCATCCGTTGGCCTCGTACTGCTGGAAGGCGCTGGTCGCCTTGTACGAAAGCGACATCTCGTTCGAGCCGCATGTGGTCGACCTGGCGAATGAGGCTTCGCGTGCGAACTTCCTGAAGATCTGGCCGGTCGGCAAATTTCCGGTGCTGCGCGACGAGGCCAGGGGGCGCACCATTCCGGAATCCAGCATCATCATCGAGTACCTGGCGCAGTACTACCCGGGCCGGACGCGGCTGATCCCGACCGATGTCGATCTCGCCCGTGAAACGCGGCTGCGCGATCGCTTCTACGATCTCTACGTGCACGAGCCGATGCAGAGGATCGTTGCCGACCGGCTGCGCCCGGCGGACAAGAAAGACCCCTACGGTTTGGAGCAGGCGCGTAACCAGCTGCGAACCTCTTACGGATTGATCGACGAATGGATGGCAACGCAGCAGTGGGCGACTGGAGACAGGTTCACGATGGCCGATTGCGCCGCTTCGCCGTCGCTCTTCTACGCGAACAAGGTGCTGCCGTTCGGCAATGAACATCCGAATGTCGCGGCGTATCTCTCACGCCTGATGCAGCGTCCTGCCTTCGCTCGCGTGATCGAGGAGGCGCAGCCGTATTTCCACATGTTCCCTCAATAGCCCGACTGTTCGAAGGAGAAGCTCATGCCCAACTACGTCGATGGTTACGTGCTGCCGGTGCCGAAGAAAGGCCTGGCTGCCTATCGCAAGCTGGCGCGCCAGGCCGGCAAGGTCTGGAAAGAGCATGGCGCGCTCGGCTACGTCGAATCGGTGGCCGAGGACGTCAAGCCCGGCAAGCTCACCTCGTTCCCGCAAAGCGTGAAGCTGAAAGCTGGTGAGACCGTGGTGTTCTCCTGGGTCATGTTCAAATCGCGCAAGCATCGCGACCAGGTCAATGCCAAGGTGATGAAGGATCCGCGCATCGATGCGATGGCGGCGCAGATGGCGCCATTCGACATGAAGCGCATGGTCTACGGCGGCTTCACCGTGATGATGCAGTTCTAGGCAGCGCAGCGGACTTCCTCCGTCCGCCCGATATAGAAGGCGCGGCAAAAGTGCCGCGCCGAATCCTCTCGCGGCATATCACGTCGCTGCAACGCCGCATTCGGGCCGACCCACCCTGATCGAATCGGTCGACGCGAGATCGCGCTACAGCCGCCGGTCCGTGTGTCATTGCATACCGGGACGCTATTGGTTCGTTGCTCCTGCGAGACAGTAGTGATGAATATCCGCGGCTTCGATGCGACTCATCGCACCGCAGATCGACGATGCGGCTGCGCGTCATCACTGACGCCGGGTACGGGTGGCGACAAGTTTCCGCTTGTATGCACCGATAGCCGGGCGCTCGATCGATCTTGCCCCGTCGCCTTGTGGTGACCAATCCGGGTACTTTGCAACAGTTGCAAAGACAACGGAGATCTCTTTGACAACGATGTTGCGCGAGCGCGAATATGCCGGCCGGCAGGCACGCGTGCGCGCGACGCGAATACGACAAACGTCCGGGCGTGTGCTGATTTCAATGACGAAACGCTACAACCATTGGAGGATCCCGGGGATGAACACTGCAGCTCTCAGACGAGCCATCCGGCTCGCAATCGGTAGCGCGGTCGTACTGTCGGTGCCGCTGTCCATGTCGGATGCGGTTGCACAGGGAACTCCAGGTCCGGAGGAAGTGATCGTCACCGGTTCGCGTATCGCGCGCGGCTCCGATTTCGAAAGTCCCGCTCCTGTCATCACCGTCGACCGGGACAGCATCGAGAAATCCGGCTACAGCAACCTGCAGCAGCTGATGGAGAAGATCCCGGCAAACGGCGCCGGGGCGTTCTCCACGCGCGGCAACAATCAGGATTCGACCGCCAATGGTGCGGCCTCCATCAGCTTGCGCGGACTGGGAGCCGACGCCACGCTAGTGCTGGTAAACGGCCGCCGCGTGGCGATCAGCTCGTTCGCCGAGAACATCACCACCAACTTCGTCGACATCAACTCCATTCCGGTGGCCGCCATCGAGCGCGTGGAAGTATTGAAGGACGGCTCATCGGCCGTATACGGCTCCGATGCGGTGGCCGGCGTGGTCAACGTGATCCTGCGCAAGGATTTCCAGGGATTCGAGGCCAATCTTGGCTACGGCTCCGTGACCGACGGCGACTACGACGAGCAGACCCTCTCGGCCATCTGGGGCACGGGCGACGAAGACACCAACGTGACGCTGATCTTCGACTACTTCAAGAACACCAGCCTGTTCAACAAGGATCGCGGCTCGATGGGATCGGCCAATCAGACGGCGCGCGGCGGTCAGGATTTCCGCTCCTCGCGCGGCTATCCCGGTTTCTTCGTGGTGGACGGCGTGGAGACCATCGATCCGGCCTGTCCGGCCGGCAGCAATGCCGATCCGGTCTGCGTCTACGACTTCGGCTTGTGGAACGTGCTGATCCCGAAGTCTGAGCGCAGTGGCTTGATGCTGTTGGCGCACCAGGCCATCGGCGGTGGCATCGAGGCGTTCACCGAAGTGGCGGTACAGCACAACAATTCGTTTGCCCAGGGCGCGCCGACACCTCTCGATGAGGAATCGGGCCTGACCGTGCCGGTCAGTAATCCGGGCAATCCGTTCCCGGGTGCGACCACGATCGAGTTCGGCCGTTATCGCACGGTCGATGCCGGTCCGCGTCAATGGGATATCCAAACCGACAATCTGCGGGGTGTGATCGGCCTGCGTGGCCAGTTCAGCGGCTGGGATTGGGAGCTGGCCTTCCAGCGTGCGCGCAGCAAATCGGAGCAGAGCGGCGATCGCTCGATGGGTTGGGTGCGCACCGATTTCCTGCAGCAGGAGATCAATGCCGGTCGCTACAACCCGTTCGGCGCCACGCAGAATCCGCGCTCGGTGATCGATGCCATCACCACCAGCCTGGTGCGTCGTGGCAAGTCCGATCTGACCATGTACGACGCCCAGATCTCCGGCGAGCTGTTCAGCATGCCGGCAGGTGCGGTGCGGATGGCGGCCGGCGCTGAGTATCGCGAAGAAAGCATCTCCGACGTTCCGGACGATCAGTTCCAGCGCGGGTTGATCTTCGGCACAGAGGCGGTTGCTGCGGCCGCGGCACGTGACAGCTGGGCAGCCTACGTCGAGTTTGCGGTGCCGTTGCTGCCAGGTCTGGAGTTGAGCCTGGCGGCGCGCTATGACGACTACAGCGATTTCGGCGATACCACCAATCCCAAGGTTGCCCTGCGCTGGGCGCCGATCGAGTCTCTGGCATTCCGTGCTTCGTGGGGTACGGGCTTCCGGGCTCCGTCGCTGGCCCAGGTGGGCCTGGGGCCGTCGCGCGAATCCCAGTTCTTCATCGACACGTACGGGTGCGCCGCCGGCATCGCCTCGGCCTGCCGCCCGCTCGACTACAACATCCTGTTCCAGGGCAATCCCAATCTGGAAGCCGAGGAGTCGGAGACCTACAACGTTGGCGTGGCCTGGCGGCCGAGCACGTCGATCGAGGTGACCCTGGATTACTGGGACATCCAGCAGGACCACAAGATCGACGAAGTGCCGTTCGGCCTGGTCTATGCTGCCAACTGCAATGACCAGAACAGCACTGTCTGCCAGCGCAGCGCGCCGCTGCCGGGCAACGCGCTGGGCAGCTTGCTGATCATCAACAACACCTTCGACAACATCAGCGAGCAGTCGGCGAATGGCATCGACCTGGGCGGCTATTTCGGCTTCGACGCCGGCCCGGGCCGGTTGACGCTGGGGCTGTCCTACACCCGGCTGCTCAAGTTCGAGCGCGTGGAACTGAACGCCGACGGTGTCAACGTGACCCGGCCACTGGAAGGCGAGTACGAGTACCCCAAGGACCGCGCGCTGGTGTCGGCGGACTGGGGTAACGATACCTGGGGTGCGTACGGCAACGTGGTCTACGTCGGTCCCTTCCAGGACATGCCGGACGCCAATTTCGACGGCATCCTGGACTACGACACGGTCAAGACCCGCGAGGTGGGCGACTTCACCACGGTGAACCTGCAGTTCCGCTACACCGGCATCGACAAGTTGAAGCTGCTGCTCGGCGTGGACAACGTGTTCGACACGATGCCGCCGTTCGCGGTGGGCGACGGCGACACGGACCTGTATGGCTACGTGCAGAGCCAGCACAGCCCGCGCGGCCGTTTCTGGAACGCCAAGGCGATCGTCAGTTTCTGAGCTGCGAGCTCGGTGGAGAGGCGAGGGGCGCTGCGGCGCCCCTTGTCTTGTGGGATGGACTCCCGCCGGTGCGGGAGTGACGAGTCAATCAGAGTGTCCCTGGCTCAGCGTCGCTGCGCGTTCGACTCCTCGCGCACTGCCTTGAACTCCGAATCGTTGCGCCACTGCGGCCAGCGCCGTGAGTTCGCCAGTTCTTTGCCGATGGCGTAGTACAGCGCCACATCTTGGGCTGCGCCGCGCAGATCCCATTTCGCATCCCAGGCATCGCAGGGCTGGTGATAGCAGCGCATGTAGTCCGTCAGCCATTTGTTTCCAGCGGCGCGCCCGCCTTCGACCAGATCGGCATCGCCGCTGATGCCCATGAGCAGCAACACTGGCACGCCGCTTCGCGCCAGCGGAAAATGATCGGCGCGATAGAACAGCCCGCGCTCCGGTAGACTTTCTGGAGTGATCGTTCGTCCCTGCGCCGCCGCTGCCTTGGCGAGATCGTCTTCCAGGCTGCTTTGTCCGGCACCGACCAACAGCACGTCGCGTGCCGGGCCGGCGGTCTGCAAGATATCGAGCGTGAGATTCGCGGCTGTTTTCGCCAGCGGATACAGCGGACTGGCGGCATACGCCTGCGAGCCGATCAGGCCGCGTTCTTCGGCCGTCCACGCTGCGAACACCAGCGTGCGCTGCGGTTTCGGTCCGGCTTTGAATGCTCTGGCCAGTTCCAGAACGCCTGCGATTCCCAGTGCATCGTCGTTCGCGCCTGGACGAATCGTGCGGCCCTGCGCATCCGGTGTGCCGATGCCGTAGGCGTCCCAATGCGCCGCGAACATGATGGTCTCGTACGGATGTTGGTTGCCGGGGAGTTTCGCCAGCACGTTGTGGCTGCGATGTTCGGTGGTAGTTACCGGTACTTCCGCAGTGAAGCGAACGTTGCCGAGTTCGACCGGACGGAAGTCGGCACGGCGCGCCTGGGTTCTGAGTGCGGACAGATTCAAGCCGGCACTACGAAACAGTTCATCCGCCGATGCGCCCTCGATCCAGCCTTGCAGCTGCAATCGACCGGCAGCATCCGGGCGTGCCAAGTCATAGGTCTCGCCGCCGGCCGCGATGACGGTTGGCCAGCCATAGCCGGCGCCCTCGGTGTCGTGGACGATCAGGGCAGCCGCGGCGCCGCGCCGGGTGGCCTCTTCATATTTATAGGTCCAGCGGCCGTAGTAGGTCATGCGGCGTCCGCCGAACTTGCCGGCGACCGGTTCGCCGGCCGCAGCGGAGAAATCCGGATCGTTGACCAGGAACACGGCGACCTTGCCGTGCAGGTCCATGCCCTTGTAGTCATCCCATTGCCGTTCGGGTGCCGTCACGCCGTAGCCGACGAAGACCATCGGTGCGTCGCGCACTGTGATCCGGTCCGCTTTGTTCACGGTGCTCAGGTAGATGTCCCGGTTCAGCTCCAGCGCGTGGGTCTTGCCTGCAACTGAAACACCGAGCGTCACGGGTTTACCAAGCTGCGTGCGCAGCAGCGGCACGACCTGAGTCCAGCCGCCGTTCTCGCCGCCCGGTTCCAGGCCGAGTGTGCGGAAGGATTCCGTCAGGTACTCGATGGTCTTGTCTTCGCCGGCGGTGCCGGGCGCTCGTCCCTGGAGCTCATCGGACGCGAGCGTGCGCACGATCCCGGAAAGTCGCGCCGGATCGATCGGCGAGCTGTCGGACGGGGCCGGCGCTGCGTGCAGCGATGCGGACGCGACAATGGCGGCCAGGCCGGCGACGCGGCGCTGAAACGAACGTGATGGCATGGACGGCTCCCGAGCGACGGACCTGGGGCCAAGGATAGTGAGTCGCCAGCCCGAGTGGGAGTCGCCCGGCCGCTGGCCTCAAGGGCAGGGCGCCTGCTTCAGCAATGCAGCGAGTGCGGCACAGGCGTTGACGCCACCTTCGGTTGCATCGCTGTCGGGTGCGCGGCGCGCGGTTGCGAGCAGCAGTTGGTGCAACCGATCGGTGTTCATGCTGCGGTCCCGGGCCAGCAACAGTGCGACAATGCCGGCAACGTTTGCGGTCGCCAGCGAATTGCCCGAGATGAAATCGTAGTGGCCCTCCGGCACCAGGGTGAGCACTTCGGTGCCCGG
>Ga0182738_1000218_pt1 | contig 87727 bp, 56 predicted proteins | sample eDN5th30CBELigMG_FD_128876 | JGI IMG/M metagenome (GOLD analysis project Ga0182738, IMG submission 128876) | Enriched Miracle-Growth compost microbial communities from Emeryville, California, USA - eDNA 5th pass 30_C BE-Lig MG (version 2)... ... | reverse complement strand
GATCATCGCCGTGCTGATCGCTCTCTTATTGCCTGCGGTGCAGCAGGCCCGCGAAGCTGCCCGCCGCTCACAATGTAAGAATAATCTGAAGCAATTAGGGCTGGCACTCCATAATTATCATGATGTTGCCAATCAGTTTCCTATCAGTTCGTATGCGGCGAGCGGGAAAATCGGAAATAATGTCACTGTTTTCGTTGGTCTATTACCATATATCGATCAAGCTGCATTTTATAACAGCATTGATTTTAGTCAGCGAAATATCACTTTGGTGACGATCAACGGGAAGCAGGTCGCAAAATATATGCTGCCTGCACTGCAGTGTCCCAGCGACCCCTTTTCCAATGTTATGCTCGCGGATGGAGCACCTGCGAATTACTCTCCCAGTATCGGTTCACAGCTGATGCAATCCTCAGTGAGCTGCAATCTGGCTACTGCGACCGGAACATTTCCAGCAGGGTTAAATTTAGACCCGGACGGGGATGGCGAAGACCCTTTTAACCGCGGGAATGTCCGTTCTGATAATGGAGACCCTCAGCATATTTCGGGGCCCTTCGGTCGAGGCTTTAATTCCCCGTGGAGTGCGAGAATGCGTGATCTGACAGACGGCTCTTCAAGTACAATCCTGATGGGTGAAGTCCGTATGTCATGTAATCCCTGGGGAACCTGGGGCTGGTCCTGGCCGGATTCACTCTGGTATGCAACAACTGCCCCCATTAACTATCCGACCTGTCCAGGTTCTCCTCTCTTGGGGTCGAACAATTGCGCCCAAAATAACAAGAATGCATATAGCACGATTTTTGGGTTTAAGTCGATGCATGTCGGAGGCTGCCATTTCGTGATGGGAGACGGTTCTGTTCATTTTGTCAGCGAAAACATCGACAAGCTGACGTACGCTCGACTCGGCGATCGCTGGGATGGTGGTGTGGTTGGTGAGTACTAGAGCAAGTTGCTCTGGCCCGGGCCCGCGCAGCGCGCGTTTCGACTTGTGAAAGGCAACTCGCCGCATGGCGGAACGCAGCCTATGCGGGAGTAATGCGCTCTAAGAGTAGTGCTTTGTCAACGTTTAAAAATCGGGGAGTTCTTAACGCGAAGTCCGACAACGGAGGACATTTTGCGATGGCATCTCCCAAAATCCAGCCCTGGCAGGGCAGTACGCTCCTGCTGCAGAGGCGATCTCGGTAGACGTTTTTCGAATACCGAGATCGCCGTTCGCTTAGAGCAAGTTGCTCTGGCCTGGGCCCGCGCAGCGCGCGTTTCGCCTGATGAAACGCAACTCGCCGCGTGGTAGAACGCGACCAATGCGGAGTGAATGCGCTCTAAATAGCGAAGAATTGCACCTCAGCGGCAGGAATTCTGCACCCTAATTGCTCTCTGGTCTGTCATAGAACGACAGATTTTTCTTTCCCAATTATAACTTAAGGTGGCTTCGCGTGAAAAACGTGGCTCTTGCGGCACTCCTGATGATCACTGTGGGTTGTTCAGGGTCTAAATTTCCAAAAACTTATCCAGTCACAGGTGTGGTCACATACAATGGAGACCCCGTAGAAAATGCCGTGGTCACCCTGATCCCGGTCGATCCAGCGGGACGCTCCGCCAGCGGCGAGACCGATGCGCAGGGAGAATTTTCGGTGAAGACTTATCATGGCCCGGCGAATCAGCCGTTGGGAGCTCTGGAAGGAGATTATTCGATCATCGTCTCAAAAGTCGAAGCACAAAAATTTCCCGACAACCTGACCCCTGAAGAGTTGATGGAAGCCCAGAAAAAAATGCCACCACCCAAATCACTCCTCCCTCTGTCTTACAGCAACGCCAAGACTTCAGATCTGAAGGCCACGATCGAACGCGGCAAGCCAACAAAACTCGTTCTGGAATTAAAAGATAAATAACGCTTTAACTTTTAATCCATAATGACCGGCTGACAGCCCGTTGAAATTCACTCAAACCGAGATTTGCCTGACTTGGGAATGTGAAATGATCAAGGCTCTGAAAGGGGTTCGGCTCGACAGATGCCTCATCCTCTCGAATTTCAACGGGCTAGAGCAAATTGCTCTGGCCTGGGCCCGCGCAGCGCGCGTTTCGATTGATGAAACGCAACTCGCCGCGTGGCGGCACGCGGTTCATGCAGAAGTAATGTGCTCTGTTATGGACGAGACAGGCTGGCGATCAGGATGCCGGTGGCGACGGAAACATTTAACGACCCCACTGCACCCTGGGCGGGAATACTGCAAAGTTGATCGCAGCGTTCCTGAGTCAATCGTCGCAAGCCTTTTTCCTCATTCCCCAGGACCAGCAACCAGCGACGGTCCCGGTCAATTTGGTCCACGTGGTCCGCAGCATGCTCGGAAGCACCCAGAATCCAGAGATTGTGCTTCTTGGCCACTTCAATTCCCTGTGCCAGATTGGTCTGCAAGGTGAAGGGAACATGCTCCACTCCTCCCGATGCCACGTCATACACCGTGGGAGAAATGGGAGCGGACCGGTCGACTGTCAACATGATGCCCCGCACGCCAAAGAAGGCGGCAGTCCGGAAAATGGCACCCACATTATGCGGGTCCTGCACCTGATCCAGCGCTAGCCACAGGCCTCGCGCAGGTTCGGCTGTCAACAAATCGGGTAATGCGAGTCCCGGTTTCTCCCGGACAATCGCAAAGGTTGTCCCGATGCGCCCCCCTTCGCGATTTTGACGATGTCCCCCTGCTTCACGATGCAATGGTTCCCGGATGGGAATGCCCCGTTCCCGGGCCACTTGCAGAACCTGCTTCCAGCCTTCGTGACCGCTGGCACGACTGGCATGAACTTCTAAAACATCGCGGGGACGCACGTCCAATGCCGCCAGCACGCTATGCGGATTTGTCAGCTTCAACGAACTCATGAGTGAACCAATGTGATCTCGGACACCGGACGGCGTCTGGTTTGGGAATGCATCGCAGGGTAGCCGTACCATAGCAAGCCGACAACTCGCTCGAGATCGGGATCAATCTGCAAGATTGCTGCCAGTTGCGGTTCCCGGAGAACGCTGCTGGTGGACCATTTTGTGCCGATCTTTTGTGACCAGAGATACAACATCAGATTCTGAATGCTGCAGCAGACAGCCGCATAGTTTTCTTCGTTGCGCAGAGGGTCTGGAGAGCATTGACAGGTGACAATAAGCCAGCCGGGAATCTGTTGCCAGCGGGCCATTTTCTTCTGAGCGGCTTCGGCTCCCTTTTCCCGAGTGAGGAACTCTCGATTGAGATCGATGATTTGCTGCTGCGTTTCCGGACCGATGAGGTGAAATCGCCAAGGTTCCGTCATCTTATGATTCGGTGCCCAGCGGGCCACGTCGATCGCCTGCAGGATCGTCTCTTCCGACACCGGAGCAGGTTGGAATTCCGTGATGGTCCGGCGCGTTCTCAGCACTTCGGCAAAAGAATTGTCGGCGGGCAGGAAATTCAACATGGATTCACCAGTCTATAAAGATTGCACAACACAAGAATGGTCTGGAAGACTCGACAAATGCCCGTCGCATCCGAGATGATAGACAGTCCCCGACTTTCGCGCCGTTTTAGGCTTGGACCCGACGCATGCCTCTTCGATGCTGTTTCCCGATCATCCTCTGCCTGATTTGCATATTGAATGCGATGGCCCGTGCAGGCGATCCGACTCGATTCTCCTGGCCGGAGCGCTACGGGCCAACCAACAATAACATTGCCACTGCTACGGATTCCATCCATCTTCCGACACGCTGGGATGAGGAGACGGATGAGAACATTGCCTGGAAAGTGGAGCTCCCGGAGTTTGGTCATTCAACACCCATTATTGGTGCCGGGCGCATCTGGCTGACTTGTGCCACTGCAGATGGCACGCGGCAATCCGTGCTGTGCCTGAATGAAGAATCTGGCCAGATCGTGCAGAAGAAGCTGCTGTTCGAGAATGCAGATCCCGAGCCACTGGGGAACAAGGTCAACACTTATGCCTCTCCCTCGTGTATCCTGGAACCGGACGCGCTCTATGTGCATTTTGGAACATATGGCACCGCGAGACTGGACCCGGAAACGACCGAAGTCCTCTGGCAGCGCACCGATATCAAATGCCGGCATTTTCGTGGCCCCGGTTCCTCGCCCGTGCTTTTCGAAAACCTGTTGATTCTTACGTTTGACGGTGTTGATCAGCAGTTTACGATCGCACTGGACAAGCGGACCGGGAAGACCGTCTGGAGAACAGATCGAAGTACGGACTACAACGATCTGGACGAAGATGGAAAACCACGAGGGGACGGCGATTATCGAAAAGCCTACAACACACCGACACTGGTGCAGGTGAATGGACGCACGCAGATCATCTCCATTGGAGCACGTGCTGCTCAGGCATACGATGCTCTCACCGGAAAGGAAATCTGGACGGTCGCCCACGATGGTTACAATGCAGCCACTCATCCCCTGATCTATGGCGATTGTGTTTTGATATGTACCGGCGGGGGGCGTTCGAATCTCATCAGCATCGACCTGCACGACAATCCGCAGGGCAACATCGACGAAACGCATCTCTTGTGGAATCGAGAGAAGGGAAATTCGGATCTTTCGAGCCCCATTCTGATCGGCGACCGGGTTTTCATGGTGACTGGAAATGGCATTATTGTGTGCGTGAATGCAAAGACTGGTGAAGAAGTCTGGAAATCGCGGGTGGGGGGAACATTCGTCTCGTCGCCAGTCTCTGCCAATGGCCTGATCTATTTCACCAACGAAGAGGGGCTGAGTGTGGTGATTCGAGCAGCCGATGCAATGGAAGAAGTGGGTCGCAGCACCCTTTCCGAAGGGACGCGCGCCTCACCAGCCATTGCGAATGGGGCCTTGTTTCTGAGAACCTCCGGACATCTGTACAAAATCGCCCGGCGCTCTCCCATCTCTGCCGGAAAATAGCGCAAGTTGCTCTGGCCTGTGCCCGCCCTCACCAGAGAGTCGGTTTGAAAAAGCAAAACTCCGGTCTGTTCACCGCCGCTTCCTTTCACCCCGTGCCGGATCGCCCTACAATTTCGGAGATGGCCTGATCCTGTCGGTTCAGGCTGGATGGAATCTGCATTCCAGGAAATGGGGCATGACTGCTGGTCAAAGCATGTTGTAGTTGCCTGTCTGCGAATTGTCAGTGCTGCGATCGCTGAGATGCCGTTCGGCACATCGTGGAATATAGAACACCCGGTTCTTGCGGCACACTTGCCGGAAGCATGTGAGGAGGGAACTGGCATGGCCAGCGAAATAGAACTACTGGACGCGCTGAAGCAAGTGATCGATCCGGAGTTGATGATCAACATTGTCGATCTGGGTCTGGTCTATGAGGTCAGTCAGGATGAGGCTGGCAAAGTCAAAGTCGAAATGACGCTGACCAGCCCCGCCTGTCCTGCCGGTCCTCAGATCATTCAGCAGGCGAAACTGGCGGTGGAAGGACTCCCGGATGTGGAAAGTTCCGAAATCAAACTGGTGATGTCTCCCCCCTGGACTCCAGAACGGATGACGGACGATGCCCGGGATCAACTGGGGATTTTTTAAAAGCTGCGAACAGATCCTCTTATGTCAAGGACCAATTCAATCATGAAGATGCTCAATTTCGCCTGCCTGGCATTACTGCTCACGGCTTCGGCATGTGTTGCGGACTCATCGGACCCCCAAAGCAACAATGAGCCCGTGATTCCGGTGTCGGAAGAATCCACTCAGGAAGTGGCATTCCAGGCAGACTCAAAAACCTCAACGGAGAAGCAGGACGTGTATAAAGTGAAGTTTGAGACCACCAAGGGTGACGTGATTATTGAAGTTCACCCGGAATGGGCACCGCTGGGGGCGGCCCAGTTCAAGAAGGCCGTGGAAGAAGGGGTCTACAATGATGCGAAATTCTTCCGCGTCGTCAAAGGCTTCATGGTGCAGTTCGGCATTCCGGGTGATCCCGCACTGGCTGCAAAATGGCGCAACAATAAGATCAAGGATGACAAGGTGACCCAGTCGAACCAGAAGGGGCTCATCACCTTTGCGACTTCCGGACCGAATTCGCGAACATCGCAGGTCTTTATCAACTACGGCGACAACAAATTTCTGGACTCACAGGGATTTGCCCCCTTCGGCGTCGTGACCACCGGCATGGACATCGTTGAATCCATCAACGCAGAATATGGTGAAACTCCCGATCAGGGACGCATTCAGGCTCAAGGAAATGCCTACCTGACCAAGTCTTTCCCCAACATTGATGGCATCATCAAAGCCACCATCGTGGAATAGAGCAAGCCGCTCTGGCCCGCAGAGCACGAGTGCTGCATCGCAGCCTGGGGTCGGGTTGGTTTCTCGCAACTCCGCTCCATCGTCGCTCGCTTCACATTTTCCGACCCGAAAATCGAAATGCGATCGACGACGACAGCAGAATGATGATGGATTTCGTGAAGAGCAGAGTAGGCAACCTGTTATTTGCTCTGATTTCACGTTGATCACGGAATCCCGGCGAACTTTCGCTGGGATTTTTTCTTTCAATCAGAAGGAAGTTCACCTCCCATGGCAACGGCCACGTCCCATCCCGCACTCGCTGAAAAGTTTGTCGCCAACGAATCACGTGCCCATTGGCATGATCAGTCGTTGTGGTTTGTGCGAGCCAAACGGGACAAGGCCGCTGCCACACTTCCAGAATGGGAGTCGCTCCGACAACGTGCTTCGGAAATCAAACAGCACACGATGTCACATCTGGCAGACCTGCTGGAGCAATTCGAAACCAATGCCACCCGTCAGGGAGTCCATGTCCATTGGGCCAGAGATGCCGCGGAGCATAACCAGATTGTGCTGGAGATTTTGCAGAAGCACCAGGTTCGTAAGCTGGTGAAAAGCAAGTCGATGCTCACTGAGGAATGCCATCTGAATCCATTTCTGCAGACGCACGGCATTGAAGTCGTGGATACGGATCTGGGAGAGTGGATCGTTCAGCTGCGGCAAGAGCCTCCCAGCCATATCGTCATGCCCGCCATTCATACCAAGCGGGAGGAAATCGGCGAGCTGTTTCACGAAAAGATCGGAACCGAGAAAGGAGCCACAGACCCTCAATATCTGGTTGAAGCGGCCCGCAAAGAACTGCGAGCGAAATTCCTGGCCGCCGATGCAGGCATTACAGGCGTCAATTTTGCGATTGCGGAGACCGGCGGTTTTGTCGTCTGTACCAATGAAGGAAATGCCGACCTGGGGACTGCGCTGCCCAAACTGCACATCGCCTGTATGGGGATCGAGAAACTAATCCCCCGCAGCCGCGATCTGGGAGTTTTTCTTCGCCTGCTGGCCCGCTCCGCCACCGGACAACCGATCACTGCTTATTCTTCACATTTTCACGGCCCACGCGATGCCGATTCGGAGATGCATATCGTGTTGGTCGATAATGGCCGGAGCAAGCTCCTGGGGAGTACGGATTTTCGAAACTCCCTGAACTGCATTCGTTGCGGGGCATGTATGAACACCTGCCCTGTTTATCGTCGCAGTGGCGGTCACAGCTACAACGCCACAATTCCCGGTCCGATCGGTTCAATTCTGGGACCTGCCATGAATCCGGAAAAACATGCGTCTCTGCCGTTTGCCTGCTCATTATGCGGCTCGTGCTCCGATGTCTGTCCGGTAAAAATCAATCTGCATGAACAACTCTATCTTTTCAGAGAGAAAATTGCCGTTCGCAAGTTGCTGCCCGCCAGTAAACGTTGGGGGATGAAGATGGCCGGCCTGATCCTGGGCCGCGGCTGGGTCTATCGCCTGGCCGGTCGTGCGGGTCGAGTGGCACTCAGAACCCTGCCTCGTTTTCTGATTTACAATTCCCTGAATCCCTGGGGACGCCAGCGTGAATTGCCTGTGCCCCCCAGCAAAAGCTTCCGGCAACTCTATCGTGACCAGCAAGCAGGCCGCAAAGCTCCGTAGTGCCCTGTCAGTCCTTAGATCGCATTCACCCCGCATCGACCGATTTTTATCGCTTCACTGTCATCCGCAGCGAAACGATGAATTGTTGGATTCTCTCTGCCAGTCTCCACACACGACGGACAATGCGGAAGAGAGACGCTCTAATACGCGGGGACGGCGACCTTCTGGGAGACGCTGTCCACTTTGGGATCGCGCCAGTTGAAGCTGCGTTCAATCGCAATTCTGGAGAGTCGGATCAACATTTCCCGATCGACAAGTGGACAGGGAAGGTGCGGTAAGGCTGCCAGCGTGTTACTGGCATCAAATTCCGGATCGTCTTTCCAGTAGGAGTGATAGACTTCCATATGTTTCAGAAAGAGTTGCTCCACTTCATCCGAACCCATTGATCCAGAGGCCCCGGAGAAGGAGAGCCCATAGAGCCCGACCACTTCTTCCATGATGTCGCGAATCAGGCGAACTGTAATGGGAACACGCGGGGAGAGATGATACGTTTTCTGATGCAATGCAGGATTGGCGATGATCGCCGACATGGCTTCCGAAACCCAGTCGACCGGGACCAGGTTCTTCCGCTCATGCCCATCGACATTGATTTTGAACGTATTTGAGACCACTTTGCCAGTGAAGTCCTGCCGCCCCATGCTTTGGGCCAATGTCAGCCCCAGTTGCAGCATTGCATAGAAGTTGTGGTACGTAAACGTCATGCCTGTCCGAGAGTCGCCGACGATAATTGCGGGACGGAAGACGGTGAGTGACTTGAGAAATCGCGCGCTTCGGACCAGTTCTTCAGCTTCGACCTTGCTCTCTTCGTAGGGATTGGCAAATTGCTGTCCCACATTGAGTTCGTTTTCATAGACTCGTCCATGCCGCTTCCCAGCCACATAAGCCGTGGAAACGTGATGAAAGGTCTCAATTCCGGCCTGATCACAAAACTCGAGAACATTCTGGACACCATCCACATTGGAGATCCAGGGCTCGCTGTCGCGTCCGGTGCTCACGAACGACAAACTCGCTGCATTGTGAATCATTCCATTGCAGTTCTCGGCAGCCCAGCGAATATCCGGTCCGGACAGACCCAGATCGGGACTGATGATGTCTCCGCAGAGAACTTTAGGGCGCGGCATCTCCTGTTGAAGTTCCTGTTCCCAGACACGCATGGCCGCTTCGATGCGTTGAAACGGATCACAACGCCGACTGGGGCGAACGAGGACAGCCAGATCGATGCCTTTGGCCAGCAGGTCCTTCATCAGATATCGTCCCAGCAGCCCTGTTGCACCGGTCAGAAGCAAGCGTCCCATAAATTCACTTTCAATCATTGTGATTCGGTTTGAGAACCATTGCGGTTCATTTTTCTGGAGGCGATTTTCGCCAACCAGTATCCTGCCAGGGTTTGGTTTTGGGGTGCGTCATCACGAAACGTCCTCCGTTGTCGGACTTTGCGTTAAGACCTGCTCAAATTTTTACAGTCGACAAAGCGCTAGTGCCCTGCCAGGGCTTGGTTACGGGGTGCGTCATCACGAAACGTCCTCCGTTGTCGGACTTTGCATTTAGATGAACCCCGATTTTTAGAGTAGGCGAGACACTAGATCACATTCACCCCATATCGACCGCGTTCTGCCACGCGGCGGACAGCTTTTCAACAACCAAAACCGCGGACCCAGGCGAGAGCAACTTGCTCTTGCCCGGGAAATCAGATGCTCAGGTAGAGCAACACTGTTCCAGGCCGCGCAAAGGAAGATGACAGACCTTTATGGATCGTCTTGTCTGGAAGCGTCTCTGCAATTCCTCATCCCGGGATGAATCGTTTGACGCAATTCCCGAGAAAAACCTGTTTCAGAAATGAGAACAACGCGACTCCCTACCCCCTGAACGGGCATATGACAATGTTTTGACAAGAACGATTTTCATTTCAGATCATCGGGGCTGCCATCCTCTACGTCAAGAATAGAAGACTTTTGCCCTGATTTGAAAGTCGACAGATCCCCGAAGGCCCCAACATCTTCTATGGAAAGAACTGCATTCTATGCGTTGATCAGAAAGTATCGCCTGAGACGCTTTGCAGGTCTGTCCGGGCGAGAACAAGTTGCTCTGGACTGAGCCCGCGCAGTACACGTTTCGACTGATGAAAGACGACTCGCCGCGTGGCGGAATACGGTCTGTGTGTGTGCGGTAAATGCACTCGAGTCTCATCATAAGCTGAAGAATCCTTCGCATGCACATGGTATGCACAATCGTTGCGAACGATTCCGCGACTGGGCCATTCCTGATTGACTCTGACTTCGAAAATCGAGGTTTTTTTGTCTCTCAGACGCCACAAACTGGCCGCTCACGATGGGTTTGCGGGTTCCGCAGACTTCGCCTGCAGGGACAAAGTTCCTCTGAATTCCAATGATTCCGCTCACCTGAGGCTTGGCGTACAGTTCGTTATTGTAGTACCTTATGACGATCCTGGATGCGACCATGGCCCCCTGCTGAGCCATGCTGACATCCAGAGCGAAACAATGATTTTTCACTCCCGCAATAAGAATACAGGTCGTTTCATCGCGGCAGTCCGCCGCAATCACAGTGTTTTTCCCACCATTGATAATGAGGGCCGATTGCCCATTGTTCAGTGATGAGGCACTTCAGGCGGACAGGCTGCGTCAAATGTTCGATCCTTGTTACGGGTCTCATGACTGATGAATTCACAATATCTCAGGGTTTGACACAGAGTGTATCACGGCACCCTTCTGACCACGGATTGCTCATTACCGATTATGACGGAGAGCACCGACACGCAGAAGCTTGACCTTCGCCAGAGCTGGCCGGACGCGACAAGGGCGTTTCCCCGATGGAATGTTTCATACATTCTGCATCGGTCTGCTCCCCCCAGCTCAACGAATACTTTCCCGGGATTGCAGATTGTCTCCTGTTTGCGAATTGTCGCAGAACCTGATCGGGTCTCTTCCACGGAAGAGGCTGTCACGACCAGCCGGCAATCAATAATTCCTGTTCTCTCCTCAGATCGAAAATTCCCGTTCCCATTACGGCGATCTGCAGCAGGGAATCCGGGCGGGGTCGAGATTCGATCCGTTCCAGAGACATTTGCATCCGCGGAAGCATCCACCTCGTGCAAGATACACCCTGTTCGTCCCCGTCGACGAAGAGGGATCCATGAAAAAAGAAATGCTGATCAACGTTCTTCAACCAGAAGAAAGTCGCATTGCGATTGTTGAAGACGGAACACTTGAAGAACTGTATGTCGAGCGCTCCAGCGCAGAAGGCTATGTCGGAAACGTCTACAAAGGCCGGGTCGTTAATATCGAGCCGAGCATTCAGGCGGTGTTCGTCGACTTCGGTGTGGGCCGTAACGGCTTCCTCCATGTCAGCGACGTGGAGTATCAGTACTACAAGCATCTGCTCAACGAACGAGAACGGGCCGAGGTCGAAAAGGGCCGCAACTCGAAACTCAACGAACGCAGTTCCCGTAACAAACCTCCTATTCAGGAGATCTTCCAGCGGGGCAGTGAAGTTCTGATCCAGGTCATCAAGGAAGGGCTCGGAAATAAAGGTCCCACGCTCTCCACCTATATCAGCATCCCGGGCCGCTATCTGGTGTTGATGCCCGGCCTGAACCGCCTGGGAGTCAGCCGCAAAATCGAGGATGAAGATGTTCGACGCAACTTGCGGAAGATCCTCAAAGCACTCGATCCCCCCGCAGGACTGGGGTTCATCATCCGGACTGCGGGAGTCGATCGTACAGAAAAAGATCTGCAACGGGATATGAATTACCTGCTCCGCTTGTGGAAAACGATTGTTCGCCGGTTGGAAAAACTCCCTTCCCCGATTGATATCTATGAAGAAAGTGACATGATCACCCGGACCATCCGGGACATCTATCATACGGATATCGAAGCCATTTATATTGACGAGCCGGCTGCCTTTGAGCGTGCCCGCGAATTCATGAAGGTGGTCCTGCCCAAGCACGTTGAACGCGTCCAGTATTACGACGGGAAAGAGCCGCTCTTCAATAAATACAAGATTGAAGCCGAGATTGACCGCATTCAGAGTCGCCGTGTGCCACTGAAATCCGGGGGATCGCTGGTCATCGATCAGACCGAAGCCCTGGTGGCCATCGACGTCAACAGCGGCAGTTCCCGCTCGGCCGACGATGCCGAACGCTCGGCCTATCATGTGAATCTGGAAGCGGCTGAAGAAATCGCCCGGCAGATCCGTTTACGGGATCTGGGCGGAGTGATCGTGAATGACTTCATCGATATGCGGGATGAAAAACATCGTCGCGGTGTCGAACGCAAGCTCAGAGCCTGCGTGGAACGTGATCGCGCCCGTACAAAAGTGCTTCGCATCAGTCCCTTCGGTCTGATCGAAATGACACGCCAGAGAATTCGCCCCTCGCTGCGCCGCAGCACCTATGAAGACTGCCCCTGCTGCAATGGCCTGGCACAGGTGAAAACCGCGGAAAGCATGGCCATTGAAGTGATGCGCGCCCTGATGCTGGCCGCTTCATTGCCCGATGTGGGAGAAGTTCGTCTGGAAGTGCATCAGCGGGTGGCGGATTACATGATCAATAAAAAACGCCGGGAACTGATCAATCTGGAAGAAAAATACGAAGTGACTGTTCGTGTCCAGACCGGCGTGAATGTCGGGCCGTCTCACCTGTCGATCAAGTGCTTCAACAAGTTGGGAGTGTTGCTCAAGGGAGTGGAATACCCGGCCTGATGAAAATGATGACACCGCTTCCTGCTTAAGATTGAACAACGGTCGCCATTGTCATGCTATCTATCGTTATCCCCGTCTATAATGAACAGGACAGCCTGCTGGAACTTCATCGGCAGCTTCGTGAAGTGACAACGGCCCGGCAACTGGAAGCAGAAATCATTTTTGTGGATGATGGCTCAACGGACGCATCCTGGGCACAGATCCTGCAGGTTAGCAAACAGGACTCGCAAGTCCGAGGGATTCGATTTCGGCGCAACTTTGGAAAAGCCAGCGCGCTGACAGCAGGCATGGCAGAAATTCGTGGCGACCTGGTCATGATTATGGATGCGGATCTTCAGGATGATCCTGCAGAGATTCCTAATTTTATCAGCATGCTGCAGACCGGTTATGACGTTGTAAACGGTTGGAAAGAGCGCCGGCTGGACCCGTGGCACAAGGTCTATCCCAGTAAAGTCTTCAACTGGATGGTCAGTTCCATGACCGGACTGACGCTGCAGGATCATAATTGCGGCATCAAATTGTTTCGGGCAGAAGTGGCGAGGGATTTGCGGCTTTATGGAGAGTTGCACCGGTTTATCCCGGTGCTGGCGCATGCCCGGGGATATCGCGTGACGCAGGTTCCCGTCCATCATCGGGCTCGGGAGTTTGGGCATTCCAAGTATGGGATGAAGCGATTTCTACGCGGATTTCTGGACCTGCTGACGGTCACGTTTTTAACGGGCTATGCCCATCGTCCACTGCATCTGTTTGGTGGAGTGGGCCTGTTCTTTTTTGTTCTGGGAACCTGCGGGCTGTGTTATCTGGGACTGGCCTGGGTGATGATGCACCTGCTGCACTTCTGGCCTGCCAATCCGATTGGAACCCGGCCGCTACTGCTCTATTCAGTGGCTGCTCAACTTCTGGGAGCACAGGCCCTTTCCGTTGGAATTCTGGCAGAGCTGATTGTGGCGAATGCGAGTCACGATCGTGAAAGCTACTGCATTCGGGAACGGACCTGAGCCAGGACACATAGAGCAAGTTGCTCTGGCCTGGGCTCGCGCAGTGGGCGTTTTGACTGACGAAAGCCTGGATCGTATTCACCCCGCATAGACCGATTCATCGTTTCACTGTCGTCTGCAGCGAAACGATGAATTTCTGGATTCCCTCTGCGAGTGTCCATGCGTATGACGGACAATACGGAAGTCATGCGCTCTCAACCAGATTTCCAAACTTGGAAATACTGCATTGGAAAGAACAATTCATTCCACGTCGACATACAGCTTAATGTCGAGTTCCGGAACCTGTGGATGATTGGTCTGAATGATGAGATGCCCTTCACGACCAGCCCCCCAGACACCTTTCGGGCTGCCCGGTGGAACGGTGACGAACATGCTGTAACGTTCTTGCGACAGCTCTTGACCGGTTTTCTCCGGTTGCAGACGAACCTGTACGAAGTTTGGATTGCTGCTCACGCGGGTGAATTTGAACTCCTCCTGGCTGGGCGGGAGCATCACAGTCAGCTTGAATTCTTTTCCCTCTTTGGCGGAAACCTTCTTCAGATCCAGCAGTGGACCGCCGGAAAACCAGTTTGGTCCGATAATGGTAATCGCCCCCACCCGACTTGCCGTCAGCGGCAACTCAAATTTGGGATACTCTTCCATGTCGGTATAAATGGTCACCATCTCATTTACCTTGCCCGGTTCCGAGATTCCGATCAGTTCTCCTTTCAGGTGAAACCCACAACGGGCATGAGTCGGCGATGCTTTGATTTCATCCTCCGTCAACGGGATGGCCTCCACTTTGACGCGGTCGGATGATGTCTCCACGCTGGTAATGTTGAATTTTTCAAAAACAGGTGACTCAATCACCCCCATGAAGGGGGTTGGATCCGATGTCGTCAGGTTGCCGAGCTTCCAACCTTCCGAAGGGTGCAGGCTGATCTCCCTGAACATCTCCCCTTCGACCCCAATGGTGAGAGTCGGGTTCTCGGGATCATTGGTCCAGATGGTCGCGGTTTGAGCAAAGGGCCCGTCCGATTTTGGTTCCCAGGCCAGATGAATGGCAGCTTCTCCTCCGGGAGGGACCTGCTGATCTTTCAAACCGCTCACGGTGCATTTGCACTGCGTGGGACCACGGGCAATTTTCAGCGGAGCGTGTCCGGTGTTCTTGACGATGAAATCGTGTTTGCCAACTTTCCCCAGCCCCATGCGACCAAATTCAAACGTGGTTTCAACCAGTTCAGCGCGTGGTTGATCTCCCGTTTTGGAGAGCGTGAACGGATTCTTATCGTAGTGCTCTTTGTCCGAGTTTTCCGGCTCTTCCGGCTCAGGTGGCTTTTGTGTCTCGTTGATGTTGGGCTGAGAGCTCACTTCCGGCACGGTGCGTGACAACCAGGCCACGGCTGCCATACAGACAAACAATGTTGCCAGAACAGCGATCAACTGTAGTGGTCTCACTGTGCTTCTCTCCTCTGTTCAAGAGCAGTTCTGGAAGGCGTTTGCCCGGAAAGGCATTTCAACGTCCCGCGAGAGCAAGTTGCTCTGGCCGGAGCCCGCGCAGCGCGCGTCTCGACTGATGAAACGCAACTCGCCGCGTGGCGGAACACGGCCCGTACGGGGTTCATGCGCACTAATTAATGTCAACCAGATTTTCATCTGATGAGAGCAAGTTGCTCTCGCCTGAAGGACCCTGAAGGACATTGATACTTCTTCATCATATTTGGGCTGGCTGGCTCTTTCCAGTGCCCATTTCACACTCCCTCGGGATTGGAAGTGCTGTCAGCCATCATGACATATCAACCGGTTGCCCGACAAGTTCGGCAGATCAGGTTGTGACAGGGCTTTCGCCATATACAAAGCAGATCAAGTCCCGGAAGGGCGAAGCTCCTGATCGGGTTGTTCTCTCCGAGTCACGCAGGGTGCGTCTCTAATCCCGCATTGGCCGCATTCCGCCAAGCGGCGAGAAGTCGCGCTGCGCGGGCCAGAGCAACTTGCCCTAATGAGATTTGACCGTTTCCGAAAGCAGGTCTTGCAACGCCTGCCGTCGATCCTCAGGAAGCAATTTGTCTGTATGGCCACGTTCCCGGTTCAGTTGATCGAGATTCAGGGCGACCCGGGCTGCTTGTTCAGCCTGCTGAGGGTCTCCGACTGCCTGCCAGGCGAACGCCAACTGCATCTGCAGGCGGACAAACCCGGGATACAGTCGAACTCCTTGCTGGGCACTGGCGAGAGCGGCTTCAGCAGAGTCGGAATGAGGAAACCGGCGAAAGCGCTGTAGCCACCAGTCGGAAAGAGTCAGGTATTCTTTCGCTGCGAGCGGATTGCGCTGTAGGGCTTGTTGTTTTTCGTGCACCGCTTGTTGAAACTGTTCTGCATCATCATCGGGGCGAAGCAACCAGCGTTGGAAGTGAATGGCTGCCAGTTCCGCATGTGGCGTCCAGGCAAAGGTATCGGCCTGGGCAGCCTGCTGAAAAATCTTTTCCGCCAGATCCAGTCTGCGTGAAACCAGTGCTTCAGATCGGCCTCGATCCAGTAGTCGGTTCACCGTGACCACCGGAACCAGTCCCGTCCACAAGCATCCCAGAAACAGAATTCCAAAGACTCCGGTTGCCGGCAACAGGAGACGCCGTTGTCTGTTGCCGGGCGGGTTGTCTGGCTCGTCCATGTGATCGGCGGGGCCGACAGGAGTCAGCCAGAGAACAACAACCAGCAGCAATTGGAGAATCGCCGGCATGCCGATCCCCCCTGCTCCCAGCAGATGCACAAAGAGTGCAATTCCAGCAGCCATCACTGCCGCAGAGCTGATCGACCAGAAAGAAAGAACTCGTTGCAGCAGCAGGTCCAGGAGCAGCCAGCTCATCCCCAGCCAGAACAATGCGTCATCAAAAAATCCTTCAAACAACCATTCTTCACTCAAGATCAGGCTAAGAACCCCTAATAAAACGTACAGCGAACTTGCTCGCGGAATAAAAACCTCCCTTGTCTGGGAGGTTTTGTTCGCGGCTCTAAAAGTCCCCAGTCCTATCCACGAAGTAGTCTTGAGGAATGCAGTTGCGGGAAGTGATGGGGAATCCGTCGGGAACGCCAGCGCTCTCAGGCGGTTGACCACGACGCCAACGATCAGCAGTAATCCCAGCAATGCCGGCAAGCCGCCATTGGCCCAGACGTCGAGAATCAGATTGTGAGGGTCCAGGATCTCTTCGCTCGCTCCCGGTAATTTATAAGCGAAATAATGTTGACGGAAATTGCCGGGGCCAACTCCCAGCAGCGGATGATCCTGAATCATCTTCCATGTCGACTGCCAGTATTCCAGCCGATAAGCCAGACTCTTGGGCGCTTCACTGAGAATTTGTGTATCGAGGCTGCCACTGAGCGTGAGTAGGACGGCCAGTCCCAGTCCGCACGCCGACAGAATACCGCCCCATTTCAAAAATGCCTGTCGTTGTGATCCTGGTTGAATCGCGAACAGAATTCCCATCAAAAGTCCACTGGCCAGCATCCCCATGACGGCCGTTCGGCTTTTGGTCAGCAGCAGACAGATCGAGATGAGAACAATGGTCACTCCGGCCAGACACAACGTGCTGCGCGAGACCCGTTGTGACAGACAAGCTCGAATGAGATCGAGATTGGCAAACCAGCCCCAGATCAGTATAGCGGCAAAGGTATTTGCCAGGGCAAATCGTCCAATTGGTTCTCGACTGTCACGAGCGCGGGCCAGCAGCATTTGTCTGCCGGACGCTTCCAGCGACAGGAATTCCGTCCCGAATTCGCTGCGCAGCCGTTCGTATTCCTGCTGTGATGATGAACTGAGAGGAGTTCCAGCTTCCTGTTCTGCCTGCAGTTCCAGAAGCCGTGTGAGATCATGTGATTGCTGTGGATACCAGACAAAATGCTGCCAGATTCCCATTCCGGAGAGCACAATCACGGTGACCAGCAGGCAGAAGCCGAAAATGCGCCGCATTTCACTTTGTTGAAATCCCTCTTTCAGGAGCAGCCACAGCCCTCCTATGGAGACCCATTCCCAGATCAGATTCAATGTGGCACGTTGATCACATGCTCCCGTCAGTGCCAGCACTCCAGACAGACCATGCCCCCCTATCAGCAGCAACACCCCCACATCGGCCCATCCCCATTTTAGAACTCCTGACAGAACCTGCAGCGAACTTGCTCGCGGAAAGGAAATCTCCGCCGTCGGGAAGGTTTTGTTCGCAGCTCTGAGAGTACTCCCCTGTCCGGATCGCCACAGCCACCATGCCCGACAGGCTCCCAGTCCCAGCCAGCAGGCCGCAATCCACAACGTGCTCCCTTGTTCGGTCCCCTCGGTCGGGACCAGCCAGCGACAGAGAAACAGCACAACCATCAGCACGCCCCAACCTGAAACCGCAGAGTGCGGTCGGGCACTGCTGATTGTTTTCCGGGATTTTGAGGAAGTTCGACGCTGAGCCACGACGCATGCGTTTCGATGTTGAAGTTTCAGTAGAGTGCATTCAAACGCACCCTGCAGGGCTGGAAAGATGTCCCTTCAGACAGCCGTTGTCCATTCGACCAGTCCGTGCAACAACTGGGCTGCGCGACCGGAATCAATGGCGGCGGAGGCCAGTTCCACAGCCTGTTTCAAGTCTCTCGTCACACCACGACAATAAAGCGCCAGGCCGGCGTTGGCGAGCACGATATCGCGTGCCGCTCCACCTTGACCGGCCAGCACTCCATTGATCACATCCGCACTTTCCCGGGCGGAATCCACACGCAAATCTTCCACGCGGCACTCCGACAATCCCAGCGTCCCGGCATGGCAGCTCCAGGTTACAATTTCTCCCCGCTGCACTTCCCAGACGCGAGTGTCTCCCCACAACGAGACTTCGTCCAGCTGATTGTTTCCACACACAATGCACGCGCGTTGCAGATTGGATCGACTGACTGCCCCGGCGATCCGGGCGGCATAGGTATCACTGGAGGCACCCAGCAACTGGTACTCGGCCCGGGCAGGATTGGTCAGCGGCCCCAGCAGATTGAAGATCGTGCGAATTCCGAGTTGTTGCCGGACCGGAGCCACGTTTTTCATCGCACTATGACAGTTGCGTGCATAACAGAAGCACAGCCCCAGATCATCCAGGCATTTGCCTGCCTGTTCCGGACTCAGCTCGATATTGACCCCCAGCGATTCCAGAACATCTGCCGATCCGCTGGAACTGGAGATACTTCGATTCCCGTGCTTTGCGACGGGAACACCCGCTGCGGCAATCACAAAGGCGGTCGCGGTGCTGATATTAAATGTCCGCAGCTGATCCCCTCCCGTTCCACACGTATCAATCAGTCCGGTTCGAGAGGTTCGAATGTGTGCGGCCCGCGCACGCATGGCAGCGGCGCCTCCTGCCAGTTCTTCTTCGGTTTCCCCTTTCATTGCAATGGCGATTAACAATGCTGTGATTTCGATGTCGTTGCACCGTCCATCCATAATGGCCCCAATGGCCATCTGCATTGTCGAGGCGTCCAGCGACTCCTGATTCAACAGTCGTGTGAGCGCATTCCGAATTTCCAGTTGCATAACAGTTCCAGGTGTCAGTCAGTCATTCCAGGTTTGATCGGATGGAGAAAGGGAAAGGGAAAGGGAGACAGGAAAAGATCGTGTTTGATACTTTTCCCTTATCCTCTCCCCTTTTTCGAGTGTTGTCGGGCTTTGGTCATGAACTGTTCAACGGCATCGGGATTCTGTTGACCTGGTGATGATTCAACCCCGCTGGCGACATCCACTCCCCAAGGCTGAACGGCTTCAACCGCCTGGGCCACGTTTGCTGGAGTCAGTCCGCCAGCCAGGATCAGGGGGGGCCATTCCGAATGCCATTCGGTTGCCAGTAAGTCCCAGGGAGCCTGATGCCCTGTCCCGCCATATTCCCCTGGCACGCTGGCATCAATCAGACAGCCTCGCAACGAAACATTCAACTTTCGCAGGGCATCCAGTTGCCGGATCACCTTCTGCAAACCCTCTCGCCCAACACGAAAGGCTTTGATGATTTCATACTCCCCCAACTCTGCCACGAACTCGGGAGTTTCATCTCCATGCAGTTGAAGAGTTCGTATCCGGCAGGTTGAAGCAATATCGCGAATCTCCTGAAGCGAATGATTCACAAACAGTCCCACGGGTGTGATGGAAACAGGCGTTTCAGCACGCAGCGACTCTGCTCCCACTCCCATCGTTCCCGCAGGCGATTCGCGGGCCCATTCCATCTGTTCCAGTCTGTCGACAATCTGCCGGGCAGTCCCGACATCAACATGCCGTCTGGAACCGGAAAAGAAGTTCAAGCCGATCGCATCTGGTTGCCGGGCCATGACAGCCTCCGCGCACTCCAGGCGGGTGATTCCACAGATTTTAACCCACATCGTGATCTCTCCGGTCCTGTGGAGCGAACGGCTGATCGGATGGGAATTCGGTTTCGGGTTCTGTTTCGGTTTGCGTGGATTGGGATTTTTTAAGGCGTTGCAGCGTCCGTATTCGATCGATCACCATGGCCAGTACGCTCACCGTGACCAATAAAGCGGTTTCCCAGAGCAGCAGCGGAGTTCCATGCCGGTTCAACCAGCGGGCCGCAGGAGCTTGTGGATCACCAAATGTGGCTGCAATGGTCATCAGAACCGTCAGGCAGAACAGACCTCCCACGACAGCGACGGGATAGAACACCAGTCGATCACGACGTTCATCGGGAGTGAGCGGTTGCGACATGAACTTCAGTGTATGTTGTGAACGGGTCTCCCGTCGACCACTCCGATCGGCGACCGGACCAGTCTCGACACGGTTTATCACTTCTTATCACCCCGTGTCCCGGCAGTGAAGAAGAAATATGCACGAAGAAAAAAAGAACAGAAAAGAAGAACAGTGAAGAGTGAAGAGTGAATCTCAGAGAGGATCGGAGTCCGTGGGGGCATCCGTAGGAAGATCGCGTTCTGCCTGTTCCAACTCCCGTGACCGCGAAGCGGTTTGCATCAGCCAGCGGCCCCAGGTGAAATAATGCAAAGCCACAAAGCCCCCAAATGCTGCCAGGACCGCTAACAGACCAAAGATGTCCGGCATGACCATGGAAATCAACCCGAGAATGCCGAAGACCCCCCCCAGCATGAAGAGCACTGCAATCCAGGTTCCTTCATTTCGTTCTGGCGCAGCGGGCGATGCCTTCCGTGGAAGTCGGGCACTCATTTGAGTTGTCCTTGAGCAATCAGTGCTTTGAGCTTCTGCTCACGATAAAAAAAACCGTCTTCCAGATGATCACGAACCTTCGATTCACTCAGCAGCAGGCCAATCAATCCACCCGGCAGTTGAAAATCCACCACGTCACGCATGAGCACTCCATCGGGGGTCGGGAGATACTCATGCGTGTGCACCCAGGACTTCATCGGCCCGGTAATTTGCTGCTCCACCAGTATTCGTGGCCGTTCAAACTGCATGATCTGATGTGTGGACTTGACGACCTGGCCGAATGTCATGATCTGAAAATCCAGTCGGGCTCCCAGTTCGACAACCTCGGGGGCGGACGTAAATTTGATCCCCATCTTGGGGTCGGTCACCAGCGGGACATTCGAGATGCGGCTGAGGAAGTCAAAGATTCCTTCCGGGGAGCAGTTCAAGCGAGTTTCATATTCAGCTGTCGGCATCTGGGATCAACCATCAACAAATGCAAAGGGAAAACAGGAGCTTTGAAAGCAGACTGTAATCAATTCCGAACCATCACGGGAGGGTCCATCTCACAAGACCGACATTATCATCCGGCGTCTGATCCCCAACCGGGGGGGCGCCCGGCATGAGATCACCATGGAACTCCTGGAAGACAGGCCGGAGTCTGCCCTGCAGAAATTGAAAGTGGTGCGGAACGACGAGGCTTGATGCAAACTGAGAGCCGTCCGTTGCCAAATGACAACAGCATCCACGAAGATAAAGACATCGTCGTACAATTATCTTTTTGCAGGCCACGACCATGACCGTGAAAGAAGCCTATCTTGTTCTTGGACTTCAGGAAGGAGCAACTTCCGAGGAAGTGAAACGGGCCTATAAGGAAGAGACATTTGCCTGGCATCCCGATCGGTTCACCGAAGGGACGAAGATGTACGAGCGGGCCCAGGAGAAAATAAAAATTCTCAATGAAGCCCGTTCCGTTTTGATAGATCATCTGTCTGGAAAGACGTCCCGGCAGTCCGATGCAAAAGAAAAGCGGCAGAAATCACGAGAAAAGACATGTCAACCCCGCGTGTGGTCGAATGTGATCTATCTCGGAAAAGATCCGCGTCTTGATGTGAGTTCGATCACGGCCATGAACCGTCAACCGGTCTCCGTGGTCATCACCGGTTATTCCATTCTGCTGGTTTTTTCTGAGAATCAACAAATAGAGTACTTGCAGGCATCTCTGGTCGACCTGACATTCTCGGAAAACCACTGGTCGGCGCAGGATGCTTCTTTCAACATCGAAGAATACTCCTGGTCAAAACCACAAATGGACCAGCGTGACGTTACTTTTCGTGCGCATGACCCGGAAGACGTTGTCCCATCCTTCACGATTTCCCTGAGATTCCCCAATGACTACTGGGCCAAGACGTTTTGCAAACGGGCAATCGCGGTTTTCTTTCCCAGAAATGTCATTGAGTGGGTGAAGCTCAAGCGGAAGGAAGAACAGAGAGAAAAACAAAAATGGTCTCAGGAAAAAAGGCAACAAGAACTGGAAAAATCGCTCAAGTTGGGCCCCGGACTGGACTTTCTGGCCATTGCCATCTGGATAGCTTTGGCATGCTTCATATTAGCGGCACTTGTTCTATCAGGTCCAGATCGTCACTCCGAGCCAGCTCATAAAATTAATTACAACAAATCAAAAGAAAGCTTGGACGGCACGAATCCAAGACAGGCGACGGCAGATTCTTTTTCTGAGTGGGCTAAACACAAGTCGTCAGCAGAACTTGCATTAACCGGAGAAAAATACCATCAGCAGCAAAAGTATCTTGATGCCATTGACCATTATCGAATGGCTCTTTCGATGAATCCCGACTCCATTCCGGCGACCAACAATCTCGCGTGGATCCTGGCGACCTGCCCGGACGACCTGCTTCGGAATGGTCAGGAGGCATTGAAACTCGCACGTTCGCTGGAGGAATATGCTTTCGACCATCAATTCCCCTGGAGCACATGCAGTACGATCGCGGCTGCGTTCGCCGAAACGGGTGAATTCGATGCCGCCGTGAAATGGCAGAGAAAATCTTTTGAGAACGCTCCGCCCGAATGGAAAGAGACGCAGAAAGACTGCATGGAATTGTACCAGGGAGGGCAGCCGTACCGGGAAACCTCAGCTCCGAATATTGTTCATTAATCCTGGAGCTTGCTGTAGACCGCGGGAATCGCTCCATTCTCTCTTTCAAAAGAGAATGGCTTCACTCAGCAATGTTTGGTTTTCCCAAGCCTATCTGTATGGAGAATATGAGACAGGGGATCATCATCCTACTGCATCGTCTACTCTAAAAATTGGGGTTGGTCTAAACGCAAAGTCCGACAACGGAGGACGTTTCGCGATGGCGCACCCCAAATCCAAGCCCTGACAGGGCACTACTCTGATTCTGACGAACAAACGGCGTCGAACGGCGCCGATTGGAGAGGAGCGGGAGAACTCTCGGGCAGACTGGCTATCGCGCGGAGACTTTGTTTGTTGCGGATTCAATACAGAACAGCCGGTCGAAGGTGCGGAGGAAGATTTCGTTGTCGAGCAGGACGGGAGTGGAAATACAGAATTCATCTCTGCTCAGAGAGTTCTGGGATTTGACATCACCGGTTTCCGCATCCAGCACAAATGCCGGGTGCTGCCTCACGGTATTCCGTCTTTCATCAATCAAAATATCTTTCGCGCGGGCACAGGCCAGAGCAACTTGCTCTAACCCAAGTTAAGCGGGCCGAGTTCACAGAAGGAGGCGTTTCCAAAGTGAGGAATATGGTGTCCCATTGCGTGTGCAAAGGACATCAGCAAACGATTGTGGGGGACGGAGCCCAGCTTGAGAGATTGTCCCATCTTAAAATTCAAACCATTCCCGATCAGCACGAAGGGGATATTGTTGAGGGTATGGGAATTCCCTTCACCCAGTTCATTTGTCCAGACCACGGTGGTATTGTCGAGCAGCGAGCCCTGACCGCCAGGTTCGGGAGTGTCGGCCAGTTTCTGAACAAGATATGCCAGCTGCTCGCAATACCATTGGTTGATTTTTGTGAGTTTGGTCTGTGCATCCTCGTTGCTGTTGGGCTCATGCGAGAGAGTGTGGTGGGTTTCGTCGATCTCCAGCCACTTCATCCGTGCCTGACCCACCGAGTGCGTAAACTGTAATGTGGCCACGCGGGCGAAGTCAGAAACCAGGCTGTTGACCATCAGATCAATCTGCATGCGGGCCAGTTGGGGAAGATTATCGTTGGCAACGACCACTCCCGGATCGAGTTGTGGAATCGCATGGGTCATGGGGTTCTTCTGGGCTGCGGTGATTTCCTGCTCCATCTGCCGGACAAAGCTGGCATGTTCCAGGAGAAGTTTCTGGTCTTCCGCACTCACCATGGATTCGACTTTTTTCAGATCGGCAGAGACGATATCCAATACGCTCTTCAGACTTTCCTGGTCCTTCACACCCCCGTACAACTTCCGAAACATCTGGTAAGGATTATCAATGGGGGCGATGGGGCGGTTTGGTCCTGAATAGACCATGCGTGTCCAGGTGTCCGCCCGTTCCGGGACGACCACGCCAAATTCGAGTGATCCGAAGCGGGTCTGCGTTTCTGGCTGTGATTGCAGGAAGTTCTTGATTTCCTGGTCGATGGAGATGCCGCTGGCCCAGCCGGCGGGCGTATCGGAGCCTCCCTGGATATTGCCGGGGAACAGTTCAATTCCGGTCAGCAGGCAGCCCATGCCGCGCATATGGTTATCGCCGTCTCCGCGGATTTTGTCACAGACACCATTCAAGACCAGTGTGCGATCACGAAATGGTTCCAGCGGCTTGAGGATTTCTTTGAATTCATTCAGCTCACCCGCTTCATTCGGCCAGAAATTCTTGCGAACCACGCCATTGGGGCTGAACAGGATGATGAGCCGTTGTTTGCGGGCCTGAGAGCTTTCGAACCCCAGGCTGGGAAGATTACAGATAAACGGGAAGGCTGCGGCACTGATCCCCAGATGGCGCAGAAAATCACGTCGAGTCGTGGTCTGGGTCATTTTACTTCTCCGTTTTCTCAGCCGAATTTCCGGCGGTGCGAAGTGATTCCTCTTCGATGCTCTTCATCTTCATGGCGGAATCGACGGTGATTTCCTTCAGTAAACCATGGATATTGAATTGATGGGAGCGAAAGTGTTCAGCAAGCAGAGTCAGTTCATCCGGCCCGAACGCTCGAATCGGCTGACGAATGGTAAATTGAAACAACTGCTCGACAAATGCTTCGTGAACTTCCGGAGCAGCAACGAGAAATTCAGAAATCTCCTCCGAGCCAGCAAAGGAGACTTCAACTCCTGCCCGGTTGAGATAAACGCCATGAGCATCAACGGGATGATCTTTATCCAACTCCCGATATCGACCAGTTGCGTCGAAATGTTCTAGAGAAAACCCCAAATCATTGATCATATAGTGACAGGTCCGACAGGCATCCGCACTGGTCTGCAGCAGGACCCGTGCCCGGGTGGTCAGATCGGCATGCAAGTCCGGCGCCAAGGGGGCCACTGCTTCTGGAGGGGGCTTGAGTCGGCGACCCAGCAGGCTGCGGGCAATAAAGACTCCACGATGAATAGGCGAACTCTCCTGATCGTAGGCAAAACCCGCGAGCAGCAAGGGATGCGTCAGCACTCCGGAACGGGCTTTCTCTTTGAAAGAGATCTTTTCGAAAGGAGCATCTGCGGCCAGTTCACCCCCATAAAACTGTGACAGGCGTCCGTTGACATAGAGGGAATCGTCCAGAAACAGCCGGCGAAAATCTGCCTCCGGACTCTCCAGCAGTTCATTCAGAAACAGCTCCAGAGAATCCCGTAAATCCGAGACAATCCGGGCGTTGAAATCTGGGAACAGCTCCTGGCTCTTCACGATTTCCGGCATCCGATCCAGTCGCAGCCACTGAGTGAAAAACTGGTTGAGTTTGTCTCGTGTGCGCGGGTCCTGCAACATCCGGTCAACCTGGCGGGTCACCTGCTCCCGAGTCCGCAGTTCGTTCTTTCTGGCTGCTTCCAGCAGTTGATCGTCGGGCAGAGAATCCCACAATGTGAAGGCCAGCCAAGAGGCCATGGCAGCATCATCGAATTGATTTCGGCCATGTTCCCGATACAAAAATTCAGGAGACATCAGCGTCAGCAGGACCACGCGTTTCACCCCGGTTTCGGAAGGAACATCTGCCAGCGGAGTCTCCACAAACATTTTGATTTCATCGGGAGACAAGGTCTTTCGATAAGCACGTTCTACGAATTTTTTGCAGAACTGGCGAATTTTTTGCGTCCGCTCTTCGGGCGAATTCTTGTCTCCAATTCCGGCGAGTGAGTTCAGGCGGTCCACAACATAGTCCGCAGTTTCCAGACTGGCCTGCACCACGGCGTCCTGCCAGCCTTTGGAGACGGATGTCGCTCGTTCATAACCCACGCTTCGATCGTCCGGTGGGAATGGAGTTGTCAGGACGAATTGCTCCGGGGTCCTGTCGGTAAAGAGAAAGCGGGTGGGAATGAGTTCTTCGACGTGTTGAGGGCGTTTCCATTTCAACTTGATGGAGGCTGTTTTCTGTTTGTAACGGAAGAATTCCAGGCGGATCTGATAACGCCGCCCCCCCAGCAAATGGATCTGATTGCGATGTATCGTGTCGCTTCCGGAACTCACCCAGGCATCGCAGAGCGGCTTCCGGGGATCATTCACGAACAGACGGACACCATTTTCCGACTCGACAATGAATTCGTAATCCCCTGTTTCCGGGATGAAAATCTGACCTTGCCAGCGAATCGAGAATTCCAGATTGTCGTGAATATCGTCGCTGCGCCGCTTTTCCATATCTGGTTCTGTGGGAAAACCTTCCGGCTTTTCGGCGCCAAAGGAAAAGTCGACGATCGGATCAATTCGTTCAATAACCCGTTTGTTCTTGTTAAACGATCGCAGGTTATAATATTCGGCCTTTAACCCCTGTTCCGTCGAGTTCGACTGACGGCCACGAAAGCTCAACAGGAGATCAGACACGCTATTTTCGAATTGCCGGACGGTTAAACGTGAGAACTCGACAGTAGCGGGCTTGATGCGGGCTTGTGCAATGGGGGAGTAGAACGCATCGTGAATGTAGGCGGCCAGTGCTTCGGATTCTTCCCGCGAAACCAGTTCCGGTTCGCCTTCCGGCATCGTTTCGTCGATCACCTTGGCCAGTTCATGAATCGATTTATCACCGGTGAGCGAAATGGGATAATCTTTTGTCCCTTCACCAGCCGCTCCATGACACTGGGCACATTTGGCCTGAAAAATTGCGGCTCCATCCAAGGTGGGAGGGGAACCGGGATCGGCTGCAGAAAGAGGTCCGCAGAGCAACCATAGACTACTCAGGATCAAGCTGGCTGATGTCAGCCGACGACAGCGGATTCGTTGAGAGCCTTTTTCAGGTTTCCAAAAAAAGGAGTAAGCACGGATGTCTTGAAAATAGATTGACATTCGCTTGACCGATACTGAGGGTCACAAACCGGCCAGGGAAGGTGGGGGCCGGAAGTCACCAGTTCTGGAGGGAGGAATCGCTACGGGATCATACAATCGTTCCAAACCTGATTCGATGGAGCAGGGGAAGAAAGGAAAGCATCAACGGCAGCCTTTCCTCTGTTCTCTTTCCTCATTTCTACTTCTCCTTTGCCATCAGGATAAGTTTTCAGACTTGGAAGTGCTGTCACAGCATTTCTGGGAAGCTTGATCTATTTATGGGGCTCTCTGTGGGGACTCTTGACCACCGCGGAGCAAGCAGTGTGTCAAACACATTGGATTCTACCCCATTCCATCAATTCAGGTCAATTTGTTCGCGGTCAAAAACACAATATCCGCAAAAATGATAATGTGGCAAAACCCATTGAATCGAGTCGGTATTGAATTGAGTCGGTATTGAAATTTTCTGTCACTTGACGCACCCTGCTGCCAGCATCTAGATTCTATTCTCTGGTTCAAAATAAGAAACGCCGCAGCCGCTGGACTGAGGCGTTTTCTTGCTTTAGAGCAAGTTACTCTGGCCCGCGCAGCGCGCGTTTCGATTGATGAAACGCAACTCGCCGCGTGGCGGAATGCGGTCGATGCGGAGGTAATGCGCTCTAGTGCCTTGCCAGGGCTTGGTTACGGGGTGCGTCATCACGAAACGTCCTCCGTTGTCGGACTTTGCGTTTAGATGAACCCCGATTTTTAGAGTAGGCGAGACACTAGGTGTTTGTTTTTGATCTGAATGACTGATTCCTGATCTTGTTTCCTGCCCGCGGTGAAACAAGACAATCTTTGTGCATTTCACGGCTTCTGCGAGGCGAATGTCTCATTCTCGGTTGTACGAGTCGTGATCGATGTCAGGGATTGACACTTCGAAGGCTGATGATTGATGTCGCGTCGGTTTGTAAATCTTCTGCAGGATGGCGAGACGCTGGAAGAAGTCTTTCTACTCGCTGACCGGCAATTGCGCGCCAATCGAAACGGCGATTCGTATCTGCTGGCACAACTTCGCGATAAAACCGGCCAGGTTTCCGGGCTCCTGTGGAATGTCACCGAAGCCACCGTGGGTCATCTGCGCACCGGCGATTATGTCAAAGTGAAGGGTAAAGTGCAGCTGTTTCAGGGAAACCTGCAACTCATTCTGACTCGTATCGATGTTGTGGATGGTGTCGATCCCAATGATTTTGTCGCGAAATCGAATGCGAATATCGATGAGCAACTGGCCCGGTTGCGTGAATTGCTGCTGGCGATCGAACAACCAGACTTGCGGGTCCTGATGGAAGTCTTTCTGGACGATCAGGAAGTGATCGAAGGATTGAAGCTGGCTCCCGCCGGTATTCGCCTGCATCATGCGTATCATGGCGGATTACTGGAACACATTCTCACCCTTGCCGAAGGAGCGACGCGACTGGCGGATCTGTATCCCAAAGTTGATTACAATCTCGTGCTGGCAGGGGTATTTCTGCACGATCTGGGAAAGATCTGGGAACTCGGTTTTGATACCTCGTTCGTTTATACCGATGAGGGCCAGTTGATCGGTCATCTGGTCATGGGTGTCGAAAAGCTGAACGATAAAATTCGTCTGACAGAGCAGGTCACGGGACGTCCTTTCCCCAAGGAACTCGCGATCCGGCTCAAACATCTGATCTTGAGCCATCATGGCACCTATGAATTCGGGAGCCCCAAGCTCCCCATGACGCCGGAAGCAGTGGCCTTGCATTGTCTCGATAATCTGGATGCGAAAACGAACGAATTCGTTTCTTTAATCGAGTCCGATCCCAATTCCAGTTCCAATTGGACACCTTACAATCCCAACATGCAGCGGAAACTTTTCAAAGGGGGCGGAGCGGACTGGAATTCTTAGTGCGTTCCAGATGAGAGCCAGCCTGTTCGAAATCAATCGATGAAGGTGAACCAGATGATACGATTGATTGTCAGAGATCCTTTTCCGTTCAAATTGCCCGCCATTCCACGAAAGAGGAAATCTGCCGTCCCGGATGACCGATGCAAAACTGTATTGACCAGACCGAATTGACCAGACCGAGCGTCATTGATCAGACATGCACGTCTGTCTGAGGAGGGCGCTCTCATGGACATAAGATTGCTCCGCTCCGTATGGTCCCCCGTCTTGCCCCGCGGCATTTCGTATTTCGTCAATCGAAAGGTTTTCACTGCGGGGACAGACGAGAGCAGATTGCTCTCACCGTACGGAGATCAACCGTGAACATTGGTGCCAATCCAGCTCTCAATAAAAAAACGCAATGCTCAACATTTCCATCTCCCTTACAACATTTCCATCTCCCTTAATGGAGAAGCCTTGATGATTTGATCGGGGCCCAAAAGAAGACTCACCGGAATCAGACAAATGAGGCATTTGACTTCCCTATTCGACGTCACGAGCGCAGAGGTTCGAGAGATCCTGCAGCTGGCGGCAAAACTGAAGCTGCAAACAAAAAACGGGAAACGGGAGGCGTTGTGTCAACGCATGGTCCTGACACAAGTCTTCGAAAAACCATCGTTGCGGACCCGGGTCAGCTTTGAAGCCGGGATGAACCAACTGGGTGGGACCAGCATCTTCATGACCAGCAAAGAGGCTGGTTTTGATGGCCGGGAAACCAAAGAGGATATCGCCCGCGTGCTGGGAGGATATTCTGATCTGATTGTCCTGCGAACCTTTTCACAGGAATTGATTGAGGTCTTCGCCAAATTTGCGGATTGCCCGGTCATTAATGGGCTCTCGGATGATTTTCATCCTTGTCAGGCCCTGACGGATGTGCTGACAATCGAAGAATCGACCGGGAATATTGCAGGGCAGCACGTCGTCTATGTGGGCGATGGGAATAACGTCGCGAAATCGCTGGCCCTGATTTGTGGTCATCTGGGAGCGGCATTCACCGTAGCGGCCCCCGCAGGGTATGAACTCCCGGAAAGCTTTGTTGCAAAATTGCAGTCGCAGTTCCCCAAACTGGAACTGAAGCATTCTCAGGATGCCTTTCAGGCGGTCCGTCATGCAGATGTTATTTACACGGATGTCTGGGCCAGCATGGGGCAGGAAGCGGAGAAAGAGAAACGTGCCCGGGAATTCTCCGCGTTTCAGGTGACGAAAAAATTGCTGGATGCAGCGGGCCCAAAGGTCCTGTTCATGCACTGCCTGCCCGCCCGGCGCGGACTGGAAGTGAGTGCTGATGCCATGGACGATCCTCGCAGCATCATCTTCACACAGGCCGAAAATCGCATGCACCTGGCGAAAGGCTTAATGGTCTGGCTGCTGGAACAGGCTGGGAAATAGACCCCGCTGGGGCGGCATTCACAGGAGAGGAACGCTGCACTTGGTGGGACGCCCAAGCTGGTGCCCTGCCAAGGCTTGGACTTGGGGTGCGTCATCGCGAAATGTCCTCCGTTGTCGGACCTTGCGTTGAGATCAACCCCAATTTTTAGAGTAGACGATGCACTTGAGCGCATTCACCCCGTATGGACCGATTGATCGTTTCGCTCTCGTCTGCAGCGAAACGATGAATCGTTGAATTTTCTCTGCGAGTGTCCACGCGTGCAACGGACAATACGGAAGTCATGCGCCCCAGGCTCCGCTATTCGCTCAACCTAGCCGATACGACTTCATCTGACGATGAATCCTTTTTCCCGCGCCCCGGCTCACAGAGAGCAGGGGAGGAGAAAGAACCAATCGATTACCAGAGAATTTCCTCAATCAACTCCGTCTCTCCCTGCTGGGCGGGAACCACGGGAATCAGCAGTTCTCGATGATCGGCGGATGTTCGAATTAAGGGGTTTCCCCCGCCGGTAATACGAATCACATACATTTCGTTCACGCGGAAACCGTCTTCAACCGGCTCAATACTCTTGCCCACAGCGGCGCGAAAATAAACGTCCGTGGTCTGTGGAGGAAGATCGAGTGTCAGTTTTCTGCGGAAGGTTCCTTCGTGCTGATTGACGGCCACAGGTTCCGGGAAATCGGAGATGGTGCCGAAGGGGGTCGTGTACTGGAATGTCGGTTGCCCCTTTTCGTTCAGACGATATCCCTTGAACTGATATCCTGGCAATTGATGAGGGGAGCCCTGCGTCCAGGGAGTATCTCCGGATGCCAGCTGGGCGAACGGGATACCAGGTTCCAGAGAGATGATATGGTCTCCCATGGGTCGCTGACGGCCTGAGCCGCGTCCAGTCCAATGCAAAGAAGCATCGATAAACCGGTCGTGCCATGCCTGACGCAGACAGAATTCATTGGCGTCCCAGATCAGATGGGCCTTTTCCGGATATCCCACGGCGATCCCGCGCGGAGAGGTCTCTTCGAAGAAGTTGCGATACAGAATCGGCTCGGTGGTCGGTTTGAGTTCGATGGTCTGGGCCACCAGCCCTTCTGGCAATCCTGCTCGCGTGCCATCCGTCAGGTACGTCCAGATCGACGTGACCTGCATGTTGGGATCGCCATGATACAGGTCACGATTCACCGCCTGTCCATTGGGAAATCCGGTGGGCATGCGTGTCCCCGGACGATATTTCACCGGATCGATCAGATATCTTAGAAACCAGTCTTCCCGAATTCGCCCGGTCATTTCCGTCAGTGAAATCGCCTGAATGCCGGTCGCTTTCTTGTCACCAAAGTTGTGACACTTAATACAGGCCAGCCCGCCGTTGCCCACCAGTTGGCGTCCATTTGCCTTGACCCGGTGTGCCGGTTCTTCAAATGTGGCTGGCGATGATTCTTCATGACGGTCCTGGGCAATGAACGCTTCCGCCAGATGTCCGATATTCCGGCCACCAAAGCTGGGCATTTGCGTCAACATATAAGGACGATTTTCCGCCCCTTTGTCGAGGACGGTTTTCAGCCATCCATCCTGCAATTTGTCTCCCACTCCGGTGAGGAGGGGGGGCAGGCGGCCTTCATCTCCCATCTCGTGTTCCGTGGAGGTGAAGAACTCGTTGCGAGCCGATTCCGGGCCCCCCTGTCCCTGTCGTTCATGGCAGCCATAACAGTTGAAAGTGACCAGCGTGCGATGAATACGGTCCTGCGGAGAAGAGTGTAAATTCCCAGTCGCTTCAGTCGTGGCAATGGCCAGGTCCCGCCTTTGCCCGGGAACAAGATCGAAGTCCGGCACCGGACGTTCCTGAGAAGAGGCCGGTGCTTCCGCCAGACAACCTGCCTTGAGATTCAATTCGTTGAGATTTTTCGCCACCAGCGTGGATCGAAGAGTCTCTTTATTCTGTTTGAATTCGTGACAGTTGGCGCAGCCGATCGACGTAAAGAGTTCGCGCCCTTTGGCGATCAACCCGGGGTCGATACGAAATCGCGACGGAGATTTGGTATTTTCATCCACCTGGGGGCGAGCAGGCTGATTTTCGTTGAGTTGCAACATCAAGCCCAGGTCCGTGGCAGGCTGGCCCGCCACATTCACTTCCACAACCAGTTCTTCTTCTCCGCCAAGTTCAAAATAGTCCACACGAACATGGTATCCGGGCAGCCCCTCCAGCCGGGCAGTTTTACGGTTCATGCTGAAAGGATGAATTCCATCGGTTTCAATGACAGTCTGCCCTTCCACGACTACCCGGGCTCCATCATCTGAACCGAGTCCGAACTCGACTGTCAGGCTGGGAAGCCGGGGAAGATATCCTTCAAAACGCATGCCGAATTGATCTTTTCGACCCGCTTTGGAGAGATCAAACCCAAGACATTCTCCTTCTGCCACGGGAGTGAGTTCATCGAAGTTGGGAAGCTGCTCCCATGATCCGTGGTAGACCTTATAGTGGACGTTGGCAGGGAGATTGACGGCTCCTTCCCGCATGAGGTAATGGGCGAGTTGTTCTGGTTCTTCTTTCTGAAATTTGAATGTCGGCATGCGGCCGGAGGGACGGACCTGATGCGGCTCTTTCAGAAACTGGGTTAATGATTGAATGCTGTATTTGTCCACAAGGCCCGTTAATGACACAGAGGTGGCTTCGGGAACGGCGGTCCCGTTTTGTGGTGCATGGCAGGCCACACAACCGATGGAATGAAACAGCTTTTCTCCCTGAGCGGCCATGCGCGGCTCTGGTTGACGATGATTCAACTTGCCATTCGCTGTCAGGAAATTGACAATCGCCAGAGCGGCCGCTTCACGGTCAGCTGCGTTCCAGCCGTCAAACAGGCTGGGCATGGTGGTTCCCGGTTTGGTTTCATGCGGGTTGGTGATGTAGTTCATCATCCATTCCGGACTGACGCGCTGACCGACATTCGTCAGGATGGGGGCCTGTTTCGCCAGCAACTCGGCTTTCAGGTTGGCATCGACGGCATGGCAATTTGCACAACCGAGTTCGCCCATCAGGATCAGTCCCCCTTCAAGGGGCTGATTCGACAATGACAGGAACCGTTCATAACCGGGAATACGCGGCCGCAGAGCTTCTTTGTCCGCATCGCGTGCCACCACCCAGAGATTGCGAAAGGCGACCGGGTTTCCATGATTCTGAAGAAAGATCGGTCCGTTTTCCGGAGTCTCTTTGAGAGGAGCGGCGCGTGTTGGTGCATGAACTTCCACATCACGTTGTACCACCACCCCATTCAGCCGTACGGTCAGCCGGGCTGATGACAACTTTTTCCCGGCGTCATCAAAACGGGGAGCAGTGAAATCGACGTCATAGGTCTGCCAGCTCAGCGGCGGCAGGCACAGATTCAGATCAGGTGCCCGAACGGTATAAATTCCGCCGGTTTCGTTGTTCAAACCTTCCAGGCCAAACGAATCCAGCACCTGTGTTTCATAGCGCCCCTGGTGATAGATCCCGCTATTGCCACGTGCCTGGCCCCGAGCTGTCGGCAAATAGGGGGTGCGAAACTCAGCATGGAGGCTGTAATCGCGAAATTGCTCTTTGGAGGTGGCCCCGGCAGCCAGAAATCCATCTGGAGTGAGCCCGGCTCCGGGTAACCAGTTGTTCTGAAGCGACTCTTCTGTGCCGTCAAATAAGACGACCGCACCGGCAGGAGGCATTGCTCCCAGCGTTGGGCTGGTTCGACTGGTCCGAACCGCTTGCAGCGTCTTGAGCAGGCCCTGAACTCCTTCGGTCTCCTCATCTTCAGAGATTTGAGGAACGTTGCGATCCCAGCCCGCCCCCGGCAGGCCCCCGGTATAAATCACAACGCGGAAAGTTCCTTTGCCCTGGGCGACGACCTGAATTCCTTTTTGCTGCGCACTGCCTTCGGGGGTGAGATACTCTCCCTGGATTCCAAAATCGGGATCGCTGGCAGCTTCTTCCAGAGTGGCAAATGTCGGAGTCTTGTTCTCCTGCCCCAGGCTGACCGCAGTCAAGATGCCCCATCCCAGCGCCAGACAGACCACTGTCCTCGCAATTCGCTTCAAATGATCACTTCCAACTCCTCTCGTGTTCCGAGGAGACCGACGATTCCCAATGGAAAGGCCGCCAGGACCAGAGAAAAACCTGTCCAAAGAAGTTCTGGCAGTGGAAAGAACCGTTGTGCAAATTGGCCGAAACAGGTGCATCTGGCCTCCCCGGATCTGGAAATCTGGATCAAATTGTGAGAACAAGTCGCGCATATACATGTTCAACTTGAAAAATGAGGGTAATCTGAATCGTCACGTCCGACAACGCAGAGTGGTTTTGTAATGTGGCGGAATGTGGCGGCATCAGGCAGCCGGTTCTATTGAGCCGAGTCTACTGAAAGGATCTCGTCGATGGAGAACGGGCCGAAGGTGGCTCCTCCCGGACCGACTAGCCAGAGTTGTCCTGCAACGGACCGGCGGGCATCGGGAAAGCCTGTCGAAACGGTGCCATCCCGGCAATGGACGACCACTGGCGCTGTTTCATTGAGGGTGGGCAGGCCTGCAGCTCGCAAGACGGGAAATCGACTCCAGGCCCATAACCACAGGGTTGATTCCGGAGAAGGACGCCCCGCGATATCCAGCCAGGCTTGCTCAGCCTGCAGCAGGTCCCGTCGCAGGGCGGATCGGCACCACGGCTCCAGAACGGTTTCAATCCATTGGCGACGGGACGTGATCAAATCGGGAAATGTCGGCATATCAAATTTATCCGCAATCATCAGCCACTGAAATCGGCCTGTCTTGAGACTGCACATTTGATCGTTTTGCGTCTGCCGGGTACAGTGGACGCTGAGTATTCTTGACGGCGAACGAAAATTTGATTTTCGCTGACCAGACATTTTCCGGTGCCATGCACAAATCCGCTCGCATGATGAAGATTTCCTTGCTGCGAGCGGGAAGACGTGGTGTTTTGTAGAGTTCCTGAATTCATCATTGCCTCGCACAGCTTCCGGTTGTGCCTTATCGCGGAGAGTCGACAATCATGGGTGGATTGCCGTTACTGCTGGCCCAGGCATCAGAAGAGTCGATCCAGCAACCTTATGTTGCACTCGTGATTGGCTGGGCGATTTTCGTTCCACTGCTGATTCTCATCAATTATGCCACCAAATCCGGTGTCATTGCTCGGGCTACAACCAAGGAAGCCATCCGGCAACCGGTTTTTCTACTGATGCTGGCGATCGGACTGACCGTCATCATCATGAACGTCTGGGTTCCGTTCTTCTCCATGGGAGACGACACCAAGATGTATATCGATTGCGGTCTGGCGACGGTTTTGATTTGTGCTCTATTGCACTGCGTCTGGACGGCCAGCATGAGTGTGGCAGATGAAATTGAAGGCAAAACCGCCATGACTTTGCTGTCCAAACCGATCAATCGGCGGCAATTTGTATGGGGGAAATATGTCGGAATCTTTCAGTCGGCACTGGTGATGATTGCGATCATCGGCGTCGTCTTCTTTTTCCTGACGTATTACAAGTTTCACTATGATCAGAAGGAATCTTCACAGGAACAGTCCGCACTGATCTTTTTCCGCACGGTGAGCTGGCTGCCGTTTCAGATTCCCAACTTCAACCGTGTTTATTTCGAAGTGGCCCGATCGGTCTTTCCGGGACTGACTTTGATTTCCATGGAAGTGGCTGTGATGACTGCGGTCAGCGTGGCGGTTTCGACACGGGTTCCCATGCTGGTGAATATCAGTACCTGTTTTGCGGTTTTTGTGATTGGACACCTCACGCCGGTACTGGTCCAGGCACATAACGTTCAAAATGTGTTTGTGAAGTTTGTGGCGCGTCTGCTGGCGACGATTCTGCCCGGGTTCGATCATTTCAACATGTCTGCAGCGATTTCGACTGGAAAGGTCATTCCTCCAGATTACATTGGGTTGGCCGGGCTGTACTGCCTGGTTTATGTGACGGCGATGATTGCCGTGGGCTTTCTATTGTTTGAGGATCGAGACCTGGCATAGCATTTGTTTGCAGATGGCGCAGGCCGGATTCAATTGCGGTGCAGCACTCGTGCCCTGGCAAGGCTTGGTTTTGGGGTGCGTCATCGTGAACATCCTCCTTCGTCAGACTTTGTGTTAAAACCTGTCTGAATTTTTAGAGTTGACAAAGCACTCGTTAATATGATCAACATGAGTATTCAGGCTGCCATGATCCTGATGCTTGTAACGGGTCGTTCAAAATCAGTTTAGCAGTGGATGCGCAATTGGGCCTGATGGATTGGAGTTGGTTTCCTGGCCTCACGCGGACAACCCCTCTGGATCTTCTGCTCTGACTGGATCTCATGTCTGCAATGATCACTCCGATGCGACGGTTGGTGACCCGCCGGTCCTGGCTGGACAGGCATGGTCTCGCCATGTTCGTCTGGATCGCGCTGGCAGCACTTTCGATTATCGTCCTGCTGATATTGCTCACCCTGCTGGTCGATATTCTGGTAGCGCGAGGAACGGGCCAGTTTCGCACTGCCGATCTGGCTTCCATCCGACTCGAACCCGATGTCGGTCTGGGAACGCAGGTCAGCCGTTTCGGAAGGCTCCCGTTATGGTCCTGGCTGGCCCCGTTGTGCCAGGAGTTTCCCGTCTTGCAGTCCACTTCCGGGGCACTCTCCGTCCTGGCTCTGCTGACGTTGCTGACGGCGATTTTCCATACTTATGCACGCGGGCGTTCCCGCCTGCATTCGGCACGTTCGGCACGTGAACAGGCCACCTGGCTGAGAAGTTCCATTCACCGCCAGACTCTCCGTCTGGGGCCCAGCGATCTGACCGGTCAACGCTATCAGGCAGCACTGGAGCATTTTGTGGAAGATGCGGAACTGGTCCGGGAATCGCTGGCGGAATGGCGCTGGCGCTTCGTACGTGCCTGGTTCCTGCTGCCCGTGCTGATGCTCTGTATTCTGGCGATCGACTGGCGACTGGGAATTGAATGCCTGATTCCCACGGTGGCCTGCTGCTTCGTGTTCCGTTACGAGCGCAAACAGGGAGTCATCCGGCGACAGATTGCCGAGTCGCACGCCGAAACAGAAGTGCGATTTCTGGCGGAAGGCTTGAAGCAGACCCGGCTGGTCCGGGGTTATAATATGGAGGAGTTTGAACAGACACTGTTCAATCGCCATCTCAATCGGATGACTTCGAAAGAACAGACCGGCAGACGCCTGGAGCGGCTCGCCCTGTCCACGGCAAGATTTGTCATCTGGGTGGGTCTGACACTTGTCCTGCTGCTGATTGCACTCCGGGTCACCTCTGCCACCGCACCGCTTCCGCTCGCCAGTGCCGCAGCCATGATTGTGGCCCTGGGACTGATTGCCGTGGAACTCAATTCCTGGGACCGGCTGCTGAAAGAACAGAATGAACTGATGGCCAGTGGTGACAGGATTTATCGTTATCTGGATGAAATTCCCGAAGTCGGACAGGCCGTCGGCGCCAAATTCATCGAACCGGTCTCTCGATCCATTGTGCTGGAAGCGGTGCATTATCAGCATCAGGGACATCAGTTATTGCGCGGCATCGATCTGAAAATCGAAGCCGGGACACAGGTTGCCCTGGTCGCACTCGATCCGCTGCTCCCCAAAGCAGTGGCCTATCTCCTGCCTCGATTTATCGAACCGACCCGGGGTCGCGTCCTCTTTGATGGTGAAGATATTTCCTGGGGAACACTGGAATCCATCCGGACCGAAACTGCTTATGTCAGCAGCGAAGACCCGGTTCTTTCCGGCACCATTGCGGACAACATCATCTGCGGAGACAGTCGTTATACGTTGCAGGATGCCGTTGAAGCAGCGAAACTGGTCCATGCGCACAAGTTCATTGCGAGCCTCAAGCAGGGATACGACACCGTGCTGGGAGAACATGGCGAGCGACTGGATGTCGGCACAACATTTCGTCTGGGGCTGGCACGGGCAGCACTGCGAGATCCGGCAGTGATGATTATCGAAGAACCCAAAACGCAGCTGGATGAGGATACAAAGGCCCTCATTGACGACGCCTACCAGCGGCTCTCCGCCGGTCGCACCATGATCTATCTACCAGGTCGACTGACGACCTGCCGCAGATGCGATAAAGTGGTCATGCTGCATGATGGTCAGGTGGAAGGGATCGGCACGCACCAGGAATTAAATAAGGCTTCAGAACTATTCCGCCACTGGGATTATGTCACCTTTAATACGTTCACCCGCTCCCGTCGTCCACAGCCGGTATAAGCGATGAGAGCGCTGCCCCCCCGCATCGACCGCGTTCCGCCACGTGGCGAGTTGCCCTTCATGAATCGAAACGCGCGCGGCACGAGCCCAGGCCAGAGCAACTTGCTCCAGCCTGAAATGAGCTGACTTTAAACCAGAATTTCATTCACGACATTTCCATGAACGTCAGTCAGGCGGAAACGGCGGCCCTGAAATTTGTAGGTCAGGCGTTCATGGTCCATGCCCAGCAGCGCCAGAATGGTGGCCTGCAGGTCGTGCACATGGACCGGGTTTTCGTGAATATTGTAGCCAAAGTCGTCCGTTACGCCGTAACTCATTCCCCCCTTGATGCCACCTCCCGCCATCCAGATCGTAAAGCAGCGAGGGTGATGGTCGCGTCCAAAGTTGGGAGTCAGCTTGCCCTGGCAGTAGTTGGTCCGACCGAATTCACCCCCCCAGATGACCAGTGTTTCATCCAGCATGCCTCGCTGTTTGAGATCTGCGATCAAGGCGGCTGAGGCCTGGTCCGTCTGCCGGCATTCACTGCGAATTCCGCCAGGGATTCCGCCGTGATGGTCCCAGTCCTGATGGTAGAGCTGGATGAAACGCACACCTCGTTCCGCCAGCCTCCGGGCCAGCAGGCAATTGGCGGCATATGTCCCCGGATCGCGCGCTTCTTCGCCATAAAGGTCGAATGTGTGCTGCGATTCTTGCGACAGATCGGTTGCTTCCGGGATCGAACCTTGCATGCGGAAGGCCAGTTCATATTGTGCAATGCTGTTTTCGATCAGTGGATCGGCGTTGGTCTGACTGGAAATCTGTTCCAGGCTCGCCATGGCATCCAGCATGTGTCGCCGATGGCTGGCAGGCAGGTCCCCGGGATTTCGCAAATAGAGGACTGGATCTTTACCCCCGCGGAACTGCACCCCCTGATAGCGCGACGGCAGAAAACCATTTCCCCAGAGCCGGGAGGCCAGCGGTTGACCTCCCTTGTTTTTAGTCAGCATGACCACGAATGCCGGTAGATTTTCATTTTCCGCTCCCAGCCCATAATGCAGCCAAGACCCGATGCTGGGACGGCCGGGAAACTGTGAACCGGTCTGCATAAACGTGACAGCCGGGCCATGATTGATGGCGTCTGTGTGCATGCTTTTGATGAAGCAGAGATCATCCGCCACTTTGGCCGTATGCGGCAGCACTTCGCTTAACCAGGCTCCCGATTGTCCATGTTGTTGAAACTTGAAGGGAGAACCGACCAGCGACAGGCTCGACTGGTTCGCACTCATGCCTGTGAGACGCTGGCCGCCTCGGATCTCGTCCGGCAGTTCCGAACCTTGTCGTTCATTCAAGAGTGGTTTGTAATCGAACAACTCCATCTGCGACGGTCCGCCGGATTGAAACAGAAAGATCACCCGCTTGGCCCGGGCAGGAAAATGAGTGACTCCCAAACCCGTTTCCTGATCGTCGGCAGCCAGCCCGGTCCCGCCGCTCAGTTGAGAAAACGCGACAGCTCCCAGGCCCAGACCGAACTGCTCCAGAAAATCTCGCCGGGAAGAAACGAATTCGTTTCCACTGCATTGACGCTGCATATTGATGCTCCCCATTCGTATTTCTCTGGTGTGCCTGTTGACCGGCGTGCCTGTTCATCTTCGGAAGACACATTCATCATAATTTAAAAGCAGATTGGCCACCCCAGCCACAGCAGCCAGTTGGGCAGGTGCCAGATTTTCGTCTCGAGGATGGTCCCCAACAGACAGAAAAGCGGTGGCTTGTTCGGGCTGAGCTGTGAAGTCGTCCAGATGCTGTTCATAAAGAGTTTTGAGGACATTCAATTCGCCGTCTGTCGGGCGGCGACTCGTCGTCCAGCGGAACAGATCGATCAGGACGGCATCCAGATCCTGGGGATGATCATGCAGCGTGCGCTCGGCCAGCATCCGGGCTGCTTCCACGAACTGCGGACTGTTGAGCAAAACCAGCGGTTGCAATGGAGAGAGTGTTCTTTCACGCCGGACCTGACAGACATCCCGTTTGGCTGCATCCAGTGCCACCATGACCGGGGCAGGACCTGTGCGACTCCAGTAGGTGTACAGGCTGCGGCGATAGAGTCCTGCCCCTTGATCACGAGGCATCGGTTTGAACGCAACTTCCATTTCATAAGGCTTGGCCGGGGGACCGCCGATTTTATCAACCAGCAGACCACTGACGGCCAGCGCATTGTCCCGCAGCATTTCTGCTGTAAAGCGTTCGCTGTAAGCTCGTGCCAGCCATTTATTGGCGGGGTCTAGCGTCTCTTTTTGTGGTGAAACAGTGGCCGACTGCTGATATGTGGCAGACATGACCATCTGTTTGAGCAAACGTTTGATATCCCAGTGGTGTTCGATGAAGTCCCGGGCCAGCCAGTCGAGCAGAGCGGGATGTGAGGGCCATTCCCCTTGAATTCCCAGATCTTCCGTGGTTCGCACCAGGCCTGTCCCAAAGATCATCTGCCAATACCGATTCACCGCCACTCGGGCTGTCAGGGGATGGTCTGGACTGGCCATCCAGCGGGCCAGCCCCAGCCTGTTATGCGGTTCCGATTCTGGAAATGGGGGAAAGGCGGCCGGGGTCTGACTCTCGACGGGATCGGCGCGTAAGTTGTATTCACCGCGTGTCAGGAGATAGGTCTGATGCGGTTCGGACATCTCCCGCATGACCATGATTTCCGGGATCGTTTCGACGAACTCCGCAGCCTCTTTGCGGCTTTGCTGGAGATGGCTGAGCGCTTGTTGATAGTCCGAGTCTGCAGTCTGAAGATAATAATGCCAGAGTACATCCTGTTCCGGTGAGCCTGCCACAGGACTGGCAAAGGCCTCGTTGAGGGTCTGGCCGTCATGGAGTTGTGCCACTTCAATCGGAGTGAGAGTTCGAGAGAAGACCCGAAATTCATCGACCTTCCCGCGGGCAAATCCACGGTCACGGAAGCGTTCTCCAATGGTGATATTATCTCCACCCCCGCCGGTGATTTCTTTCGTTAATTTATCGCGGACCGTTTCCACCTCCGCCAGTTGCCCATCCACATAGATCTTCAGTCCCGCAGCCCGGCTGGAGCCGTCATAGGTGATGGCCACATAATGCCAGCTCTCGATGGGCAAGACTGCTTTTGTACGTACCCGGATGGAATTGCCCGGATCGAAATGGACGAGAGCGGCACACAATCGGCCTTCATCCAGCAGGAGTTCGTAGCCTCGGCTGGCGGCATCGGTCCAGGCCCGGGAACGATGAAACACGACAGCCCGATCTTTCACGTCCGGGGTATTCATCCAGAGCGAAACGGAGAATGGTTCATAGCGATGGAAATTTCCCACATTGAGTGGAATCGCATCATCTCCGGTCAGCTCTGCTGCCTGTCCTTGAATGCCAGGGACCGCCTTGTTGGGGGCATTAACCGTTTCGAAATCCAGATGAATCAGTTCTCCCGGCAACTTGTCGGGAGCCGCCGTCTGGCTGGTTCTCCAGGCCAGAAACGCTGGAGCCTGACGGGAAGCTACGTCCTCGAGCGCCTGTTCCAGTTGCACTGTCTGAGCAGCATTTTCTGTCATCTTCTGGCGGGCGGAGTCATCGGCCAGCAGCAATGTGGGAGTGGGGGTGGAAGATGTAAAGTAGGAATACAACCCTGCTTCATCAATGTTGTCGAAGAAGGAGGCCATCTGAAAGTATTCCCGTTGCGAGAGCGGATCATACTTGTGATCGTGGCACTTGCAGCATTCAAACGTCATGCCCAGAAAGGCGGTTGAAAAAGTCTGCATCCGGTCGGAAACGTACCCCACCCGGTATTCTTCCGGAATGCTTCCCCCTTCCGATTCCTGGGGATGCAACCGGCAGAAGGTGGTCGCCAGGATCTGTTCCTGAGTGGCATTGGGCAGCAGGTCACCAGCCAGTTGTTGCGTCATGAACTGATCAAAAGGCAGGTTCCGGTTGTACGCCCGAATCACCCAGTCCCGCCACGGCCAGACAAACCGGCCGGCATCCACCTGAAATCCATAGGTATCACTGTATCGGGCCACGTCCAGCCATTCAGAGGCCATCCGTTCTCCAAACCGTTCGGACATCAGCAGCCGATCGACCACCCGTTCGAAGGCTGCGGGCGTTTCATCTCCCAGAAACGTATCGATCTCCTGCAGCGTGGGGGGTAAACCGGTCAAGTCGAAAGTAATACGTCGAATCAGTTGTTCGCGTGTCGCCTGCGGATTGGGGGTCAAACCCAGGTCCGTCATCCGATTCAGAACAAAGGCATCGATTTCGTTCTGGCTCCAGCGGTCGTCCGGAGAAACGGGAACAGGTGCTTTATGGGGAGCCAGAAAGGCCCAGTGCGACTGATATTCGGCCCCCTGATCAATCCATTTTCGGATGACTTCAATCTGATGCGGAGTGAGATTCAGATTCGAACCGGCAGGAGGCATTCGCATGTCGGGATCGCTGGACGTGATACGCAGCAGGACTTCACTTTGTTGAGCATTGCCCGGCTTGATGGCAAATCGTTTTTCGTCCGAACTCAACGCTGCAAAGGCACCTTCCGAAGTATCCAGTCTGAGTTCCGCCTCACGAGTTCCCTGGTCCGGCCCATGGCAGACAAAGCATTTGTCGGCCAGAATGGGACGCACGTCCCGGTTGTATTCGATCTCACCGGCAATCGAGGATGTTGCCAGGGGAAGGCCACAGAGCAGGCAAGCCAGCACGAGAGAAGCCACCTGTTGTTGCAGGCTTTGCTGTGAAGCCGGGGCAATGCGATTCAGAAGCGCAATCAGGTAGTCCATAGGGCAGGTTTCCGGATGGAGAGTGAATGGAAATCACTCGGTCGTGGTGGGCAAAGTGCGTATGCACTCGATTCAGGAGGACCTTCTGTGCTGATTCGTCAATACTAATCGTTTTATCGGCATTTGTCTCCCATCTTTTTGGTTGGGGCGCGGGATTTCCCTGATGAAGATGAGTCGCGAACTGCGTTGCCATTAAGATTGCATTCATCCCACATAAACCGCGCATCGACCGTGTCCCGCCACATGGTGAGTTGCCTTTCATCAGCCGAAACTCGCGCTGCGCGAGCCCGGGCCAGAGCAACTTGCTCTAATTAGAGCGCATACACTCCGGATGGGCCTCGAAGCTGGGTTCCACGGCTCTGCGAGCCGTGCGAATGCGATTGGGACGTCTGTGGTTTTGCCGCATTCTTCCTGCCATCAGGGCCGTGTCGACGTTCGGCACTGCTCACAGAGCAGTGATTGCGCGGCCCGTACCAAATAGATGCGCCCTCGATTCGCGCCGCCCATTGAAAATCTCCCAGGCCGATGACGAATCTGGTCGTTTTCGTATGTTTCGTCAAGACGCACCATTGGCGTCCCGATCAAAGTTGATTTGGTGCGTCCCGATGCACTCTATGTGAACTCAGACAAGGGAGATCACTGTACCAGCAATTGATCGAGTGAGCGGTGCAACTGCTGCATTTGTTCCTGCAGGGCGGCGAAGAGTTCAGACGCATTGTCCAGATTCTCTTCTGCTCCCCGCCGTTCTAACTGATGTGCCATTTCGACAATCGAGGGGACGCCAAAATAGCCGACGGTCCCCTTCAGCGCATGTGCGCTGCGATGGACTTCTTCAGCATCACCAGCGGCAATGGCGGTTTGAATCTGTCCCAGCAGGATCGGAGATTGTTCCCGCAAAATTCTGGCCAGATCTTCAACCAGTTCTTCATCATCTCCCATCAGCTGGCTCGCCAGATGTAAATCGACATGGCAACTTTCTGGCGTATTGTCATCGCTCCGTTTTCCCCAGCGGCGCAGCGTCTCCCGCAATTGGCTGGAGTCAATCGGTTTGGAAAGATAATCGTCCATGCCGGCATTCAGACATCGCTGACGGTCCCCTTTCATGGCTTCTGCCGTCAATGCCACAATGGGAACGCGGCGATTCACACTGCGTTCGAATTCGCGGATGCGTGACGTGGCTTCGATGCCTCCCATCAAAGGCATTTGCAGATCCATCAGTGCCAGGTCGAAGTCATTCCGGCAAACTTCTTCGACTGCGTCTCGGCCATTGTCCACAACATGCACGGTATGTCCCCAGCGATGGAGAAACTCCAGGACCACACGCTGATTGATCGGGCTGTCTTCTGCCAGAAGAATTTTGAGATGCGGGCTGTGAGCCAGGTCTGTTTGAGGAGCCAGATCCTGTGGGTCTCGTTCGCCGGACAAGATGCTGTGAATGACCGTCCGCAGTTCATCACCAATCAGCGGCTTGAAGAGCACGCGCAGTTGCCAGGCTGCCGGCAGGGATTCCACCGGTAATTCCAGTAAATGTGACCCCAGCACAATGACCGGCAGTGCCGCCTGCTTTTGAATCACCGAGAGCTTTGTCCGCAGATGTTCACCTGCAGCATCCTCCTGCTGGAAATCAATCAACACCAGTCCGAACGGATCGTTCGACTCTGCTGCCATTTGAATTGTTTGCTGCACATCGGTGTCGTGACTGACCAGGGTGATCCGCCCGCCCCAGTCAGCGATCAGTTCAGAAAGGATTGCCCGTTGTGTCTGCTGGTCACTGATCAGCAGGACGCGCAAGCCGTTCAACATCGGCAGTTGGGGGATGTTCTCCGGGGATGTGGTCTGGGCACAATCTGCCTGCATGGTGAAGTGAAAAGTCGTTCCCACTCCGTATGTACTCTCCAGCCACAACTGACCTCCCATCATGGCGGCCAACCGGGACGAGATGGAAAGCCCCAGTCCGGTGCCGCCAAAACGGCGTGTCGTGGAGGCATCGGCCTGGGTGAACGGGGCAAACACTCGATCCTGCTGTTCCTGCGCAATGCCAATTCCCGTATCGCGAACAGAAACATGCAATGTGATCGCTGCCGGGTTGGTGGACTCCTGTGTTTCATGCAGATCGACGTCGACCACGATTTCTCCGGCGTCGGTAAACTTGATGGCATTGCTGATGAGATTGACCAGCACCTGACGGATTCGTCCAGGGTCTCCCAGGAACCGTCGTGGCAAACGGGGAGCCAGCCGACACGCCAGCTCCAGATTTTTTTCATGAGCACGAATGGCCATCATGCGGAGCGATTTGCCCAGACACTCCTGCAAGTCGAATTCCACACAGTCCAGGTCGAGTTTCCCAGCTTCGATCTTGGAGAAGTCGAGGATGTCATCCAGGAGTCGCAACAGCGCCTGGGCGGACTGCCGGGCCATCTCCACATAGTCATTTTGTCGCAGGGAAAGATTGGAGGTGGACAGCACTTCGAGCATGCCGAGAATCCCGTTCATGGGAGTCCGGATTTCATGGCTCATATTGGCCAGGAATTCGCTTTTGGCATTACTGGCGGACTCTGCAGCCTCTTTGGCGATCTCCAGTTCCCGCTTCGACTGACTTAACTCCGCGGCAACTTTTTCAAGTTCTTCGTACAGAACCGCGCGGGTCTCGGCATCATGGGCGCGATCTTCGGCCTGTCGCTGTTTCCATTCCGCCTCGCGCAGGGCCAGTTCCTGTGCATGTGTTTTCTGATTGAGCGTCTGTGCATGCCGCATGACCCGAATTCGACGTACCAGCGATTTCACATGCGCGATGATGACTTCCGGGCCTTGCTGCATGCTGACGAAGTCATCCGCACCCGATTCGAGTGAGCGCAGCAGATTCTGGCGATTTTCCTGTGCAGAGAGCACCAGAACTCCCAGCAGCTTCTGATTCTGTTCGGCCCATTCACGCGCACTGCGGGAGAACTCGAAGCCATTCCGGTCCGGCATGATCAGATCGACCAGCACGACATGAAATGATTCCTTCTGCAGCAACTGCATCCCTTCCTCGCAAGAGGTGGCAGTGACCACATGAAACCCCGCCTCGGTCAGCATCTGGTACTGACGCGTGAGAGAGGTCTGACTGTCATCAATCAACAACAGACGAGCCCCCTGCAGCAAGTTGGCGCGGGTCTCTTCATCCGCGTTGGCAATATCCACGGAGGCGGCCGATTTCAGCAGACTGTCGACCGTGGCCAGTAGATTTTCGGTGGGGTTGTCTTTGCAGAGAAAACGATCTGCCCCCGCCTCCAGAGCCGCAATATGATCCTGCTCACGATGACTCCCGGTGAGCACCAGGATCGGGACAATCTGCAGGGCTGGATCGCTTTTTAATCGACGGCAGACTTCCAGGCCCGATTTGTCGCCCAGATATTGATCCAGAATCACCAGATCGGGATACGACTCCCGGCAGGCTTCGTAAGCACCTTCAGCAGATTCCGCACAGCGGACGAGATGACCCGCCTGTTCCAGTAACCGACGATAAGCCAGTGACTGAATCGGGCTGTCTTCAATGAGCAGGATATCACTCATAACATCGCGTCAACTTGATGAGGACCCAGAATTCGAATTGATTGAACCTCGAATCGCTTCCACAATGGCAAAGGGTGCCAACTGAAATTGCGCGCCACCACGTTCGACAGCAACCTTCGGCATTCCATAGATCAAGCTGGTCTTTTCATCCTGAACAATCGTCCGTCCGCCGGCAGCTCTCAATTGCAGCAGTCCCTCCGATCCGTCATCCCCCATCCCGGTCAGCAGAATGCCCATGGCCCGGGGACCCAGACAATCTGCCAGCGACCGGAACAGCGCGTTGCCGGATGGGCAGTGAATCTCTTCTGATTGTGGCGTGATCAGGTCAAACCGTCCACGGTGATTCAGACAGAGATGTTTTTTCCCTGGAGAAAGCCAGAACCCCGGTGTCAATTCCTGGCCCTGCTGGGCCAATTCCACCCGCTGACCTGATAATCCAGCCAGCCATCTGGCGAATCCCGCTACAAACCCGGGAGCGATGTGCTGGACCAGCAACACCGGCAAAGGGAACGGCTTGGGCAATGCAGCAAGAATTTTCAGCAGGACAGGCGGCCCGCCGGTGGAGGCACACATTCCGATCACGGACAGCAGCCCTTTCACCGTGGCCCGGTGGCAATGCCGATCTGGTTGACTCCATTGATGCAGCCGTGATGTCATCCTGGCCTGCGAGGCACCAATCAGTTCCCGGCACAGCGCGGGAGCCATTTTGGACAAATGCAGCAGCACCGGTCCCTGCGGTTTCTCAATGACAGAAACTGCACCCGCCTTGAGTGCTTCCAGCCCGAGATCCACTTCGTGCTGTTTCAATGAAGCACTGGCAATCACAATGGGGACCGGCGTGGTCCGCATGATTTCGCGCGTGGCGGAGACTCCGTCCATGTCCGGCATGTGAATGTCCATCAGGACCACATCCGGTCGATATCTGGCCACGCCGGCAACCGCTTCACGCCCATTCTTGGCTTCCGCAATCACCACCAGTGCTCCACTGGCGTCAATCAGTCTGCGGAGAATTTCCCGTTGTGTGACAGAATCCTCGACCAGCAATAATCGAATCATGGGATCGGATTTTACATGCAGGCGAACAATGAAAGAAGATCTCGCTGGCCATCTCATTCGAAGATCGACATGAATCAATCAACCGCCCTGAGCCCACCCGCTCTCCTCTCATCGTACGCACTCGACCCGCCTGCTTCAATTTCATCAAATCATAAAATCGGTTTTCTGCCCGAGGATGCGATCGACAAGATCCTGTGACAATTCGATCCCCGTTGTCGATCCCTGATCAACATCGGTCGGATTAATGCCGCAATACTGCGACCACGGCCCCAGATGACGCCATCGGCCCGCCCGCTTGGGCTCACCTGGCAGCACAGGCGTCGTACAGCGATTGCAACCAATGGTCGAATACCCCTGGTGATGCAGCGGATTGACAATCACCGGATATTCCGCCAGATAGGCTTCCAGCTGTTCATCAGTAAAATTTGCCAGCGGGTTGATGCGGACCGTATTCATCTCCATGTCCAGCGCGAGAATGGGGCAATCTCCCCGGCGCCCGCCATCGGCCCGGCGTAAGCTGCCGATAAAGGCATCAAACTGTCCTTTCACAGCCAGCAACGGTTCCACTTTCCGCATATGGCAGCATTCCTTCTGACCTTCTACGGAAAGATACAACACTCCATATTTCTCTGTCTGTTGAGACATTGTGAGTGATGGAGAAAGTGTGCGCACCCGCACGCCGTATTCTTTGGCAATCCGGTCACGCGTCTCCAAAGTCTCCTGAAACATCACTCCGGTATCCACAAACAGCACCGGAATATCCAGCTTTAATCGCGAAATCATATGCGCGACGATACTGCCCGATTGCTGCATGGCAGACAGTGCCGCCAGCCTGCTCCCAAATGTCTGAAAAGCCCAGCGCAACAATTCGTCCGGAGTGCGATCATCAAATGTTTTGGCGAGATTATTCAGTTGCTGCTGAGTCAGAGTGGCCATGATCTCCCTGGTATCTGTCAACTTTAAAAATTTGGGCAGGTCTCACCACAACGTCCGACCACGGAGAGCGTTTCACTGATATGCAGTCGTGCTGTACTGCAACTTGGGGTTCAGGTTGGTTTCTTGCGATTCCGCTCCGTTGTCGCTCGCTTCACATTATTCTAATCGAAATTTGAGTTGCGTTAGAGCAGTAGTGCATCGTCTACTCTGAAATTTGGGGTTGGTCTAAACGCAAAGTCCGACAACGGAGGACGTTTCGCGATGACACACCCCAAATCCAAGCCCTGACAGGGCAGTCGTATCGGGATGAAATCTGGCTGCGGGCGTTACTCGATGATGATTTCCCGGACAGTGGCTCCGCCGGGGATCATGGGCAACACATGTGCCTGATACGGACAGACGACATCCAGCAGATACGGGCCATCGTGCTCGATCATTTCGGCCATGGCCTGTGTCAATTCGGCTTTGCTGCGGACCTGTCGAGCTTTAATTCCAAAGCTTTCCGCCATCTGGACGAAGTTGGGATACGTTTCTGTATAGTGTCCTCCTTCTCCTTCACCCAGCCATTCCGGATGATCGATGGGCCCCAGATAAGTATGAGCACGGCGGCCTTCCATAAACCGGTCTTCCCATTGAACCACCATGCCCAGATGCTGGTTGTTGAGCAACAGGATTTTTACCGGCAGTTTTTCGCAGTGCAGAGTCGCCAGTTCCTGAATGTTCATCAGGATGGAGCCATCGCCGTCAATATCCACCACAAGTGCGTCTGGATGTCGGGCCTGAACCCCCATGGCTGCGGGAAGTCCAAAGCCCATCGTGCCCAGTCCTGAGCTGGACAACCAGTGTTTGGGCTTGCGGAATTTATAATACTGAGCTGCAAACATCTGATGCTGTCCCACCCCCACGGCAATGTATGGATCTTTATCGATGGTTTGCCGCCAGAGTTCTTCAACAGCATACTGCGGACTGATAAAGTCTCCGGTCTGGGGATACTTCATCGGATAGCGGTCGCGCCATTCATTGATCTGTTCCCACCAGACTTTGGTGTCCGGAATATCCTCATCCGTGAATTCCGCATTCAGCCGCTCCAGGAATTGCATCACATCCGCGATAATCGGAATGTGGGCCTCCTTGTTTTTGTGCATTTCCGAAGGATCGATATCGACATGCACGATTTTGCCATGTTTGGCAAACTCCTCCAGCTTGCCGGTCACGCGATCGTCAAAGCGAACTCCCAGTGCCAGCAACAGGTCGGCTTCGTTTGTGGCATAGTTGGCATAAACGGTTCCGTGCATTCCCAGCATATGCAGGGATTGCGGATCGTCGCCGGGAAACGCCCCAATCCCCATGACTGTCGTGGTGACGGGAATGTTGGATTTCCGGGCGAACTTCGTCAATTCTTCTGCGGCCCCCGCGTTCACGCAGCCACCACCCACATACAAGATCGGACGTTTTGAACGTCGAATCGCTGCGATCACCTGCCGGATTTGTTCATCGGCCACTTTATTACGGCGTTCCGGGTGATATCCGGGCAGATACATGGGGGGATCGAAGTCGATCGGCCGGTCTGTGACAGAGATCTGGATATTCTTGGGGAAGTCGATCAGCACCGGTCCCGGGCGGCCCGTGCGTGCCAGATAAAATGCTTCCTTCACAATTCGAGGAATACTGTGCAGTGCTGCCTGCACCGATTCCGGATCATCGGGATCACCTGCGGTAATCAGGTAATGATGTTTGGTGACGGCGCGACAGATCTCCACGATTGGAGTTTCCTGAAACGCATCTGTTCCAATCACTTTCTGTGACACTTGTCCGGTCACAGCGATCAGGGGGACGCTATCCATTTTGGCATCTGCAATGGCGGTAACCAGATTCGTTGCCCCCGGTCCGCTGGTCGCCATGCAGATTCCAACGTCATCGGATGTGCGGGAAATCCCTTGAGCCGCAAATCCGCCTCCCTGCTCGTGTCGGGGCAGGATGGTACGAATCCGGTCACGACTCCTGCGCAAAGCCTGATGCAAAGGCATGCTCGCTCCCCCCGGATAGGCGAAGACGAACTTTGCTCCTTGACGAATCAGTGCTTCCACAAGGATGTCAGACCCGGTCAAGATCTGCTGTTCCGTCTTTTTTTCCAATGCTGTTGTCACTGTTTCGCCTTTATCCCGTTCGCCTTTATCCAGAAAGATGGCCAGGGCCAGTCCTCCGGTCATTTATGGAAAATCCTGAAATACCGAAAGTTCATACTCAAAAATCATGGTAAACCGCGACCCCGTCCGGGCACGGTGTTGGCATGATTGTAGCCAAACATTGCCGACCAGACGAGAAAAAGAGCGGGAAGGTTCACCAAATTCTGGCAGGAGCGCCTGCGGAACGTGTCCTGAAAACTTTTCCGTTTTCGCGGATCAGGCGTGCCAGACTATTTGTTTCACTCCTGACGACCTCTGGAATTCATTGTAACAGATGCTGGTGACATGAGTTGCTGAAAATCGACTCTTCTCGCGAACTGAAAGTCAACCAATTGGAGAAATTGACGAAAGGGGGACTGGACGAAAACCCGTAAGCGGGAAATGATTCCGCCAACAGATTCTCGATAAACTGGTCACTTGGATTCAAAAATGCTCAAAGCGTAGTATATGATATTGTATTGACTAGAGTAGAAACACGCACAAGTCATCTCTTTGCTCCTCGGCGCATCGTCAACTTCAGAAATGACAGGTGGTCTTACCGCAAGTCCGACAATGGAGGACGTTTCGCGATGACGTGCCTTGAAATGAAGCGGTGACACGGCATTCAGGCGTCAATGCTCGAGTTGGGTTGAGTGGTTCGCAGTGGATCAGGCCGTTTCGTGTGATTGCCGGACCTCGTTCGATTTCCTTCAAATTCGCCCTGGCGACGGTATCTCCCTTCGGATGAGTACGTCTCTGGAATCCTTTGTTGATGTGTTGCGGCGGAGCGGACTTGTTGACGAGTCCGTCCTCGCCCGGAATCTGAACGCACGTCCCGACATGGAGACTTCTCAGACCGGCGAGAATTTTGCTGAGTATCTGGTTGGGAACCAGGTCATTACCGCCTGGCAGGCTGCAAAATTACTGCAGGGGAAACACAAAGGTTTCTTTCTCGGCAAATACAAGTTGTTGAGACTGCTGGGCAAAGGTGGCATGAGTTCCGTTTATCTGGCAGAGCATGTGCTCATGCGGCGGCGATGTGCCATCAAAGTTCTTCCGTGGAAGCTGGTCAAAGACAGCTCTTATCTGCAGCGGTTTCATCGGGAAGCACAGGCGGTCGCAGCACTGGACCATCCCAATATTGTCCGTGCCTATGACGTCGACCACGAAAAAGACGGCAATCTCGAAATTCACTTCCTGGTGATGGAGTATGCGGAAGGCCAGAATTTATTCGATCTGGTGCAGATGTCCGGTCCATTACCCACAGTTACGGCTGCCGATTATATCCGTCAGGGAGCGCTGGGACTGGCTCATGCCCATAAATCAGGCATGGTGCATCGGGATGTCAAGCCGGGGAATTTCATTGTTGATCAGCATGGCACTGTGAAGCTGATGGATCTGGGACTGGCCCGCGTGGGAACGGAAGATGCAGATCATTCTCTAACGATTGCACACGATGAACGGGTGTTGGGGACCGCGGATTATTTAGCTCCCGAGCAGGCGGTGGACAGCCATCTCGTGGACACACGTGCGGACTTGTACAGCCTGGGATGTACGATGTACTTCCTGCTGACTGGACGCCCTCCATTCAATGAAGGGACACTCACACAACGCCTGCTGGCGCATCAGACGAAAGAACCGACTCCGTTGGAGTCGTTGCGACCGGATCTTCCGGAGTCGCTGCTGGCGATCATTCGCAAATTAATGGCCAAGGACCGCGAACAGCGGATGCAAACCGCGGAAGAAGCCGCCAGTCAATTGGCCCAATGGCTCAATTCACAGGATGGAGTTCCCGCTCTGCCCGTGGCGGCACTGCAGTATGCCCCCCCCGCAGCAGGCTCGGACTCTCCTACCGTCACCATGCGGGAAGAGACCGTGACACCGGTGCATGCCCCGGTCACCCATTCCCCCGTACAAAAAGCCGGTTCGGACAACAATCACGAACTCGGCGACTTTCTCTCCAGTCTCAGCGATGTTGAACCGGCTTCTGCCGCAAGCGGAGGAAGTTCGGCAATTCGGCGAGAGGAAGTGAAATCGACTCCCAGGATGCAATCAGAAGTGCCGCTGGAATCGGCCGAATCCGCAGAGACTTCAGATTCGGAATTATCAAACTCTGTCTTTCCCGAGATGGACCCTGTCTTTCCCGCATTGGAACCCACTTTCCCCAGAACATCATCAGGATCTGGGAAGAATCTCAAACGTGGCGACTCTCGCAAGAATTTCAAAAAGGACACATTTCGGTTTCCGCCGGAGCGGATCGCCTGGCTGCAGAAATACCGCTATTACCTGGGGGGCGGGGCGATTCTTTTGCTGGCTTTGCTGGGCTATTTCCTGACAGGTCGCAGCAAACAGATCCCGGTGACACCTGTCGTTCCAACAGCCACGATCGATCCCGTGACTCCCGTTCCGGTGCCCGCTGCGCCGACTCGACCTGCTGTGCAGGGGGAAGCCATCACCGTCGGTCCGAAAGGAAATTTTGGCACGCTGGCAGAAGCAGTGGCTTACATTCAGGAGCATGCTTTTGAGACAAACGGAAAGCCGGTTCGACAGATTCATATTGATGGTCAGCAGTCGCTGAAAGAAGCGATTTCGATCGACAATTCCGGACTGGGCTCATTTCCTCGCGGCGTACGCATTACCGGGAACAAAGAGCATCCTCCCCGATTGCTTTCCACGGGAAAAGAACCGATTTTTTCTTTGAATTCCATCGACGAATTCGTATTGGAAAATCTCGTTCTGGAATGCCGCGATGTTCCTCGAGCCATTGTCCTGCAGGGTTACATGTCGAGTATCTCTCTCAGTAACATCACATTTGAAAATGTGCAACAGGTGGCAATTGCCGGAGTGGGATTGTGTGGGCTGGACCATCAGCCAGCTGTGATTCAGAACTGCAGATTCGTGGGAGCTTCACAATCTGCCCAGGCGATCCAGATGGAACCCGGGCAGGGGAAAGATACACGTGACCTCACGATCCGCAATTGCCGGTTTCTGGGGCCGTTTCAATCCTGTTTCAGCGTGCAGGGAGAAGTTGATGCCCTGTTATTTATGCAAAACATTTTTCATAGCTCGACAAACGCCATCGTCTTCAATGGCGTGAATCCACTACGAAAAAGACTGACCTTTAACAACAATACTTTTTACGCGTGTGACCGGGGCATTGTCTTCGAGACCGGTCCGTTCTCCTCGAATGGCAAGTTTTCATTTCAGAAGAACCTGTTTGTGGCCGGCACAGGTGCCAGCGTATTTGTCGAACAGACCGGTACCGGACTCGCCCAGCTTTCTCAAGGAGTTCCTCCCACCGAGCTGAACTGGACAGATCGGGCGGAGATCAATTCCAGTGAAGAGTTGAACATTTTCGCTTCAAACGGGCGTCTCAATGCAGACGTCAAGTTTCAGTCGACCGATCCCGGCGACGCAAACTTTCTCAAGCCGGAGTCAGACGAGTTGCAGACGGTTGCCGCGTCCAGTCCCGCACCATCATTCATTGGCGCGGTTGCTCCCTGAACAATTTTGTGTTGCGTCCATCTGGGCTTGTGTTGCGTTCATCCGGGATTCTCACGTGACAGAACAGTTCATTTTTGTCCATGACGTCACTTGCGAGCGCGTCCCGTTTCCAGCATCCTGAAACAGGCTGTGAACGTTTCTTTATTCTTTCCAAGCAAAGGCTGGACGTGAATCAGATTTTCTTTGTGCTGGCGATCACCAGCAATCTGGCGTTGCTGGGGACATTCTGGCTGGGCTGGCGAATCAGTGATCCCGCTTCTCTGGCGGAAGTGGCCCGTCAGGAAGTTTCCAGCCACTTTCTATGCGCCCTGGGGACAATCATGTTCGCCCTGCTCGTGCACGCCATTGTGCTGACCTATTTCATGGGGACGGGTCGCTGGATTGAAGAAACATGTGAAGCCTACAAGTTTGAAGGGAATGCCCGTTCTGAGAATATCCGGCTGAAATATCGAGTGATTCCGGGCATGGTCTGCTGCATGCTGCTGCTGATTCTCACGGGAGCCTTTGGGGCGATCTCCGATCCGGCCTCCAATATGCAGATGCCTTCCGCGCATTGGATTCACTTCGGACTGGCCACTCTCATCCTGATCGGCAATATCTTTGTCAGTCTGTTCGAATACCAGTTGATCTGTCGAAATTCCGCAGTGGTCGATCTGGTCTATCGCGAAGTCGTGGCCGTTCGACGCGAGCGTGGCCTGGACCCGCCGGAGCCGACAACCTGACGTGGTGTGCATTCAATCCACAAATTTTTAGTAGCTCTTTGACGGAACCTGCTTTCCAAGCGAGAATAAATCCCGATCTCGCGACGTTCCCGGTACAATTCCATTTTGCGGATTTTCCTGTATCGGCGATCTGTCAGAAACAGGTCCATGCGTGATCAACTTGCTCTAACTGGAGTTGAAACCATGCCGTTCCCCTACACTCGATCGGGGCTGAAAGGGACTTTCTCCTCCCGACAATCGGCGCGATGGCAATGGCATTTTCCAGTGACAGCTTTGCTGGGGGTCAGCCTGGTTTGCGTCCTGTTGATTCCGGAACCGGCAAACGCACAAGGGCGCCGCAGAAATCAGTTGGGAGACCTGTTCCGGCAGTTGGATCGGGGTATCCGGGAAGGGGCGGAAGACCTCAAGAATGAGAAGGGGTCCCGGGATCAGCTGGACGTTCGTCCGATCCAGCGTTCCGAAGACAATCGCCGCATCCGGCAGGCCAATGAACTGATCGAACAGGGAAAGTGGAACGACGCCGTTGAAATCCTGCAATTTCTGCTCGATCAGGAGACCGATGCTTTCTCCATGGACGAGTCTCGAGACTTTCATTCCCTGCAGTCTGAAGTGGACGCGTTGATTGCCGGACTTCCAGCGGACGGGTTGCGGAATTATCAGAACCGTTATGGAGTCTCGGCGCAGCAACTGTTGGAACAGGCCATGGCTGCACAGGATGAGTCCTTGTTATTAAAGGTCTCGACTCATTATTTTCAGACGCCGGCCGGTCGTCAGGCTTTGGAACTGCTGGCTCGCAACTGGCAGGATCGGGGCGAATTCGGACAGGCGGCAGAAGCCTGGTTGAAGCTCTTTCAGACGGCGAACGAAGCAGACCAGCCGGCACTGGGCCAGGCGGTCGCTCGTATTCTCGCCCTTTCCGGTCGAACGCCTGAGGCGTTGCAACTTGTCGAAAAACTTCCCAATGCTGAACTGTTGAAACAGGAGATTGAACGAATTCAGGCGCCTGCCTTGAATCTGCAGGCTGCATCCGGTCCGTATCTGCAACTGACAGGGGCGGAAACCACGGCTGGGAATCCCGATCCCGGGCCGCTTCCCCGCTGGTCGCAGAATCTGATTGAGCGGTACAGCGTCACCAGTCAGATTCAATCGATGCAGTCCGAACTCAACGAGCAGGGCCGGGCTCTGATTCCCACAATTTATCCCCTGGCCGTGGACGGAAAACTGGCCTTTCGAACATTGCGCAGCTTGCAGGTGCGGGATCTTGCTTCAGGCAAGCTGGTCTGGGAACGTCGGATTCCGCTCAGCGCGGAAGAACTGATGACCACTGGAGCCGGCTCCGAAGAATTTGATGCGGATCAGTATCGTTTTTCTGCCGACTCCATGGTCGAACACCATCCGTTGACCAGTTTACTGTATCGCGATCAGGTCTATGGCAGCTTGAGCAGTGATGGAACCAGACTCTTTGCGGTGGAACTGCGGGGAGCGGCTGCCATGAGTTCCCCTATTCACATCTGGCAGATGAGTGAAGTCCGGTCGAATCCGATCTGGGAAACCAACGAACTGACGGCGTACGATCTGCAGACGGGACTGATCCGCTGGCAGGTGGGAGGACCGGCCATTGAAAAAGAATTTTCCCGTCCGCTGGCGGGGACCCGATTTTTTGGTGCCCCCACTCCAGATGGTCCGGAACTGTTTGTGATTGGAGAACGGGATGGCGAGGTGCTGCTGTTCTGTCTGGCGGCCCAGTCCGGAGAGGAATTGTGGTCTCAGCCGCTCGCTTCGCCAGGACGCCCGATTCGCGATGACGTCTTGCGCGGGCATTGGGTTTGTATTCCGACACTGGCCGATGGCCTTGTGTTGTGCCCTACCACGACTGGCTGGCTGGTGGCCGTGGACCGTATGAACCGCCGGTTGAAGTGGAGCACTCGTTTTTCTCCGCGACTTTCGCAACAGGAACGGTTTCGCAGCGGTTACTCGTCCCAGCCGCTTCTCGAATTAAATCGTCGCTGGCAGGCAGTGATGACCGAAGTCTCGAACGGGAAAGTTCTGGTCACTCCGCCCGAAGTCCCGGACGAATTCGGGATGACTCAGCCCATGCTGTCCTGTCTGGATCTGCAGACCGGAAAAACACTCTGGGAACAACCCAAGGCAGAACGTGCCGGGGGCATGGGACTTTATCTGGCCGGGGTCTGGAACAATCAGGCGGTCATTGTGGGGACCGGCAATGTGATTGGTCGCAGCCTGGAGAAGGGGGGTGAAATTTCCTGGAGCATTTCACTTCCCAATCGACCCACTGGCCGGGGGCTGATTCTCAACAATACTCTGTTTCTGCCTGTCACCGGAACCGCACTCCTCGAGATCAACCTGAAATCATCGTCTGTCGAAAACACGTTGCTCCCTGCTGTCGATGGTGAGCTTGGAAACCTGAAATTTCATCATGGACAGTTCATCTGCCTGACTTATCAGTCCGCCGTGGTCTTGCGGGCAAATCAGGATTCGCCCGCAGGAGAAGCCAGTCCGGAACGGCTGGCTCAAACGAAACTGCGGGAATCGAAGTTGCTTCTGGCCAATGAGCAGTTTTCGGAGATGGAAGCGATTCTGGAAGAAGTCCTGAAATCAGATTCCCTGTCTCCGGAACTTCGACTGGAAGTCCGGGAAGCTCAGCGGGCAGGACTGATTCAGCAATTGGCATCCCGGCCGGAAAGCGCGTCGCAGATTCTCGCCCGTCTGGAAGAGTTCTCGCAGACCCCTCAACAGGTTCGCGACTTTCAACGAATTCAGGCAGATTATTTATGCGCATCCGGTGACGCCCGGGGAGCTCTGACGGCATATCTGGACATTCTGGAGCAATTTCCCAGTGATGAGTGGATGACCGAGGACTCGTTGCAGTCGCGCGTCGACAGCTGGGTGAACGGGCGGCTGCAGCAGCTGTTCGAAGCCCATCCCGGTGCGGAGATTCGCAAAGATTTTGATGAGCAGATTCAGCAGCGCGTGCAGGCGCTTGGTCCGGATTCCATGCAACGGGATCGCTGGGCGCGGGCCCTGGCGTTTCACGTCTCGGGTCTGCAACTGGAACTGGATCTGGCACAGCAGGACCTGCAGCAAGGAGCAATGGCGACGGGATTGTTGCGGCTGTGCCGTGTTGCGGAAGCGGAAAACACTGAACTGCGCCCGCAGGGACTGTTACGACTGGCACAGGCATTGTCTTCACAAGGCTGGGAAGAGGACGCCCTGCAGGTATGGCAAGAGTTGCAGCAACTTCCAGGGGTGACTCTGCCGGAAGGTTCTTCAATCACCGATCTGGCGAATGCGGGCGTGCAGGCGGCACAAGCGGCTCTGGCCAGTCGGCCCGTTAAACCTTCAATCTGGCAGGGAACCTGGCATCTTGAACGGGCGGGGGTCTCCGGCAACGAACGGAATATCGATCCGATCACCACCGTTGGTCAGGGATTTCAGACTGTTTCAGAACTCCGGCTGATCCACGAGACCGATGAGAGTCGGTTGCGTTTAGAAGATCGAAAGAGCGGTCAGTTCCTGGCGTCATTCCCTTTACGCAGCAATTCATCACTGGAACACAATTCCGCCGTGGGGAGCCGATTACTGCGTTCGCTGGTGTGCGTCGTGCATCAGGGAACGCTGCATGCCATCGGCTGGCCGGACCGCAAAATGCTCTGGAGCTGGAATTCGGACGTTCATGGTCTGGCACTCTCACGCTTGGCCATGGTCCAGCCTAACGTGAATTATGGACTGCAATCGATCCAGCAGTTTGCAGCGACGCGACAATTTCAGACCAGTCGCAGCCAGACCGGCTACCTGCTGGCAGCCACTCCCCGTGTCTTACTGGTCTATTGCCGCGACTGGATTGCAATTGATCCACTCAGCGGTGAAGAACTCTGGCGCGTTCCGGGGGCAGCCGATCGAGGAGCAGCCCAGGAACTGGGAGCGGACTGGGTGGTCACCTCCTCACGTGCCGGTCGGACGATTCTCAGTGCCCTGAGTGGCCGGTCCCGATCCAGACGGGAGTCCAACGAATCTTCGATCCGCCCCATTGCTGTGACAGGGACCGATCAGATTCTGTTGAACAGGAATATTCGACATATCGAAGAGTCACGGCTGCATGACCTGCAACGAGTTTCTCCCAGTGGAGAAACCGTATGGAGCCAACAAATTCCTGCTGATTCTCTACTGGGAATGCCGGACAATGAATCTTTGTGTCTGTTGTCACCACAAATGGAACTGGAGCTGATCGATTTGAAAACCGGTCAGCGCTCCGATCTGGGCAAGATTTCCGACATTCCGCTGACAACGGCCCAGAATGGTGGTCGAAAAACAGTCTCCATTCTGTCTGATCGGGACCGCTTCTACGTCTTCGTTGACAATGGAGACGTACGGCCGGTTTACATCAATCTGCAGGCAATTCGATTGTCCGGAACCATCCTCGCTTTTTCGCGAGACGGAAAACTTCTCTGGAAATATGAAACCCCTTCGCCCGGCACTCCCTCAGACGCAAAGAAGGCCGCCAACGCCGGCCGACCTGTCGGGACGCTCACCGCGATGAATGTCCTGGTTCAGGATTTCGAAGAGACTCCATTACTGCTGCTGGCGGGGGTTGAAGACCGTCAAGAGCCCTCCGTCCGATTGCACTATAGCCAGGTGCGCGTCATCGGGATCGATAAGCGCACCGGCAAGGCCCTTGTGGACTGGGATCGTCCCAGTGAATCGGGGGGATTTACATATCTCTTCGTCGATGCAGAGCAGAAAGCGATTGAGTTGCGGACGTATAACGAGCGACTGCAACTCAGACCGTCGCCGGAAACACAACCCCCGGTTGCTCCAGCTCCAACTGCTGCGGAGAGTTCCCAGTGATCCGGCTGCGTGCCCGCTGGCTGTTTCCCGGTGACTCTCCACCGGTGCCGCAGGCGGTCCTCTCTCTGGATGGAGACCGGATCGACTCCATCACCACCGGCTCGTCAATCTCCGCCATCGATCTGGGAGATGTGGCTTTGGTCCCGGGGTTGCTGAATGCGCACACGCATCTGGAATTCAGCAACCTGTCTCTCCCATTGGAACCTCGCCGTCACTTTGCCGAGTGGATTCAAACAGTCATTGAAAATCGCCGGTCGCGGACCCCGGAGATCGCCTCCACCATTACACAGGGATTACAGGAATCACACTCCTGTAGCGTGGCCGCTCTGGCAGAAACCGCCACATCCAACTGGATCCTGGAGACTCCCCCGGAAGAGTTTCCTCGCGTGCTGGCATTCCGGGAAATCCTGGGACTGCGCCCGGAAGGAGTTGCCAGGCAACTTGAAATCGCGCAGTCATTTCTGGATCAGGCGGAGCAGCTTGGCCCGCACAAACCGGGCATCAGCCCGCATGCTCCCTATTCTCTGCATCCAGATCTTTTTCATGGTCTGTGCGATCTGGCGCAGGTACGACAAGTTCCCCTGTCCATGCACCTGGCCGAGTCTCCGGCAGAACTGGAATTGCTGCAGCAGGGAACCGGGCCACTGGTTGACCTGTTCACTCGCATGGGGATCTGGCAACCGGGAGTGATTCCCCTGGGAACTCGACCGCTGCACTATTTAAAGGGGCTGGTTCGTGCTCCCCGGGTTCTGGTAGTTCACGGTAATCTGCTGGACGATGAAGAAATCCGTTTCATTGCATCACAGCCGCATTTCTTCGTGGTGTACTGTCCACGGACACATCAAGCCATGCAGTCCTCCAGACATCCCTGGCGGGAATTGCTGCGCCGGGGAATCAAGGTTGTGCTGGGAACAGACAGCCGCGCCTCAAATCCGGATCTGAGTCTCTGGAACGAACTGCAGTTTCTGCAAAAGCAGGCTGCCGACCTGCCTGCTTCCACACTCTTAAAACTGGCAACCAGCCGTGCCGCACAAGCACTGGGCTGGAATGATCTGGGACGCCTGGCTGCCGGCTGCCGCGCCCAGGTGGGACTGGTTCCACTTTCCGCACGAGGTCTCAATGCGCCCGAACAGTTCCTGTTCGAACACCCGATTGAGCGCCTCCCGGAACACATCCTGAGAACTTGACCCCGTGATTGATGAGTCTTGGCCTTTTAAAGAATTGTGAGAGGGAAGAGAAACAGCGTGCGACTGGGGCAAGTTGCTCTGGCCTGCGCCCGCGCAGCGCGCGTTTCGACTGATGAAACGCAACTCGCCACGTGGCGGAACGCGGACTCTACGGGGTGAATGCGTTCTGGGACGTTGAAGTTCTCGGACAGATTCCTGGCGAACGCGGAATTTCTCGGGTGTTCTCAACCATTTTGGGTTGTGCCTCGACGGCAGCGACTTGCCGGAAGATTACTTTTCTGATTCTCACTCGCGGAAACAAGTTTCCAGTCTCTTGAATCCCCCATTCTCATTTGTCATAACAGCTCACTTAAATGAAGTGAGGATTGCATCAACTTCGAAGGACAACCAGAACTTTGCGTGCTGCTTGAGATCCGCTCGGCAGGCAAATTTTCGGATTGTTTGCAGTAATAGATAGGCGTCGCGGAATGATTTCGCCGATCCTGGCTAAGACTCTTTCCGATGGTTTGGTCGACTTCTCCCAGACGCTGCGTGAATGCAGCCTGTTTGGGTGGATTTTTAGCTCATTTCCACCATTGAGTTCCAGTGGAGCACTGTTGCTGGCAGCAGTGATTCATACTGCGCTGGTGGGATTGTTCTTCGGTTTGCCTGCTTTTGTGTTTATCTGGGCGGAACGGAAAGTTGCCGGTCGGATTCAGGATCGATTGGGACCGACCCGGACCGGGGGACGTTTCGGCTGGTTGCAGTCCCTGGCGGACGGCATCAAGCTGATTCAGAAAGAAGACCTGGCCCCCGATGCTGCGGATCACATGCTGTTCCGTATTTCGCCATATATTGTCGTGGCCGCTGCCTTTTCGGCTTTCATTTTCATCCCGTTCAGCGATGGCTGGACGGCGGTTGCAATGGATATCGGGCTGTTCGTGGCCTTGGCGGTGCTCTCGCTGGAAGTGCTGGGAATTGTTCTGGCAGGCTATGCCAGTGCTTCAAAGTGGTCTCTGTTTGGAGGCATGCGGGAAGCAGCCCAGATGGTGAGCTACGAAGTTCCCCTGGGAATCACAGCCGTGATTCCAGTGGTCATCGCCGGAACCATGAATTTGAATGACATTGTGACGATGCAGTCGGGCGGGTTCTGGAACTGGCTGGTCCTGCACGATCCCTTTGCATTTCTCGCGTTTTTCGTGTTCTTCACGGTCACGCTGGCCAGCAACAAACGGGCTCCCTTCGATCTGGCGGAAGCGGAAAGTGAACTGGTGGGGGGATTTCATACCGAATATTCCGGAATGCGCTGGTCGTTCTTCTTTCTGGCAGAATACGCCGCCATGTTCTTTGTGAGCATGCTGGCCATCCTGCTGTTTCTGGGTGGCTGGTGGACAGGCATTCCCGCAATTGACCGGGCTCTTGTGGCCGTCTCGCATGGTCCAGATGCTTTTCAATATCTCAGCCGTATCATCGGGATGCTGATTCTGTTGACGAAATCGGGCCTGATGGTATTTGTACAGATCTGGATTCGCTGGACACTGCCCCGTCTCCGTATCGATCAGGTGATGACCACCTGCCTGAAATACCTCGTTCCGATCAGCTGCTTCCTCTTTCTGGGTGTGGTGAGCTGGCCGTTTCTGATGCTTTCCATGACGGGAAAAACGTCATTTGGAACGCCGATTGGAGAACGTGTTTCCGCTTCAGCGCGGCCCGTGGAGCGGGAAACAAGCGACTATCGGAAGGCAAGTGAACAGACAGATCTCGCAACACTTCCATCACGTTCAACGGATCTTCGGACGGTCGATGTGCGACTCGATGTACAGCACGGAGAAAAACGATAATGCATTGGTTTCTCTTCGTATTTTATGCACTGTTCGCCTGTGGCGGGGCGCTCGCGGTGGTGCTGAGCCAGAACATCGTTCGCATGGCTTTTTATCTTGTGGTGTCACTGGGAGCGACGGCCGCCCTGTTCTTTCTGCTCGACGCGGATTTTGTGGGGGCCACGCAACTGCTCATCTATGTAGGCGGCACCGTGGTGCTGCTCATCTTCGGGGTGATGCTGACCTCCAGCTCTCCCTTGAGTTCCATCAAAAATACGCCTGCCGAAATCCTGCAGGGAGCGGTCGTGGGACTGGCATTCTTGACGCTGCTGATCAGTACCGTGCTCTCTGTGAAATGGGCAACTGTCCCGGAAATGGCTGCACATACGGGAGTCGACAATCCCGCCGTCTCCACCAGTCAGGGATTTAATCCCGTTCAGGAAGGGAATACATCCCGGAGCATTGGTTCAGCCTTGTTGGGGATGCGTTTTGACCGTGATCTGGCCCAGCCCGGTTCGTCCGTCGAAATGTCGAATGATCCTGTTTCGGCACCAGGTTCGGACGAACAGCTTCCAGTAGAGCATTCCCATTCCGCGCAGGGATCAGCTGCTTCCGAGTCATTAAGTACGGGATATCTGCTCCCGTTTGAAATCATTTCCATACACCTGCTGGTCGTGTTGATCGGAGCGAGTTATCTCGCCCGGGCAAAACGCTCGGATGCGGCGTCGCCCGCATAAGCAGGATCAGATCAAGGTGGAAGACATTCATCATCAAGAGAAGTTTCCTGAAGAAGCTGTCTGCAGGCACCTGAAGAGATTCGTCAGTTGACTCTCTTTTTTACGCAGAGAAGTTCAACGGGTTTTCAGACAGGCAGAAGATTGACAGGCTGGGGATTATCGTGACAGGACATGTCGGTCTGAATGAGTATCTGGCGGTGGCGGCTGTATTGTTCGTCTGCGGCCTGGTTTGCATGGCCACCAAGCGAAACAGCATTGGCGTGCTGATGGGGGTCGAGCTGGTTCTGAATGGTGCAAATATCAATCTGGTGGCGTTCTCCAAATTTGGCGTGCTGGGGCTCGACGGTCAGTTGATGGCGTTATTTGTGATTGTGCTGGCTGCTGCAGAGGCAGCTGTCGCCCTGGCGATTGTTTTGAATTTTTACAACAACCATCTGACGATCGATGTGGACCAGGCTGACGAACTGAAGAACTGAACTTCTTTGGCAGCCTGTTTCCCAGAATCCTCAGACCATTTTGCGGCGAGAAACGATGTCTCCCGAGCTTTATCAAGTCGGAACCACACTCAAATGGCTGCTGACAGCTGCCTGGCTGCTGCCGTTACTGGGGTTTTGCGTCGAGATTTTCGGCGGCTACTGGAGCAGCAAAACCAGTAAAACTCCCGCTTACATGGCCGTGGGCTGCATTGTCACCGGCTTTGTGTTGAGCCTGGCTTCGCTCTGCCTCTGGGTAAACGCCGCCAACGTCAATCTCTGGACATTTCAACCTTCCGAAAATCAATCTTCCGAAAGCCATGCTCTCGCCCATGTCAGTGACCACGAGGCACACGATATTGCTGTCGCTGGACACAATACTACAGCCGGACACGATGCGGCTGGGCAGAGTGTGACCAACCAGCATGCTGCCGGCGTACATGGTCCCCTCAACGATCCATTTCAGGCAGGTTTTGCTGGCAGGTTCTACCGTCTGGGGAGATTTGGCAGTCTGGATATTTCACTGGACTATTATATTGATGGCCTGACCGTCGCCATGTTCACGATGGTGACGTTAATCGCCTCGTGCATCCACATCTTCGCAGTGGGATACATGAGTGACGAGCTGACCAGCCACTTTGAAGACCATCAAGTCCATCTTCCCGGCGGGCGGCATTTTCATCGTCCCGGTCGATTTTATCGCTTCTTCGCGTTCCTGTCGCTGTTCTCGTTCTCCATGCTGGGACTGGTGCTGGCAGGGAACATCTTTCAGGTCTTTATTTTCTGGGAACTCGTGGGAGTCTGCAGCTACTTCCTGATCGGTTTCTATGTGGAACGAAAGACCGCCAGCGATGCTGCGAACAAAGCCTTCATTATGAACCGGGTGGGGGACTTTGGTTTCCTGATCGGGATGATGATTCTCTGGACCTGGTTTGGTGTCTTCCACTTTGCGGAAACCAATCCGGAACCAACACGGGCTCCCGGATTGTTTCAGATTGTGCGGACCAGCGATGGCGTCCTGCATACCGCCGGCGAAGGGAGTCGGAAGGTTGTGGAACTCAGCGCACATGGAGAGACTCCCGCTTCTTCCATGCCTTACTGGTTGCTGACTGCCGCCGGGCTGGGAGTGTTTGCCGGTTGTGTCGGAAAGAGTGCACAATTTCCGCTGCAAACCTGGTTACCGGATGCCATGGAGGGGCCCACTCCAGTCTCTGCGCTGGTGCATTCCGCGACCATGGTGGCTGCCGGGGTTTATCTTGTCGGACGGTTCTATCCGATGTTCACTCCGGAAGTGTTGCTGGTCATTGCTTATACCGGGTGTATCACCCTGTTCATCGGGGCGACGATTGCCATTGTCGCGACCGACATCAAGCAGGTGCTGGCGTATTCGACCATCAGCCAGTTAGGTTACATGATGCTGGCGATGGGAGTGGGGGGATGGATGGCGGGTCTGTTTCATCTGATCACACATGCGTTCTTCAAGTCACTGATGTTCCTGTGCTCGGGGAGTGTCATTTATGGATGCCATCACGTGCAGGACATGAGCCAGATGGGTGGCCTGCATAAGAAAATGCCCATCACCTGCTGGACGATGTTTGTGGGGGTGGTGGCCATTTGCGGGCTGGCAGTTCCCTTTCTGCCAGCGTTGCCGTTCGTGGGTCCGATTGCATTTTCCGGATATCATTCCAAGGACTCTATTCTGGCGACGGCTCTTTCCTTCACGGACCTGAATCCCAAGCACGCCATCCTGTTCCTGCTACCGCTCATTACTGCGGGTCTCACCGCATTTTACATGTTCCGCATGTGGTTCCTCACATTTTTCGGGGCTCCCAAAGATCATCATGTTTACGAGCATGCCCATGAATCTCCGCGGATCATGACCATTCCCTTGTGCATTCTGGCCTTCTTCGCCATCACCGTGGGGGTGGCAGGAGAGAACGGTCCGCTGGTGCATCTGCTGCATACCGCTGAGCCGGCCCATGTGGCTCCGGGACTGACGGCGGAACTGGGACCGCTGGCATTTCCCAGCCGTCACGAGATTCACGAGCATCACGCCACTGCGGGAGCAGCGGCGCTTTCGGTCGCTTTTGGCGGTGCGATTCTGGCCTATCTGTTCTATTGCGTGGGCTGGGTGGACGTGCGCAGCATTCAACGTCAATTTTCCGGTCTCCATGGATTTCTGGTCGAGAAATGGCAGTTTGACCATCTGTATGACTGGATGTGGGTTCGTCCGACGCATGTTGTCGCCAGCTGGTGTGCGGGCTTCGATAAATATGTTTTGGACACAGCGCTCGCTGGGATGGCCTCGCTGACAGTCACTGCTGCCCGCTGGGATCGTATCTTCGATGACGCCGTCGTTGACCGGATGGTGAATTTCATCGCGGATTCGACATTCTCACTGGGAGATCGATTGCGGTATCTGCAAACAGGAAAACTGCGGCAATACATCACTTTTATCGCCGTGAGCGTGGTCTCACTGTTCATCCTGTTATTTGTCTTCCTGCCGGGGAGATAGACCGGCATCAGGACGCCCCTTTTCCGTTGAAATCAACCTCCTCTGGTTAAAAATACGCTGTCATGTCCAATCCACTTGCTCTGCTTTCTCTGACGATCTTTCTGCCTGCGATCGGAGCGTTGCTGCTCGTCGCCTTCGACAAAAAGGCCGAAGAAGCGATGAAGAACTTCGCGTTCTTTATCACGGTGGCCACGTTCGGGCTCGCCTTCGCGATTTACAGCCAGTTCGATTCTTCGATCGGGGCCATGCAGATGCAGGTCTCATACCCCTGGATTCCCACGTGGAATATCAACTACCAGCTGGGGGTTGATGGAATTTCTTTGACGTTGGTCTTGCTCACGACTTTCGTGTTTGTGATTTCCGCCCTGGCCTCATGGAGTATCCGTGAAAAGGTGAAGGGCTACCTGATGCTGTTTCTCATTCTGGAAACCGGCGTGCTGGGAGTCTTCTTCGCCCTGGACTTCTTCCTGTTTTACGTCTTCTGGGAAGTGATGCTGCTGCCGATGTATTTCCTGATTGGGATCTGGGGCGGCCCGCGAAAAGAATATGCCGCCATCAAGTTCTTTCTGTACACTCTGTTTGGCGGTGTGCTGATGCTGATCGCCATGTTGATGTTCTACTTCAACAGTGCGAGTTCGGACATCAGCAATCACCAGAGCATCTTCGACATCATGAAGCTGACGCAGATTGCGGAAGCGGGTCAGTTCTCTCGCGGCATGCAGGTGGTGGCATTCTGGTTGCTGCTGATCGGCTTTGCTATCAAGTTGCCGTCGTTCCCGGTGCATACCTGGTTGCCCGATGCCCACGTGGAAGCCCCCACTCCCATCTCCATGATTCTGGCAGGGATTCTGCTGAAGCTGGGAGGCTATGGAATCATTCGCATCGCCATGCCGCTGTGCCCTTATGGAATGCAATATGCCGCCTATGCCCTGGTGGGGATCGGCACGTTCAGCATTATCTATGGCGCACTGGCCGCCATGGCCCAGACAGACTTCAAACGTCTGGTGGCCTATAGCTCTGTGAGCCATATGGGTTATGTCCTGATCGGTCTGGCGGTGTGGAAGATCAACGAAGCGACCGGAGCGACCGAAGGGGAGCAATTCTGGAGACTCGGCATGACGGGGGCCATGTTCCAGATGCTGGCCCACGGAGTCTCCTCCGCCGGCATGTTCTTTATGGTGGGAGTGATCTACGACCGTGTCCATCATCGCGATCTGAACCGTTTTGGCGGCCTCATGCAGAAGATGCCGCTTTATAGCGCTCTGGCTTTTGTCACCTTCTTCGCCGGTCTCGGACTGCCGGGGCTCTGCGGATTTATCGGCGAGGCGTTCGTCGTCCTGAGCATGTGGAATTACAGTCCTCTCATGGCCATCATTGCCGCTTTTGGAGTGATCTTAACCGCCGGATATATCCTGTGGACGCTGCAACGGGTATACATGGGTCCCGAATACAAAGGTCCTCATCCTGAAGCACTCACCGAAATGAATGGACGTGAAGCAACCGTGGGCTGGATTGTGGGAGTGTTCGCCATCCTGCTGGGGATCTTCCCGTACACGATGGTGGGGCTGATGGATAATTCCATCGGTCAGCTGACACAAGACCTGTCAAAAGGCTATGTCGTTCTTCACGAGGCCCCTGCCACGGTGTCGAAGGTGGATGAATGAACCGGGCCGGTGCACAGCCCGGACAGAGTGAGATATTGGAAATCCTTTTTATGTTCATCACTGACTGAAATTGCACGATGTCTGTTTCCCAGATTCTGACACAGTTTCGAGTTTACGAACTTCCGCGTTCGCTGCAGATTTTCGCGCCCGAAATCCTGCTGTGCATCATCATTGTGCTCCTGCTGCTGGCCCGGATGACCGGTTTGAGTCGCCGGTTGCCGGTACACCTCATCGCACTGATCGGCACGCTGATCGTCTTCATTGGTGTGTTTGCCCAGTTCATGTCGCTGCGCGTCGGACTTGACAATCAGACGCTGAATGGTCTTTACAGTCTCTGGGGAATTTCATCAGCCGGCGTGGGAACTCCTGGTCCCTATTTTACCGGTCTGCTGATACACGATGCGTTCGGCATCTTCTTTCGACTGGGATTGAGCCTGTTTCTCGTTTTTATCGTGGCTCTCACCATTCTGACCGGGATTCCGGATGAAGAAGATGGTCAGGATTTTTACACACTTTTGCTGGGGGCGACGCTGGGGATGATGCTGGCCGTCAGCAGCAATCATCTGCTGATGCTGTTTCTCTCAGTCGAAATGATGAGCGTTCCCAGTTATGCCCTGGTGGCGTTTCAAAAGGGGCGCAAACAGGCCAGCGAAGCGGCGCTGAAATATGTGATCTATGGGGCAGGAACGGCCGGAGTGATGTTATACGGCATCAGTCTGCTGGCCGGTCTCACCGGAACCGCCTCTCTGTCGGATCTGGCGAGCCGCATTGCCATCGTGGTCGGGGAAGGGTCACTGGTTCAGACCAATGCCACCACTGTCACGCTCATGCTCAGCATTCTGATGGTGCTGGTCGGACTGGCATTCAAGCTCTCTCTGGTTCCCTTTCACTTCTGGTGTCCGGATGCTTTTGAAGGGGCTTCTTCGGAAGTCTGCGCGTTTCTGTCCGTGGCCTCCAAAGCGGCCGCTTTCGGGCTGTTGACCCGCTTCGTGCTGGCATTTCAAGGAGATGCCAGCCTGTTGCAGCAACTGGGGTTCGTCATGGGTCTGGCACTGGGGGTGGTCGGGATTGTGACCTGTACCTATGGGAACCTGGCGGCCTACACGCAAAACAATCTCAAACGTCTGCTGGCCTATTCCACGATTGCCCACGCGGGATATATGATCATGGCGATTTCGGCCATGCTGGTGCTGCTCAACGCTCCGGGCGGTCCGACCGAACGCACGCTGGCCAATGCCGCCGGGTGTATGGAAGGACTGATGTATTACCTGGGGGTCTACCTCTTCATGAATCTGGGGGCGTTCGCCTGCGTGGCACTCATCCGCAACGAAACATTCAGCGAAGAGATCGATGCCTACCGGGGGCTGGTCCATGGAGATGCGGTGACCCAGTTATTGTGTGTATGCCTGTCCTGTTGCTTCTTCAGCCTGATTGGTATTCCTCCCATGGGGGGATTTTTCGGGAAGCTGGCGATTTTTAAATCCGTTTATGATGCCGGCAGCATTCACTGGTTCATGTGGGTAGTGCTCGTGGTGGGAGCCGTCAACACGGTGATCAGCCTGTTCTATTATTTGCGAGTGATGAAGGCGATGTTCCTGGAAGATCCTGCTCCCGAACGGCGCAAGGTCCAAATGCCGGGTGTGCTGGGAGCCTACGTGGCACTCATCACTTTACCGGTCATCCTGCTGGGAGCTTCCCCGTTCATGGCCTACCTGAGTTCGACCGCTCAGTTTGTCGCCTTGAAACTGGTCCGCTGATGTCCCGGGGCAGCTGGTTTGTTCCAGCCGCTCCAGATGAAGTACAAAATTCTCGCACATTGAGGGAGTTTTGCTCGCTTGCAGTACAAAGTGCCCTGTCAGGGCTTGGTTTCAGGGGGTCGTCATCGTGAAACGTCCTCCGTTGTCGGACTTTGCGTTAAGACCGACTCCCATTTTTGAAGTTGACAAAGCAAGAGTTCCAATGTGACCGGTTCTCCTGAACTTTTGTGAATCCGCTGATCGAACGCGATATGACTGATTCGAAAATCAACTCGTTGCTGAATGATGTGCTGATCGAATTGCATCGCAGCCTCATCCAGTACACTGCTGAAGCCTGGCCGTGGTCCACCAGTCAGGATGTGGAAAGCCGGCAACTCGTGCAACAGATCGCCATTCGCCAGCAGGCCGAAGTTGCGGAACTGGCACAGTTGCTGCAGGCTCGCGGCTGGGTGATCGACTTTGGGGTCTATCCGCAGGATTACACCACGTTGCATTATGTCGCCCTGGAATTTCTGCTGAGCTATCTCAAAACCAATCAGGGAGAACTGGCAGACTGGTTGTTTTCATTACTGCCGGAATTTGCAGGCGATCTCGATTCGGAAACTCTCGTCCGGAAAATCGCCACGTCAGAACGGAATGCTCACCACGATCTTTGCGAGTTGAAACTCCCCGGCGGCACCAGTGAAATGGCCTGGATGAAATAGAGCAAGTTGTTCTGGCGGCCGCTGGAGCGCATCACCTCCGCATGGGCCGCGTTCCGCCACGCGGCGAGCAGTCTTTCATCAAGTGAAAAACGCGCTGCGCGGGCTCAGGCCAGAGCAACTTGCCCTCGATGGAGACAAGCGAATGTAAGAAAGAAGCGGGGGAAAGCGGAAAGCATGGTCTTTCCACTCTCTTTCTCTTCTGTTTATGTTACATTGGGTCAGGCTTTCTAACCTGGAAATACTGACTGAACAGTCTCGGCAGGATCGTCACGAGAATGCACTCGTGCCCTGTCGGGGCTTGGTTTTGGGATGCGTCATCGCGAAACGTCCTCCGTTGTCGGACTTTGCGTGAAGACCTACTCCAATGTTCAACATTGACAAAGCAATAGTCGGGGAAAACCGTGGAACTCGCACAGCGCTGCCTGATGGGCGATGCAGGTGCCCTTCATGAATTTGTGGAGGTGTATCGTCCTCCCGTCTTTGCGCTCTGTTTTCGGATGTTGCGTCATCACCAGGATGCGGAAGACACGACGCAGGAATCACTGGTACGGGCATTGCGCTATCTGGGGTCCTGGGATTCCAGTCAACCACTGACCCCCTGGGTCATGAAAATTGCTGCAAACCGCTGCCGGACCCACCTGGGGAAACGAACGCAAAGACCGGTGACGTCCGCAGAGATTCAGGAACAGGCGAGCTCGCCCGCTGTGGACCATGCCAGTCTGGCGGAAGAATTGCAACTCGCCCTGGATGTTCTGGTCGAACATCAGCGTCAATGCTTCTGCCTGTTCTACGAACTGCAGCTCAGTATCTCCGAGATTGCTCAAGCCATGGATGTGCCCGAAGGAACCGTCAAGACATGGTTGCATCGCAGTCGAAAACAACTGGCACAGCGCCTGCGGGAACGTGGCATTACCCCCAGCCAGCGCACGAGTTTGCCACATGCAGCAGAAGAGTGAGTCGAGCTATGAATTGTCAAGAATTTCAACTTCAACTTGAACAGGCGGTTGAACACCGCTGCGCGCCGACAACAGAGGTTCAGCGACATGGAAATGAGTGTCCACAGTCCGCCTGCGCGGCAGCCTGGTCCGATTTTCTGCTGTTGCATGAGGCGATTGCTCATTGGCAGTCCCGACCAATCAGACCCATCGACCAGGTCAGTCAGGCTCATTCCCGCGCGCCGGCAAAGGCATTGCGACGACGAACCCTTACAGGCCGACTCACCCTGCTTGCCACCTGTCTCCTGGCGGTGCAGCTCAATTTCATAAAGCAGACCGCAACTTCCACGAGCCCTCTTGATCCGGCTGTTTCAGAAATCCATGTCGGGAATTCTGGTGGAGAGACTTTTTCAACAAGCCATGTTCCTGCCACGGAATTGGCTGCTTCCCTGGCAGCGGAAGCCTCTCATTTCGCTTCTCCGGGATTTATTGTGAACTGGATCGCGGGAACTCCGCTGCAAGTCAGCGGGTCCATGGCGTTGATGCTGCTGGGAGACCGGGCCCAGAGTGGCGAATCCACGCTCCACCAAACGCCATGGTTCTCGGGCTGGTCTGAACAACTGATTCCCTCCGCGGAAGATGTTGAAATCCTTCGCAGCCTGCTGTTGAACCATGTCGATCAGAGCACTCAGCGTGGCCGGCCTGGTCCGGCCATCGCCAGAGTGATTCACATTGCGTAATCGCGTTTCCTGTCTGTTCCAGTGGAGAAATGGCCAGTGGAGAAAAAGGGAAGAGAAAAGCGTCAACATCCAGGGTTTTCTCTGACCTCTTGCCGCTGATCTTTCCCTTCTCCCCTCCCGTTACCCCTGTCACTTGGCATTCTCGCGGAGTGGGATGGTCACAATCAGTCCGGCTGTGCGGTCTTCTGTGCTGCGACGATCCGGGATGTGACATTTCAGGCAGACGTTGGACAAGGTGACCGGACCGGCACGGCGATATACCCCGTTTTCGAACGATTCGAATTTCTTTTCGCCCGCCAGGAGTGCCTGCACCGCTGCTTTTTCAAATTCGTCCCGGGCAATGTGTTCGGAATTCATCGCTTGGCCTTCGACGACCAGCCAGCGCAGTTTGACATGGTGATCCCGTTCAAGTTCCTCAAAAACTTCACGCATTGTGGCTGCGGGAATCACGAGCCCTTCATCTTCTTTATAGTAGCGGTGATGCACCACCTGCAGAATGGTATGCATGGCATCCTGCAATAGTGCTGCTTCCGCGACGGCCTGCTCACGAGTCCGCTGGAAAGCGTCCGGCGTAACGGATGCAGTCTTCTGGACGGGATCGGGCTCTGCGGAAACGGCAATCGTCCCGCACATGAAGACCGTAGCCAGCAGGCAAAGCAGAGTGTCTTTGATCATTTTGCACGTCATTTCTTGTCAGATGAGGAATGGACTGAGCGGTCGCACGCAAGCGACCGGGAGGGAATCTTGTCTCTGATTGAAGGAGGAGACTCGGGAGGGGCAGGGCCAGCGACACATTTCAGGTCCAAGCCGGCCATCAGAGTGGCCGGGCCGAGAGTTCTTGTTGTACTGAAAGAGAGCGTTTTCTCACGGTTCGCAATACCGTTCAAGAAGTTTGCCACTTTATTCTCCCAATTCTCCCACAAGATGAGCCGCCTCATGTTGAGAGCAAGGGATCACTTCACACAAAGGGACAATACGACTGGTGGACTGGACCACATCTTGAATCGTGACTTGCGAAAAGGCGGCTTCGGTTGCGGCAAATGCCTTGTCCAGTTCAGCATGAAGCGGGCACAGGCTGACATGTGAGGTCAATCCCAGCGGACAACTCTTGATACGCTGCAATGGGTCCACGCCGTTCAGGACGTCCAGAATTGTGATTTGACCGGCAGGTCGGGCCAGGGCATAACCACCACCGGGCCCCGGCCGAGAAGTCACCAACTCCGCAACCACCAGATCCTGAAGTACCTTCTGCAGATAGCGGCGAGGAACCTTGGTCTGGCGGGCCAGTCGGTCCGCGGGCTCGGAACGCGATTCTCCGGCCAGCCAGGTCACCACACGCAGTGCATATTCAGCAGTTTTGGAAAGCAAATTTCTGCTCCCTTCAAAAAGTGAGTTGAATTCTACTCCTGTAGGTGTAGAATTGCAAGAACTCGTCTTGAAATGGACGATAACAATATTACGCACGGACATTCGGCGGATATTGTCCCCTCCCTCCTGAATAGAGCCCACCTGCAAATCGGGGCAACGGAGAAGCTCATGCGAACCTGCAGCTTCCTGATCCTGCTAACCCTCTCGCAAACTCTGGTCCTGAGCCAGTTCGCTCAGGGAGAAGACGAGTTCGAACGGCCCCCCATTTCTTATCGTGCCTCAACGCCTGTCAACGAAGTCTCTCACCTGCAGGACCGCATGGATCGAGGGGAGGTCTCATTAAAGTTCGATGCGGAGAAAGGGTATTTGCAGTCTGTTCTGGATGCACTGGAAATTCCGGTCTCGTCACAAGTTCTGGTTTACTCGAAGACAAGTCTGCAGGCTCGCCGTATTTCTCCCCGCACGCCCCGTGCCTTGTATTTCAATGATGATGTTTATCTGGGCTATTGCCATGCCGGTGATAAGCTGGAAATTACCGTTATGGACCCCAGGCTGGGAGCGGTCTTCTATACGCTTGGCCAGACAGAAGTGGAAAAGCCGCATCTGCTCCGGCAGACGGATGACTGCCTGACCTGTCACAGCTCATCCCGGACGGATGGAGTTCCGGGACTGCTCGCACGGTCTCTGTTTGTAAATGCCACCGGCTTCCCGATTTTCTCTGGAGGAAGTCAGAATGTGGACCATACCACACCACTGCAGAAACGCTGGGGAGGCTGGTATGTCACCGGAAAACATGGCGATCAACAGCACCAGGGGAACCTGATCATTCGTGCCCAGACGGTTCCGCGAGAAGTGGATAATTCACAGGGACAAAATGTGGTGGACCTGAGTGACCGCTTCAAAGTCGACAACTACCTGACCCCGCATAGTGATATCGTGTCGCTGATGGTGCTGGAACATCAGTTGATCGTTCATAACCGGATGGTGAAAGCCAGTTTTACGACTCAACAGGCGTTGGATTATGAAATCACTATGAATCGGGCGCTGAACGAACCGGAAAATCAGCGGCGGGAGAGTACGACACGTCGTATTCAGAACGCGGGAGATGCATTAATCGAAACTTTGCTGTTACGCAATGAGGCGGAACTCACTGGCCCCATCGAAGGGACTTCCGGGTTTACCGAAGAATTCGTCAGTCGTGGCCCGCGCGACTCAAAAGGGCGGTCTTTACGGGATTTCGATCTGAATCGACGGCTGTTTAAATATCCCTGCAGCTTTCTGATCTATTCCATCGCCTTCAATAAGTTACCAGACGAAATGAAAGATTATGTCTGGCAGGAACTCTGGGAAATTCTGGCCAATAACAAGAAGGCTGAAGAATATGCCTATCTTACTCCGGAAGATCGGACCGCGATTATTGAAATTCTCCGAGAGACGAAAGCGAATGACCTGCCCGAATGCTGGGGAATGCACAAGACCGCACATCACGAGAGCGTTTCAATTCCGTATGGACAGCTGAAATAAATTGTAGACTCCTGCTTGTCAATTCAAAGAAATCGAGTCGATCTTAACAGCCCGTTGAGAATGAGAGCGCATGACTCCCGCATCGACCACGTTCTGCTACGCGGCGAGTTGCCTTTCATCGGTCGAAACGCGCGCTGCGCGGGGCCAGGCCAGAGCAACTTGCTCCAGTCCGGAGCAACGCCGTTTACATCCCCCACAGAGTGGTCTTTCCGTTCTGCTGGGGGATTTTCATTTTTTATGATCTGGCGGAGAAATTCTGGACCGTCGAAGAGCGGCCCCGTCCAACCCGGATGTCGAGCGATTGACGGGGTTTCGTTCATGTCTGTGATCTCGTGACGAGGATTTGGCTGCGGTCACGAGGAACGGAAACTTGAGTCAAAACGCAAATTTCTCATAACTCGTATTGACCGAATTTGAGTCCCAATCTAATTTCCCGCCTCGCAGCGACGAAATCCTTCGAATTTCGCTGTCACCCCCAATTCAATTGACTCCCCAGTCCTCTCCATGGCACCTCGCATGGACCCGGCCTGTCGCCGATTCAAATTTTCCAGAACCCTCCCGATCTCGCCCGATCTCTCAATAAGGACAGTTTCATGAAGTGGACCATTCTCTCCCTGGCTTGTGCTGCGTTACTGGCCAATACTGGTTGTTGCTGTTCTCGCGCCTGCAGCCCTTGCGGCGGTGGCTACAGCTACGGCGCGACATATGCTCCCAGCACCTGCCCCGGTGGAAATTGCGGTCCCATGTATCAGAGTGGTGCTGTGATGCCGATGACTCAGCAGGCATATGTTCCCTACAGCACAACCGCATCACTGGACTATCTACCGGCTTATTAGAGCAAGTTGCTCTGGCCTGGGCCCGCGCAGCACGCGTTTTAACTGATGAAAGGCAACTCACCGCGTGGCGGAACGTGGCCGATACGGGGTTAATACGCTCTAAACTAGCAGCTTATTAAAATTGCCAGCTTGTTAAAAACGACAGTTTATTAATCCTGGCGGATTATCGAGTGCCGCGAACAAAACCCCCGGACAACGAAAATCACTTTCCGCGAGCAGATCGAAGCAAACCTTGTGAGTGGTCTTTAACAGCCTGTTGAAATTCACTCAAATCAAGATTTGCCTGATTTGGGAATATGAAATGATCAATGTTCTGGAAGGGGTTCAACTCGGCAGAAGTCTCGCCCTCCCGAACTTCAACGGGCTGCTCAGGATTCAGCCGGAAGATTGGTGAGTGTGAATTCACATCGCAGAGGCCGCGTTCTATGACGCGGCGGGCAGCTTTTCGTTTATCGAAATGGGCTGCGCGGGCACAAGTGAGGGAAAATTGCTCGTTCCGCTTCTCCGTGTTCGGCATGGTTCCAGGCTGGGACCTGTTGCCGCGAACAAGATCTCAGCGTTCGCGGGGATTCGACAATGTTGAATCGATCGGCGCCGACTCAGTCGACTCTGGACCGATCAATCAGCTCATCCAATGCAGTTATCGCATTGGGATATTTCAGCTTGAGAGAGAGTGCTTCGCGAATCCGCGCGCTGTTGCAGCGTTTGTTCAGAGAATTGTCGTCTCCAGGCACAAAAATCGGTTCTGGAGCACCAATCCGTTCGGCAATCGCTCCATAAAATTCGTAGCGGGTCAATGGAGTTTCATCGCTGAGCAGATAAACGGGATGGGCGAACGGAAGTTGGGATTGCCTGTGAATGGCCTGAACCGCATCATCGACATGAATCAGGTTCAACCAGGCATCTGGTCTACCCGAAAGAGGCGTTCGCAGCTTCAATTGCTCCCGCCGGGCAATGAGTCGCTCTGGTCCATATAAACCGGCCGATCTCAATATCACGGCGGATGGGGTTGCGTCCTGGGCAGGGTACATCTCCTGCACAATGTTCTCTGCATCACGACAAATGACTCCCGATTCGCTCGACGGTTCACAATGGGAGAATTCATCGATCGTTTCGCCAGATTCCTGGCCATAGACGCTGGTGCTGGAAATGAAGATAAGTCTGGGAACGCGTGTGCGGATTTCGCGGAGGACGTTTTCCACCCCATGCACATAGACTGAGCGCTTGTCCGCAGTTCCAGTGCGATCATATCCCACCGCATACAGGCAAAGATCAGCGGGGGGCAATTGTGCGAGTGAGGCCGCCTGCACAACATCGCCCACAACCGCTTCAATTCCCTGTTTTGTCCAGTCGGAAATTCGGTGGGGATGGCGCGTCAGTGCAGTCACCTGATGCCCTTGTTCACGCCAGCCTGTGGCTGCCCGCAGGCCAAGGTATCCGCAACCAATAATCAGCACGTGCATGAGCAAACAGACTTTCACGTTTCAGGGATCAGTTCGATCGTCGATTCGCTGTCGCTGCTCGTGAGCGACAGCCCCACTGGCAGCCACTCCACCTGGCGACCACCGCCGCATCAATGCAATCTCGAGCGATCATCTCGAGCGATCATGGGATGCAGTCATTCTCTCTCCTTTCTTCCTGTGATGCCATCTTGGATCAAGCTGCCAGACCTGGAAGTTTTATCAATAGAAAATGATGCACACAGACTATAGGGATTGTTGCTGTAGAAGTGACTTGACTTCGGCTGCTAGAAAAAAGGAGCCTGTAAAGCAGACAAGGTCTCGCGGAGTGACGAGTGTTCGAGCAGCGGTAATGGCTTCTTGTGGGGTCTCGAAAAGTTTCCAGGGCTTTGTGAGTTGTGCGCGGGCCAGTTGTTCGAGCTCATCAAGCTCAATGGCGCGAGGATTGTTTGTGAAGCGGGTCAGCCAGATCTCGTCCATGGACTCATTCAGCAGGCTCAACAGGGCGTCCGCTTCCTTATCTCGCGAACTGGCAAAGATCACCAGGCGCTTTTCCGCCCGCACCTGCCGCACGGTTTCGCAAAATGCCGCCACGGAGGCCGGATTGTGAGCAGCATCCACAATAACCAGTGGAGCCTGCTGCAGGACTTCTAACCGTAACGGGCAATGTGCGTTCAATAAACCCTGCCGAATGGCTGCTTCAGGGAGATGGAATTCATGGTTGCGAAGTAACAGGGACACAGCTGTTGCCAGTGCCCCGTTTCGTGTCTGATGTTCCCCCGGCATTCCCACTTGCAGGTGATGGAAATGAACTCCCATCCCGGTGAAATCGAAATCATAGTGCGCTGGCAGATCGGGCGATCCGGTTTTCGGAAAATGCGGCTGATGGCAAAATTCCACTCCCAATCGAAATTGTGGTGCGGACTGCTGTCGAGCGATTTCCGCGGTGACATGGGCTGCAGCGGGATCGGTGACATTGGTGACGACCGGAATGCCGGGCTTGATGATGCCCGCCTTCTCTCTGGCGATGAGTGCCAACGTGTTTCCCAGCAACCGGGTATGATCGCGACTGATGCTGGTGATGACGGTGACCAGCGGATTGCAGACATTGGTAGAGTCCAGCCTGCCTCCCAGGCCCACTTCCATGACGGCCAGATCAACCTGCTGTTGCAGGAAGTGCATCCACCCCAGTGCCGTGGCGGTCTCGAAGAATGTCGGTAAAAAAGCAGGATCTGTTTTGCCCAGGGTCTGACAAATGCTGTCCAGTCGATCAAACAGGTCTGCCACCTGTTTGCGGCTGGGGGCCACTCCATTCACAGTAAAGCGTTCTTCAAAGCGATCCACATGGGGCGAAGTAAATAATCCGACCCGGTAGCCGGCCGCTTCCGCGATACGTGCCACCATCGTGGCTGTGGAACCTTTCCCCTTCGATCCGGCAATATGCACGGTTGCCAGCGATTGTTGCGGGTTGCCCAGTTCTGCCAGCACTGTTCGCATGGCATGCAATCGGAAGTCCTGTAGAGAGTGGGCTGCATCGGGCGTACGTTCGTAATTTAAACGGCGATACAGTTCTGCCAGCGCGCGTTGATATCTCGCGTCGTCGATCGCGGACTGGCTTTCCACAGGCACATCAGGAGTGCTCAACTGCAAGGTCTTTAATTCAGAGTCTGGAATTGAAAAATCGCGACGTTACGAATCCTGTTATGAATTTGCAATTGATGCTGATGTTTCTCGCAGGGCTCTCGATTTTTGTATGATGCCCCATTTCCGAGCCAGATTGAAAAGGTCGTGCCCCGTCAGGGCTTCGTTTTGGGGGGCGTCATCACGAAACGTCCTCTGTTGTCGGACATTGCGTTAAAACCTGTCCAAATTTCCAGAGTTGACAAAGCGGTCGGAATGGATGCAACCTTGCTGATCGGATCTCCATCAGAATACGGTGCCTGGAAGAGTCTTCAACAACTGCGGTCGATGGACATCGTGGGCAATTGCATCAGGATGTCCCGGGCCGGAGAGGGTGGCAAGATCTGCAATTCCCGACAGGCTGCATCGGCGCAGGCACGGGCGGTGGCCAGTGAATCATCAATCGCCCCCTGTTCGCGAGCGGTCCGGGCAATTTCCCGACAGTTTTCATCGGAGCCGGTTTCCAGCCATCCCAGCACTCCATCTCGTACCTCGGGCGGACTGTTGTTGAGGAGCCGGATGATTGGCAGTGTCAATTTTTGCTGCGCCAGGTCGGTTCCCAGTGTCTTTCCGACTGAGGATTCAATTCCCACCAGATCCAGAACGTCATCCGCAATCTGAAACGCCTTCCCGAGATTTCGCCCATAGCGTTCCAGGGCGGCCACCACGGCATCACTGGCATCCGCATAGCGGGCACCAATCTCACAGGCCACGGCACACAGTTCGGCGGTCTTGCCATCGATAATCGAAAAATAATCTTCTTCGGTCAGATGCAGGTTTCCGCCACAACGAGTCTGCATCAGTTCCCCTTCGCAGACCCGGTTTGTGGCCCGGCCGATCATCCGGCAGGCATCCGCGCTGCCGGTGCTGGCGGCCAGATGAAACGCGTGCGTAAACAGATAATCTCCATACAGCACACTTGTCTGATTGCTCCAGCGAACATGGACAGTGGCCACATGCCGGCGAACATCCGCATCATCCAGGACGTCATCATGAATCAGCGTAGCGGTATGGATCATCTCCACCACAGCAGCCAGGATGCGATGTGCTTCGGTCACTTTACCGACGGCATGTGCGGTGAGCAGGCAGAGCAGCGGACGCAGGCGTTTGCCGCGAAAACGGCGAGTATGCTCATTGATATCGTGAACAAATGGATTGTCCGAGGCCAGTTCAGATTCAAAACGGCGATCCACATCCAGCAGGGCATCCCCCAGGATGAAGCGGGTTCGTTCGAGCAATTCATTGACGTTTTGTAACTGCGCCATATCCAACCTTCAAATCTCGCGGTCATGTTGCCGTACATTGACCGTATTCAATCGTTCTTCTTCACGGAGAAAATGGCCGTTTTTCCCCCGGAATTCTCCAGCATCTCAATTTTGCTGATTTTCATTCCGTGATCGACAACTTGACATATATCAGCACCGCCAAAGCTGCTGTGACAAGGAAGAAAGGGCAGCTCTCAATCCGCCGGGACTCGGACGTATCGCCTCGCACCATCGACAGTGGTAACGCATCCGCCAGCAACACTCAAGACTTCGCCCAGGCATTGGAATGGCTTGATTTCTCAGATGCCGGATCGAGCGGAAATTTCCAGAGTATTTCCGCAGTATTGACTTTCTCGTGCCTGGTAGAGCACGTTGCTCTACTCCTCCGCGCCTCAACGTGATCAACTCAACTTCTTCAGTCGTTCCAGGTCTGATCAAATGGAGACAAGGGGACAGAGGACGGGGAAAAGCATCAACGAACCAGGCGAGGAGTTGTATAGACTCCGTCGCTCATGTTGGAATTGGAAAGGCCCGCCCGGCTCCCTTGTGCGGGAAGGATGGTATGGCGGGCATAAACGGCTGGTTGCAGGTTGATATAGCGGAGGGGACCACTCAAATTCACTTCCGTAATCACCACGCCTCCCCAGCCAATAATTTGAATCTGGTGAGACATGCCGAGGATATCTGTGACCTTACTGACCGTACCGGGCAATGTGGCATAGAGCGGCAGAATTCGCGGCTGGCCGATAATCGCGCGAAGATCCGCTTCACAGGCGGTCGGGATTTCAAAATAGCCTCTTGTGGAAAAAGGGAGCCACATCTCACCGGAGTTCGATCCCGTGAGATTTCTCAGGTCGGAAGCTGTCAGCCCGTCCCGGATCACCTGATTCATCCGGCCGGCATTGGGAACAGACCCCCCCGAGCCACTTGTTTCCAGTGAAACAACCAGCCCGGGAACCCGCTGCAACGTGGGGAGGAGAAATCCTAACAGATTCTTGAGTGGTAATTTGTCGAGTTGATCCGCCAGAAGCACCATCTCCATAATTCCATCCGGTCCCGGAGCCACAGTGCTCATTCCGCGCTGATAAGTAAATCCATCCAGAATGTTGATGGGCGAACCCATCAACGAGAGCGGCAGTAAACTGTTCAGTAATGAGAGCAATTGATTCTGCCCTAATAACGCGGAAAGTGTGATGGAGTCGAGATCGACCCCCAACGGTTTTAACGTCACCGCGTTCAACTCTCCATTTGTGAATCGCAATGCGTTCCAGATGGTGATATCCATGGCGAACGGAAGCATCTTGTCACCCGGGCCCAGTCCATAACCCCGATAGATCGCTGCTGCTGATGTGCACTGGATCGATTGTGAAGAACGCCCCAGTACCGGCGCGAAAAAGAGATTGGCCGGACGGTTCATCAACGCATCCCGCCGGACCGTCACTTCGCAGGAATTGACGAACGTCTGATCACCCGTGCGTAAGTTCAGCAACGCCAACAGACCATCAACCACTGGCAACGTGGCAGGCGGTCCCACGGAAATTCCATTGCTGTGAATGGCAAAAGCAATATCCGCATCCAGAATCTCCAGCGTCGGTTGATCGCCACAACGATTGGCCTGCGTGGCAGACCGGGAAAGTGACATCGCTGGGCCGATATTCGGAGCGGGACGGACTGGTTGATAAATCGGTAACGACAACGGCAACTTGAGTGCAGTCTGAGGTTTGGGTGATGGATAAAGTTGCCCCGCTCCCGCCAGGGCAGCAGCATCCGCGGCATTCTGAGCTTCCGCACGCATCAGACAGATGAACCCCAGATCGATGGAGAACGCCGCCACGATCAGGACAACAGTCAGACAGACAGCTGCTAATGGCAGGATACTTCCACTACGGCAATTTCGATCGCCTGAACGATGATCATCTGAACAATGCTCACCTGTTTGAACGAATCTGCGGGGACGGACACAAGCAGAGAGTCCGTTTGCAGCGAACCGATTAATGAACATCGCGAGCTCCCTGACAGGGGAAGTATCTTTAGTGCCGCGAACAAAACGTCCCGGACAAGGAAAATTTCCCTTCCGCGAGCAAATTCGCAGCAAGTTTTGTGAGAGGTTCATGCAGCACTTCCAAGTTTGGAGACTTGATCCAAAGTGACGGAAAGTGACGGAAAGAAATGGAGGAAAGATGATCTTTGATGCTATTCCTTCCCTTTTTTCCTTGTTTTCCCTTGTCTCGTTCCGATCAGACTTGGAAGCACTGTCTTAGAACCGTAGTTCCCGGGATGGTCCGTCAATGCGGCGAAATCGAGACTCTGTACAGATGCAGTGCTTTCATGCACACTTGCGAATAGAATCCAATCTGCTGCAATTTGCACAAGCTCTCACACAGCATTCCTGAATTGGCCCGTATCGACCGATGAGTTATCCGCGTATTGCCACCTTAAAGACGCCTGAACTGTTTCAGGCACATCTTGACCGGTTACAAATCCGGTTACCGTTCGAACCAGTTCTGGAGCATGGCCCGGAAAGCCCGTTGGGCAAACCGGTTCGACACCAGAACAGAGTCATCGGGAACCGGTTCTGCATCCTGCCGATGGAGGGATGGGACGGCACGACGGATGGTCGGCCAACGGAACTGACCCGCCAGCGCTGGAAGAATTTCGGGTTGAGCGGGGCGAAACTCATCTGGGGCGGTGAAGCAGTCGCTGTGCGTGAAGATGGTCGAGCCAATCCGAATCAATTGCTGATCAATGAACGCACGTTGACGGAACTTGCGGAGCTGCGAGAACTGGTACTCAGCACTCATCAGGCACGATTTGAGAGCACCGATGACCTGCTGATCGGCCTGCAACTCACTCATTCCGGACGCTTTGCACGTCCCCATGACAAGCAGCGGCTGGAGCCTCGCATCCTCTATCGACATCCGTGGCTGGAACAGAAATTTCCTCGACCTGACGACAAAGCCCTTCTCTCCGATGATGAGATTGCACAGCTCCGGGACGATTTCATCGTCGCGGCTCGCCAGGCACAACGGGCAGGATTCACGTTCGTCGACATCAAACACTGCCATGGTTACCTGGGGCACGAATTTCTTTCCGCTGTCGATCGACCGGGACGATATGGCGGCTCGCTTGAGAATCGCACGCGATTTTTGCGGGAGACAATTGAGGGAATTCGGGCCGAAGCACCGGGATTGGAAGTGGGCGTGCGAGTCAGCTTGTATGACTTCATGCCATTTCAGGCAGGAGCAGAGGGAATAGGCCAGCCCATGCCTGTGGACGGTCCTTATCGATATGCGTTTGGTGGGGATGGGAGTCCGCAGGGGGTGAATCTGACCGAAACGTCCGCTTTTTTGAGCATGCTGGAACAGATGCAGATTGAACTGGTCTGCTCGACAGCCGGCAGCCCGTATTACAACCCGCACATGCAGCGACCCGCCACGTTTCCTCCTTCGGATGGATATCTGCCGCCTGAAGATCCGCTGGTCAGCGTGGCCCGACAGATTGAAATGACCGCCCGCGTGAAGCAACTGCACCCGCAACTGCTGATGGTCGGTTCAGGATATTCCTATCTGCAGGACTGGTTGCCGCACGTAGGACAAGGAGTGATCCGGCAACAGGGGGCCGACTTCATCGGACTGGGGCGGATGGTCCTGTCTTATCCGGACTTGCCGGCGGATGTCCTGGAAGGTTCACCACTGGCCAGAAAACGGATCTGCAGAACATTCAGCGACTGCACCACCGCTCCGCGAAATGGGATGGTTTCAGGCTGCTACCCACTGGACCCGTTTTACAAGAACCGTCCAGAACGGGAGCAGATCGCCATGATCAAGTCCGGATCGCATTAGAGCAAGTTGCTCTGGCTGGACCCGCGAGCGTGCGTTTCGACTGATAAAAGGCAACTCGCCGCGTGGCGGGACGCGGTCGATGCGGGGTGCATGCGATCCGGCAGCTGGCTTTCCATCCAGATCGCGAGAGCAGACGCAGTTTACGCTCTGGTTGCAGAAAGATGATTTACCACAAATTCAAGCCCGGGCAGGGCAATACTTATTTTTGCAGGAACAAGTGATGATGCAGAAACGTTCATTGGGACAAACCGGTCTGGAAGTTCCGATTCTCAGCTTTGGAGCCTCTTCGTTAGGTCAGGAATTTCGGAGCGTCGACTTGCAGGAAGCTTTGCAGTCTGTCCACGTCGCGCTGGAATGCGGGATGAATCTGATTGACACGTCCCCTTTTTACGGTCGGGGGACTTCCGAAGTGCTGCTGGGGTTTGCCTTACGCAATGTCCCGCGGGACTCGTATCTGCTGAGCACGAAGCTGGGACGTTATGCCGGTCAACACTTTGACTTCAGTGCCAAACGGGTGCGGGAAAGTATTGATGTCAGCCTGGAACGCATGCAGACCGATCATCTCGATATCGTCTTCTGTCACGACATCGAATTTGTCGATATGCAGCAGATTGTCGACGAAACCATTCCGGCCCTGCGACGCGAGCAGGCCAAAGGCAAAGTCAGGTTTGTCGGGATCAGCGGATACCCGATGAAGATCTTCAAGTTCGTGCTGGAACAGACAGATCTGGACGTGGTGTTGTCATACAATCATTACACGCTGCAAAACACGATGTATGCCGATTTGCTTCCATACCTTGCGGAGAAGGGGATCGGAGCGATGAATGCCGCTCCGTTTTCGGCTCGTCTCCTGACCAATGCCTCGTTGCCGGCATGGCATAAAGCCACCCCCTTTGTACGGGAGACCTGTGCCAGGGCCGCTGCCCATTGCCGACAGGCAGGAATTGATATTGCTCAATTGGCACTGCAGTTTTCCATCGCTCATCCGGGGATGTCCACCTGCGTGACCGGCAGCGCGAATCCGCAACGCGTGCGGGAATGGGCCAACTGGATTCAGCAACCGCTGGACCAGAAATTGCTGGCCGAGACCCTGGAAATCCTGCAACCCGTTCACAACTGGTTCTACATCGAAGGCCGGCCAGAAAACAACGATCCGATCGCAGATCCCAGTTCTATTTCCGCAGGCTGAACTTCGTTGTTGAACGCAATTTGCTCTCCATGCCGTAAAAACCGATGATTTGAAGCTGGAAATCGTCTTTCCACGATGTTCATCGCAGCTTCGGGGATGCAGGACGTGTCGAGTTTCGTCATGATCTGCAAGGATTGATACTGGTTTCTGGCAGCCATCCTGGTTGGCAACGTGCAGTTGAGTCCAGTGTCGAGCCAAATGCGTGCTGTTTCCGGTAAACTTATCGTTACCCGCAGCATGACTCTTTCCCGATTTCGTCATTTTGAATTACTGGAATAATCACGTGCATGAGGATGTCGCTGAGGCTGCTGATGTCATCATCATGGGTGCGAGCTCACGCGCCGCGGCATTTTCGGCATTGAGAGCGGGGTATCGACCATTCTGCCTGGACCAGTTTGGCGACGATGATACGCGTGCTCATACGCTGGTCAAACGGGTTCCTGATTATCCAGACGGCCTGATCGACGTTCTGCAATCGCTGCCCCGCCTGCCGGTGGTTTATACGGGCGGACTGGAAAATCGTCCGGACATTCTGCAAATGGCCGGAGAACATCATGAACTCTGGGGAAACAACGAAGCAGCTGTCAGCCGTGCACGAGATCCGGTGGCTCTCACCGAAGCGGCACGACTGGCCCGCATGGGGCTGCCCGACTGGCGGGGGGAGGAGAATCCTCCTCCTTTGGATGGAACCTGGCTCTTAAAGCCTCGTGCCGGAGCAGGGGGCCGAGGAATTGTCCTCTGGACGGAAGAGAATCGAAACTCGCCGACTTTGAATGAACCCCACATTTTCCAGAAACATATTGAAGGACTGCCATTTTCGGCAGTCTTTATTGCTTCTGCACTCGTGGGGGACGTCCGTTTTGTCGGCATGAGCCGGCAACTGATCGGTGAAGAAGACTGCCATGCCGCCCCGTTTCAATGGTGTGGCAATATCGGTCCCATTGCCTTGCCGGTGGCGGTCGAAAATCTGGTCCGGCGTTTTGGCAATGTCTTGAAGTGGAAACTCGGAATGATGGGGCTCTTCGGCGTCGACATGGTCATTACGCCTGAAGAAGTTCCTTATGTCACGGAAGTCAATCCCCGCTATCCAGCGTCCGTGGAATTGCTGGAGCATGCCACTGGCCAGCCGTTGTTTGCCGATCACTGTCGCTGCTTCACCAATCAACCGCTGCCGGCCACTACCTGGAATCGGGCACATCCGGGCGAATTCATGGGGAAAGCGATTTATTACAGCCCCCGAAACATGCAGCTGAACCAGTCCGTGGCCGATGCCACCGGTGTGACCTATCAGGAATTCCCGGAAATCACGGACTTACCTGCCATGGACGTTCCGATCCGACGGGGCGAACCGGTCTGCACTCTCTTCGCGGAATCGTTTTCTGCGGATCAGACCTGGGAGATTCTGCGACAAAAACTCAAAGACTTCGACGAACAGCTTGCCAGTTCCAGCACAGAGACATGAGATCGCATTCACCCCGTATCGACCGCGTTCCGCCACGCGGCGAGCAGTCTTTCACCAGTCGAAACGCGTGCTGCGCGGGCCCAGGCCAGAGCAACAGACTCCTAGGAGCCTGTCCGAGCACTTTGAAGTCCGCACCATGATGAGGAAATTTTTGAAACACAGAGGGACAGAGAACACGGAGACACACAAACCTGATCTCTGTGTCCTCCGTCCCTCTGTGTTTT
>Ga0182738_1000217_pt1 | contig 87916 bp, 95 predicted proteins | sample eDN5th30CBELigMG_FD_128876 | JGI IMG/M metagenome (GOLD analysis project Ga0182738, IMG submission 128876) | Enriched Miracle-Growth compost microbial communities from Emeryville, California, USA - eDNA 5th pass 30_C BE-Lig MG (version 2)... ... | reverse complement strand
TTCCGCGTCGCCACGGACACCCTTGTCTTAAGCTAACCCCTACTACTGCCTTCGAGGTTCGGGACTTTCACCCTAGAGATTACACCCATGCCGGGCACACAACCAAAAGCAGCAGGGGAAAACTCCTGCTGCTAGTGCTTGTCCAAATAATTTTTTATCAGCAATGCCGCGTTTTTCCAATATGCTTTTTCATGTGGCACAAGGTTGGATTTATCGAGGCGCTTTTCTATCGATTCGACTGAATGATCAGTCCGAACCGCAAAACCATGGACAGCCATTTCGTTTTTTCTCCCATGCACAGCTGATAAAATTCTTTGAAGCTGCCTTTGACCATTCCTGCTACTTCTTCTTGTTGCAGCATAAATGCAGGTATTTCTTTTGCCACATAGATGTGTACATAGCTGAATTCCTTATCGATCATCTTTTTGGAGATGATTGTATTTTTGATTACGCCTAATAGGATGAACTCTTTCGCGTTTGCCGCAATGCCCAGCTCTTCTTGCACCTCTCTGATGCCATCTTCTACAGTTTCATGGGCCAGAAGATGCCCCTCTGCGGTAATATCAAATAAATGGGGATAGTCTTTTTTCTGTTTGCTTCGAAGCTGCAGATAAATGGAATAGCCTGTTTGCTCCTTCAAAAGAATCCAACAATGAAAAGTTTTATGCCAATATCCTTTTTCATGCACTTCCCGGCGAGTTTTCGTGCCCACCTTCACTAATTGTTCATCATATATCGCAATCATTTCCTGATCCATTTGAAATCTCCCTTGCTTCTGGACTTATGATATGTGTTTATCACTAGTTAACGGGCTTTCAGCCTCTACCTAAGGGAAAAAATCTAGGCGGACAGAAACCTGCCGAGTAAATGAAGCTTCACTTTATCCAGCATACTGCTTTTCCCCCGAAATTCGAATCTTACATTGATTTCTCAGCAGAAACCCTGTACCATTTTATGTGTATAAAAGCATATCTTTCTTATGCAATATCCAGTTTAACAGAGAATGGAGCGAATAGGATGAATCATTCTGCCAAAAAAACAGCATTAAGCTGGTTTAAATCCTTTTTGGCTGCTTGTCTTCTTGTATTCCTTTGCCGCCAATTTTTCTTTGCCCCAACGACTGTGCTGGGAGCTTCCATGTCGCCAACATTTGAAAGCGGCAATAAAGTGCTTTTGAATAAAATAGGAGCCATTGAACGATTTGATTTAATTGTCTTTCACGCTCCTGATGCAAAAGAAAAAAATTATATTAAACGAGTGATTGGCGTGCCTGGAGACAAAATAGTCTTTAAAGATGACACACTGTATGTCAATGGACAAGCGTACCGCGAGTCCTACTTAGAAGAAAATAAACAAAACAGCAGTTTCACTAAACTGACCGAGGACTTTACATTAGCAGAAAAAACTGGAGATAATAAAGTGCCAGATGGCTATTATTTTGTGATGGGCGATAATCGTTTAAAAAGCAAAGACAGCAGAAGCTTTGGCTTTATCCGCAAGGAATCCGTCATCGGCAAGGTTTTTCTCCGTTTTTATCCACTCTCTGAATTCGGCTCCCCTTAAAGCTTAAGCTTTTATCAACAAAGCGAAAGGAATGCCGGAGCAAAGAGCAAGGATTTGGCTTTTGTCCAGAGTGCCGAAAAGTCTCCAATAAAAAAATTCGGCTGGAAGGAAATTGTTTGGCTACCCAAGGAATCCCCTTTTTGAGAAGCCAGCGAGCAATAAGCACCGCAAAAAGGGAAATGGACAAAAAGAGCAAACGTTTGGCGGATAGCCTCTTTAAAAGGCTTTTGCCTCTTATCTTTGTTCCCCTTTTTGATAGAGAGCAAGTGTTTTTTTGACGGCTTTTTCAATTTCCTCATAGCTTGTGCAGCGGCATATATTCGAAGAAAGCCACTTTTGGATTTCTTCCTCTGTCGCTTCGGGCTTCGCTAAGCACAAGCCATGACAATTCATGATAAAGCCTGGTGTGCAATAGCCGCACTGAAAAGCGAATTCCTCGATAAACGCCTGTTGAATGGGGGCATCCTTTAGCCCTTCAATTGTCGTAATCGAAAACTTTGCCGCCTCTATCGAAAGCATTAGGCAAGATTTCATTGGCTTATTGTCCATAAGCACCGTGCATGCCCCGCAATCGCCGTTATAGCAGCCCGGTTTAGCTCCTGTCAAATACAATTCATCCCTCAAGGTGGATAAAAGCGTTTTATCCTGGGTGACTACCACTTCCCTTTTCTCTCCATTAATCATTAATTCGAGCACAATTTTATTTGGCTTTTGCTTCATTTACTTCTCCTCCAGCTGCTCAAGCACTTCATCAAGCAGATTTTGTAGTACAAATAAACGATATTCGCTGGATCCTTCCACATCATCTAAAATAGAGAAGGCAATCGTTTTTAGTGCTGCCGCTATTTTTTCTTCTCTCGTTTGGTTTGGCTGATTTAGCACCTCTTCTAAAGAGGTAGATCGAAATGGGAAGGCGCATAATCCGCTAATGGCCACTCGAATGCGAGAATCAATTTTTAAAGCAGCAATCGTCAACAGCGGATAGCCTACTGTCCATTGCTTTCTTTTTTTGATGGTGACATAAGGCGCAGCCAAATATTTTTTCTCGACAAATGCCTGGATAAACAGTTCTCCCTCTTGAAGAAGCAATTGTTCATCAAATACATCATGAATCAATTCGGTGCGCAAATGCTGATCCTTTGCAAACACAAGAAGGCTGTCTGTTAACAACAAGGGCAAAATAGCTTCCCGGTAGAAAATTTGCCCGCAAATATTGCCACCGAAGGTAATTTTATTGCGGGCTGTGTGATCAGCAATTTCTGTGGAGACATCGCTTAAAAGAGGGAAGAAGTTTTTTTCTTCAATCTCTGTTAATGATAAAGCAGAGCCTAGCACTAAATAATCTTCATGCAGCTTGTAGATATTGCATGCTGGAATATGTTTAATATCAATCACGGCTTTTGGATAAATAATATTTAATCGCCTTAATGTTAAAATTTCCGTTCCCCCCGCATAATAAAAGGGCCGATTTTGTTTTTGCTGCTCTTTTGCATAGCGGGCTGTAGCCTCTTCAATTGCCTGGGAATAGAAGTATTGAAAACTCAATGAGGGCTCCTCCTTTTTTCCTTCCAAATATTCTCTGGAATTAATGGCAAGGATTGCAGCGAAACATCAAGCGCTCTTGATAATGCATTTGCCAGGGCTCCTGCCATGCCAATTAATCCTTGCTCTCCTGCTCCTCTTGCTCCATATGGGGCTTCTAAATGAGGAGTTGTCACAAAATCCACAATATATTCTGGATTTTCTCCATAACGAATAGGCTGATATGTGCGCAGTTGCGGGTTCAGCAGGACGCCATTTTCATCAAACACAAAGCCTTCCTTGCATGCCCAGGAAATGCCCATCGACATCGCACCCTTTAATTGGCCTTCTGCTGCTTTTCTATTCAGAACTTCGCCAATATCCATAACGGTTACCGCTTTTTTCACCGTATATTCAAAGGTTTTCGTATTCACTTCCACCTCTACTCCTTGTGCAGCTACCGCCCATTCTGGTCCAGGGTTTCCGGCGCCTGTTTCTTTATCCAGATTGGTGAGGCCTCTAAGCGTATAGGAGCCTCGTGCAATAATCTGGCCGCCAATCGCATTGCCGTTTGGGTACACATAGCCATATGCAATATCCTTTACCGCCAGAAACACGCTTGGATCATCAATCAGATAGACCTTTTCATCCCCTACCTCAAAGTCATCTGCTGGTGCATGCAAAATTGCAGAAGCGAGCTGCTTGAGCTGCTTGATTGCATCATCACAGGCTGCCAATACCGCTCTCCCTGCCATCAGCGTTCCACGGCTTGCTACTGTTTTCCAATGCTCTGGCTCTGTTTGGGTATCAACTGTCATCCGCACATACACCTTATTGATATCCATTCGCATTTTTTCGGCCAAAATTTGCGCCAGCACGGTTTTCGTTCCTGTTCCTATTTCCACTAGCCCGCTCATAAGATTGATGCTGCCATCGGAATTAAATGTCAAAACGACACCGCTCGCGGCATCAGGCCCAATCGTTGAATTTTTCCATGTACAGGCAATTCCCTTTACTCGCACAACATGCTCTCCAACCTTTTGAATAGCGCCGCCGTCCCATGGAAACAGCTCCCTTAACCTTTCGATGCATGCAGTGACATTGCCCACATTGCTTTTATTTAGCTTTGTTTGTGTCGGAGCGGTATCTCCTGGTTTGATGGCATTTAATTGCCGGAATGCCAATGGATCGATATTGACTTTTTGCGCCAATAAATCCATCGCCCGCTCAAAGGCAAAATGAACCTCTCCGTGGCTGAATCCGCGAAACGGGGCAGCATATGGATGATTGGTATAGACACAAAGGGAGTCGCAGGTTATATTGTCCAATTTATACGGACCGGTACAATCAACTGCCCCTGCTGTTGCCAAATGAGGCGATTTATCGGCATAGGCCCCGCCATCAAAAATATAGTGCAATTGGGCTGCCTGGAGTTTGCCATTTGCAGCACAGCCGAGCTTAATCGTCGCATGAAGCCCGATATGCACAGGAGAAACGGTTATATCTTCTTCTCTTGTATTGATGATTTTCACCTTTCTGCCGCCTACTGCTCTGGAGGCAATATAAGCAAATATCTCTAAATGCACCGATGCTTTCCCGCCATAGCCGCCGCCGACTAATGGCGTTTCAACGACAATTTTGCCTGGAGAAAGCTTAAAATCGCGGCTGATGATTTTTTTTACCATATAGGGAGCTTGAGAGCTTGTGATAATATGTATTTTGTCATCGCTAATGATTTCACATAAAGCGGTTCTTGTTTCCATTGCCGCATGGTCGGATAAAGGAATCGAAAACGTCTCTTCAATCATAAATTCGCTGGCATTCCAGCCTTTTTCCATATTGCCTTTGCGGATTTTCGTGCGATTGATAATATTGGTCCCTTCTTCTGGATAAATGCCTGCATCTGTTTCATATGAAGCAATATGATCATGAATTAAGGGGGCACCGGGCTTGATTGCTTCGAGCGGAGAATGGACAATGGGAATAGGTTCATAGGTGATGTTTACTTTTGCTGCAGCAGCACGGGCCAATGCATATGAATCAGCCACCACAAGTGCAATAACTTCTCCATAATAGCGCACTTTTTTCGTCGCAAGGGGCGGGCGGTCTATAACTTCTTCCCCAATTAACGGAAGATTATCGCCTAGCACAATCGCACGCACTCCTTCCATTTTTTCCGCTTCTTTTGTATCAATTGATGTAATCCATGCATGGGCATAGGAGCTTTTGACCATCTCTACATGCAAGGCATCGGAAGCGAAATAGTCCCCCGTATATTGGGCTTTGCCTGTCACTTTCGTCCATGCTTCTTTGCGAATAACACTTTTTCCAATCAGCGACAAAATCTCATCCCCCCAACTCTTCACTAAACGTATACTGGATTCCCCAAAAGAGTTTCATTTTTCTTTGGATAACTCATTTTCATAAATAGCTTTTTCAAGGATTAATTTAAACATTTGATTTCTCTCTTAATCTATAAATTGAAACTTCAATCAGTGGGAGTTTTTTTCGTCCCCCACTGATTGTAAGCCTGAGGCCTATAGGATATAAGGTCACACAGACGTTGCCACAGGACGTGGCGCCCTTAGCCTGTATTCTTTTAGACTTTTATGAGCAAGCTCTACCCACCTAGATTTCTCATTTTCTCTTACACTCCCTTAGGTGGGGGGCAAAAGCCTGTTAATGTGTGCTAAAATAAACCATTCTCTTCATTTCCCTAAACATTTCCTTATATATGTTATATGTATGTAAAAATAAATAAAAAAGTCGTAAAAATTCTGTTCAGCAGGAAAAAGTTCCTGCTGAACAGAAGAGTCAGCGCTTTTCATCTATTTTTTTATCTTGTGTAAAAAAGAAGATAAACAGAGTGAGGGGCAAAGCGACAAGAAAAATGCTTGTTTTGGAAGGCTTAATGGCAGGCAAATCAGATAAAGCCATTTTTATCTGTCCTTTCTTTTTATTTTATATTTTTCAATTCACTAAAAAGTTGTTGATTGATAAAATAACTGTCTTTGACAATTTTTCTTAATGCAGCCTCATTATCTTTTAAATGACTAGAAATTGGAACTACTTTTGCCCTCCCGAATAATGGACCGCTTACACTAATAGAAAAGGCAGCATCAGATGCTATAAAAAGCCCTACTACATTAATGAGATCTTTCACTAAAAAAAGCGCAAGCAAAAGATCGATGACATCTATTGATAAATTTTTTGCTGGTCCATTGAATTTAACATCCAGCCTCTTAGCGCCAGTTAATGGACCACCTACTGTTACGCCAAAATATCCGGGTCCAAAATATACTCTTGTTAAAGTAATTTGGCCAGTTAAAAGCAATAACGCAACGATAAGATCAATATCTCTTTGAATGCCACGGATTGTTCTTGTCTCTTCTTTCACTGAATCATTAATCATTTAAACACATCCCAGCGATTATCATCTGTGTTCCATGTTTTAGATGGATATTCAAGGTTTATTATACGTTGCCATCATGATTTTGGTTCTTTTATAAAAAGCTTTCTTTTTGCTTGGCTGCAAGACTAAATCCTTCCAATTTTTTTTGTGAAAGCCAAACTCCCAAAAAAAGCAATTTGACGAAGCCTAAAAAATTGGGTATGATTCTGTTGTACATGAATAGAGACGACTTAAGAGGTTCATAGCGGATACCCTCTATAAAAAACTATGGAAACATGACAAAAACGCCATGTCCATACGGATATGGCGTTTTTCCTGCTCTTAGGCGGATGTTCTGATGAGTGAAAAAACTTTTCTGGCGGTTCCTGCTATGGCGCTCAGTTTTTGTACATTTGAATATAGGAGGAATTTGTATGTCTGGAAGAAAACAAGAAGAAGGTTTACAAGATTTAACATTGCTTGGCAATCAAGGCACCAAATATTTATTTGAATACAGCCCTGATATTTTGGAATCTGTTGATAATTTGCATGTCAACCGCGATTATTTTGTGAAATTTAACTGTCCAGAGTTTACCAGTCTGTGTCAAGGATAAGGGCACACTTCAGTGGAGACACTGTCGCTTAAACCTCGTGAATTCAGGGAAGGAAGCCACTTCTAATCCTGAGCCAAGCTCTTTTTTTGAGAAGGTGCAGAGACTATCGAAATCATGTAAATAGGAAGCGGATGATCGTACTATTTATAGAAGAAAGTAGAGTACATCTACGGATGGAAGCGCGAGGGTTCTTATTTTTTATCCGCAGAAGAAATAAGAATATGATATAGTCCAGCTGCTTAGATTACAGCAGTGCCGATTACTGGTCAGCCTGACTTTGCAACAATGTATATCAGCTATATTCCTGATAAAAAGATTGTTGAAAGCAAATCATTAAAATTGTATTTATTCAGCTTCCGCAACCATGGAGATTTTCATGAAGATTGTGTGAATGTCATTATGGATGATTTAATTAAACTATTAGATCCTCGTTATATTGAAGTATGGGGAAAATTCACGCCACGAGGCGGCCTTTCCATTGACCCATACTGCAACTATGGAAAACCTGGAACTAAATTTGAAGAAATGGCGACAAACCGCTTAATGAACCATGACTTGTACCCAGAAAAAATCGATAATCGATAATCTTAATGCAGTCGTTTATTCGTGTGCCGCAAACCAAGGACACGAATAAACGACTTTTTTGCCTGTTCACAACCAGCCTTTTTTTTCGCACAAAGAGGCAATATGTGCAAGATGGTGGTTGCCATGCCATGCATAAATGCCGATATTTTCTTTGACCGACACCTGTCCAGAATCGGGATGGACAAAAACGCGATTCAGCTCCGTCTCCTTTAAACTCCTAAGAAGTGCCGCTAAACGGATATGCAGGCTAGCAAGAAGCTTTATGGACAATTCGATTGGTTCTTCATAATCTGCTAAATTTGCCCATAAGCCTTCTTCATATGGTTTGATGACAGGGGTTTCTTCCGTAATTGCCAATTTAAAGCGGGTATAGGCATTTATATGGCTATCTGCCAAATGATGCACAACTTGGCGCACCGTCCAGCCTCCTTTGCGGTAGGGAGTATCCAATTGTTCCTCAGATAAATTCCTGACTGCCTGCTCTAGTTTTTGAGGCAGCATTTCTATTTCCTCTATCCATTTGCTGACCAGTGCATCTGCTGTCGCTTTATCATAAATAAATGTCCCAATTGGGTATCTTTCGTCCATATGCGGCTCCTCCTTTAGTCAGACTGCTACAAGGGAAGCAGCACTTCAATCGTTGTGCCGATATTTTCTTCGCTGTATACAGAAACTGTTCCATAATGATTTTCAATAATTCGTTTGCTAACCATAAATCCTAAGCCAGTCCCCTTTTCTTTTGTCGTATAAAAAGGCTGTCCTAATCGCGACAGGACATAATCTGGAATGCCGCAGCCTTCGTCCATAAAACGGATTAATAGCTCTGTATCTTCTTGCTTGCGGAGCTGCACCACTAATTTGCCGCCTTGCGGCATAGATTCAATCGCATTTTTAATAAAATTGATGGCGACTTGTTTGATTTGATTTTTTTCACACTTTAAGATGATCTCATCTGAATCAAAGTCCAGCTCAATTTGCACATTATTCATGATTGCCTGCGCTTCAAGCAAAATGACAATATCACGAATCAGCATAGAAATATTGGTTGATTCATATTGAACGACCTGAGGCTTTGACAGCATCAATAGTTCACTTAAGATCAACTCAATTCTTTCTATTTCCGCTGCCATTATTTCAAAGTAAATTTCATGATTCGTCATGTTTCCATGCTCCATCAGCTGCAAAAACCCTTTGATCGCTGTGACAGGATTTCTGATTTCATGGGCAATTCCAGCTGCCAATTCGCCTGCTATCGATAATTTTTCCGTTTTGATCAATAATTCTTGCGCTTGCTTCTTTTCCGTAATATCGCGAATAATGACCGCCCTGCCATTAATGCGGTTATGTTCATCTCGTAATGGAAAACAGGAAATTTGCACATGGAGAACATCGCCTTTTTTTGTTAATCGCACGGATTCATATTCTCCTACAATTTCGCCAAGCAAGGTAATCCATTTATTTTGGTACACTTCCTTGCGGTTGATGACAGGGATATGGGGCAGCTGCATCGAATTTTTCCCGATGATTTGGTCTGCTGTCCAGCCAAACACCTTCTCAAATGCCTCATTGATGGTTAGAACATCATCATCATTGTTTAAAATCATGACAGGATCTAAATTTCTCATAATAAAGGATTTTAGCTGTTCGTTGGTCGCTTTTAGTTTGCCTTCCAATTCTACTCTTTGGGTATAATGCATCTGTGTCGGGTCATCATTAGGCATATAAAGGAAGGATTCCACTAGTTGAGTATCTGTCATAAAATGTGAATACATATGTAATAATTTATTCTGATAGGATGCGGAAACACTCTGTCCATCGATGGCAAGCACGATTTTCTGTTCCGCATTTGTGCGCATTTCTTTGATGTATTCGCCAAGCTCAGAGCAATCAAACAACCCATACATGAGCGTGTGATGAGAGATATGCACCCAGCTGCTAACCGCTGCTTCCTCTGCTGCTATGACATCCATTATCGCTTGATAATATTTTTTTATGCTTTCGGGTGAAGATGGAATAAAGGTTTGCAGAAGCTCTTTATCGGGAATAAAATGAATAGAGGCTAACTCCTTAACATCCAATAAATTTTCAAGTTTCTGACAAATAGTCTGATAAACATCTTCCTGATCGATCCAAAGCATAAAACGTCCTTGTTTTACGCCATTGACAATAAAAGCAACTGCGTGTTCTATATACTTTTCCATTTGTTCATACATGTACAGGATATCGCCCTGCCGCTTATGATAATCGATAATTTGCCTGCTTTTTGGATGAATGAAATTACTGCCCATTCTAACACCTCTCTTTAAAGATCTGCTTTTTATTATAGATCCACATGCTTACTCATTCTAATTTCACACATCTATTTACTTAATTCCGTTCTCTTTTCTGATAAAAACCAGGAAATAATCTTTTTTAATCACTGCTTTTTCTTTATTTATCAGCCCCGCCTGTCAATAAGCATTTTCCTCCTTCTTAACAGGCGGCCTTTTTTGCTTTTAGATTTGCTGTTCATTTAAAAATACTTTTACTGTCGGGGCTTTATATACAGCAAACTGATCCAATAAACCGTCGCTTTTGGTATCCACTACTGCCATATTGCGGAATTTTTCCTGCAGAAAGGCCGCATCCGCCATATGATGGATCAGTCGAATAAGAGGGTCGTAATAATTGTTGGTGTTTAAGATGCCACATGGTTTTTGATGCAAGCCTAATTGCGCCCATGTATAAATTTCAAAAAACTCTTCAAGCGTACCTGCTCCTCCTGGAAGGGTAATAAAACCATCTGCTAAATCTGCCATTTTCGCTTTTCGTTCATGCATGGAATCGACGACAATCAATTCAGAAAGGCCTTTATGGGCAATTTCCTTTTCCGCCAGAAAATTCGGCAAAACGCCAATGGCCTTGCCCCCGTTTTCTAGCACTGCATCAGCAACTGCTCCCATCAATCCTACACAAGAACCGCCATACACCAGCTCCAGATCTCGTTTCGCCAACTCTTTTCCCAATTCTGCCGCTCCTTCTAGATACATAGGCGAAGCTCCTGTGCTAGAGCCGCAAAAAACAGCAATTCGTTTCATAAAGTACTCCCCCTTTAGTTTTTTATTAAGTGCATCTTTTGTGAACCTAACCCTAAACTAATGTTTTTCCTTTAGCAAATCTTTTAATTTTTCTTCTGTTCGCGTATCTTCTACCGGTGTATATACACTCACTCGCAAATCATGATTGCCATGGGCTTGAAAGGACGTTAAATTAAACAGCATCTTCCCTTGTTTAGAATGGCGAAACTCTATCAAAACATCCGGTGCAGAGCTTACTTCACTTTCATTCCATAGTTTGCTGAATGCTTCATATCGACTCTCCATTTTGTCAATAAATGTTGTATACCACTCATCTGCCACATATTGGCCGTAATAGGTGCGGAAAATGGCGATAAAGCCTTTGACAAAATGCTCCCAGTTGACTGCAAGCGCCTTAAATTCTTTTCTGGCAAACAACAATTCCAGCATATTTCGTTTTTCTTTCGGAATTTTTGCAAAATCTAAAAAAACATGTGCTGCCGCTGCATTCCAGCCAACAATATTGCAGCGTCTATCCGAAATAATCGTCGGACAAAAACGGAGCTCCTCCATAATTTTTTGTAAAGAAGGCGTAAGGGACACCCTTTCCTCATGCTCCAAATCCTTTTTTTCTGCTTCTTCCAATGCGAGGTCATATAAATATTTTCGTTCATCTTTATTTAGCTGCAAAGCATCTGCAATGTTTTCTAATACAGAGATAGAAACTTTAATATCCCTTCCTTGTTCAAGCCAGGTATACCAAGTGGTGCTTACACCTGCAAGCTGCGCCACCTCCTCCCGTCTTAAACCAGGCGTGCGCCTTCTTAATCCTAAAGGCAATCCCGCCATTCCAGGCGTTATTTTCGCTCGTTTCGCTTTTAGGAACTCCGAAAGAGCCTGCAGTCTAACATCTTGATTCATCATCCAATTCTCCTCTTGCTCTTAATCTATTACTTATTATACTAGGATAAACTACAACTTGTAATAGGATATAAAATTGTTAAAAATGAATATACCAACCAATCAAACAAGGAGGAACATAAATATGAAACGAGTTGTTATTACTGGAATGGGTGTGATCTCCCCATTAGGAAATGCGGTTCACACTTTCTGGGATGCTTTGCAAACAGGGCAATCGGGAATCAGCAAGATCTCCTCATTCGACTGTTCTGATCAGAAAACCCAAATAGCTGGTATGATAGAAAACTTTGATGAAACTGAAATTTTCGGAAAAAAAGAAGCAAAAAAATTAGATCGATTCACGCAATTCGCTTTAGCTGCGGCCGAACAGGCGCTAGTGGATTCACGTTTAGACTTAGAGCAAACTGATCCAGAAAGAATAGGCGTTTATGTTGGCTCTGGCATTGGCGGCTTGCAAACATTACTGGACAATGTGCATATATTACACGAAAGGGGGCCAAATAGAGTCAGTCCCAGTTTAGTGCCGATGATGATTTCCAATGCTGCCGCTGCCCAAATCAGCATTCGCCTAAAAGCAGAAGGTCCCTCTTTATCGCCTGTTACCGCTTGCTCCATCGGCAATACCGCCATTGGAGAAGCCTTTAAAAGCATTCGCTGTAATGAAGCCGACATTATCTTTAGCGGCGGTGCAGAAGCAGCTATTACGCCATTGTCTTTAGCAAGCTTCGGCAATGCCAAAGCATTATCGACCAATAACGCAGCACCCCATTTGGCTAGCCGTCCATTCGACAGAAATCGAGATGGATTTGTGATGAGTGAAGGAGCAGGCATTCTTGTATTAGAATCATTAGAGCATGCAAAAGCGCGAAATGCCCCCATTTATGGAGAAATCATCGGCTATGGAGCAAGCTCGGATGCCTATCATATGGTGGCATCCCATCCAGATGGCAAGGGTGCATATGCCGCCATGAAAAAAGCGCTTTTATCTGCCGATCTTTCCATAAGGGATATTGACTTGATAAGCGCACATGCAACAAGCACTCCTGTAGGCGACCGCTCGGAAACATTGGCAATTAAAAAATTATTTGGAGAACGGGCATACCAAATTCCTGTTACGGCAAATAAATCGATGCTTGGCCATATGCTTGGTGCATCCGGCGGAGTCGAAGCAATTGCATTAGCAAAAAGCTTAATGGAAGGAATCATCCCGCCAACGATTAATCTGCACACACCTGATGCCGAATGCGACTTGGATTATGTAGCAAACAAAGCCAGACCTGCCAGTTTAACAACGGGCATCTCTAATTCTTTCGGCTTTGGCGGCCATAATTCATCCATCATTATCAGAAAATATGCCTAAGCCAAATGATCAGATAAAGTGAAGCTTCAATCAATTAGGGTCTCCATCCTTGCTGATTGTTAGTGAAACCAATGAGGCTTTTACATGCGAATTTCTCCCCACCTATATTTTTCGTTTTCTCTCATCATCTCTTAAGAGAGTCAAAAACCTGTTAAATAATGATAAAAACATTAACAAAACCAAGTTAATGTTTTTATCTTTTATTATTAATAGTTCTGAATTTATTGGTAAATTCCTTTATTTACCTCAAAAAAATTTTCATCAAAGTATCCTTTACTTCTCCTCTTTTATTCCCCCCTCAATCCCTTTTAAAATAATCGTTAGTCCTGCGAGAAAGTTGGTTTCCGTGTTAATGATTCCTTCTTGTTTAAGCATATGCCGATACACATATGGTATTTCGTCTGCTGGCATTTGGCGGATCGCAGCAGAAAATTGTTTATGTATTTCTTCTTCCCCTATCAGCTTTACCATTTGCAGCTGTCTTTGCTCATCTAAAACATATGTTGTTACATAATTATTTATTGCAAGGACTGCTGTAAAGATTTTATGTTCAGGGAACTGAGCGCGATAGAATATTTCAAATGTTTTATTGATTAGCTGCAATCTGTTTTTAGTAATTGGCAATGTATCCATCATAATTTCCGCCCCATTTGGGACAGACAGCAGCACTTTCCTGATTTCTAGCGCCAGTTCCGTCATTTCTTCCTGCCAATTATTTTTCTTTTTTGGAAAGATAATTTGACTCGAAATATATTCCCCGATTAATTGAAGCAACTCTTGTTTATTTTTTATATACCAATATAGAGCTGGTGCCTGCACTTTTAGCTTTGCTGCAATATTTCGCATCGTTAATGCAGCTATTCCTTTTTCATGGAGAATCTCTAATGCTGCTTCTGTAATAGCTTTCTTGCTTACGTTCTTTTTTGCCACTGCTTTCACCTCAATATTTCTATTGTAAAGGAATTTTTCATTTTTTGCTTTACTAATAAATTTAACAGTGTTAAACTTCTGTATGTTATTTAACATCGTTAAAGAATATGGGGGATTTATTATATGAAAAATGAAACAAAGCTTGTTCCGATAATGGCTGCTTTATTGCTGGGCATTTTTGTCGCTTCATTAGACAATACGATTGTTGCCACAAGCATGGGCTCCATTATTGGTGATTTAGGCGGCATGGACAAATACGTTTGGGTAACTTCTGCCTATTTAGTCGCAGAAATGGCGGGCATGCCTATCTTCGGAAAATTATCCGACAATTTTGGGAGGAAACGTTTTTTTGTCATTGGCATTATTTTATTTTTAATCGGTTCCGTGTTATGCGGGACTGCGCAAACAATGGTTCAGCTTTGTCTTTTCCGGGCTCTTCAAGGCATTGGCGGAAGCGCCTTGATGCCAATTGCTTTTACAATTATTTGGGATGTTATGCCGCCTGAAAAACGGGGGAAAATGAGCGGGATCTTTGGAGCGGTTTTTGGGCTGTCTAGCATTGTAGGTCCGCTGTTAGGCTCTTTTATTACGGATCATATGAATTGGCGCTGGATTTTTTATATTAATATTCCAATTGGATTCATTGCTTTAGCATTGATTATTATCTTTTACAAAGAATCTTCTTATCATACCAAAGCTTCCATTGATTGGTTAGGAGCCATTTTGCTTGTCAGCTTTACCGTTTGCCTTATGTTTGCCTTAGAGTTGGGCGGGCATACTTATGCTTGGTCTTCCGTTCAAATTCTTGGTTTATTTGCATCAGCGCTTGTTTGCTTGATCGTTTTTTTGCTGGTAGAAACAAAAATAAAAGATCCGATTTTGCCATTCCAGCTATTTAAAGAACGATTATATACAACAGGTGTATTGACAGGAATGTTTTATGGCGCCGTTTTTATGGTTTCCACTATTTATATTCCTTTGTATATCCAAGGTGTAACAGGCGGAACAGCAACAAACTCTGGCCTATTGCTGTTGCCGATGATGGTGACTTCAAGCATCGGTGCGGCAATTGGCGGGGCATGGGCAAATAAAATTTCTTATCGAAAAATAATGCTCACATCGAGCATTATTATGGCAATCGGCACCTACCTATTGTCGACATTAGATGCCGAAACGCCAAGATGGCTATTAACCATCTATATGATGATTATCGGCCTTGGGGTAGGCCCATCTTTTTCTGTGCTTGGAATGGCTTCTCTGCACAATGCAAAGCCACAAGAGCGAGGCATTGCCAGCTCGACAAGCAATTTTCTGCGTTCCCTTGGAATGACTTTAGGAATAACCGTCTTTGGCATTATTCAGCGCAATAGCTTTACAAATGGACTTCCCGATATGCTTCCAAATGGCAAAAGCGAAGACTTTGGTTCCATTCTATCTCCGGAAGTCCGCAGCCAAATACCTGCTGATATATTGCACTCCATTACGGATATTTTATCTAGTTCCATTACGGAGACATTTTTATGGACTTTTATCCCACTTGGCATTTCCTTTTTGTGTATAGTATCCATGTCTAGTGACAAAATGCATCATATTCAAAAAACAACAGCTAAATAAGCAAAATGAACTTCTCCGTACTTTTGGCGTCTAATCTAATTAGATTAGACGTTTTTTGCGATAATAGGCTGTTTTCTAAAAGATGGTTGCTTTTAAACACGCAGACGCTCCTGCTTAGGACTCACCTTTCTCGCATTCCCAGAGGACTCTACGTGTATTCCGTCTGCTTAAATCTATTTCTTCCATTTTTTCTGCTAAAAACAACAAAGCTTACGAAAACAGCCTTTCGATAAAGGGACACTTCACTCCATTGGACGATCCAAATTTTTACTCATCAAGTTTCTCCCCACCTGAATTTCTCATTTCCCCTTAGGCGAGGGGGCATTCCAGCCCGATGAATATTGCTAAACAAAAATTCTTTTCTTTTTTTTGGAAATTAGGTTTATCTCCCATCAAATAGGGGAATAAAGGCAGTATTTACATAATCAAAATGAAATATCTAGTACAAGGGGGAAACTATGAGCAAAAAGGTCATATATAAAGGGCAATTATTTACGATACTTTTCCGTTATGAAACAGGCTATTATGAGATACGGGAACTAACCAATCCATTTAACGTAAAGCTTGTTCATCATTCTGAATTAACTACGATACATACTAGAGATAAATCTAACAGCTTCATGTAGCCCCCGGCAGAACTTCCTGCTGGGTTTTTTCTGCTATTCTTCATACATAAAAATAAAAAATAATGAAATGCTATAAAGTGAAACTTCAATCAGTGGGGGTTTTCTTTCGTCCCCACTGATTGTAGCCTGAGGCCTAGACGTTGCCGCAGGACGCGGCGCCCTTAATCTATGCTCTTTTATATCGGGTCTTTCTGGGCAAGTTTCTCCCCACCTAGATTTCCCGTTTCTTCTCATCATCTTGAGGCGGGGCTTTTACTGTCTGTTACTGCCGGATAAAAATAGAAATTTAAGAACACAATTTTAAGAGCATGATCGATTTTTATTTTTCTGCTAGATCGGTAGTATTTTTTACATAAACCATGGCAAAAAATCTAGTGCTCCACTTTCCCTTGATTCAAATAGCAGTGATGGGAGGTTCCTGATGAAGAAAAAAAGAGATAAGCTTATTGAAGTGGCTGTATGGTGTATTACAAGCTTGCTATTGCTGACATTTATCCCCAAACATAAAATGCGCGAAGCCCAAACAGCATTTTTGTTTAAACAATTAATGACATGGGTGTTCGGACTAGTGGTAGTAGAGCATAATTATATCAAATATCCTACTCGCACCTTTTTTGCCAAATCATATAAAGCAAGCTTTACATTTGAATACTTTGTCTATCCTGCGCTTTGTGCCATCTTTAATGTCTATTATCCTTATCAAAAAACACTAGCATATAAATGGCTGTATTTTTTTGCCCATACTGCTGCCATTACGATTACAGAAGGAGTTTTGGAGACATACACCTCTTTGATTGACTATAAAAAATGGTCATGGCGCTGGACCTTTATTACCATTTGGCTGACATATTACATCTCCCATCTTTATTCGAAATGGTTTTATCAAAAAAGCTGATGGGCTGATCCATTCTTTTTAGGCTCTATTTTCTTGTGAATATGCACCCTTGTCCCTTACGCAGATCGCGCTTACAACATATACTGTATAGAAATTGTTAGAGGGAGGTGGGCATATGTCAGAATGTTATTCTGGAGGCGGCTATAACAATAGCTTCGCTTTATTAGTAGTATTATTTATTTTGCTTATCATCATTGGAGCTTCTTACTGGGGCGGCTATTAATTAAAAATGAAAAAAGTCCTGAAAATATTTGGGGCTTTTTTCGTTTTATTTTTCCTTTTTTACAAACTGTTTTTGTATAGGTGGCTCCTAAACGACAAATTCTCGGGGAATAGTCTTTTATTTTTATACAGGCCTCTACATATCTCGCCCCGCGGATTTATTTTTCATACAATGTCTCAGCAGCATCTCCTTTTCTAAAAGCCTGATTTCACTTTATCTCCTTTCTTTTTCCAGAATAACTGCCGACTGGCAGATGCATACTAATTTTGTTTCACATTAACCATATTGGGGGAATTTTATTGTATTTTTATAAAGAAGATTTAATTAATATGATCGTGCCAGATAAGCCAGATCCTGCGGCAGCAAAAGTCTTGCAGGAAGCGCTTGGAGGACAGTTTGGCGAAATGCGGACATTGATGCAGTTTTCGTTCCAAAGCGCCAATTTCCGCGGCAAAGCCAAACAATACAGAGACTTGATCAGGGGCATTATGCTGGAAGAATTAAGTCATGTGGAGCTTGTGCAAACGACCATTAATCAACTATTAAATGGTTCTGGCGATGAAGGTGTGGGAAGTGTTGCAGAAGACGCGACACCCCTTGATATTGCCCTTGAAAATGTGAACCCCCACCATTATATTATGGGCGCTCAAGCTTCTCTTCCAGTAGATGCAGCTGGAAATCCATGGTCTGGCTCTTATGTGTACAGCCATGGCAATTTAGTCGCTGATTTATTGAATAATGTCGTCTTAGAATCAACAGGTGTGCTGCAAAAAAGCCGCCTGTATGAGATGAGCGCCAACAAAACATTCCGCGAAACATTGGCTTTCTTAATTGTGCGCGACAATGCCCATCAAAATGCCTTTGCTAAAGCCTTGGAAACATTAGGGGTCGACTGGGGCAAATTATTCCCTGTTCCTAATTACGACCTTAATAAATATCCAGAATGTAAAAAATATGTGGACATGGGCTTTCATAATGCCCAGTTTAATTTTCGCCTTGACGAAACAAGAATCGGCGAGATTTTCCAAGGTCCTTCACCAAGCAGAAACAAAGAGCCCTTGCAAGTCGTCGATCCTCCAAAAGGCTATCCAGTGCCAGACATGCCAGATATGCCAAATGAGCATAGTCCCGGCTTGCATGATTTGCATGCTTAAAAAACCCCTTCGCTTCTATATCTGAAGCGAAGGGGTTTTTAGCAATAGAACGGATAGCGCATTTTAAGCAGAAAAACAAACTACTAATATATAACTACATATATTAGTGGTAATGTACGTTAAAAAAGAGGTGATATATTATCCGGACAATTATTACCGGCTTACAGGATGGTGCCATCTGCCACGGCTTTCCTCCAGCAGAATATGGCGCCTGAAACCAAATATTTTTTGGTCCCCCCCGCTAAATTATTATTATATTGGCAACTGCCAATATAATATCCAGCTCTAGTCCGAAAATAGTCAAATCTACTTCCCTTACTTAGGGCCAAGTATGCTATTTGCCATTCTTCCCCTGCCCTATTATTAAAATGCCAAACGGCTTATTGCGCTTTCTCCAAATGATAGGATGCTTTTTTAATTTCAAAAAATTAATTCAGACCGGTCTACAAAAAGAATTTACAGCAAAGGAACCATTCAATTCAGCCAAAAGTTGGGTACACATTAATCGGGATAATTAAGTTAGAGAATCAAGATCTTTTTCTTTTTCACTTATTCTACAAGTTCTAAAATAATCTCTTTTATATGCACAACAATAGACCATCAGTTTTTCGCTCACATGAAGATGCAGTTCTTTAAGTATTCCTTTCTCTACTTGATATATCCCTTTGCCGAAATCCCCAAACACATGCTCACCTTTTTTTTGCCAATTTTTTCTTTCTCTTCCTTCTTCTCTCTTGTCATGTTTATAAAACAGGCATCAAAACGGTTTGCTTTATTTTCCCCGCCTTTTTTCTTTTTCTGTTATATGCATGTTTCATTCTTTGCAAATATGGGGTAGTTAACAAAGGCAATCACATAAAATCAAAGGAGGAAATCATATGTTTCGTCACCAAAAAGAACTGCAATTTGAAGTAAAGGTAGATCGTCCAGACCCAAATTTTGCACGGCAGGTTCAAGAAGTCCTTGGTGGACAATTTGGAGAAATGACCGTTATGATGCAATACCTCTTCCAAGGATTTAATTGTCGAGGCGAAGAAAAATACAAAGACATGCTAATGGATATTGGCACAGAAGAAATTGGCCATGTGGAAATGCTTTGTTCGTTAATTAGTCAATTATTGGATGGTGCTTCCCCAGAAGATCAGGCAGAAGCGGCAAAAGACCCGACAATGGCGGCGATTATGGGCGGAATCAATCCACAGCATTTATTGGTAAGTGGACTTGGCGGATTGCCATCCAATTCCAATGGTGTACCATGGAATGGCTCTTATATTATCGCAAGTGGCAATTTATTGGCAGACTTCCGCTCCAATCTCCATGCAGAAAGCCAAGGAAGACTGCAAGTTGCTCGATTGTATCATATGACAAAAGACGAAGGTGTTCGGGCCACATTGCGGAAAATGCTGGCACGAGACCGCTACCATCAATACCAATGGATGGCTGCCATTCAAGAATTAGAGGAAAAAAATGGTGTAGTGATCCCTGCTTCCTTCCCGCCTGAAGCAGAAAAAGAATCCCAGAAAGAAGCATATGAATTCTGGAATCTATCAGAAGGATCCGAGTCAGAAGATGGCCTATGGGCAACAGGAAAAGCTCCAGATGACAGTGGAGACTTTGTTTATATAAAAGAGCCTATTGCAAAAGGACAAGTTCCCAATCCAAAAATACCGGCTTTTTCCCTGCAGCATGATTTAACAGTTAATAAAACAGTAAAATAAATAAAAATGGCAGAGGGCTCCTCTGCCATTTTTAAATCGGCCATATCTAGCATAGCAATCGAAAGAATACTCTTTCTCCTTTTTTAAAGAGATGGACCAATAATTCTATTAATGAAGCAGGGACGTTTTCTTTTTTCCCTCTTCATATAAATATTGAAAAGCATACATGACGATCGTCTTTACCATAAAAAGTAGGGAGAGGTGAAATTTAGATAATCTGACAAGGCTGACATAGCCAATTTTTTTAAACCAGTCAATCATAAGGTATGTAAAAACAGCATCCACGATTAAATTTACGACAAGGTAAACCGTAAATTTTCCAAATGTATACTTTAAAATCCATAAAGACCCGACAAAAAAAGCGCCAAAAATTAAAGGCAGCTCTCCGATAATATTTCGTTTAAATGAAAACGGAAACCACCACCATTTTCTTTTTTCTGCCACACAGGCTTCCAAGATTAAATATAAGCACATAAAAAAAGCCCCAGGGAAAAATCGTTTGATGGAATCTCTTCCTATAAACGGCAAAAATACATATGGCAGGATAAGCATTGCTAATAGATGTTTTTTCGTTATCGTCATGACATGAACTCCCTTTAATATACATAATAAAATTATTTTTTCTCTTTTGCTAAAAAGTTATGTAGAAAGATTTTTTATCTTCTCAGAAAAAAGATGCATAAAAAAAGAGCATTCCACACATTTCCCCCTTCCTTCAAACGTATGTATAAATATGCCGCCAAAGGAGGAAGTTACATTGACAAATACCATTATTCCAGTATGGGAAGAGCATTTATTTTGGCTCGAAATTTTACAGGACCATGCCTATTTTGTACGAGACCATTTATCGCCAAGCGAAAAGGAATCTGTCAAAGCTGCTCAACAGTATATTCAATTATTTACAGAGCTCATTGACCAGTTTAAAAAAATCCCTCGTGCTTCCCCCTACACGGACGAGGCGATGGTAAAGTTCGCTCAATCCGTTTGGCCTGTTGCACAAGGTTATTTTACATTGGAAGGAACATTGCAAGCACTGAGGATTGATAATAAAATCAATCTTAACTTATCTCCCACCTACTTAAATGGAACATTAGCCGAAAATCAGGAATATTTGCGTCTGCTTGCCGCCTGGTCGCAAGGAAAAAATCCAGCTCCCCTTCCTTTAATCGATTTGATGGATTTATGGCTGGAAGATCAATTGGGGCATGTAACATTATTTCAAGATTTGCTTGATCCAATTGAACTCCTGCCAAGCCGCCAAGCAGAGGAATACAGCACTAGATTTCGGATGTATATTGTGCAAAACCATCATTTAAAAGGATATTTGCGTTTTAAAGAACCAGGTTTTGCCCGTCAAAGGGAATTTGCCTATGAAGTGGGCAAAACAACTTTGGAAATGAATCACTTCGTCTATACGATGGTGATGAAATACCAGCAAAATAAACTATTAAACAAATCGACTTTGCGTTTTCTTGAACACCATTTTCCAGAAACCTGCTATTTCATCAAAAAACTAAGTCATTATGCTCCAAAACTGCAGCCAGAAGCAGCTAAATGCGCGTTGATTAAACCAGCTTATACCAGCTAATGCCAGCATGACTGCTGTTTGTAAAATATCCCTTTAAAATTTTTTATACATGCTAAAAAGGCTGTTTTTTTGAAAGATGGTGGTTTTAAATAGATTTTGTTTATTCAAGCCATAAAAAAATACATTGACTGAAGCGGTGAGTGCGAGGCTGCGGTCTTATGGATGCTTACCGCCCGCCTCGCAAAAAAGCCAGCATCCTTTACTGCATGCTCTCCTTCTTAAACAACAAAGTTTAAACAGGTTTATATGGTTACTTAAATGGAACAGAATACACATACATTAATAAAAAGCCAATTGGAATGCTTAAACATAAAATAAGCAGCGGTTTCTTTTGATGGAGGCGCAAAAATAGAAACAGGAGAATATTAAAGAAAAATGAATCTACAAGCGTCCAGCTATTGTAATGTGTAAAGGTGCCGGTTTTAAGCAAAAGCCACTCATTGAGTGTGTAAATAACGACCCAAACAAATGTCCAGGAAATAGAAATAAATCGATTGGCTGGATATTTCCCTAAAAAAATAAGGACGGTAGAAGCAAACACGATAAATTCTCCGATCAAGCTAATAAGTTCATATCGCAAGGGCCATGTAGGATGCAGAATCCAAAGGGGCTTAGAAACCGTTAAATAATAATACATTACATCACAAAAAATAAAATATAAAATAGTGGAATAATATGTTTCCCAATTCCTCCAATCGCCCCACTTTATCCCTGCAATTATCCATGTTGTTACACCAACTATTTCTGCCATTTCCTTCTCTCCACACACAATATTCTAGTTTTCAGCCACATTGCAAACAATCTTTTTCCAGCATCTTCTTTTGCTAATTCCCTTATTTTTGCCGAGTCAGCCTGTTTTTAAACAAATTTTTTGCTTACAAAGTGAACAGAAGCCTTCGCACCGCTTTGGAGCAAAGGCTTCTGTTTTTACTCTTCTTCTATCCAAGCTTCTTCTATATATTTCCGCTTTTGCTGCTTGCTGATTTTGCGGTGTTCTTTTGATTGAAAAATAATATCAAAATCATAATCAGCTGGATACAGCTCCTTTGCTTTTATAAAAAGCTTTAACCGTTTATGATTTATCTTTCGTTTTTCCTCGCGCACCTGCACAAGATAATTTCCTTGGGCATCAGGCCCTTTGTAGATGATGCCTGTTTCATTTGTTTCTGTTAGTATCACATTATCTCCTTGTTCCAAAACCTGCTGAGGAACAGTTTGCTGATGGACTTTTCTCCTGGAGGCATCGGCATATTTATTGATGGCAATCTGTTTTTCAAATGCAGAAGTATGCAAGTTCTGTTCCTTTTTATAGCTTTGATAGCTTTTATATGCGAGCAAGTGGGCCTTTTCAATCAAAAGAGGATGGAGCCCCAGTTGACTGGCAATTGCAAATGCTTGGCTTCTGCCGCTTTGGCCAAGCAATAATTTATACGTCGGCTTAAGTGTTTTCACATCAAATTCCATTGTGCCATTTAAAAATCCAGGCGTTTTATCGGCAAATTCCTTCATTTCATTATAATGGGTTGTCGCAAACAAAGTGGCTCCTTTTTTAGAAAGCTGCTCTAAAATAACAATCGCAAGGGCCATTCCCTCCCCAGGATCTGTTCCTGAACCAAGTTCATCAAGCAGCACAAGAGAACGGTCATTTGCTTCTTGCAAAATAGCAATAATATTGACAAGCCGCGAGCTGAATGTGCTTAAGTTTTCCTCTATGTTTTGGCCGTCGCCAATATCAACAAAAATATGCTGAAAAAGAGCCAGTTTGCTCCCTGCTTCTGCCGGTATCGGCAACCCGCTTGCTGCCATCATGGTAATCAGGCCAATTGTTTTTAATGTCACCGTTTTTCCTCCAGTATTAGGGCCTGTAATCACAAGGGCCCGATGCTCTTCTCCAAAGGCAATCGATAATGGCACAGCTTTTTTCCCAAGCATCGGATGACGAGCTTCCTTTAGATTAATTGTAAAATCTTCTGTTATTTCTGGAATATTTGCTTTGATTTTGCGGCTGTATTGGGCTTTGGCAAACAAAACATCATAATGATGCATTGTCTCTATTGCGATATTGATTGCATATTCATGTTCCAACAGTTTATTTGTTAATTCATACAAAATGCGTTCTGCTTCCTTTTCTTCCGCCATTTTTATCATATTGATGTCTTCTTGAATGGCAAAAAGCTCAGCTGGCTCCATAAATACCGTTGCACCAGAAGCAGATGTATCTAAAATAGCTCCTTGTATTTTCGTGCGATATTCTTTTTTTACTGCTAAGGTGAAGCGGCCATTTCGCTCGGATACAACGGTATCCTGCAGAAAGGCCTGATATCGTTTCGATTTTACGAGCTGATTTGCCTTTTCCTTCAGCCTATCTCCTAAAATAGACAGCTGTCTGCGCAAGTATGCCAGGTCACTTGTGGCATAATCATCTACCATGCCATGGCGAACGCACCTTGCTATTTCTTCCGCCAAAATTCGGACATCGGGAATGGATTGGGCATACATGGAAACATTTGGTGCAATATGCTGTTTATCTTTCATAAAGTTTTGCAGTTTGATGCAATGCTCCAAAAAGGAGAGGACAAACATAAACTGATCTGCGCGAATAAACAGTCCCTTTTTCCCTTGCTTTATATATAAAAGCATGTCATCCACTGTATGAATTGGCACACTGCTGGATTTTTCCGCTATTTTGATTCCCTCCGCTATTTCTTGCAGCGACTGCTCAATGCGTCTTTTATCGTGCATTGGACGCAGTGCGGCAATGGTTTGTTTGCCAAGATTGGTTTTTGCATAACTCGCTATTTCCTCTAAAATCGTTCCATAGCCTAATACATCCATTGTCTGTTGATTCATTCTATTTCCTCCATTTTCCCTTTTAAAATTAAAGGCTGTTTTTGTAAAGATTATTGTTTCTGAGTCTTATACTCCTTAAAAGGCAGTGGCACAACTTCTGTGAGGCAGATGAGCCGCACAGAAAGCGAGCATTTCGGACACGGAAATCAGCTGCTCCTTTTTTGATTAAACAGCGACGCAAAATCAAAAAAGCCGCCATGAACAAACGTTCATGACGGCTTTTAGAAAGAATCCACTCTCCTTTTTTGCACGCTAAAAAATAGGTCCAAAACAACTGTTTAATCTGACCCTTTTATTTAGAAAACACAAAAAACTATGACAAACAAGCCATAGCGAGCTGATCTATTCCTTTGCTATGAATCGTGTTCTTAACATTCCTTGAAAAAGTGCATACTAAATAAACAGGAGAAATCCCCTAATTTTTGCACTTCAAGGCCGTATACAATTAACGGTTTAATTAAGAACAAACACACTCATAAAACAATCTCCTTTAAAAGGGCATATTTTTACCTATCCATTCTACCTGCTCTCCTATCCTTTTGTCAAGAAAATTCAGACATAATATACAGTTTTCTCCTTTTCAACCATTAAAGGCAAAAAGAAAAGCCTTTTTCCCTCACTAAAAATCCCCAATTTTAAACTGTCGATAATTAGGATTGTTTTTAAAAAATCCTATTAAAAAACTCAGAATACTATGCTATAATCATATAGATTGAATAATCAATTTATTGATGCAAATTCATTTGCTCCTTAAAGAACGGAAACCCCATGCTTTTTAAGGCGCTATTTTTTGTGTCTAAAATCTACTAAACTATTAAGAGTAGAGAGAGAACAACGGACTACTACATATAATAAGGAAGAGAGCAAAATTGAAAAATCTATTTCTTTTCATCACATTTCTGCTGCTTGTGTTCACAGACGGCGACCATCCAAAAGGAGGCTATAAAGACGAGCGAAAGCCTCGCTCGAAAGATGAATTTTTTCTTGGTTAATGGAAAGCCTCTTTGGGACAGTTAGGGAAATTATTGCAGACACTCTTTATGCATAACAATTAGCGGACGCACTATTTTTATTTTATACTATTTACAACAGATTTATATGTTTTACCCTCCTTCTAATCTGCTTGCAATAAGCTTCCCTTGTCCTTTCCATTAATTGCAGAAAACAACATTCCTGCAAATCTGCTTCCCAACGAAAATGCACAAGCTCTTTTGCTGGCCTCCACCAATTCATATGAACAAAACCGCTGCTTATCAAATAAATTATTAGTATAAAACGTAATAATCATCTGCCTTGCGCAATCCATGCCTACAACTAAGATAATTTAACGATTTTCAATTGCTAGACCAAGGAGGTGGATATTATTCATCCCTATATCATCATTACTGGGCTCTTATTAGCAGAAGCGGGTAATTCCTATATTGCCAATCAAGGGGTTTCGATAAAGGATATGCTTTATTATATGAAATCTGGTAATTTTTTTTAAAACGCATATTCTTGAATGGAAGAAGAGGCATAAAAAGGAAAGCTGCTTTTCTCTTTCGGTCAGGCCTCTTTTTCCAATTTTCTATAAAAATCATATAATAGCAGCAAAAAAGCTACTAAGCCATATTTATTTCTGCTATTTTGTTCAACATGCCTTTTTATTGCATAAGATAATACATAAGGAGTTGAATAGAATGAAAAAGACACAGGAACAGTTTGAGATTGAAACGCTCAAATCCATAAAAAATAGACTGGACTATATCTACTCCATTGCAAAACGCTATAACCATGATTCCCCTAAATTAATGGACACAATTGAAAGTTTAGCTTCTGTTGCCAACATGTTTGCCACCATTAAATTAGAAGAACTAAATGGGAATGCAGAAACATCCAGTCCTCAAGGGTTCATTGTCAATAAACTAGGAAACTCCTACGCTAATATGAAAGCGTATGAAAAACAAAAAGAAAATATTGATTTTCCTCCTTGGAAGCTCTGATAGCTGCTTGTTCCTTTTTTTAGTAAAGCAAAAAGACATAGAAAAAGGAGCTTCTTCTATGTCTTCTTTTGAAAATAATCATCGATGTTCCCATGCGCGTTAGCTGACATGCCCTTGGGAAAACTGATTTTGATAAAGATTGGCATAAAAGCCTTTTTTCTGCAAAAGCTCTGCATGTGTACCCTTTTCCACAACCTCTCCATCTTTAATGACTAAAATCGCGTCAGCCTCTCTAATTGTGCTTAAGCGATGTGCGATGACAAAACTGGTTCTCCCCTTCATTAAAGACTTCATGGCCTCTTGGATATGAAGCTCTGTTCGTGTATCAACACTGCTTGTTGCTTCATCCAAAATCAGAATGGAAGGATTGGCAAGCACCGCACGCGCAATCGTCAAAAGCTGTTTTTGCCCTTGACTTAAATTGCCGCCTTCTGCACTTAGATTTGTGTCATATCCTTGCGGCAGCTTTTTGATAAATACATCTGCATTGGCAAGGCGGGCTGCTTCTTCCACCTCTTTATCTGTTGCATTCAAACGGCCATAGCGGATATTTTCGCGAATGGTTCCAGAAAATACATAAGCATCCTGCAGCACAAGTCCTATTTGGCTTCTTAAAAATGATTTGCCAAACTGCTGAATATCCTTGCCATCAATCGAGATTTTTCCTGACTGTATTTCATAAAATCTTGTCAATACATTAATGATGGTTGTTTTTCCTGCACCAGTAGGGCCGACTAATGCAATCATCTGACCAGGCGCGGCATGCAAAGAAAGTTTTTTTAGAATAGGCACCCCTGGCTGATAGCTGAAATTCACCTGGTCAAATACGACTTCCCCTGCTATTTTTTCTTTCGGCCTAATAGACTCTTCTTTTATTTCTGTCTCTAAATCCAGCACTTCAAACACACGCTCCGCTCCGGCGATTGCCGATTGAAGGAGGTTATACTGATTGGCAAGCTGATTGATGGGCTGGCTGAATTGATTGGAATAATGAAGAAAGCTGACAATTACGCCAATTGTAATGATGTCATGGTATGCAAAGATGCCGCCGAATACGGCAATAATGACAAAGCTGAGATTGCGCATCGCATTCATCATTGGACCCATTGATCCAGAAAAGCTTTGGGCTTTGACACTGACAGACCGCAATTTTTCATTCAGCACTTGAAATTCTTCCTTTGATTTGGCTTCCCTGCCAAACACTTTCATGACCTTTAAGCCGGCCATGCTTTCCTGAACAAATCCATTCATTTCCCCTAAATGCTTTTGCTGTTCGGAAAAATAGCGGCGGGTATATTTGGTGATTTTTTTCGTCACAAAAGCAATGGATGGCACAATCAAAATTGTAATAAGGGTCATCCAAACACTTAAACTAAGCATCATCACCACACTGCCAACAAGCATAAACGCACTGGAAATCAGCTGAACAACGGTTTGGTTTAACGTATTCGCCACATTGGCGATATCATTTGTCGTTCGGCTCATCAGCTCTCCATGTGTTTTTTGGTCAAAAAACGATACAGGCAGCTGCTGGTATTTTTCAAATAAATCTTGGCGCATCTTTCGCACCGTGTTCTGCGATAAGCTTGAAGCGGTATATTGCTGAATCCAAGTAAAAACCGCCCCTAAAAAATAAATTCCCAATAAAAAAATAATCATCGAAATAAATCCAGCACTTTTTCTTGCTACAATATAATCATCCATTATTTTTCCGATCAGATAGGGACCTAAAAGCAATAAACAAGCGGTTAATGCCGTACTGACCGCAACGATGATCAATTCTTGCCGCTGACGTTTGACATAATTCCAAATTCTCGACAGCGTTCCTTTTGCATCCTTTGACCGCACTTTCGGAACTTCGCCAGGCCGCGGTCCCCGTCCTTGCTGGAAGCCCATTTGCGAAAGATTTGCTGCTCCTTTTTTTTCATCAAAATGTTTGCTGCTTGACATAAGGCACCTCCTGCTTGCCAAATTGAGACATATAAATAGCCTGATAAACTGCACATGTTTCCAATAATTCTTGGTGTGTGCCAATGCCTGCAATTGCCCCTTCCTCCAACACCAAAATCTTTTCAGCTTCTATTACAGACGAAATCCGCTGGGCAATCAGAAAGGTAATATTATTTTTCATTAAATCCTTTAAAGACTGGCGAAGCTGCTTTTCTGTGCCAAGATCCAGAGCGCTTGTGCTGTCATCGAAAATCAAGATGGGCGGCTTGATCAACAGGGCTCTTGCAATGGCGATGCGCTGCTTTTGCCCGCCGGATAAGTTAACTCCCTTTTGGCCAACCTTCGTATCATAGCCATCTGCAAGCTTTGTGATAAAATCATGAGCCATGGCAATTTTGGCCGCCATCTCCACTTCCTCTTGTGTGGCGTCAGGCTTGCCAAATGCAATATTATCTTTTATAGAACCTGTAAACAAAAATGAGTCTTGAAGCACCATTCCTATTTTTTGCCGAAGCTCCAACAGTTCGATGCTGCGAATATCCTGTCCATCGATTTGAATGGAGCCAGATGTGACATCATACAATCTGGGGACCAGCTGGACAAGCGTGGATTTGCCAGAACCCGTCGCCCCAATGATTGCGACAGTATCTCCACGGACTGCCTCAAAACTTACATCTCTTAGCACCAAATCCTTTGCTTGACTTGACGCGCTATAAGAAAAGCCAACCTCGTTAAATGCAATATGCTGGGCTCTAAGCGGCGCAGCTTTGCCATCTTCCATGTTCGGTTTTGTCTCCAGCACTTGGTGAATGCGCCAAGCAGATACATTGGCCTGTGATACATTGACAAGAATTCCGCTCACCATCAGCAAGGAGGAAAGAACCTGCACCACATAGTTGATAAACGCCACCAAGTCTCCCACTTGAATCAAGTCTATCCAAACCAAATTTCCGCCATATAAAAGGATGCCAACAAGACATGCATTCATAATCAATGTCACAATTGGCGAATTGACTGCCATAAAACGAGCTGCTTTTATGGAAATGCCTGTATACGCTTGATTGACATGTGCAAATTGCTTTTTCTCATAATCTGACCGGACAAAGGCCTTTACGACACGGATTCCCGCCAAATTTTCTTGCATTTTTGTATTGACCGCATCTAATTTTTCTTGGACTTGAGAAAATAGCGGATAAGAGTATTTAATAAGAATAAAAAGAACGGCAACTAATACAACAGTTGTCCCCAATAAGATAAGCCCTAAGCGGATATTGATGAATAGCGCCATCACCACACTGCCGATCAATAAGCTTGGTGCCCGGACGAGGCCCTGAAGTGCAGTCTGCACAAAGTTTTGCACCTGAACAACATCATTTGTCATACGCGTAATTAATGACCCGGTCTTAAATGTATCAATATTCTCAAATGAAAAGGTTTGAATTTTTGTATATAACGCCTCGCGAATATCTGCACCAAAATTCTGGGAAACTCGGCTGGCAAAAAAGTTGCAGCCAACACCTGTTACTAAAGAAAGCGCAGCCACCAGCACCATCAGCCAGCCAGTCTGTTTAATAAGCTGGAAATTGCGCTCTACTACTCCAAAATTAACAATATGCGCGGCCAATTTAGGCTGAAGCAAATCAAAAAACACTTCAAATATCATAAAAAGGGGCGCAAGAATCACGTACTTCCAGTAAGGCTTGATATATGTTTTTAATCCCCACATATTGCTTTTCTCCTTTTGCTACAATGTCTTATAAAAGGACAATCAAAAGGATTCTTTGCCCCTTTTGATTGCCCCCTTAGGAAACAATCGGGAAGATAGATGCTTCCTCTCCCCCTTCCTGATAAGCAAACTGCCATTATCCTTGCGACCCTTTGTTTTCTTCCGGCAGAGCTTGCTCGGATTCTGTCATGTTTTCATCTGCTTCATGCAATTCAAAATGCTTTGTAAATTCTTCTATGACCAGTTCAATCGCTTTCAGCTCTCCCAAAAGCACGGGTCTGATTTCTTGAAACTCTGGTGCTTCTAGCTGCTGTTTAAATGTAGAACGCTTTATATGCAGCCTTTCTAAAAACTCCAAGGCCCGGCCGCGGCGAAAGGTTTGCGCTCCATGATGATGGCGTCTTCCCTTCGGTCCTCCTCCCCTATGCTTTTCTTTCATTTTGCCGTCAAATTCCTTCATCTCCATCTGCTCCTTTGCATACATTTGTATACACATAATGTATACAAATGTATGCATTATGTCAAATAAAAAGCAATTGGGCAAATCATCTGCACCCAATTGCTTTTTATAATCACAAAAACTCTTCTTTTCTAAAAAAAACTGCCTATCAATCTAGCAAACATCCATACGAGATGCAGCTGCAGAATAATAGGCAGTTGACTGGCTATTGTTAGAAGGAAAGCTTTCGCCGCATTTTTTTATACAGTCGATAGGCATGGCGAATCACATCTAATGCCTTAAAAGGAATTTTGACTGGCAGTTTATATAACGTTTTTTTGTATAGTGTATGGTATGCTTTCACAAAATCTTCCCATTTTTCGTCCTTGCCGTTTTTATAAAAGTCGGAGACATCCACCACATACCCTCTGCCATCTTTCATCATGACATTTTTGCCGTGAATATCATATGGATTTAAACCGCGGCTTCTTGCATACTCCAGCGCTTCATTGATATCGTCAATCACTTTTTCTGGAATGCGGATTCCTTTTGCAAGCGCGTTGTATAATGTAATTCCTTCTAATCTTTTTAACACAAGATAATTTTTCCCTTCATAAACGAGATAAGAATAAGCGGGATGCTTTCCAAGCCGCCTATAAATGTCCGCTTCCTTGTGCAGATTTTCATCTTTCAATTCATTTATTTTCACCACAAGATCTGGCTCTGTCTTATGCATAAACACAGCCGCATAATTCCCTGTTCCCACACATTTCCAGCCAGCAGGCATATTTTTAACCACGATTGGGTCATATGCCTTTTTGCTCTCTAGTACAACTTTTTCTACTAACTCCTGTTCAATTAAGTGAATAAACGTATTCTTCATCTTTCCCCTCCGCTACTAGCTTATTTTATCATTTTTTTCTTAAGGCTCACTTAATTTCGGAAGATTAATTTTTTGTTGCATCCATTTGCAGCGGAGACTTTGGGAGAATGCAGTGACTAAGTTGAATGCGTAGAATTTCAATGCAGAATAACAACTGAGCGAAAGCTCCCTGATAACATCGCAGTCCTGCCTTATTCACAAAAAAATAAAAAAACTGCCCTGGTAATGGCATCTCACCATTACTAGAGCAGTTCAATTCTCTCGCCTCTTCCATTCTAGCGAATCAGAATATTTCCTATATATTCCACATTGCCTGCTGAAGAGGAAAAGGACACCACAAGCACATACCGGCCTCTCTCTAGAGGCATATGAAACTCATTTGTTTCCGTCAGTTCCAGCTTTGTTTGCTTTTTGTCTTTTTCCATCGTAATCGTTATTTCTTCATCTGTAAAAATATCGCCGCCATTTTGTTCATTTTCTTCAAAATAAACTGACACCAACTGATTGGGGCTGGCCGTTATTTCCTCTTGCATTAAAGCAAACTGCTCGAGATTATCCTCTGTTTTTTGGACATTTTCACTCGCTGTTTCCCAGTTCACATTGGAAGATGGCAAGGCAATAGAGAGGCCATTTACTTCCAAATGAGCAGTCGGCACTCCTACATCATAATCTTCAGCAAAACAGCCTGCCAATAACAGAAGACAGAATCCTAGTATTGCCACTTTGAAATAGCTGCTCAAACGCTCCCTCCTAGACGCTCCTGCATGATTTTTTCTCTTCTATTTATTGCTTGAATTCGATTCCTTTGCGGGAAATTCCTTGGGACGGTCTAGCCAAAATGATTCGTGGAGCGGTCGTCAGCAAGATTGCCAGGATGATAGAACATAAGATAGCTGCCCCCAAATATGAGCCTCCATTTACAATAAGCGAGTTGATAAAAGGAGACATTCCTTTTGGCGCATAGCTTGCCCAAATTGTCACGCCTGCGATAAAATGCCAAATATAGCGCGTAAAGCCTCCCACAAATGTTGCCAGCACAATCAGCACAACCGCAAGTCCCATCTTTTTATTTTTTAAGGCATGCCGAATGCCTGGCGCAAATAAACCTGCTGTTGCTATACAGGCAAAAGCAAATAAGTATTCCAATATCACTTGCCAAAATGTTAATGCCTGCAAATCGCCGACAGCAATTTGCAGCACTCCCCATAAAAAGCCTGCTATCGCGCTTGCTTTAACGCCCCAGCGAAAGGCCAGGATAAAAATCGGCACCATCGCAAATGAAATGGAAGTGTTAAACACCGGGATGGATGGCAGCAAATCAAAAATCAATGCGACAGCCGCCATGATGGCCACTTCAATCATAATGACTAATTTTCCTTTTTGCATAAAAAAATCCCCTTTTCTGCAGACCAAAAGGAGAACTTGCATGCGAACGAACCGCATAGATATACTACGCGGCTATCCCACATTCCTGCGCTAGCATTAACTAACAGGTTCAAAGGGTCAGATCCAACGATCACTCTCAGCTTGACGCTCCCCTTGTGGTTTGCTTAATATAATTGTTTATTATACCATGTGCACCAAAAATGGAAATACTTTTCTTATTATCCGCCTTAAATTTTGGCATTATTTTCTAAACTGCAAAGCAATTAACCAATCATAATTTTCTCTTCAGCATACTTAAAGGCTTGTTTCTTTTGACTTCCAGTTAATGCAAATGCTAAGGTAAGCGGACCAACTCTTCCGGCAAACATAAGAATAGCTACTATTACTTTTCCTGGTTCACTCAGTTCTGGAGTAAGCCCCAGCGACATTCCTACTGTGCCAAAAGCAGAAATCACTTCAAACATGATAACATTTAAAGGAGCCTTTTCTGTAAATGACAGGATAAAAACAACCAACAGAATGATTCCTATCGAATAAACAGTAATCGAAAATGCTCGATAGATTAAATCCTTGGACAATCGTCTCCTCAAGATATTCACATCATCTTTCCCCTTGATCAAAGCCAATACAGCAAGCAATACAATAATAAATGTAGTCACTTTTATTCCGCCTGCTGTTCCTCCTGAGCCGCCGCCAATAAACATAAGCAGCATAGTAACCAGCTGTGAGCTTAACGTTAAATCTGCTGTATTGACAGAATTGAAGCCGGCAGTTCTAGGTACAATTCCATGAAAATAAGCTCCGAGAATTTGATCATGCAATGATAAGTTCCCTAAAGTGGCAGCATTTTTATATTCAAAGATAAAAATCAATAAAGTTCCGGCAATATTAAGTACTAACGACATGATTAAAACTAGTTTTGTATGTAATGAAAGCTTTTTAAAAGATTTCTTATGAATGATATCCAAAACCACTATATAGCCGATTCCTCCAATAATCAATAAGGAGCTCAATGTAAATATTACAATCGAATCACCAGTATATTGTGACATGCTCCTGAAATTCCCCATGAGATCAAATCCAGCATTATTAAACGAGGAAATAGAATGAAAAACGCCATAATATAATGATTTTGCAAATCCAAAATCCTCACTCCAACGGAAACATAAAATGATGGCACCAATCGATTCTACTATCATTGTAAAACCAACAACAAATTTAACTAGCCGCACCATGCCTTCCAAAGTAAGCTGATTTAAAGATTCTTGAACCAGCACTCTTTCCTTTAATCCTATATTTTTGCCCAAAAATATAGCTATCAATATGCCAAAAGTCATAAAACCAAGACCGCCTATTTGAATTAAAATCAATAAAACCACTTGTCCAAAAGTCGTAAAAGTTGTTTGCGTATCCACTACCACTAATCCAGTAACACAAACAGCTGACGTAGCCTCAAAAAGCGCATCAATAAATGAAAGATGATGCCTGTCCTCTGTGGAAAATGGCAGCATAAGCAGCAATGTTCCTAAAATGATTAATCCAAAAAAGCCTAATACCAACGTTTGTGCTGGATTTATCTTAATCAATTTTACTGTTTTTTGCATTTCCCTTCTTTTCATTCTCAAAATCACTCCAATTTATTCGCCAATATATCATTCGATCTTTCTTAGCTACTATACTTTGAGAAAATTTTAATGTAAAGCATTTGCATTAAATCTTCCTAATCTGTATTTTTCCCGCCAGCCCTATTAATAAACAGCCATTAATCGTATTTTCATCGCAATTATTAGACAAACTTGCTCCAAAAAATTAATTTAAAACAGAAATTTAATTTCTTCACTTTCAGCCATGTTTTTTAGCATCAGAAGGTCCCATGCATAAAGTGAAACTTCAATCAGGCTTTTACTCAGCAAATTTCTATCCACTTAAGATTTCTCATTTTCTCTCCTCATCCCTTCTCCTTCATGTTTCGCTAGTTTCAGAGACTATTATTTGAAATTTTTTATTGCTAAGCCTCCCCTTTTTCTTCTCAAAAAAGTATCGCGGCATTTAATGCAATAAAATGATGTTTGCTGCACAGACAGGCCAGATGGCGAAAGAATGAAACAAAATATTTTAATAGGCCCATTCCCTATTTATGAAATATATGGTAATATGCGAATATACGTTCTATCCATTGAGAATATATACTAAAAATAGAAAGAAGAGGTGCTTATCCATGATTTTAGGAGCTTATGCTTATTTACGAATGAATGGCAATGGAAAGGAAGCAGTAGCATTTTATGAAAATGCACTCGAGGCAGAGATTTTAGGTCTGCAAACATATGGAGAGCTGCCGGAAAATCCAGAATTTCCCCTTCCAGCTGAAGCAAAAGGCCGTGTAGTGCATGCACAATTAAAAGTTGGCAGCACATTCCTTATGCTATCTGACACATTCCCAGGCCAGCCGTACCAAACAGGATCACAAGTGGATGTAGCAATTACCCTAAATAATGCAGACAAATCAAAAGCAATATTTCAAAAGCTGCAAGAAGGCGGCGAAGTCATCATGCCACTGCAAGAAACGCCTTGGAGCCCATCATATGGACAAGTAAAAGATAAATTCGGCATAACTTGGCAGCTTTCCACCATCGCAGAAAACTTCAGCTAATTTTTGCGAAAGCGTTCCATTTCAGCTTAAGCATGCTGGATCAGGAATAGAAGCTCGGGTAGCTACAATGAATGGGATATGATAACAAAGAAAGGAAGTGCGAAATGATGGATTTCGAAATGGTTATGCAGGAATTAAAAGCGCTCGGCAAGGAACGAAGCAAAAAAATTTACATAAGCAATGGCGCACACGAGCCGCTGTTTGGCGTGGCTACAGGCGCCATGAAGCCGCTTGCAAAAAAAATCAAAAAAAATCAGCCATTAGCCGAGCTGCTTTACGCCACCGGGAATTACGATGCCATGTATTTTGCCGGCATCATTGCAGATCCCATGACAATGACAGAGGCAGATTTTGAGCGTTGGATAGATGCAGCGTATTTTTATATGCTTTCCGATTATGTGGTTGCAGTAACTTTAGCAGAAACCGACTTTGCACAAGCGATTGCCGATAAATGGATTGCAAGCGGCGATGAACTGAAAATGTCGGCAGGCTGGAGCTGCTACTGCTGGCTTTTGGGCAATCGTCCAGACGCTGAATTTAGCGCCAGCAAGATTTCTAGTATGCTGGAGCAGGTTAAAAATACAATTAACGATTCTCCTGATCGAACAAAATCTTCTATGAATAATTTTCTTTACACAGTCGGGATTTCTTATCTGCCGCTACATGATAAAGCGGTGGAAACCGCTAAAGCTGTAGGTCCAGTTGAAATTAAACGGGACAAGAAAAAAAGCGGCATCCTGCATGCGTCAGAAGCTATTCAAAAAGATGTCGATAAAGGGCAGCTTGGTTTCAAGCGCAAAAACGTCAGATGTTAGCATAAAAAAAGAGTTCTCTCTGCCATAAAGGCTGCTTGGCAATTATAAGGATCAGTGGTTATCCAGCAACCAGCCGCTTTTCTTTCATAGCTCAAATGATCAGCATTCGAAAATATGCAAGTTTTTCTTTACCTTTTGCATATTTTCGGGCTTTTCATCAAAAAATGCTGGGATAATAGAATATTTATTGCCAACCGCTCTCTTTTATTAATAAAAAGCAAGAGTCCGGTAGTTTAAGAACACTACCCTATCTATTAAAATTAATAAGCTGTCCAGCCTGCATCGGCAGTAATAACTGTGCCATTAACAAAGCTTGATTCATCAGCGGCAAGAAAAAGAGCTATATTTGCAATTTCTTCTGGTTTACCTACACGCGGATTTATTCCTAATCCTGCTTGAATGCGTCCCATGCCAAATTGGCTAACTCCGGTCATGGAAGAGCCGATGTTTGTTTCTACTCCGCCTGGCGCAATTGCATTGCAACGAATCCCTTTCGTTGCGTACATAAATCCAGTATTTTTTGTAAAACCAACCACTGCATGCTTAAAAGCAGTATAAGCAGCACCTGCTCTCGCTCCTTGAAGTCCACCCGCTGTAAACTCCATTGCTATATTCCGTTTTGCTTGAACCCCTGTTTAGTAACCAACAGTTACTTATATATAGTATAATTACTTTTAAATATATGGTTCAATCAGCAAAAAACTCAATAAAATAGACACAGTAAAAACCAGGGTAAAAATAAATGCCTCCTTGATTGGATAGGCATTTATTTGCATTCTTAAAGCTTTTTCTTCCTCCATCCCCTAGCTTTCTAACATTCACAAAACATTCATAAATTCCCGTTTTTTCATCTCAAAATTCTTATATACTTCTTTTAAGGAAGGATTTTACCCAGCATTCCAGCTCACTCACCTATCTATTGTTGGATGCTGGGCTTTTTCTTATCTGATGGCATATGTAAAACTCCCGTTCATACATTAATGATAAAGGAGTGGAGTTTATCATGCATAATTTCCCAAATGGTAATCACCAGCAAGCTTTGCCACCTGGACAATATATGTATTCCAAACAATTTCCGCAAATAATGCAGCAGCTATCCCCGACTTATACTGTTCCTGCAGAACCAGTATTTTTAGATCATTTATTAATGAATATAGGGAAAACCATTCAAATTAAAACAATCGATGAATCTTTAGAAGGAATATTGACAGGTGTTGCAATCGACCATCTGCAGCTTACTGTCGGCGACTTAAATTACCATATTCGCCTTGCACATATTATCTACTTTATCGGGAAGCCATAATGATTTATATTCATCAGAGATCCCCCATAAAAACAACCAAGCAATGCTTAACAAAATTCTTATGAAAAGGCAAAATAACTAACACCAAATAATGCACAAAAAAGCTTGGATCTGTTTGCCAAGCTTTTTTGTTATGCTGTTTTCATAAAATTCACTTTAGTTTTCTTTTGCACTCTCATCACTGCGGTATTCTAAAATATCCCCAGGCTGACATTCTAGTGCTTTGCAAATTGCCTCTAAAGTGGAAAAGCGAATCGCTTTTGCCTTGCCATTTTTTAAGATTGAAAGGTTTGCCATCGTGATTCCAACCCTCTCGGAAAGTTCTGTTACGCTCATTTTTCTTTTAGCCAGCATCACATCAACATTAATGATAATTGCCATTGTTTTCACCTCAGACCGTTAAGTCATTTTCTGATTTTATATCGATGGCATTTTTTAATAGTCTTTCCAGAACAGCCGCAAAGACGGCAATCACCATGGAAGCAAAAATAATGACCAATCCGATTAATATGATGCCAGGAGCGTCATCTGCCTCCGCTGCGAAATAAAAAAGTGGCATGCCTACCACATACAAAACACTGATGGCGATTGCACAATATTTTATCTTTTTTAAAGCTCCTACAGCCAATTCCGAAAATGCTGTGTTCCGATCAATATAATTCAGCAGCTTAAAAGCCTGATACAGAGCGAAATAAAAAGGAATTGCCGTTATATAAAAATAGAGTACAACGAAATGTTTTATATAATCAATAGTTGGAAACAATTCTGCTGCATATTTTCCTATCCCAGGCACCAAAAAGATGCACAAAGCAAGAATTGGAATGCCAATAAGAATAACAGCTATTTTTAAAAAGAGCGTAGACACTCGTTTCATCAAAAGCACCTCACTTGTTTATTATCTATTTGAATTTAGCATACGATTTATCGTTTATCAATAATTTTTTATTTATTTTTGCCCTTACATATAATTTCCCAAACATTTCTCCATCCCAATATTTTGTCAATAAAAGCAGGGACATTCATCATATAGTTCATTAAAAGACGGTAAAGATGAAAAATATAGTTGGTTTTTGACCCTGTTTAGCTTCCCCTTTCTCCTATTTCAAAAAACAGCCGTTTGAAATGGATTATCTATTAAGCACCAGATACTCCATTCTTCTGGGATATACTCTGTATGGACTAGACTTATCACTAATTTGTTCATCTCTGCTCTTGCTGCCTTGCTTTCCTACTTTTTGACAAATGTATTTCTTGCTTGGAGCATAAAAAATAACACATAATTTTTATTCTTTATGTAGGAAGCTTTGAATTAAAACAAAAAAACAGGCGGAACATATTCCTCCTGTTTTTTTTGTTTATAATGCTGCATTATTTACAGTCTACTAAGAACGCTTTTGTTTTTTTCTTGAAGAATCGGCCTTTTGTCTGCCCGTTTCGTTCGTTGTTGTTCCTTGCCCTTCTACTTCTGATGAATTCAAGCCAATTGTTGATGGATCCGCTTTTCTTTTGGACATTCTCTTCACCTCCCATTATAGTATTCCTGAAAATAATTTAGTTATGTTATTTTATTATAGCTTTGGATAAGCCGCCAAAAAATCTAAAAAGAGCCCTATAAAAGGACTCCTATGGTATCGCTTATTTTCTTCGTGTTTGAACAGACTCTTCATTTTCGATCGATATGTTTTTTATAATTTAAGTTCCTCTTCGATTGTTTCATCCTCAGCCCCAAAATAAGTGACCTTTTTCTCTGCTATGTCCACGCGGTAAAATACAATTCCGGCTTCGGCAATCTCTTTTAAAAAATCTAAAAAAGGCAGAGAAATGTTTGCGATCGCTTCCATGACCTTATTTCTGTCAAATTTATCTGCCACCACTAAACTTACTTGGGAATCTGTTTTAAACTCCGAATAAACACCTTTATACGTAGCTTGGCCTGTAGCCACCTCTATATCATATTCATTTATCCCTCTTTGCGATAATTCCTCTAAAAATTCGGCAAAGTTTATAGCTCCGCTGCTTCTTCTCTGAACAATCTCTTGAAATTCACTTTCCGTTATTTTATTCTTCATCAGTGCCTCCTGCAAGAAATTCTCTTTCTTCATTTCACTTTCTAATTCTAACCTTCAAGATACTTTTTATACAAAGAAAAAAGTGCCCTATTCGGAGTGCTTCTGATGACAATATGCTTCCAATCTTTTCTCTTCTATCAATTCCTTCATCTTTAATTGACTGGTTATCATCAAAAACGAAAACAAAAACAAACACTTTACCTTAGATTCAAAAAGTTGTTTTTGTTTGAAAAAGAGAATCTTTGAATATTTTATTAATTACTTCTGATAATCCAGCAAGAAACTCCACCGTTTCAAAATTATCGATTAAACCCCTTCTCTAATTGAATTCCCCTTCTTTTCCAACAAATCTTCTAATCATCCTGCTGAAACAATACTCCTTACAATATTGCTGAAAAACAGACTAATTCTATTGGATTGATTTTAGAGTGTTTACACCAATCTGATCTGAATGGCTTCAATTTGTTTTTTCTGGCCAGTCGTGCCTGCGGTTTCTCCGTTTTTCTTCCAAGCTGTCCAGCCGTCTTTTTCGACATGCACCCTATATTGGATATTCACCCCAGCTGCTTTTAGTTTAATTGCTTCTAAACGCAGGCCCACCCCCATGGTGCCGATCACTTCTCCGTCTGTTCTCGAAGTGGTCCAGCCGATTCCTTGGATATGGCCTTGCATTTCTAGTACTGCATCTGTATTTTCTAATTTGACAGTTAACGCTTCCAATCGTAACGATCTTCCAGTAGTTCCAGCCGTTTCTCCATTTTTCTTTTGCTCTTGCCATCCAATATTTTGTATATGTGCTTGATAAACAACAGATGTCTCTTTAGTTGCCGTTCTCTCTGCTGCTGTTTTCACCGCTTTTCTCTGTAAATTGTATTGATTGGCAATTCCTTCTGCAATAGCTTTTGCCACTGTTTTGCGATAATCAGCTGTTTGCAATAATTGCGCTTCCTCTTTATTCGACATAAAGCCGCACTCTATTAAAATAGCGGTCATGTTTGTTTCTCTGAGTACATGGAAATCGGCGGTTTTCACCCCGCGATTTTTTCGACCTGTCGCTTTAATTAAAGCATTCTGTACTTTATTTGCTAGCGCAACAGCTTCTTTGTCTTCTGTTATATACGTATAGGTTTCAATTCCATTCGCCTCGTCCCATGAGCCTCCGCCAGAAGCATTGGCGTGGATTGCTACATACACATCAGCATTCCAAGCATTTGCAATATTAGTGCGCGTTGTTAAAGGAACATCCGTTTTGCCAGTCGTATCTTGCACAAATTTTATTTCCACATTTTTATAATCATTTAAATATTCTGCGGTATATTTCGCTGTAGCATTATTGAATTCCCATTCTCTCATTTTCCCATCGACAGTGCGTTTGCCACTCGTATTATAGCCATGTCCGCCATCTAAAATTATTTTCATATTAACACGCTCCTATTATGGTTTTTATTTTATCTTATGAAAAAAAAGGACCATCCGTGTGGACCGTCCAATTGATTTATGTATTTGCTTTTAGAGTTTCTTGATTTTAATGAACAAATAATTGCATGAAGCCCTTAGTTTATCGATTCTATTGTTTGAATTTTTGCTTTCTCTTTTATTTTCCTATTCCAACTGTAGGTGATAAAATACGCTTGATTTGCATCAATCAATAAAAACTCATTTTCTGACGTGCGGATTTGCTGTTTGTCAAAGATAATATAGTATTTTCCGTCTTCTTCAAATTTTGATTCTAGTGTTCCTGCCGTACTCGTTGAAACCTCATTTAATTGATAAAATGTAAGAGAAAATATAATAATCAAAGACGCTATGATGGCACTAGATGAAAAAATTTTTTTAAAACTAAACTCTATCTTTTTTCTTTTCAAAAGATATTTCACCAATAAATACACATACATAATAGATAAAATAGGAACAACAAATAGTGCGATATTAAAAGGAATAAACAGGAATTCGTGCAGTGAATAGCTATAATTAGCAATGGCTTGTATGCTCCCTAGCTGCCAACAAACAAATTAAAACAAATTTTTTCACTTTAAATAATTTTGCAACTTCTATCGTATTCATTTCCATCATTACTTTCCTTCTTTCTTAACTAAGGTAAATTTTTTCTTTTATTTCCCCTCAAAAAAGAACTTGGGATTATTCCCAAGCTCACTTGTTTTGTCATCTCCACAGGCTTATTGGTTAGCATTCGATCAAATGCCTTTGCCTCCCTTTTTTCCTTCTAAAATAAAACGCATTAAAGACTCCTAATATCTATAATTAGATTAAAAAAAGTGTATAACACCTTTTTTTATAAATGGACTTTTTTCTTTTCAATTTCTTTGGCGATATCCTTAATATATTTTTTGTCCAGTTCATCCTGCATCTTTTTTTCTGCTTTGAGCATCACCTGCTCAATTAAACACTCTCCATTTTTTTCCTCTTCATGTTCCAGGGAACAGCTAAATAAGGTGGTTTTCCCTTCGATCGCATGGATAACATCCAAAAAAGAAATATCATGTGAATGCCTTACAATACGATAGCCGCCCTTCACACCTGGAGTGGATTCAATCAAGCCGGCTTTTACAAGTTTGGTTAAAATCTTCGATAGATATGTTGGGGAAAGATCCTGAATTTTCGCCAATTGCTCTACTCCAACCGCCTTTCCCTTTTCTGTTAACGTTAAGTAGACCATTGTATGCAAAGCATAATTCGTCGCTTTAGAATATTTCATTGCCATTCTCCTTGAAAACATATTAAAGACCTTTAATATCTATAATTGATTGTAAATGAATGTAACATAAATTACAAGGCATTTAAATTAGTTGAACCAATCAGGAACAGTATGAAAACTCCCACTTATTGAAGTTTCAATTTATCGAATAATCCCTTTTCATAGCATCCAATCATGTAAATTGCATTAATTTCCTATTCTCACTCATCATTGCTTTCGATAATAGTTGGCTATTGATAAGTTTTATTGCCGAAAAGATTTATATCTACCGTAACAGACAAAAGCTTTGCTGGTTTACGCCAAGTTTTTTGGTATGCATCAATCTGAAGGGAATTGTGCTAAGAAAACAGCAACACAGTCTAAATCTCCTTCCCTTGTTATAATATACTTTTTTTAGGATATACTTTTGATTATAAAAAACTAAAGGGTGCACCCATGATTGGACTATTAATCTCTGTTATCATTTTTAATTATCTTGCTTTTAAATTAAATAAAAAACTGAATAAAAATCAGGCCTTGCATATATATATATTTACAATCGCCTTTCAGTCTATTTTTGATATCTTCATCGATATTAAATTTAGAGGCTATTGGTATTTTTCTCAGGCCGTTGATTGGGGTTCATTAGTGTATTTATTATTTTTAGTTTCGCCCGTCAATATTATTTTTCTTAATTTTTATCCATTAGAAAAATCTTTATATAAGAAGATAATCACCATTATTTTATGGGATTTATTATTTATTGCTTATGAATTTATTACATTATTGCCTAAGCCTTGGGGCTATTTTCATTATGGCTGGTGGAAATGGCAATATTCTTTCCTATTAAATCCTTTGCTGCTGTTTATTTTGATTAAATACTATCGTCTTGTCATGCGATTTGAGAAGACAGCCAAAAACCCATCTCCTTAAAAAATGGGTTTTTTTAAATCCTTCATGCATATTCCCTCCAAAGATTTTTTAAGCTGCGATGAACTTTGCTGCATTTTTCCTATACGGAGCTGTTTGCAATAATCCGCCTTCCTCGTTTGATCATCTAGAGGACTATTTTTTATAAATTACTATTTTCTGCAAATACTATATGCGTAAATATTTGTAGGGTGGGTTAAAAATGCATCTTTTTTTAGGGCCAATTTTCATTTTACTTTCCCTTCGTTAGGGTAATTGGAAGAAGTGGAAAGAATTTTATTCGACTATACAATTTTTTATATTAGGAGATCTTTTATATAATTTTTTACTGGCACGATACCCAATGTGGGAATTTTCTCCATTTAAATATGAAAGATTCATATTACCTAACCATACACTTCTTAACCTTTTTTCTATGCTTACTCTTTATCCATCGTCAGTAGTTTTATATCTAAGTAATTACCCTGCACAAAGGTCAAAAATGACAAAAATAATCTATATATTGTTTTTTTCATTTATTTACATATTTATTGAATTTATTGATTTTAAAGTTTTTAAAAGCATTTCTTATTATCATTCATGGAATTTTAGCTGGTCTATACTATTTGATATAGGTATGTTCTCTCTCTTGATATTACATTATAAAAAACCAGGTATAGCTTTGCTAATTTCTTTAGTAATAGTAATAAGTTTATTCTTTATTTTTAATGTGCCAATAAGGAATATGAGATAACGCCATATGATTTATTGATAAAACTTACCGCTCTGCGCAATAGTTGTCATAGCAGCCAGACATTATTCATTAGTGCATAATACTTTAAAATAAATGTACTAAAAGGATGTTTGAATGCGTTTTCCAACAGCAAAAAGCTTAAAACACTTATTAGGCTGGACATTGGTGCATTTTTACAAATAATAGAATAATTTTTTTATAAAATTAAGGTTTTTTTAAGATTTTTTGGTATAATTAATTCTACTTATATTTTTTCCAAAAGATAGGAGTAATGATATGCTTACACCCTATGAAGAAAAAGAACATTTTCTCAATCAACTAGAAAATCGTATTCAAAAATTGCGGAAAGAACTAATTGCTGTTGGCATGAAAGAAGGCTTTAGCGGCTCAACTACCATTCAAGTCAGCCAACAGCTTGATAATTTTATTTTCAAATACCAACAATTCAAAAACTCAGACTTTTATGAAAAAACATCCGACTAATGCACTGTTATTTGGCAAACTTTTCGAAAGTAAAGGACGCAAAGCCACGGGTCTAAGGCATCTGCTATGGCAGCCGGGTTGCACCGCTTTTTTCTTTTCCTGCAAGTGTACTATCTTCCAAACCTCTATCACTGCCAATAAAATTCCATTCCCTTTTGTACCCACGAAGGAATTGCTGATTTTTTATAAATCTATCCAAAACTTTGACCACGATATCTCCACTATTTTCAATTCCACAATAATTAAATTACTTAACGTTAAGTTCCTATCCTATTAAAACATGCACAAGTCTAGAGAAATTAAGCAATATATAATTTACTCCAACAACTTATAAATACCCATGAAATTTAAGAAGATGATCCTCGTTCAATACGAGAGATCATATTCTTAAAAATAGCTTAGTTTTTTAATGTCCTTTACAAAAGGTACACTTTACAGAGCGCCAAGACTTTTTTCTTGATATTTTCATAGATGACGTGCAATCCTGCTGTTTCATTCACTTGCTGTCAGCTTGAAAGTGTGTTGTCTATACTTTGAATAGCCGGATAATTAAGTTTCGCTATTCGTATTTAAAGAATTGGAAGTTTTTCTAGGTCTAGGAATATACCAACCGTATTTTAAAGAAAACATTCTTAACGAAACAATTAAAATAAATAAAATATAAAGTTCCCATTCATTTGTTGTATGTCTAAAACTGATGATAATGCCGGTCATAATGGTCCAAAATGCATATAAATCATATTTAAAAACAAAAGGCTGTCTCTTCGCTAAAGCATCCCTGATAATTCCTCCGCCAACTCCTGTTAACAGAGCAGAAGTGATGATGGCACTTGAAGGAAGACCTAATTCCTTTGCAAATAATGCTCCTTGAATAGCAAAAGCAGCTAATCCAATTGCATCCAATAAACCGAAAGTAAGCTCCCAATGCTTACGCTTCGTCAGATTTTCCAGTGGAAGAACATAAATGACCGTAATAAGCAAAAAGCTAATAAGAAATAAACTTCCCTGGCTCCAAAGAGTGGTTCCAGGAGCACCTATAAGCAAATTGCGGATAGCTCCTCCGCCAAATGCTGTAATAAATCCTAAAGCATAGTAACCTATTAAATCGTAATCTTCTTCTGATGCAATAATCGCTCCACTTAGTGCAAAAGCAATTGTACCGATGATGTTAAAAATTTCCCAGGACATAGCTACACCTACATTCATTAAATTTAAAAATGGCCTTTCTGGTTGCTGATTTGAATATTATTTAAACTCTTTATTTCAACTAAATGCTATTGCTTTTTAATAGTCGAGCATTAAAGAATATATTCTCTATAAATATAGGAATAAACAAGAATTTTATATCCACAATAAGGCAAAAAAAAAAGAACAAACTGATTTAATTAAATTTTCCCCAAATCCATAAAACATTTTGATACATGATCAAATTTATAAATCTATTATAAAGGAAATCAAATCCTTAGAAAAGGAAATAATGGAATTAACTAAAAAAATAGAAAAAAGGAAAATATAAAATGAACACTATAAAAAGCACCAGAATATAAAGTCTAACTAACAATCAGGCCTTTTTCTCCCCACCGAAATTCCTTATTTTCGCTCACAATCTCTTAGGCAGGGAAAAATACATCATAAAACACCCCTAATTATTAAATACATCCAACAATTAGGAGTACTTTACGCAAAGGCCCTCATAAACTTAATTTTCTATTTAATCGTTCTGCCATGCCCGCTCTAATTGTTTTAAATGTTCAGATTTCAGATGTTCCTTGCCTTTTTTCATTTATCATCTACAACATATATAGTTAGAAATCTCCATTCTATTTTTTAATTGATCTATTATTTTAGAGCAGCTTGAGATTACACTTCTATTGTTTTTATAACTTTTGCAGGATTGCCTCCAACTACAACATTATCTGGGACATTTTTGGTTACTACTGCACCAGCAGCAATAACGACATTGTTGCCTATCATCACACCAGGGCATATTATGGCACTTCCGCCTATCCAGACATTATTGCCAAAAGCAATTGGTTTCGCATATTCCTTGCCCGAATTGCGTTCAGCTGGATGAAGAGGATGTGTTGCTGTATAGATTTGCACGCCAGGTGCAAGCATACAATTATCCCCAAACCGCACTTCGCAAACATCTAAAATGGTACAGTCAAAGTTTGCATAAAAGTTTTCTCCTACATATGTGTTATAGCCCTAATCAAACCGGATATTTGGTTCCATATATATGTTTTTTCCCATTGAACCCAATAGCTCCTTCAATAGCTTAGCCCTTTTTCTCCTTCCGTTTCTAAAGTTTGATTATATATTCTAACCTTTTGTCTTGCTTCCTCACGCTCCTTTAATAATACTGGATCAGCAGCATTGTACATTTCTCCAGCCAACATTTTTTCTTTTTCTATTTTCATATGAATTTAACTCCTCACGCCTTTTATTGAACAGTTTGTTATCGTTTGCATTCTTATATGTTTAAAATGTTGATGTACTTGTATCTTTATTCTGAATGAAATCCTTCTTTTTCAAAATAGTATTTAAATTTTCTGAACTAAAAAGCATTGCTGCAGCAAAAACAATAATACAAAACGGAAAAATTCCTATCGTGGAATGTGCTGCGATAAAACCAAGCAGCGGCGGCATGAATGTGCTGCCTGTATAGGCAATAGCCATTTGATAGCCCATAATTGTTTGGGAATGCATTTTCCCAAAACGTGCCGGTGTTTCATGCAGCATACAAGGAAATATTGGCGCCAACCCCAATCCGACTATAATAAAAGCCACAAGCGAAAAAATGGACGGCAACGGAAGGAACAGAAGGATAGCACCGAATAACGCTATTATTTGCCCCATCCGAATGAGAGTATGATTATTCATTTTAAAGGTAATAAAGCCTGTAATAAATCTGCCGATGGTGATTCCTGCGTAATATAAGGAAACCCATTGTGCCGCAGCTGCTACAGGCAAACCCTTAACATTTACTAGAAAACTGCTGCCCCAAAGCCCCATTGTTGCTTCAGCTCCACAATAAAACAAAAAGGATAGCAAAGACAGCTTAACTCCTTTAATCTGCAAAGGTTTTACATGGCTATCATTTTCATTAGAAAGCATATCTTTTGAATCCCCAGCCTCTTCATTTAAAGAAATATTGCTGTTTTTTCCTCCTCTGTTCCATAAAGGCAAAGTGAAAAAAAGAATTACTACTAACGCGAACTGCATTCCAGAAATGGCAAGATATCCGCTTCTCCAGGAATTTTGCCCTGAAATAAACTGAGCCATAATGATAGGACCAAAAGTAGCGCCAACTCCCCAAAAACAATGCAGCCAGCTCATATGGTGCGCCTTATAATGCCTAGCAACATAATCATTTAATCCAGAATCAACAGAACCAGCCCCGAGTCCAAGCGGTATGGTGCATGCAATTAGCCAAATAAGAGAGGGGGCAAAATGAAATCCCAGCAAAGAAACAGCAGTCATTAAGCAACTTACAAACGTAACATTGCCAGTTCCAAACCGTTTCAGTATCTTTCCGCTCATTAAACTCGAAACTATTGTACAGCCAGCAATCATCATAAACAGGAACCCAGCAGTTTCAAGCGGCGCCCCATAATCAGGTTGCATGGCAGGCCACGCTACCCCCAACAAGGAGTCAGGCAAACCCAAGCTGATAAAAGCCAAATAGATGATGACTAAAAGGAATGTTGTCATATGTAAACCTCGCCATTAATTTTTTGTGGTTCATTGCACTTTCAATTTATTTTACCTGCCTATCCCATTCAGCATGAGATCAAGTCCAATGCTTTGCAATCCATATAAATAATCTTGTTTCCAATCGCTTATTTTAAGCTCTGGAAGATGTTCTGAAGGGATATATTTTGAGCTGCCTATAGCAATTTTATCTACAGTTGCTGTTTCCATCTCATCATTACAAAAAATAATAATATGCGGGTTAATGATAGCTGCAAACGTAGCTATTAATCTGCTGATTGCATCTATCTTATACTCCTCACTGATCGCCATTTTTTTCGATCCGCTTCCCTTTTCCAAAGCTTGCTGAAAATTCCTATCGTCATACTGTGGAACGAATGAAACTTCTCCTGAGAAAAAAGTGCTGCCTCGCACCACATCTCCGTTTATCATAATTCCTGCACCTGGTCCATTTTGGCCAGAATACAAATAAACAAGGGATTTTTTATCATTAATCCCTATACTATAGTGATAGCCGAGAACAGCCGCATTCATATCGTTCTCTACTACAACAGGTATAGAAAAATACTCCTCATAGTGTCCTTTTAAATCAAAATTTTGAAACTGTTCATATCCTGGTATATAAAAAATGCTGCCATTATCAACAGACCCTGGAACACCAATTGCCATCGAACTGATTTTCGGATATTCAGTCATTATGTTTTCAATAAACTTAGTTAATGCATTTAAACCATCATCTATTAATACACTCGGCGCTTCGCCCTTTTCCTTTACTTCTCCCACACAATTAAAAATTGCATAATTTGTCTCTGTTTTTTCTAAAAAAATCGCCAGCCCTAACATATGTTCAGGATTATATGTATACCTTTTTGCTCTTCGTCCACCGCTAGAATCATCTAAACCAACTAAAAGAATCTCGCCATCCTTCTCCATCTTTGCCAAGAACTTGCTTATTGTCGGGAAACTAATATCCAATGTATGGCTGAGTTCAGCTTTTGTTGCACTTCCTCGTTCTAAAAGAGCTTTTCGGATTCCTGCAAGTATCACCTTCTTCATAGATTTTGGAGTAGCAGATAATTCATTCACTAAATTCACCACCTAAAGAACTTATTAAAGATCTTTAATAAGTATGCTGCTAATATAGCATATAATTTTTTTGATAACAATAAAAATTGTTATTGTCTGGTAAATTTTTCTGTGATTTTAGTTTTAAATCATTAGGGCTATGCAAACCGACATCAATCGCTACAACAATTCACTTTCTCCGTTTTTTCTAATCGCTTCACGGTTTCATTCAATCAAAAAAGCATTAGCACTTCTGCCAATGCTTCTCTCTTCCCAGATTTCCATCCGCCAATAATAATGCCTAAAAAAATTTGCTTCTTCTTTGAAAGAATTCTTTTTGTTAGGCCAATATTCCTTTTAGCTCACAAAAAATACAAATAATGCAATAGAAACAGCTATATTTTTTGATAATCGCTCTTAAAAAGCTAAAAACACGTTTGCTTGTTTCTGTGTCATAATAAGTTTTAGCCTTTTAAGCAGCCCATTTCCCAGTTTCATTCCATTAGTTTTCAGCTAATTTATTTCGAATTTGAGCGGCGGCAAAAAGTGCACTATTGTCTTGAATCACTTCATCAGGTTTGTTCCCCTTTCCAAGAATATATCCTGCAAATTCAATGCCAATAAAATCAAATATATAATCAAATTGCTGGATCATCGGAAGTCCTTTAATGTGAGGATCATCTCCCCCAACAGCAATAACAAATGCTTTTTTGGAAGCCATTCTATTCTTAAAATCAGGGAATTTTGGGTCCCTTAGGGTTTGCGACCATCGATCGATAAAGTTTTTCATTGCTCCCGACATGCTATACCAATAAATCGGAGTAGAGAATATGAGAATATCATTTTGAAGAATCCGCTCCATAATGGAATTATAATCATCATTTTTTTCCTGAAACCCCTCTTTTGAATGGCGCATGTCTATTATTGGCTCGATATTATAATCTTTTAAGTGGATCTTTTCTGCATCTATCCCTTGAATTACATGTTCTGTAAGAAGCTCTGTATTTCCATTGGCACGGGTCCCTCCATATATGACTGCTATTTTCATTTATCATTTCTCCTTTCAGCTGTCTTAAATGATTTTCTAGTTGTTTCTTTATTACTTATATCTTATATTTAATTTGCAAATCGATAAAGATAATTATTCCGATTGATTTAATCGAAAAAAATGATTATAAAGAGGCTGGATATATGGATATTAAACAACTGATTACTTTTAAGAATGCTGCAGAAAATTTAAACTTTACCCAAACGGCAAAAATGTTGAATTTTGCCCAATCAAGTGTGACCGCACAAATTAGAGCGCTTGAAGATGAAATTGGCAAACCCTTATTTGATCGTCTAGGGAAACGTTTGATTTTAACAGATGCTGGATATCAATTTAAACTGTATGCTGAAAAGATGATCAGACTCAAAGAAGAAGCGATTATGACTGTGAATGGAGAAGCAGAACCTACTGGCACCTTAATAATTGGTGCCCAGGAGAGCCAGTGCACCTATCGTTTACCTCCCATTCTTAAAGAGTTCAAAGCTGAATTCCCCAAGGTTAAGCTTGTCTTTAAACCTGCAAATTCTGACGAAATGGCGAGAAATCAACTTATGGAAGGATTATTAGATGTTGCCTTTATTACAGATACATATAAGCCAGATGGTTCCTTAAGAGTAGAGCGGCTTATCAAAGAGGAATTTAAAATAGTGACTGCATCAACCCATCAAAGCCAAATGCTCTCACTAGATGACCTTAAATATGAAACTCTTTTGCTTACAGAAATGGGCTGTTCCTATAGAATGATATTCGAAGATACCCTTAAATCATCAGGAGTATATCCATTGGATAAAATAGAATTTAGCAGCATCGAGGCAATCAAACAATGTGTAATAGCAGGTCTAGGAGTAGCACTATTGCCAGAGATGGCAGTAAAAAAAGATATCAAAGAGGGCAGACTGGAAGAAATATCATGGAAGGGTTTCGAATCTTCACTTTTTACTCAAATCGCTTGGCATAAGGATAAATCGATTACTCCCCCTTTAGAAGCATTTATTCATTTAACCCGCAAAATTTTTTTATCCGGTGACTGCTTCAGCTAAAAAAGGTTTTTGATGAAATATGGGAAAATGACATGTCCTGAAAGTATGCCATTTCCCCATATTTCCCATTTGCTGTTGCCTTCTCATTCTTTTTTAAAAGTACAACTGATCTAATAAGCGTTTATTCAACTATTAAAGCATTTCGTTCAATTATGCTGAGTTCTTAATATTTTTTTATAGTATACTGTAAATTCGAGAATTAAGCCTTTCGTTGTCTTCTTTCTAAAAGCAAACCTATCATAAATTGATCACAACAATTTTTTCTTCTGTCATTTCTTCTATTGCATATTTCGGCCCTTCTTTCCCCCAGCCGCTTTCTTTCACTCCACCGTAAGGCATTTGATCCGCTCTAAATTGTGAAGCATCATTGATGATAATGCCGCCCGTATGGATTTTTTTCGTCGCTTCCATGGCAATATTTAAAGAACTTGTAAATATTCCTGCCTGCAAGCCGTACTTCGATTGATTTACTAAATGATAAGCTTCTTCGATATTATCGTAGGCCACTAAACTAACGATCGGGGCAAATACTTCCTCACAGATAACCTTCATATCTTCCTTTACTTGCGATAGAACCGTTGGATAGTAAATAGCTCCGTCTCTTTTCCCGCCTGTAATGATAGCAGCACCTTGCTCTACCGCTTCTTTTACCCATGATTCTGCACGCACTGCTTCTTTTTCACTAATCATTGGACCAATATCTGTTTGTACATCAAAAGGATCGCCAACCATTAATTTCTCTGTTTCTTCTTTAAGCTTTGCTGCAAATTCTTTTATAATGCTGCTGTGCACATAAATTCGCTGAACGGAGATGCAAACCTGTCCTGCATTGGCAAAACTTTTGCCGGCACATAGTTTCGCTGCTTTTTCCATATCCGCATCAGAATGAACAATCACAGCAGAATTAGATCCTAGCTCAAGGCATGCTTTTCGAAGGCCAATTCGATTTTTTATCCGCAATCCAACCGCTGGGCTTCCTGTAAATGTGTATAGATTAATGCGCGGATCTTCTATCAAAAGATCGCCGATCATCGCACCCGGACCAGAAATCATATTAACATAGCCTTTTGGCAATCCTGCTTTTTCTAAAATCCCTACAAGTTTAGCAGCTATGATAGGCGTGACTTCGGCAGGTTTTAATACGACTGTGTTTCCTGCAGCCAATGCTGGGGCAATTTTGTGCGCCACTAAATTCAACGGAACATTAAATGGGGTAATCGCACAGACTACTCCTACTGGCACCCTTACAGTAAAAGCCATTCGATTTTCCGATCCAGGAGAGGCTTCAACTGGAATTCCTTCCCCATGGATTCTTTTTGCTTCTTCTGCCGAAATTTCAAATGTTTGCGCAGCACGCTCCACTTCAACAATAGAATCTTTATAAGGTTTGCCTACTTCCATTGTAATGATCTTTGCTAATTCCTCTTTTGCTTCCAGCATATAATCAGCTGTTTTCTTTAATATTTCATATCGTTCATATGGAGAAAGCCCTTTTTCCCTATCAAATGTTGCTCTTGCAGATGCAATAGCAGCATCGACCTCTTTTTTTGATGCCAATCCAATCGTAGCAAAGATTTCATTCGTATATTTATTTTTCACTTCTGTTTGAGAAACGGTATCCACCCATTCTCCATTAATATATAGAGGGTAATGTTCCTTTTTTAATTCTACTGTCATTTTTATCTGCTCCTTTACTAGTAAAATAAGTGATTCTATTTCTTTTAGCTATGCTTTCATTTCTGTTTGGCAATTGGCAGCCGCTTTCATGGTGCTGCTTTTTTTGACTTTCTTGAAAAACAGGTTAAACAGCATTGCAATCGGATGTTGGAGAAGCATTGCCAACAGGATGGGAAATGCCACGATGGGGGTAAAAAAGGTAGTAGCCAGCACCACTCCAACCGTATAATTTCTGATGCCCCCTGTATAAGCAACTGCTATACGTGTTTCTAAATCCTTTGCAAAACATCTGCTGATGCCAAAATGCAGCAAATAGCCAACAACCATAAAAACAAAAAGCGTCACTGCAAGTTGGACAATCTTATCGCTTACTAGTTCTAAATTCCCTGAAATTGATGCAGCATTAAATAGCACTACTAAATAAAGGCATATTTTGCTTGTTAAACTACAAGAATCCATAAAGACTGGGAACGGTCCCTTTTTTCTTATCCATTCTCCAGCTGCCATTCCTAAAGCAGATGGAATCAGCACCAGCTTTAATAAATTAAGCACTAGACTTGCGGTGTCTACCTGGATAACAGAATCTAGCAGAAAGGAAAAGATAAAAGGAAGAATCAAAGGGCTTACTATCGTATTCAAGGATACCAAGGATAAAGCGGTCGTCACATTTCCTTGAACCATTCCCACCCAAAATATAGATGTGACACCAATTGGAAGCATCATAGCAAGTGTGATTCCTACTACCAAATCTGGCTCCGTCGAAAATATCTTCCCTGCAATCAGCAAAGTGCAAAAAGGAATCAAAACATGCAGCATCATAGTCATCACCAACATCAGCCAAGGCTTCGCCAGCAAATCACTAAATCTTCTCCAATCTGCAGAAAAAGAAGAAATAAATGTCAACACCATAAACAAATAAGGAGTTAACATGGAAAGATACTCGATCCCTTCTCCCGAAAGCAAACCAATCAGCATAAAAAAAGGAAGAATAAGGAAAATCCATTTTTCTAGAAATCTATTGGTTCCTCTTAAGTCATTCATCGCTTCACCTAATTTAATCTTTATTGATGCATTCCTTATATTTCTGTCCGCTTCCTCTTACTCTCTAAATTTTTTGTTTCATTGACTAATATAAAGATCCTTATAAATATCAATACATAGTGATGTTTTCAGCTAAAATAAAGTCTTTTGCTCGATTGGCACTGCCAAACAGACGAATTTTCTCTTGAACTTTGGCTTGCATCGCTTCTCTTCCTCTCCCTAGTGATACAGCCAAGTGATATTCTGCCCGGTCTTGATCCAGAACTTCTAGTATGCCTTGCGTAAAAGCTTGACGCAATTCTGTATCAACATTTATTTTGGCAATTCCTAATGATACAGCCTTAATTATTTGGTCATCCGGCACATCTGACCCCCCGTGAAGAACAATTGGTTTTTTAGTTGCTTGAGAGATTTCTCTTAAGCGCTCAAATGCCAGTTTAGGAGGATTTTTATACATTCCATGTGCCGTGCCAATAGAAACGGCCAAATAGTCTACATCTGTTGCCTCCACAAATGCAACGGCTTCTTCTCTTGTTGTAATCATTGCATCTTCTTCAGCCACCGTAATATCATCTTCTGTTCCGCCGATTTTTCCTATTTCCCCTTCTGACCCAATCCCTAATGCCCGAGCTGTTTCTGCTACTTTTTTGGTAATAGTCACATTCTCTTCAAATGAAAGAGCAGATCCATCGAACATAACGGATTGAAAACCCAATTGGATTGCCTGCATCGTTTGATTATATTCGCGGCTATGATCAAGGTGAATGCAAATAGGAACCGTGCTGTCCTTTGCAAAAATTTCAATCATTTTTGTCATTGGTTCCAGGCCGATATTTTGAATGGCGCGCTGCCCTACTTGGATCATGATCGGTGCTTGTTCTTCTTCAGCTGCCAGAAGAATTGCTTGAATTGTTTCTGCATTATGGGCACTAAATGCTCCTACTGCATAGTTATTTTCTAAAGCATGTGTTAATAAATCTTTTCCTGAAACAAACGGCATAATAAAATCTCTCCCTAAATGTATATTTTTTATCTGCAAAAATTTTCAGCATCAATCAGCAGTTTGATTTAAGCTGAATTTTCCTAGTGCTGAAGGATATGGCGCAATATCGCTGCCAATCAGCGGTCTCAGCCAATTATAATACAGCTCTCTATTTGCAATAAATTCAGACGACAATAGCCTTTCCCCACCTTTTGCAACCTGTTCAATTGGGCATGCGCTTAAATAAAAAGAATAGTCTTTAGAGTTCGTGCGGTTGATAGAAACCATTACTTTTGTTCGCTCCTCTAACGCCAATTTTCCAGCCTTTTGTCCAACTGCATATGCCTCTAGTCGATCCTGATCAGAAACAGCGGCATAAGAGCTCCTCTGATTCATCCCTAAATTTTCCGCACGGGCATTAAATCCAAGTTCTTGCTGCACTAGATTTTCCAGCTCATATGAAATTCCTCCAAGTATCGTTCTGCCCATCACATGCCCTTTTTCTACTTGACCGCAGCCTTCTTTTGCCACTCCCTCACTCACCACAACCGTTGCCATGCCAAATGCATTCACTGTCTCTTGAATATCAAGAAGAAATTTTTCCTGTTCAAATGGAACTTCTGGAAGATAGATAAGATGTGGACCATCTTCTTCATTATTTTTTAGAATTCCGCTGGCTGCTGCCAGCCAGCCAGCATTTCTTCCCATTGTTTCGATGATTCTGACTTTCTCAAAATTTTTCATTGCCTCAAGGTCCTTACTGATATCTCGAGCCGCTAATGCAACATACCTTGCTGCACTCCCAAACCCTGGAGCATGGTCGGTTTCTCCAAGGTCATTGTCAACCGTTTTCGGTATGCCAATGACCTGTAAATCATAGCCAATTGCTTTTGCTTCAATGCTTACTTGCTCTAAAGCAGCCATTGTTCCATTGCCGCCAATAAAAAGGAGACAATGAATATCATGCTTTCGCAAGTTTTGAACAGCTTTTGAAATTTTATCTTTTGTAAACATGTATCTTCCTGATCCGAGACAAGCGCCTGGAACATATTTATTCTTTTGCACCCACTGAAGCAAATGCCCTTCAAGGGGTTCTATCTCATTTTCCACTAAGCCATTATATCCATTCCTTATTCCATAAATCTGCATCTTATCGCCAATGGCATCTAAAGCTCCGACAAGACTAGTATTAATGACTGCTGTTGGACCGCCAGCTTGCCCAATAGCCACCTTTTTCATCTGCATTCTCCCTTCCAGAACTTTGTCTTTTGATGTGGTCAAACAACTTTTCCTCCTGATTAAAAGTGATAAAAGGAAGCCATAAAGTTCCACTAACAGGCTGTTATGGGCAAGTTTCTGCCCACCTAGATTTCTTATTTTCTCTCCTCCTCTCTTAGGTAGAGATCAAAAGCCCGTTAAATAGTGATAAAATTTATTGGCTATATGTTTTTTTATAAAGAAATCCTCCTACTGCCAAACCTGTAACTGCCCAAGCGGAAAAAAGAGCAGCAAGCTTCACTAGATTAATAGGTTCTTGTAAAAAAAGATCAAGAATGATTCTAAACAGTATAATAGTAAAAGAAAATAATAGACTCCAAGGCAATACAAACTTCATCATCTTTATCATTTGCCGCTTCCTCCCACCTTCCCCTTTTACATAACAAGCCTTATTTTTTATTTATAAACTTGTGTAGCGATGCCAAGAATACGGCCAAGTTGCACCAATTCTTCTGTAACATCTCCATATATCAAAGCATAATGAGGCTCATAGCCGTCATTCATTAGCTGATAAACGGTATCTGTAACATCTGTTTTCAATTCCACTTCTACCGATGTGCCGCTAAAAGGCTGTACAGTATCGAGGGCCTCCCCTTTCATGACCAAAAATCTATATCCGTTTGGTGTATGACTCACTCGAAAAATGGTGACTTCCCCTGATTTTAATCCAAAGTCTAAAGCAAAACCTATCTTTCTATTTGGGTGAACGCCTACAGTTGCTCCAGTAGATGGACTTGCCAAAGAATAGGCCCCTGCTCCGCAATGCCAAAACACAACAGAATTTTTTGCTTCCTCTACATGAACTAAATCTCCCAAATAAGGGGCAGTTCCTCCTGTCAATTCGCGCAGAATAAACATTGAAATAGAACCATGAATATCAGATTCGCATGAAGCAGCAATGCCATCTTCTGTTAAGTGAGATAAGGTCGAACATGGAGCCGCTCCCAATTCTGTAAAAAAATCTGGCCAGCACCGCATTGCCAGCGATTGAATATTTTCTTCTTTGACCTGCTTCTTGATATAAGTCGAAAACTGGGCAAATTTCCTTACTGTTTCCTCTTCTCGTTTCAGTCCAACCACTTGTTGATCCGCTCTCGCAATCTCATCTGCCCACTCTTCTTCAGGCAATTCTACACATCGGTTAAATGCTTCGTGCAAATCTAATTTCATTAATGTCACCCCAAGTGCCTGATGCAATTCTTCCTCATCTGCATCAGAAAAGAAAAATCCTGGAGGGTAGTCACCAACAACTCCGATTTTCAGCTTATTCAATGCTTTTATTACTCTCATCACATTAAATTGCACAGCTAAACGCCTTTGCAGATTTTCTTCATCTGGATTGCCCAACACAAATGTAAAAAGGTGGTTAGCATTACGCAACACATTACTTGTGCTATTGCCTCCTGTTAAAGAGTTGAGCCTTAGTCTTCCGCCAACGCTCGGTTCACGGACAGACCAGACAATGACCGGCTCTTTAAAATATTCAATTACTTTTGCCGGAAACTCTCCATCTGTAAAGGTTACGCTTTGATATACAATTACATCAATTTCCCTTTCTTTTATTTCCTCCAGAAAGCTTTCCAATTCCTCTACAGATGTTAGAAGGCTGTTTGAGGTGATTACCTTTTTACAGTTTGCTTGAAGCCATCTGACGCTTTGAACCCGGTATGTTTCTGCTGCTTCCACATCAAATGTTTTTCTTCCAATCGGCAAATATAAAACCACTGCATTTTCCATTTATTCTCCCCCTCTGCTTTTAAATAGGTTACTATCATTTTAACATACATAACGATGTTTTACACTAAAAATGTAACAGCTTTCATTATTTTTTCCGATTTTATCCGCATTTCTGTAGAAAACCGCTATTTTTCCTTTTTGCTTTGTTCTAATTCGGCCAAACTAGTTGTTTTCCAAACTGCAAATAAAAAACTGCAGGCAATAAGAGATCATTGTCTGCAGCTTCCTTTATTCCTTAATAACGTTCCATTTTTTTCTATCTAATTAATTCAATATTATAATGATACTTATCACTGCGGAATTTTGTTTTTGTATATTCAATCGGTTTATCATCAAATCCTGTACTAAGCCTTTCCATTTCGAGCAATGCTTCACCGCTGCGTATTCCAAGCAAATCTGCTTCATCAATCGTCGCATTGATTGCAAATATTTTTTCACTTGCCCTTTTCAGCACAATATCATGGTTTTCCAAAATCTCATAAAATTTTGCGTTGTCTAGATCATGCTTTATCAGAATCTTGCCAATTGCAAATGGCCAGCAGGTGCGTTCAAGGGCAATCGGTTCCTTATCCGCAAATCGAATTCGTTCAATGACTAATACTTCCTCTTCATCTGGAACACCTAACATAGATTTTTCATGATATAAATCACTTCTAAATTCTGCACGCAATAATTTGGACTTAGGAGTTTTCCCCTTTTCTATCACTTCTTCCGCAAAACCCTTTAATTTAGCGCTTCCAACCAGCTGCTGCGACTTCACGATCGTCCCTTTTCCTTGTTTCTTTTCCAATAAGCCATCTTGTACAAGCATGGAAATTGCTTGTCGCAATGTCGTGCGGCTGACGCTAAATTCATCCATAAGTTCTTGCTCTGTTGGAATTAATGTTTCCGGAGGCCAAATTCTTTCTTGAATGCGGCGCACTAAAATATTTTTGACTTGTATATAAAGAGCCGTATTTTTATTAGGATCTATCTTTTCTTCCACATTTGCAACTCCTTTAACTAGTAGATTCTCTCTTAAAAATTGATGTTTATACTATGTATACAAAATATATCATATCTTTCCCCTTTATATGAACCTAATCTTTCGCTAATAATACGCCTTCATCCATATCCCTTGCTAATTTGGCAAGCAGTCCATTTGCATACAGCAAGATTGATAGTAAAAACCCTTTTATGTAAACAGTTTTGCCTTTTTGTCTACATAAAAGGGATGATCCTTCCTCTTCTTGATTTTTTCAAATAGTTGAACTTAAAGAGCCTTTAATGCTTGAAACATTTTTTTCCACTCGGAATGTTCACGATAAAATACAGGCGGACAGCCAATTGGCGCTGAAACAGTTACAGTGCCGCCAGTATATTTTTCGCCGCTCCAAACATGGATCCAGTTGTCTTCTGGCAGGTAAACCTCCCATTCGCTTCGTCCTTCTTGATGAACAGGTGCCACAAGAAGATCTTGCCCATATAAATATTGATATTGAATATCATAGGCTTTTTCATCTTTTTCATAATGCATAAATAATGGACGCTGAACAGGAACGCCCCGCTTCGCATGTTCCTTTACAAGTGTTTTTGTATACGGAGCAATCGCTGCATAAATATTGGTCATTCTCGCAATATGCTTTAATGTTTCTTCATCTCCATCAAACTGGAAGCAGTCATCTGGCCGATTGCCTTCATGTGTTCTCATCATTGGTGTAAACGCACCCATTTCTGCCCAGCGCAACAGCAGTTCTTTTGAGCGCTTATTGCCATGCAAACTTGTATATCCGCCAATATCGCTGTGATGCAACCCGCATCCTACCATGCCTGAAGAAAGTGCTCCTGGAATAACAGATGCCAATCCATCATCAAGGGTCCAATCCACACTTTGGTCTCCACCCCAAAGCATCGTATTATATTTTTGAATGCCAGTATATCCCGCACGCATAAAATAGACAATTTCTCCAAGCTTATTTGCTTCTGAAACGGCTTCATAATTTACTTTAGCCCATAAAGCCGGCCATGCATTATGCATTATTTTTGCATCGACATTATTTTTCAGCACAGCATCTATCGGCAAATATTCGCCAAAGTCAGCCATCCAGCCATCCAGCCCAAAATCAATCATATTGTTTTTGATTACTTGTTTGTACCACTCGGCAGCTTGCAGATTAGTAAAATCTACGATGCCGCAGTAAAATTCGCCAAAATCTACCAGATAGTTTTTTCCTTCCTTATCTAAAGCCAGATAATTCTTTTCCGCCGCTTCTTTAAATAAGTTTCCTTCTACTGCCACATATGGATTAATATATCCTAAGAAGCGCACGCCTGCCTCTTTCCATAATGGAATTTTTTTGTCCAATTCCGGATATTCCTGCTCATTCCATTGCCAATTCCACATTAGCCGTTTTCCAAAAGAAGTAATCCGTTTTCCTTGCCAGTCTTGGCACCATACTCCAGAAACTTTTATGCCTGCGTCAAGCGCCTTTTTCAATTTCTCTTCCACTATGTCCGTTCCGCCTTGGATGCCTAAAATAATGCCATTATAAAGCCATTCCGGCAATTCTGGCTGGCGTCCTAATAGATTGGTAATCTTCTCCACCAATGCAAGATAAGTATCAGCCGTTTCAAATAAAGTATATTCTGGCACTTCCCAGAAATGCAATTCATGGAAGCCCCCATTGCGAAAATCAAAATCTGCATAGGCAGTAGTTTGTGTATGACAATAATACTTTTTAGTGGAAACAAAGGTCGGCTGCGGAAAATTGGTATGATAATAATCGCCGCCAGCTTTGTCTAAAACATCTGCTTGCCATGTTACATACGTATTTTTATTTCTGCCGACTCCAGGTTCTGAGGTCCATAGAGGAAAATGTTTGCCTCTTAAATTAAAGTGGGAAAGCTGCTCTCCGCAGCCATATATCTTCTCAGAAGAATCAGCACAAATTCTTAGCCAAAGTCGATTGATCAATGAATCCATCTGTTCATAGCTGATTTTCAAGCGGCCTTTTTCATCTTGAATATTCAGCTTTAAAGCAATTTCTCCGCCATTTGACCTAGAAAAGCTGATGGTATAGCTGTTGTTCTGCTGTTTTATGTTTGCATATCTTAATGGCGCTCTTTCAATAATATAATCATTTATATCAAAATTGCCGCGATACATTTCGATGCTTTCTTCCCCATGGCCCACAAATAAAATCGGACTATTGATGGTATGATGAAGCAATTTTCTTTGGTCCAGGTAAACTATAAATCCATGATCCAATTCTTCTATATATAACCCCGATTTGTTCAGTAGCTTTTGTTCCATTATGCTCCTCCTTTTTTCCTTATACAGTGTAATGATTGTCATCTTTCGGTATTGTTTGAACAGTTGATTTATTTTGCTCCTCAATCAAGCTGCTGTATTTTCTGCTCCAAGCCTTTGTAGCAAAAATAGCCAATAATGCCGTAACCAGCGCCAAGCCAACTAAAGCTGGCCAGAAATAAGAAGAAACAATCCCTTCTTCTGATGCCAAGCCAATTGGCGAAAAGATAATATAAAACTCAAACATAAGCCCGATTAAAATAATAGAAATGGCAAGTGAATATTTCCATGGCTTCATATCAACCTTAGGTTTTGCTGTAAAGTTCCATGCTTGTTTTTGCGGGAAAAGCCTGCCGATCACGAGCATCATGATAATCTCGGTAAAGAAGAGAATCGCATAAATATGAATATAATTAATTTCAATTACATAGCCAAATAATTGTTCTATTCCCCAAATTGCCATATAGTATGTGATCACATGGAAGATAATAACAATCTTTGCAGCAATCGCTGGCACTTTCCTCGCAAAGATGCCGATCAATACAATGGAGATAATAGGAATGTTGAAGAATCCAGTAAAGCGGCGAATCAGTTCCCATAAACCATCTGGCGCATACATCAGCATAGGAGAAACACAGAAACTGACAATCGACAAAGCAGCTGCAAACCATTTGCTTAAGCTTAACAGCTTTTCATCGGCTAAATCTTTTTTAAGCGGCTGAATAACATCCAATGCAAACATCGTGGCAGCAGAATTGATTAAGGCATTGAATGTACTGAAAACTGCTCCTAATAAAACAACTAAGAAAAAACCTTGCAAATACCATGGCAATATATTGGACACTAGCGTAGGAAATGCTAAATCAATAGATTGTAGATTTCCGCCATATAAATGAAAAGCAATAATTCCTGGCAGCATCATAAATATAGGAACTAGCAATTTAAAGAAGCCAGTATATAAAACGCCTTTTTGGCCTTCCGCCAAGTTAGCCGCACCAAGAGTCCGCTGAATAGCATATTGATTTGTTCCCCAATAGAAGAGGTTTGCCCAAATCATTCCTGTAAAAATAGTCGCAAACGGCACTGAATCAGTACTCGATCCTACGGCATTTAGTTTTTCAGGGCTATTGGTGGTAATCGTTTCAAGTCCTGCAGCGATATTTCCGCTTCCTAATTGATAAAGGGCAATTAAAGGAATAACCGTACAAATAAACAAGAGGCCGATTCCAATAAATGTATCAGAAACCGCAATTGCTTTCATGCCGCCGAAAATGGCAAAAAGCGCTCCAATAATTCCAATCACCCACACCATCAGCCAAACAGACTGTGTATACGAAATCCCAAATAATGATTCTACATTAAACAGCTTCATGACTGCTAAAGCGCCTGAATAAAGAGTAGATGGAATGGTTACAAACACATAGCCTAACATAAACAGCAGAACTGCCAGCCTTCTGACCCCTTCATCATAGCGGTCCCGCAAAAATTGCGGCAAGGTCGTAAAAGCTCCACCTAAATAACGTGGCAACAGTATTAATGCCATAATAACAATCGCCAGAATTGCCGTTACTTCCCAAGCCATGTTGCTCATATTGGCTCCATATGATTGGCCGTTTAATCCAATCATCTGTTCAGCAGATAAATTGGTCAAAATCAATGCGCCGGCAATAAATCCGCCGCTAAGCCCCCGCCCTGCTAGAAAGTATCCCTCTGTCGTAGCATTGGCCCCTTTTGTTTTCTTATAAGTCCAAAATCCGAGTATAGCTATAATGACAATACTAGAAAGTAATGTAAACAGTATATTTTGCTCCCCCATAATTACTACCCCTCTCTATATCCAATATCTTAATAGTTGACTCGGAGATTCTCCCCCTGCAATCCAATATACGCTCCTTTCTCTACCAATACTTTTCGTGCTTTATGCACAAGCAGCCATTTGTTTTTCATAAATAACAGCTCATCTTCCAGCGTTATCTTATTGATTGGCTGCTCTAACGGCTTATTGGTGCCATCAGGCAGAATAACAGTTGCTTTAAATCCCTCTTCATTCACTTTGCAAGGAGAAAAATGAAGTGTCGTGCCAAACAATTCAACAGCAGTGCCCTCCGGAACAAAGAAAGCGTCTACATTTTTAGTTAAAAAAGCGTTATCCTTAATATCTTTGACTTGCCCCACTAGCAGCACAAAATCTGTCCAAGCAATATTTATTTCGCTTCCTTTATGATACTCCAGACCATTTAAAGTAGAGTTTCGGCCATTGCAATAACCAATTTGAATAGGCATGCCTCCATAAAAATTCGTTTGAATTTGTTCCTTTATTGCCGTTTTCTCCATTTCAGGAACAGAAGGCATATAAACATTCCCCTCTTCAGGAATAGCCGCATTGCGCATATAAAGTTCTAATTCTGCAAAGCCATAACCGTCTAACACTTTCCCATACTTCAAAAAATTAGAATCATTGACATGGTAAAAAGAAAGATGCTTATTTTGAACTTGTAAAAAATCAAGATTTGACAAATAAATTTCCCCTTTTTCATAGTCTCATAACCTTTCAGATAAACGCCATCAATTCCTCCTTGTTTATTTGTTGAAAACATTTACATAGTTACCTTTAACTAAAAGTCATTACCTTTATGTATATAATATGAAAACGTATTCTAAATTTCAAGACTTTTTTCAAAAAAAAAATTATTTTCGTGGAGATTAGCAATTTATAATCAATTTCTTTTCTTTACCTCTATCAATTAAATCAATCCAAGCATATTAATTTTTGTCTACTATAAAAAGCATAAAAATATATCCGATATTATTAGGGGCTATAGCTTATTTATTGTCCATATCTAATTGAAACGAGGAAGAAAAATGAAAATTAAAACACAATTGATTATAATACTTAGTATTTTAATTTTCTCCTTGATCGGAATAGGCCTATACAGCAATAACAGCCTTTATTCCGCTAGTGAGTATAATAAAAAACTAAAAGAAGCAAAAGAGATGCAGCGGCTTGCTATACATATGCAATATCGTATTGCTGGAATTTCTAATGATCAGCGCGGTTTTCTAATCATAGGGGATAATCAATACGTTGATGGAATGAAAGAAAAAATTGCAGACATACATGAAACTATACAAAAAATGGAACAGCTATCCAATTATAATAAACATAAAACTAACATTAAACAATTCGCTGCAAGCTTTGAAAGTTTTACAACTATGAGCAATGAAGTAACAAATCTTTACCAGCATAATGCCAATGAAGCTAAAAAATTGCATTTTCAAGATTTAAGGGAATTAAGAAAGAATGTTCTTGATCCTTCGATTATTCAGCTTGTTGATAAAATAAATCAAGATGTAGAAAATATAGATACTGCCAATCAAAAAAATAAAGAGCACACTAGGACAGTGTTAATTGCTATCATTATCTGCTCTGTTTCTGTCAGTTTAATATTAGGAATCATTCTTTTAAAATCTATCTTAAATCCTTTAAATATCTTAAATGGACAAATGCAGGAGATTTCTTCAGGAAAAGGGGATTTAACAAAAAGAGTAAAAGTAAAAAGCAAAAATGAGTTCGGATTATTGGCGAATTCCTTCAATTCATTTGTAGAATCACTTCAGGCGATGGTTGCTCAAGTTGAACAAACAGCAAAAGAAGTCGCTCAATCATCTAATGAATTGGCAGCAAGCATGGAACAATCGAGAGTAACAGCAGAACAAGTATCAAATTCCATTCAAGATATTGCAGAAAATAGTAATTCTCAAAATATAATGACCAAAAAAAGCCTGAACTCCGTAAATAAAACACTGCAAAATATAATGAATGTCTCACAAAATACCAACAATGTAGCAAAGCAATCGAACCTTATTAAGGGAAAAGCAAAAGATGGAGAAACGGCAATGACTGTGATGCAAGAACAAATGGGAATGATTCAACAATCAGTAGGATTAGCAGAAGAAGGCTTGCAGTCCCTTTTATTAAGTGCGAATGAAATAAAAGAACTTTTAACTTACATTGAGAATATTTCAAGTCAAACTAATTTGCTGGCATTAAATGCTGCAATTGAAGCGGCTAGAGCAGGAGAACATGGCAAAGGGTTTGCTATTGTAGCAGAAGAAGTAAGAAAACTAGCAGATTTAACAAGTACATCTGTCAATCATATTCATACACTGGTCGCCTCTATCCATGCCCATTCTAGTTCTACAGTCAATAACATGGATCTAGTAAAAGAAAATGTAGCTTCTGGTATGGAATTGTCTGAAAAAACTAATACACATATTGAAGGAATATTAGATAGCATTCAACTCGTTGCTTCCCATATACAAGAAGTGGCAGCTACAACACAGCAAATAGCTGCAGAAGTGGAAGAAGTTCAACAATCTATGGAAGAGATTTCAAATAATTCAACTGCAACATTGGATAGTACAGAAAACGTCGCAGCAGCTACTGAGGAACAAACAGCATCCTTTCAGGAAGTGTCTGCTTCAGCTACTTCATTATCCATGTTATCAGAAAATCTGCAACAATTAGTTCATCGTTTTAAAATTACAGAAAATAATAAAATATAATATTAAAAGATCAAATGATAGCCTAAGGCATATAACTGCTTTAGGCTATTATTGATCTCTTCATTAGTTCTTGCGTCAACATCATCATACGCTATTTTTCTAATGCATTTTCTAGTCGCTTCATAATCTATTATACCTAATTGAAAATCTATTCTTCTATTTAAAACCAAAAACGGACACCGATAAAACAGCATAACAATGCCGTTATATCAATGTCCGCACGTTTTCGGCCGTAGACTTATTTGGGAATAGTCTACCAAAAAGACCTAGGACTTCTAACTATTCCTCTCCCTCTTGATTGATAATAATCTACTGCTGCCTCTAATCCTATACCTCCAACAAATCCAACCTTTTTTATCCTGTCAGCCCCTTATCAGAGTTTATTAGATTAGTATATGTTAATGCGGCTTTAAATCAATATTCCGAATAAAAAAGGGCAAGTTTTTTAGCTGGTTGCTAATCATCTGCCCTTCTTAAGAAAATAGCAAATGTAAAAATAAAGATACGCAAAATGAATTTAAAGTATTTCTAATCGCCCATTCTCAAAAAAAATCTTTGATGTATAACTGCCCTTAGGAAAAATAAACGTCCAAGGCATACTCACATGGGATGGGATAACAAGCTGTGGCAGAGTGAACGCCTTGTCTGCAATGACCTCTCCCTGAATGCTGTAGAGTAGTCTTGCATGATTAAAAGTAAGCGGATAGTTCGTAAAATTATGGACCAATACAGACACTAGCAGTGCCCCTTTATGATTGATTGCTTCTCTTATAGGAGAGCAAATAATATCGGAAGTGTTTAGATGTTTTGTTTTATTAAAGGTTTTTTCTATATTTTGCCGATCCTGAGCAGCTAACGCTTTGTCCCAAGACGCTTCAAATTGCAACTGTTGCATAACTAAAATCCCCCTCTTGAAGTTTAAGTGTAGCATAAGCGAAAAAAAGACTAAATTAATCTTACCTAAAATTTTACTTTTTATATTCCTTTACCTGGATCATCAGAATTGAATCCCCCTGCTGGGAGCAGCAAACTTTAGCATTAACATATGATCAAGATCAGATAGTCCTTCTCAAAATGAGTTGAAATTTTGTTATATGACGTCAAACATATAATTTTTTTGTGTTTATAAAGGACAGGACAATACACATACATATAGATTAAAGGGGGGAACTAAATGAAAAAAATTATGTTTTTAGCAACTGTGCTTTTATTACTGTTAGCTGGTTGCGGAAAGGATCCAGTGCAAGAGGATTTGCTAAATTATGTGAATGAGGATTTGCCGGCTGTTGCTGAATTAGAAACAGATGCAATGAATGCATACGATAGTGTAACTGGCAGTAATTACACAGATGATCTAACTACTTACAATACGATAGTTGAAGAAGTGATACCCACCTATAATGAATTTATAAAAGAACTTGAAGCAATAAGTGTAGAAACAGATGAAGTATCAAAGGTTCATGAACAATATATTGATGTTGCAAACCTTCAAAGTTCCGCATTTGTTAATATTACAGATGCTCTAAAAAAAGGTGATATGGGATTAATTGCTGATGCTAATGACCAGCTGACAGAAGCTCGTAAAGGAATGCGCGAATACAAGTCCGATCTAAAGAAATTAGCAAAAGAGCATGATGTAACTTTGGAGAACGAATAATATGAAAGCCCTTCTTTAAAAGTTGAACTTCTTGCTTTTAAAAAATAATAAATAACGTTTTGGAGCTAAATCAAAAAATAATTATCAAGTAGAATTAGTCAAGAATATAAATGGAGAATATAATTAGACACTATTTATATGGGAAGTTAATTAAAGGAAAGGTTTTAAAGGTAAAAAGGGCGGTTAAAGCAACCTCCCTTTTTTTTCTTTGTTCAAAAGAAAATTTTTTAATGCATTAATGGCAATCTGTTCATCTTTCCCATTTGCATATAAGTTGATTTCATCGCCATTATCAACATTTAAATCTACGACCTTCATAATTTTTCCCATTTGAAGATCTGCCGCTTTTAGTAAGAATGATATCACTTCTAAAAGAACATGCTTTACAAACAAACATAAGTAGTATTTTTTTGCTTGCAGTCCGCGGGACAGTCTAACCGTTGCTTTATTGCCAGCATCATTTTATTCCCGTCTTCCTAAAAAAGCCAGCCGTTAGTTTGCATGTTTTTCGCAGCCAGCAAGTTGATTTGTTTTGGGAGGCTCCGTATAGTTTCTAAGCAAAATAAATATGGAACCTGCTATTAACGATAAAAATCCTGCCAATACGACATATTGTGTGCCTATTTCTGCTATGAATAATCCACCTAGTGCTGTACCAATTGTGGTTCCTACATTGCAGGAAGAAATAAATAATCCGTTGGCAAAATCAGGAGCTTTGGGAGCTGAAGTCATTATCCAGTATTGATTGATATTTCCTCCTGCTCCAGCTAAAATTCCCCAGATTCCTGTAACGATGGCCATAGATGCGGAGAACTGCCCAAAGAGGAATAATAGAATATAAATTGCTCCTAAAGCAAAAGGAAAAGCCACTATCGTTTTTAGGGCATGTTTTGTAAGCAGCTTTCCTGCCACAATGTTTCCAATAATATTGGCTGCTCCAAAAACAACCAGCATGACTGTAATGGAATTCATAGACATGCTTGTAACAGTTTTCAAATACTCAGCAAGATAACTATAAACCCCGAATATGGCTGAGTTGAGGAAAATGACTGCAGCAATGGACTGCCAAGCAATCATGTTTTTCAGTACAGATATTTGGGCTCCATAAGAAAGTTTTTCTTTAACAGGCATTGATGGTACAAATAGTAATGTCGCAATAAATGCTATTGCATTTACAACAGCAAAAAATACCATCGCCATTTGCAAAGAAATTGTACTGGCAATAAAACTTGCGACTGGCACCCCGATTACCATACCGGCAGATACTCCTACCAATACTTTCGAAACCGCTTTAGGGGCTTCTTCCTTGCTAACTGAAGCAACCGCTGTCGAAAAAGCCAATGAGCAATAAATTGGATGAAAAAGTGCTGGCACTGCACGAGCAATTAATGCAATCGTAAAATTAGTTGTAAAAATAGAAACAATGTTCCCTAAGACAAAAACACCAAGTACAAGCAACATAACCTTCTTGCGATCTATCCTGGCAAATACTAAAGGCATAGTCGGACCCGAAACTGCAATAACAAGGGCAAAAAGACTTACCAATAATCCTGCTTTTGATACACTCACATCAAAGTGTTCAGCAAGAGAAGGCAGTATCCCAATCACCCCCATTTCAGTATTAATAATTCCAAAAACACCAATGGTTAATATAAAAATAAGCAGCTTGTTTTGCTTCTCCATAATTGACACCCCCTAAATTTGAAACTGCTCTCGTAAAAAACCTTCTCTTGTTATGGCTTCTCAGGCTGTTTTGCTGCAGGATAAATCCTTAATTAGCCAACTTATTTGAGTTGCTGCCCCCATAATTACAACAATGTTATCTTAAATAATAGACATAGCAGATGACATCCTTTCATATTGCCCTTTTTATTCTTTGTTATTTATTTTAGATAAGCTTTCAACATATAACAAATACTTATATCTTATTTTCAGATATGCTTGATAGGCATTTCTGAAATATATATACTAAAATAGTATAAAGGAGGCTTGATAGATGGAATTAAGAATTTTGCGTTATTTTCTTACTATTGCAAGAGAAGGAAACATTACAAAGGCTGCTGATTTCCTGCATGTTACCCAGCCAACCTTATCAAGACAATTAAAAGACCTGGAACAAGAATTAGGGAAAAAGCTGTTTATTCGGAGCAGTCACAGCATCACTCTTACAAATGAAGGAATGCTCCTCCGAAAAAGAGCAGAAGCAATTGTTCAGATGGTCGATAAATTAGAGGCAGAATTCAACTCCATGGAAGAAACAATAAGCGGTGATGTTTATATAGGCGGTGGAGAAACTGATGCTATGAGACAGATTGCACGGGCAGTAAAAGATTTGCGGGAAAATTATCCTAATATACAGTATCATCTATACAGCGGAAATGAAGAAGATGTTGCTGATCGGCTTGACAGGGGATTCCTTGACTTTGGCCTTTTAATTGAACCAGCCGATTTATCAAAATATAATTATATCCATATCCCAGGCAAAGATGTTTGGGGAGTTGTTATGAGAAAAGACAGTCCTCTTGCCGCCAAAAATGCCATTCAAGCAATGGATTTATTGCATCTCCCGCTAATCTGTTCACGACAGGCCATGAAACAGACCTATTCTAAAAATGAGGTTGCGGATTGGTTTGGGGAAGATTTTGAAAAATTAAATATCGTGACTACATACAATCTTGCCTATAATGCCGCCATTATGGTTGATGAGGGCATTGGTTATGGAATAGTCCTTGATAAAATAGTGAATACATCTAATGACAGCAACCTTTGTTTCCGGCCACTAGAGCCAAGACTTGAATCTGGCTTAAATATTGTTTGGAAAAAGCATCAAGTTTTTTCTGCAGCTGCCGAAGCATTCTTACAAAAACTTCAGGATACATTTTCAAATTATCACTCTACTGTTTAGCGGCAGTTAGAGCAGTTAGGCAAACAAAAGCTGGTAAGCTAAACTCCTCTGTTACAAACAAAAAGATAAAACACCAACAAATGGCATGATTATTTAGAGTCAGCATGATAAAAAAGATGCCCCAAAAGCTAAATTTTGGGACATCTTTGTCAAGCATCTCCGTTATATCATTTACATTGTACTAATATCAATCACAAATCGATACTTAACATCTGAAGCTAAGACACGTTCATATGCTTCGTCAATTTGGTCAGCTGAAATTATTTCAATCTTAGGAACAATATTATGTTTTGCGCAGAAGTCCAGCATTTCTTGCGTTTCACGGATGCCTCCAATCATGGAACCGGCAAATGAGCGCCGATGACCAATTAGAGACATTACGTTTAGCGACAACGGCTCACCAGGAGCGCCGACATTCACCAAAGTGCCATCAAGAGTGAGCAATGAGAGATATGCATTAATATCAATCTTTGCGCTTACCGTATTAATAATTAAATCAAACGATCCTGCCAGCTTCTCGAATGTTTCTGGATCACTTGTGGCATAGTAGCTGTTTGCTCCAAATTGCAGGCCATCCTCTTTTTTATTTAATGTCTGCGATAAAACGGTGACATCAGCACCCATAGCATGGGCAATCTTGACAGCCATATGGCCAAGACCTCCTAAGCCAATAACCGCCACTTTTTTGCCTGGACCAGCTTCCCACCGATTTAATGGCGAATATGTCGTAATGCCTGCACAAAGCAATGGTGCTGCAACGTCCAGTTCAATATTATCTGGAATTCTGACAACAAAGTCCTCTGTTACAACAATATGGGTAGAATATCCGCCTTGTGTAGGCTCCCCATATTTGTCGACACCAGCATATGTCGGAATATTTCCTTTAAGACAATATTGCTCTTCTCCTTTTAGGCAATTCTCACATTTTCCGCATGAATCAACCATACATCCGACCCCTACTCGGTCACCGACTTTATACTTTGTCACCTCGGCTCCAACATCTGTCACAACTCCGGCAATCTCGTGCCCGGGCACAAGGGGATAGTTAACAGGTCCCCATTCGCCATGAGCAGTATGGATATCGGAATGACATATGCCTGCATATTTAATCTCAATTAAAACATCATGCAAATCAAGGTCACGTCTTTTAATTTCAGCAACTCGAAACTGCTTGTCTGGACCGTCTACCGCTCTCGCTTTAGCTATTGTCATTTGTTTCAGCCTCCAATATAATTTGATTTTTTTTAGAGAACTAGATTAAGAGCATGTATAAATTTACCGCCCTTTTGTCTCTTGCAAATTCAGCATACGCCCTATAGTTAACTCTAGGTCAAGCAATAAGCTTATGCAGAATCCGTCATCTAGTAAACTTTGACATTTAAGATGCAGCATGATAGAATTTTGCCCAAAACATAGAGCTAACTCGAAGTCTATATCAAAAGAAAAGGAGCTACATAATGACGACTTATTCTATAAGCGAAGCTGCAAAAGCATTAAATCTCACAGTCTATGCCTTGCGCTACTACGATAAGGAGGGGCTGCTGCCTTTTGTAGAACGCACCCCAAGCGGAACCCGATTATTTAAAGAATCCGATATTGAAGCATTAAAAATTATTCAATGTCTAAAATCTACCGGCATGCCGATTAAGGAAATTAAAAATTTTATTGAATGGTGCTCAGAGGGAGATTCCACCCTGCAGCAAAGATATGACATGTTCTTGGAGCGAAAAGCTGCTGTAGAAGCGCAGATGAAAGAACTGAATGAAACATTAAAAATCATCCATCATAAATGCAGCTATTACAAGACTGCTTTGGAAGCAGGAACGGAAACTATTCATAAGCCCAATAAAATAGGAAGTTTTTAAGCTGCAGAAACATCCACCTGTCCTTTATAATGATTTATTTAAAGGACAGGCGGCTCTATTTTCCAGGGACGCTACCGCATAGCTACTGCGCCTTTTTTACAGGCTTCTTATTTGTTTCTTCACTAATTCTGCTCCCCTTATGACTATTCCAAAGTGGCTTACAAGCTAAAGTTAAATATAATCTATATGAAAAACCTCAATTGAATTATCTAATAGCTGCTAAATTTCCCATATATATAAGCTGGTTTCTAATTATCTGCCCCAGCCAATGTCAAAATAAAGATATACAAAGTAAATTTAAAATATTTCTATTCTCTCCGAATTAAAAAAACCTCATCTTTCACTGCTCTTATTATTCTTCCGCTATCAAAATCAGGTGAATACTCTCTAATCAACATGGGAACTTTATAAAAAAATAAAATTTATTTCTTCTACTCATTTTTTATCATGTATAAAGCAACTGTCTTTTAAAAAGGAGCAATTATGTATAAACAATTTAATATATGGTTAAACAATCCTCGCTACTTTCGTTATGCATTTTTTATCACTTTGTTTCTAAGCATCTTTATAAACTGCATTATTATTAAAAATAACGAGAATTTTTTTATCTTTTATATTTTTGCTGTAATATTTTTAGGACTCGGTTTCTACAACAGGTCTCCATGGATTTTAGCCTTTTTCACAACTTTGGTGGTTTTGTGCAGGTTTTTTCTCATCCAGCAGCTGGCATATAGTATAATCACTTTTTTCATTTATTTGATTACATATTTTTTAATAACATTTATGTCCGTTGCATTCATGAAGAACTATCAAAAAATCAAAGAAGGCAATTTGGAATTGACTATGGCGCTTGCCAAAGCTTTAGATTCTAGGGATACCTACACATTGCATCATTCAGAAAATGTAGCAAAATATGCTGTGGACACCGCTAAAAAGATGGGACTCTCTAAAGACATATGTGATGTCATTTATATAGGGGGGCTGCTGCATGATATTGGAAAAATCGGTATTCCTGAATATATTTTAACGAAGCCTGGGAAATTAACGGATGATGAATATGCGATTATCAAAAATCATCCTAATATTGGATATGAAATGATTAAGCATGTTTCTAATTTTAATGAAAATGGCATTTTAGACATCGTTTTGTATCACCATGAAAGATATGATGGCAACGGCTATCCAAACGGACTAAAAGGAGATCAAATCCCTTTAATTGCCCGAATCGTTGCGATTGCCGATACTTTTGATGCAATGACTTCCAGACGCGTTTATAGACCTGAACTGGATTTGGAATATACGCTTAATGAGATTTGCAAAAACAAAGGGACACAATTCGATCCTGAAATTACCGATGTTTTTCTTAGCCTTTTCCAGAAAGAAAAGTAAAACGAGAGCATATGTTTTCACTTTCTACTTTCGCTTTCAGTTGATTATATTCACTATTTATTTCATAAAAAACCCAGCACTTTGAAAAAAGATGGGTCGAAATGTTGGGTGGCATTCGATAAAATATCCATTTTTACAATAAAATTCAATTATAAGCCTAAGCCCCTAATTAGTTTAAATTAAATAATTCACAAGCTTATTTTTAAATTACATATACTTTACTGTCCTTTGGAGATTTATAAACACACACCCGATAGCATGCCCCAATTAGGTAGACAAATAAAAATCAAAAGCTAGCTGCTAAAGGGAGTATTTTTTATCACTATTTAACAGTCAGTCCCCCACTGATTGAAGTTTTACTTTATGTTAGAGATTTGCTATACATAAGCACACAATATTTAAAGAGCTTTCTTGAACAATAAATGAAATATTTATATTCCCGTAGTTTCCAAAACGCTTAAACGGCTTTAGCTTTATGGTATATAGAGCTAAAGCCGCGATAGACTTTTTTGCAGCAATGATTCTTTAGACTCTTCTATAAGCCTTCAACCCCAAAATATAGGAAATCACTATTATTAACACCATCCAGCCAATTGACAACCAAAGATCATTCCCAACAGCCTGCGAATCCAATAAATTTCTAATGGATTGTATAATCGGTGTCATTGGCTGATTTTCCGCAAATATTCGCACTATCTTCGGCATTCCTTCGACAGGAACAAAAGCAGAACTGACAAACAGCAGCATCAATAAGATATAGGAAAAAGAGCTGGCTCCTTCGATGCTTCCGGCAGCTAAACCAAAAGGAACGGAAATCCATGTTAATGCAAGAGAAAAAAGAAGAATCAATAACCCTGCAAGCAGCCATTCTAAAAATGTTGCATCACTTCTAAATCCAGCTATAAATCCTACTATTAATACAACAATAATGGAAACTAACATAAAAATTACGGAAGCAACTACCTGACCACCTAGTACAGATGATTTAGCTATAGGCATTGACTTAAATCGATCAAACATTCCAGACGTTTTGTCTAAGTTAATTCTTAACGAGGTGTAAGCAGACCCTGTAGCAATCGTCATTAACAGTATTCCGGGAAGAATATAATTAATATACTCATCTTCAGATATACCGGGAATTTGGACAGCTCCACCAAATATAAATACCATCCCCAATAACATCATAACAGGCATCGCAACAACGGTAATAAGAGTGTCGGTACTGCGTATATTATGTTTAATGATCCGATTTGCAAGCGTTAATGTGTCACTTACATTTTGAAAAACATTCATCATTTTCATCCTTTCGTAAGTGTCATAAATACATCATCAAGTGTTGGAGTAATCATTTTGAACGTCTTGAGTTCAATTTTTTCAGCTGTTAGAGCATTCAATACGTTCAAGGTCGTTTTTATTTCTTCATCTAAATCTACGGAAACCTCATAATCTGCTTTTTTGATAGGCAAATAGGATTCCAAAAGTTTTAAAGCCCTCTCAGTATCTTGATGATTATTAAATACAAGAAGTAATTTATCTGCTCCTGCCAAACGTTTCATTTCATCTGGAGTGCCATTGGCAACAATTTCACCTTCACGCAAAAAACCGATCTGGTCTGCTAAATAATCTGCCTCCTCTAAATATTGAGTCGTTAAAAAGATAGTTTTCCCTTGGGACTTCATTTCTTTAATCGTATCCCAAAGCTCCTGCCTGCTTTTCGGGTCTAATCCAGTAGTAGGTTCATCCAGAAAAATGATTTCTGGATCCCCAACTAAACTCATGGCTAAGTCAAGACGGCGACGCATTCCTCCTGAATAAGTGGAGACAGCTTTATCTTTAGCTTCTGTCAGATCAAATTTATCTAACAGAGCTTCAGCAATTTTCTTTGGATAGCGGTCGTGACGTAATTTAGCGATTAAATGAAGATTTTCGTATCCAGTGAGTACTCCGTCAACCGTAGTATTCTGGGAACTAAAGCTAAATAACTTTTGTGCCACTACCGGATTGTCAGCAACATCTATATCTTGGATTGTCACTTTCCCGCCGTTACTATTTAATAGCCCGGTGACAATTCTTAATAAAGTACTTTTCCCCGCTCCATTTGCTCCTAATAAGGCGTATATGGAACCTGTTTTTACAGTGATATTTACATTTTTTAAAACCTCATTCTCTTTAAAACTCTTTTTCACATTTTTGATGTTAAGGACTGCTGAATTCATGGCTCTCTCCCCTCTACTCAATAGAATCCCTTAATTTTTTTCTCATTTTGTCCATCCATGTTTCTTCCGGAAATTCTGCTAATAAAGTGTCGGCAAATTCGGCAATATCATCTCCGACTACATTTCGTACACTTAAACCATCACTTGCACTATTTTCGAACATCTCTAAAATATTTTTTAAAAGCTCCAGCATTCCTGATCCTTTAGCATAGTTCCACATGTAATTTTCAATTGCATTCATTGCCTTTTTGTATTCTTCTGGCAATTTATTCACCCTTGTTTTATAGGCACGATATTCCCGTTTTTCTTGAATCATCTTTTTAATCATTTCTTTGCTCCTTTATCTCTTTCATTTTTCCTTCTATAAATGTCCACTTATTCCAAAAATTTTCTAATTCTTGTTCACCTTTAGCATTTAGAGTATAGAATTTTCTCGCAGGTCCGAGCTCTGACTTTTTCTTCTCAATCTCGACGAGTCCTTTTTTTTCGATTCGAACAAGAATGGTATAGACCGTTCCTTCTACAATATCATCAAAGCCTAAATCGTTTAGGTACTTAGTTATTTCATAGCCATAGGTTTCTCCAGCATGAATCTTTTGAAGCACCACCCCTTCGAGAACGCCTTTAAGCATTTCAGTTAAATCCTTCATATATCCTCCTAACATCTACTTAGTATTACTGAGTACTACTATATAGTATTACTAAGTAGATGTTATGTCAAACCCATTTTTATTTTTATTTGCTTCTATTAAGTGAATAAAACACTTTGATTGGAATGGAACAGATTGGCAAAAGGCAATTGACTCCTTGGCAGAAAGGAGGGTGAAAAACTAATGAAATATAAAAAGGCTGAACCTATTATTGGTCCGGCCTAAGTTAAGATTAACTTCTTTTTATTCAACTGAATGAAGCATCCGTTAGTTATGTAATTTTTGTGCTTCGCCTATTAAATAAACCGCTCTAGTTATATCTTTTCGCTTTTTCAAACAAATACTGTAGTCCATACAATATATACGCCTTGTAGTGTATGTAGATAAAAAATTGCAGATAATTTAATCGATTAAGTCGAAGAATCTTCAATTTTTTTAGAATAGGCATTCCGATAAAAGCAAATATTCCATTGGCAATCGCATTAATTAGAGAATATTTTTTAAAGTTTCCGTAAGAATATTTTAATATCCACAAAGACAGCGGCATATAAGGACCCATATCAAACGGGAGTTCATCCTTTAGAAATGATTTTTGCTTGTCGTAAAACTTCCACCATTTCCTTCTGTGTCCATACAAATGATTTATCACTTCAAAAATTGCAATAAAAAAACTTGCTGCAAAATAACGTTTTATGCTGCGCTTCCCTATAAATAATAATGTTAACCAAGGAATGAGTATCATAAATAAATTAAAAACTTTATGCCTCTTTGAAACCATTATTGCATTCACCTCAACTTGATTATTCTGTCCTCTTTATAGTATCCAACATAATAAAAAAAAACCTTAATTAGTCATAGCCATTCAACAATCTAAACATATCTATTTCTTTACAGAACTAACTCACCCCTTTAAGTAAACAGCAGGAATACACTTCAAGTCTCTGATTTGTTTAATGTTTTTTGATCGTTCCAAAGGTCTGGCCATTCCAAGCACTACATTAATTCCATCCTTTTTAATTTCCTTTTCCTTTAAGAGCTTACCCATTCCACTTACTGCTTCCATGATGACTTTCCTCTTGCATCGCTGCATCTGATAAAGCTATTGCAATATATTCCTCTAAATTTGTTTAACCTTCTTTGTTATATATTTATCAAGCTTTTCGGCAAACTTAATTTCGAAAGGTGAAAATTCCCAAGTAATATGTAGCGCATTTATTGAGAACATATTAGTAAATAGTTTATTTATTATTGCTAATTTAGTTAATGATAACGCTCCTTAAAACACGAAAAGAGGGTTTAAGATGGACAAACATATTCAAGAGCTGCAAGACCAATTAAAATCGGAACACAAGGACGTGGCAAAATATACACAGCATGTGCTGGAAGCCCTTGATAAACTAATTAATGAACATCGTCGAATAGTATCCTCAAATGCAATTGCAGGAATTAAACCTGATGGGTGCAAAGAGTATACCTTTTATAAGACGATGCACGAAGTAAAGTTTACGCTTATCAATGAATTGCGGAAAACCGTGGACGATTTTAAACATCTAGGCGATAAACATTATGTAAAAAATTATCCAGATGGCGTAAAAAAATAAGCAAAGGGAGATAGGGGGCATCTAGCTCTGTTTTGTGCAGAGTAAAAATGCGGAGCGTTGCACTTTGCGTGGAGAGGCGGGCATGATAAGTCTTCAGCGAGCGGGAATTTTTGCGAAATTGTCATGCTCATAGAGGATTCATGTCATGTTGCAATGCTCTGTACTCGACTCTGCATTTTCAGCCTGTCAAAAAACATCTGCTAGCTGATTCCAACATTAATCATCAAAAAGAGTATTTCTCAAGTTATATCGATAATTGCAAATTGAACTCAAGCCAAAGGTTTCCTTTTACAAAAAGCCCTTGCCAAGGCTTTTTTCTCTTAATCTATTTCCATATACTGATCGCGTTCTCATGGATGGACTTGCAGGCGGAGCATATCTTTTTTGTTTTACTTTTTATTATAGATTATATAAATTTCTTACTATACAACAATTCTAAAATAGAATTTTTCACTTTTGTTCATACCTTTTCATCAAAAAGAGCAAAATTGGAGGCGCATTAAAATAGCAAGGTCCAAATCTAAAAACCGTCTTTAAGGCTATTTTCAGCTAAAGCTCCTGTTTTATTTAAGTACATTTTGTGACTCTTTAATTACTTATGTTCCCTTCTTTCAATTTGATATTTAAAGCATCATAATCCTCTTTTTTGAAAGATACAGTTACTCTAGCTAGTCTTTCCGAATTTGGATAGCGGTACAATTGTTGATGAAATTTTATCCCTGAAGGTCCAATTATTTGATAAATCAGGTTTAAAATCTGAAAACAATCTAAATCTACTTCATCTTTTAAATGGTTCTTAATGCCAATAACCATTAAGTTCTCAATGATTTCAAATTTAGGTTTCCGGGGAGAAATATTGTTAATTTTGCAAAATTTCTTTACTACTTGTTTAAAGGTATCTAAATCCTCAATATTTTTGACTTTTTCGCTTATATTCTATCTTAATGCAAATATTAGTTTCTTGAACTATCCTGCACATTAGTGGAGCAATCAAAATTAAAAATGCCAAAGCATCAGCTGCCGCCTTTACTGTATTGCACCCCTTAGCTTAGTAAATCAGCAAATAAACTCTACCTGTATCAGTATCAATAACAAATCAACCACCATATCACTTTCATAAGGAATTTCTTTAAAATGGTGAATTCTGCAAAATATAGCCGGCTTCACCATTTTAAAAGTTAGTGCTTTTGCTTCTAGATATTTTTGCTTTAACTGCTGTTTGGACCGCTTTTTTCCTGTAAGTAGAACTTGATGAAAATAACCATCCATTCCAATAATCAATTTTTGCCAATCAGCCATATAACTTAGATTTTTGTTAAGAAAGCAGACTTATCTTAATTCGCCTTTTAAACAGATTGCAAACTAATCTTTTTTACATTTTACCATTATAAATGGAATGGAAGGTTTATTTTTCATGTTCTTATTTGGCTCGGCGATTTTAGAAAACTCTATCAGTCCATATTTCTCAAAATCTTGTTTGATGGAGTCTGTATCATAGAAAAACATTTTTACCCCTTCCATTATCTCGAAATAATCTTTGTCCAATTTTTTGCCCTTGCCAAACATTGGGGCTTCTTTTGAAACAGCTGTAAAAATCATGTATCCATTGGGCTTTAACTGATTATAGCAATCTTTAATAAACTTCTCTCTCTCTCGCTTATTCAATAAGTGAATAAGCGCATGGCAAAATATACCGTCATAGAATTTTTTATCAAAAGGCATGTCAGTTACGGAACCATAAAAAATCCTATTATCAAGCCCATTTTGCCTCGCCAAATCAATCGCTGTTTTTGAAATTTCAATGCCTGTGACATTTATTCCATTATCAATAAACACCCTTGCATTTCTGCCATATCCAATACCTGGTAGCAGTATGTCTTTAACATTCCTTTCAAGAAAAAAGTCCTTTGTTAAGATTGCGGAGTCTGTAGGTTCGAATCCCCACATCGTTTGTTTTTCTATAAAACTTGATTCCCAAAATTCCATTATATCTCTATCTCCTTTATGATTTATTTTAAGTGGCATGCTATATTGCTTAAAGCCAATGTTAAACACTCAATTAAAGATAAAACAACTCTTTAATAACTATAAAGTGTGTTCATCTTTTTGTAAATAATAATCTTTTTATAATTAACGGAGTGTTTTCTTATATTTTCATGAACGTTCTTATTGAATTAAACTGCTCCCTTTCGCTAAAGAAAAAATGAATAAACTGTATCTTTTATCAATCTTTATTAATAATTTTTTCAACTATTTTTCCTAATCAGCTGAACTATCATGAGTGTTTATTCTTTTTTGAATAAAGTTTAAAAAAAACATCTGGTTATTTACTTAAATTTACAAAATCAAGTTTTATACTCAGCTATTAGGGTAAAAAGCTTTTACTGACATCAAGAAAGGAATTTTAAGATGAATTCGCTAAATAAACTTAATAATGAAGATTTAATAAAAGTATATATATCAGCTAACAAATATCAATTATCAGTGGAATTTATAAAATTATTAGAAATAGAGATGTACAGAAGAAACATTTCCATAGATTTGTTGAGAGAATCTCTATTGTAGACTTGCGTCTTTCCCACTTGTCACAAATTCGTCACAAACCTATACTATTTTTCACTTTCCTCACCTTTATTAGTAAGTTACTATCTTTATTAGCCTCTATATTAAAGGAGTGATTTTGTGCAAGGAACAAGAGTCCTATACCAAGAAAAAGAATATATACTAATTCATAAATATGAAACAGGATATTGTGAGTTAAAAACTTTAGATTCCTTTCATTATAAACTAGTACATGAATCCGAATTAACATTTTTAGATTAGAAAAACCATAACACATATCCTTAAATAAGGACATTTAAGATTTAAGATTCAAACTTTAAACAATAATTTCTGCTTAAAGTTCTATATGCTTGTCTCATGGAAAAATTCCACCCAGTATCAATCTCCTCTTTACGATTGAATACTGGGCTTTTTGTTATACTGCTTTTTCGAAATGCGTAATAAAAGTAATTTTAGAATGGTGCATAGAGAGTGCCTATATTGTCAAAAATAATTTTATTAAATCCTCTAGGTGATGTAATGATCCTTTCAATATTTATTTTCATTTTAATTTTTCTATTTTTTCTCTTTTGCACATATAGGAAACGACTTCACCTTTTGGAAATTTTTTTATTTGGATGACAGTTCGGCTTATAACACATTCGATATCATCTATACTAATAGTTAATTTAGAAATGCTAAGACTATCCAAAAACCAATGCAATTTTTGGACTCATTTTTTTAAAAGACTACTTTTATACCCTCTAATTATTATTATTTTTTTCGATGTTTACCTTAGAATCCAGAGCCGCATTGGAAAGATGATACTTTTAATTTTTAATATTTTTGTTATTTCTTCACTGGAATTTTTATTTATTTTTTTAGGTATCTTAAAAAACAAGAAATTTACTATTACAGATTCTTATCCTGCATTACTGCACATAGAATAAAGCATTAACTAATAAAACATAAAAAGGTGAGCATATGATTTATATATATAATGATTATGGTGGCACACACACTACATCTCTAGCTGCAGCACTTCATTTGCAAATTCTGAAGCTTTCCTCTACGCCACCTACTAAAAAGGAAATACTAGCAGTTCCTTTTTTTAATAAAATGACAAAAAGAGATTTTGGAAAGCTGATTTTTCATGGAAAAGATCGTGAAGGACACTTAGTTTATAGCTTGGGGAGAAAATCACAAAAATTAGTGGTTCCTTCGCTTAAAGAATTCGGGCTGCTCTTTTTTGAACATTTTCAAATAGAAGACCGCATTATTTTTTCTAATACATCACCTACCGTCCCTTTTCCCCTGTCCTTAGGTGGTTTTTTTTCGCGAGGATTGAAAATGGATAGTATTGGTGTTCCTCTATTAGTAATAGGTGCAAAACAATGTGTGAACAACATTAATAAATTAGTAGAAAATACTAAGAAAGTGGCCCATACTACTAGCGGAGAAAACCTTATTGTGCTAGAAAATCAACAATATCAAAAATAATATTACTCAGAACAAAGTGTTTGAATATTAATTACCGAATATGTTCAAAAGAAGAATAGCTTTGTCCCTCATTATCACCTAACATATGGACAGGCATATTAAAAACAATAGCCACTCGCGATCGTGTGATTTTTTTCAGCAGCAATAATATATAATGGAATAAAACCTTTTTTGATTGGTTCCATCATAGCACCCGGCTCCTGAAACAAAATACTGCCATTTCCTGCATAAAACTGCTTAAAATTCTCAATCACATTTTTTCTTTGCTCCGTATCCACATTTGATCATATTTTAGAATAAAAGAAGACTTAGCCCCATCCAGTTGCTGAAATCAAAGGTTTTACTAGACCACCCAGATTTGGCAGAAGCAAATACATTTTTTATGCGATTAAAGAACCTCAAATTGATTAACCCCCCCTATTTTTTCTATTATATAGCTATAAAAAAAAACACCCTAAAAGGTGTTTTAACGGTAATCAGATTCATTAATCCTCCCAGTATATTCAGGATCCTGTACATATGCATCTTCTAAACCATTGTCTAACAAATCATCCTCAAATTCGTTTTCTTCCTCTTCGGGATCTTTTGCCTTTAGTATTAGATCTTCTGTAATATCAGTAATAAGACGTTTCATCTAATCACCTCATTCTGTTTGTATATTACATTTATATCCACTTTTAATGAAAAATATTATTAATAACATATAACATCGGTTTATTTTTCGAAATAGCTGTCTCACCTTCCCATTAAATCCTTAAGAGACATAAACTTAATTTCTCCAAAGAAACAAATTTCATTAACCCGATATTCAGATTTGCCTTAATCCACATTTCAGGATCATCAAGCTTTGTTTGTATAATAAAAAATACATTCATCCATATTCTCTTTAAGATTATCCAAACATCCTTTTGCATTAGCAAAAAAACATAACAAATTACCATGTAAATATGCAGAAGAAAAAATAATGATTGGTTGAAATTGTTTGAAGGTATGTCCTTAAACTCTCCTGCCCCGTTGCTTAAATAAGGAGTTTAAAATACGTAACGAATATCTATACAAAAATCTGAATGTGATGTCGCATTAAAGATCCCAGTCGATTATTGTTTATACTGTCAAAACATGCATTTTTTATTTAACGCAAACCATTCAAAAACATTTGAGAGATTTGAGCGCCATATTCCATCATATCATCACTATTAATCGCTTGACTCTTTAATCCCTCCGTGAAAATATGCATAAACATCAGTAAAACCTCATCAGAATATGCAGGATTAATCTTTCCCTCTTTACGCCCTTTTTGTAACAGCCTTAACACTAATCGATCACTTGTTTCTTGTGCATCCTTATCAAAAAAAGTTGTGTCACTTGCATATTGCTGCATCACATTATGAAAAAACATCGATGTTGTACTTTGGATTTTTTTCATTTTGTATTGCGTAACTTCTATATACGTTTGCTCAAATGGCAAATCGCTTTCAACCAAACGTTCATATTCTTCATAGATTGAAGCAAGAAAATTTCGAATCGTGGTATTAATTAAATTATCTTTTGTATTGTAATAATTAAATAATGTTACTTTACTAACGCCGGCATTTTTTGCAATTTCGTCCATGGTTATATTTGAAATATCCTTTTGATTCAGCATTTCAAGTGTAGCTTCTTCAATATTTTTCATTTTCTTCTCACGCCTTAGATCAAAGCCATTTTTCTTCATCTTCTCACCACATTTTTTCTTTTTTTCAATTACTTTCTACCTATATATAGTATTCCATTTTTTGAACCAAATCAAACATTTAGGTAAAAAATAATTTGATTATCCGTATAAACGGGTGTATATTATGAACTATAAAGTTAATTTAAGTAAAAAAATATCCCTTATAGAATAGGAGATGAAACGAATGATTATCGCAGAAATTAAGGGGTTGCAAAAGAATTACAAATCTGCCCCTGCTTTAAAAAATGTAACGATGGATTTAAAAAGTGGCGAAGTGTTAGGTTTTATCGGACCAAATGGGGCAGGAAAATCGACTACCATCCGAATTTTGCTTGGCATAATAAAATCTAGCGGAGGAACTGCCAAGATTTTCGGAAAGGATGTCTGGAAAGATTCTATTGAAATTCATAAGCAACTTGCTTATGTTCCAGGCGATGTAAATCTTTGGCCAAATTTAACAGGCGGTGAGATTATTGATGTATTTATGCGCCTTCAGGGAACGAAGAACGATGCACGGCGCGATGAATTAATTCGCAAATTTCAACTTGATCCTAAGAAAAAAGCACGGACTTATTCAAAAGGCAATCGTCAAAAGGTTGCTCTTATTGCCGCGCTTGCTAGTGATGCAGAACTTTATATTTTTGATGAACCGACTAGTGGTCTGGATCCTCTGATGGAAGCCGTTTTTCAAGACGAAATAGAAAATTTAAAAGGTCAAGGAAAGTCTATCCTTCTCTCCAGCCACATATTAAGTGAGGTCGAACGCTTATGTGACCGTGTTGCGATTATTCGCCAGGGAGAAGTAATTGAAACCGGAACACTAGATGAATTAAGACATTTAACTCGTTATCAATACAAGATTACTACTCGTAACGAACCTATTGGGTTAAAACAAGTGAGCGGTGTGCATAGCCTTGAAATCAATGGAAAGGAAGCGGTTTTCCAAGCAGATAGCGATCAAATTGAAGCCATTCTGGAAGCCATTTTGCCGTATCATGTAATCAAGCTAGAGAGTGTTCCCCCGACTCTTGAATCATTGTTTATGCGTCATTACACTGGGAAGTAGGTGAAAAGGATGAATAATCGATTTAATAAGACTGGAATGCTCTTTCTTCATGCATTATGTAGAGATTGGCTAAAGCTCCTCATTTGGGCTGTTGCTTTAAGTCTATTTGCAGGTGGCTTTGCCAAATCATTGTATGAAATATATGGAAAAGACCCTGCTGGATTAGTGACTATGTATGAAACTTTGAAAAATCCAGCAATGATTGCCATGCTTGGGCCGACAGCAGCTACTGCCGAAACGTATACGATAGGAGCTATGTACGCACATGAAATGATCCTCTTTACAGCGCTCATATTTGCCATTGTATCGATCATGCATGTAATTAGTCGTACAAGGAAAGAAGAGGATGATGGAATAACAGAGCTTATCCGTTCCTTTCAAGTTGGACGGCTGGCCAACACAACAGCAATCGTGCTGGAAATGTTGCTCTTACATGTAGTGATCATTGCTCTTTCTACCATTTTGCTTCAAGTCCAAAATGTACCAGGATTAAATTTTTCAAGTAATTTGTTATATTCTGTTTCACTAGGGATGCAAGGTTTCTTATGGGCCATGATTGCACTCATATTTGTTCAATTAGCTGCTGGAGCTGGAGGCGCAAGGGGACTGAGCTTCTTGACGCTTGGCTTGTTTTACATTCTTCGAATGGTAACTGATATGAGTGCGCCGGATGCTTCTTGGTTTAACCCACTCGGATGGAGCTATCTTGTAAATGTTTATGTTATGGATGACTGGCTTCCAATTGTCATTGGTTTTGTTTCCAGTATCGTTTTCCTAGCATTTTCCTATATTTTGGAACATGTTCGAGATGCAGGGACTGGATATCTGCCAGAACGTTCTGGTCGTAATCATGCAAAAGAGCGTCTATTGAGCCTTCCTGGCCTAGTGTTACGACTGCAAAAGACATTTATTATTAGCTGGTTCAGCTCTATCTTTATAACTGGAGCAATGTATGGGTCCATTTTTGGGGACATGGATGAGTTTGTTAGTGATAATGAGATTATGAGACAAATGTTCCTTCATGATGCAAATTACACTATACAAGAACAATTTATGAGCGTTCTTTTCGTTGTTTTATCTTTATTAACTACTATTTTTATTGTAGGAAGTCTCATGAAACTCATAAACGAAGAAAAGAAAGGCCACTGGGATCAGCTTTACGCTACAAAATTAAGTCGGGCAAAATTCTACTGGTTCCATGTGATCTTGACTTCCATACTAGGAGTGCTCGGACAATTTTCTGGGATATTGGGTCTCTATCTATCCCAACGAAGTGTGATGGAAACACCGTTAAGTCTTTGGGAAATTACTAAGGCTGGAATTGTATGGGTACCTGCGATTTTCTTCTTTATCGGTATTTTAGCTTTACTAATTGGTTGGCTTCCGCGCTTTACGGTAATAATTTGGGGCTATCTATTATTGGCTTTCATTGTTAGTTATTTTGGGCAAATGACAAACATTCCAGAATTTGTAATTACCCTTGATATATTTAGCTATATTCCAAAAGTTCCAGTTGAAGAATGGAACTGGGGAACCATAATCGTCATCAAGTTATTGGCTCTATTCATGATAATTATTGGTTTCATCGGTTATAAAAAACGAGATTTAGTTAATGAGTAAAAAACATATATAGATGATGAAAGGTGTCTCTCCTAAAAACCACATACTATGTAATCAAAAAAGGGGAGACAACTATGATTCGTACAATTATCACTACTAACGGCATTCATTACCAAGGCTTTGATCAGCCATTCTTTGAAGGAGATCCATACCACTATTACATGATTGGAGACAATCAGTTCCACATTGCTCCAAGACCCCCTTCTTATTTTCCGTTTATGGGTCCTCATGTTCCTTTAGTTGTTAGAAAAAAATTGTTAATAATTTTCTAATATATCTAATACTCTCCCTTCCAAAAGGAAAGGAGAGCAAAACTATTTACTTAACTACTTAAATGATTTATTCATAGCACCTCTATAATTCATCAGCCAAGTACATCTTCGGCGCCAGCCGAGCATCCCATTATCCCATTGAGTTGAATAAACTGCATCCAACTCTTTTGCATTTCTAGTGTAAAGTTCGATGCGGCGAATATCTTTAGCAATCAATCAATTCGCCCTTTCCTAAATCTGTTAAATAACTTAGTAATAATTCACCTTTGAAATTTATGGTTTTTTTAAGATTAATTGTATATAATTACTTTCGAATCATTTTTTTACATTTGTTAGGAGCGAAGATAATGCTTAGTACCTATAATGAAAGAGATTATTTTCTAAAACATCTAGAAAAACATATTCAAAAATTACGTTACGAACTAATTAACGTTGGTATGGAAGAAGGATTTAATGACTCGAATACCGTTCAACTTAGTCAACAATTAGATTATTTTATTTTGAAGTATCAACAATTAACAAGTTCAAACTTCAATGACTAACCGCCTTATAACTTTTCATTGGCAAACTTTATGAAAGTAAAGGACGCAAAGCCATGGGTCTAAGGCATCTGCTATGATAGCCAGGTTGCACAGCTTTTTCCTCTTCTATTAAACTCACTTACTCTTATGTTTCCATCTACTTACTCCTCTTATATATATCCAACTTATAAAATCGACATAAAAGAATCAGCTTGCTTGAACAAGCATTTATTATGCAGTAATAACCAGCGCAAGAAAAAGAGGCCGACCAGTTTTATGTTTATGTCGAAAAATTAAAATGGATTTATA